>Ga0193716_1002366_pt1 | contig 10621 bp, 9 predicted proteins | sample U2c1metaG_FD_145901 | JGI IMG/M metagenome (GOLD analysis project Ga0193716, IMG submission 145901) | Soil microbial communities from a riparian zone of the East river system, Colorado, United States - U2c1 | ecosystem: Environmental > Terrestrial > Soil > Riparian zone | place: USA: East River...
AGTCCGATGGTGATATTGCCGATCAGACCGAGCGCTCCGGCCTGCAGGCCCTTATCCCCGGTGGCGTGGACCGGCGGTTCAACGATTGCCATGTGCAGGAATATACGTTCCTGGCAAGCTCCTGGTTGACTACTGCGTAATTACTGTGAGTGTCCGGTATTCGACGGACACCACCGGTCAGCGCCCCCTGCTGAATTCCTCGCCGGTCGTGGGGTCGATGGCTTTCTCGCCCACCGGAAGGTTCGACAGATCCGGCGAGATCACCGTCGGCATGTCACCGGAGTCCGGCAGCCCGAAGTGGGCGACGGACGCGGTGGCCGGTTCGAGCAGCAGATCGGCGCGGCGCTCCAAGGTCTGGCCCTTGAAGAAGCCCGGGGACATCGCCCACCAGACGAACATCATGATCACGCCGAGGATGAGCGCGCCGATTCCGACCACGGCCACCGCTCCGAAGCCGAAGATGGTCACGTTGTTTCCCTCGTCGTCGACGAGGTTGTCCACCTTCGCGTACTGGATCAGTCCGTACGCGAACACCACCGTCAGCATGATGCCGCCGAATAGTGGAACCACGCAGCGCATCAGGAAGTCGCGGGCCGACTTGGTGAACGTCTTGCGGTAGTACCAGACGCACGCGAAGCCGGTGAGCCCGTAGTAGAACGCGATCATCAGGCCGACCGAGCCGATGAGGGCAAGCAGCAGGCTGCTGCTGATCAGGGTGAACAGCACGTAGAAGAAGATCGACACCGCACCCATGACGATGGTCGAGACGGTGGGGGTCAGGTACTTGCGGTGAATCTTCGCGAACGACGTCGGCAGCGCCTTGTAGACACCCATCGACAGCGTGGTACGTGCGGTCGGCAGGATCGTGGTCTGCGTCGACGCCGATGCCGAGGTCAGGATCGTCGCCGACAGCAGCAGCAGGCCGATGTGGCCGATGAAGCTGTCCCCGAACAGGGCAGGCCCGATGGCGGCGAAGACGTCGGCGGAGTTGTCCGGGTTGCCAAGGCCTGCATCTGCTTCGCCCACGCCGGCGAAGGCAACGGTCGCGACGGTCACGATCGCGTAGGTGCCGAGCAGCAGGAACGTCGACAGCACCGCGGCCTTGCCCGGGGTGGTGCCGGGGTCGTCGGATTCCTCGTTGCAGGCAACCGCGGTGTCCCAGCCCCAGTAGATGAAGATCGCGATCAGGATGGCGGGGGCGATGACGGTGCCGAAGTCCAGACCGGCGGGCCAGAACCAGGAGATCGACGGATGGATCGACTCCGGCGTCGCCGTCCCCGCGTACACCTTGATCAGCGCGTAGATCGAGATGATGACCAGGATGATGACCTCGAAGCCGAGCAGGAAGTACTGCAGGCGGGCCGAGACCTCGATACCGCGATAGCAGATGTAGGTCATCACGACGATCCAGATGACGCCGGCCACCGTCGACCAGAGTGTGCTGCTCGCGAGGTCGGCCGCCGAGGTCCAGCCGAGGTCCCCGACGAACGTGAACGAGTACGCGCCCGCGATCTGGGCGAGGTTGGCCATCACGATCACGTCGGCGGCGATGATGCCCCAGCCGCCCATCCATCCGACGAGCGGCCCGAATGCGCGTGAGGCCCAGGTGAACGTGGTCCCGCAGTCCGGCTCGGCCTTGTTGAGCTCCTGGTAAGCCACGGCGATCAGATAGATCGGGATGAAGGCCAACAGGACGATCGAAGCAGCCTTCACCCCTGCGCCACTGGCCACGATGAGTCCGAGGACTGCCGCCAGGCTGTAGGCGGGCGCAGTTGACGCCATCCCGACCACCACGCTGGACAGCAGACCGAGGGAGCCGCCCTTCAGGCCCTTGCTGTCGACGGCCCCTGCGGTTCCCGAGCTTCCCGGGACGACCGCTGGGCGATTCCCCGTCGCTTCGCTCGCCTCGGTATCACTTGTACTCAATTGCTTCTCCCCTGATTCCACGTGGACAACCGTTGGAATATACGGTTTCAGTTGCAAAATCGCGTTGCAACGACGAAATCCACACTCACAGATACTTCACAGCAACGAAAAACATCGAATTCTGGGCTGCCGGGGCGCGTTTTCGGTCGGTTCGCGGGATCGCGGTAAACCGACATCGCAGTCCACTCAGGCCACGACGTCGGAAACCCGCGAGCCCTCGACCTGGCGCGGTGGTCGACTTCCTCGGAGGAACCCAATTTCCCGTGCCGATATCGATGTGGAGTTACGAATGACGTTGCAGCCCAAAACCTTCGAGGACCGATCGGCAACCGACGGGGCCGGCCGGTGGCCTGCGGTCTGGTCCGTCATGGCGGGGATCTTCGTGATCGTCACCGCCGAGATTCTGCCGATCGGCCTGCTGTTGCCGATCTCGGCGGAGTTCGCGGTGTCCGCTGGCACGTGCGGCCTGTTGATGACGGTGCCAGGGCTGGTCGCGGCCGTCGCCGCCCCGGTGGTGACCGTGGCGACGGCGCGCGTCGACCGGCGCCTGATGCTGAGCGTCTGGCTGGTGGTGCTGGCCGCCTCGAACCTCGTCAGCGCGGTGGCCCCGGAATTCTGGATGCTGCTGTCGGCGCGTGTTCTGGTCGGGGTCGTGATCGGCGGATTCTGGTCCATCGGAGCGGGTTTGGCCTCCCGGCTCGTCGACGCGCGATCGGTCGCACGGGCCACCTCGACGATCTTCCTCGCCGTGCCCCTCGGCTCCGTCCTCGGCGTTCCGATCGGGACGTTCATCGCCGACGTGGCGGGGTGGCGGACGGCGTTCGTCTGCCTCGGCGTCGCGACCGTGGTCGTGTTGGCGGCATTGATCGCCACGCTGCCCGCGTTGCCGCCAGAGCGGGTGACCCGGCTCGCGGTGCTTGGCGCGCTGCTGGCTCGGCGACAGGTACGCATCGGCCTGCTTCTGACGTTCACCATCGTCGTCGCCCACTTCGGCACCTACACCTACGTGTCGGCGTTCCTCGAAGAGGTCACCCGCGTCGACCTCGGCACGATCAGCGTCCTGTTGCTCGTCTATGGCGCGGCCGGGTTGTTGGGGAACCTGATCGCCGGGGTGGCCATCGCGAAGAGCCTGCGCGCCACGTTCGCCACGGCGGCCGCTCTGATCGCCATCACGACGGTGGTGCTGACGTTCGCCGGGACCAGCGTCCTGGCCGTGGTAGGCCTGCTGATCCTGTGGGGCGCGGCATACGGCGCCGTGCCCGTGTGCAGCCAGACGTGGCTGGCCCGCGCCTCCGGCGGTGCCGACGAAGCCGCGACGGTGCTGTTCACCAGTTCGTTCCAGGCCACCATCTCGATCGCCGCGCTGCTCGGCGGGTTCGTGATCGACGGCGCGTCGCTGACGACGGTCATGCTGCTCGGCGGTGCCACCGCGGCCGTCACCGTGTGCCTGGTCATCTGCGCGGGCAAACTCACTACGCTTGAGGCGTGACCACCGCGGCGCGGACCGACGAATTCGAGCGGCAACGCTCGCATCTCCTGGCCGTGGCCTACCGGCTCACCGGGACGTTCGCCGACGCCGAGGATGCGGTGCAGGATGCCTGGCTGCGCTGGCATGCGCTTGGCGCCGATCGCGACGGCATCGACGATCTGCGGGCGTGGCTGACGACGGTGGTGAGCCGCATCGGGCTCGACCGGCTGCGCTCGGCCTCCCACCGGCGCGAGACCTACTTCGGCGAATGGCTGCCCGAACCCGTCGTGACGCCGCTCGATCGGTCCGACCCGCTGGTGGCAGTCGTCGCGGGCGAGGACGCCCGGTTCGCCGCGATGGTGGTCCTCGAACGGCTGACTCCCGACCAGCGGGTCGCGTTCGTCCTGCACGACGGTTTCGCGGTGCCGTTCGCCGAGATCGCCGACGTCCTCGGCGTCACCGCAGTCGCGGCCCGCCAGCTGGCGTCGCGGGCCAGGCGCACGGTCGCAGACGCCGAGGCGCCTGCACGCGATCCGTCCCATGACGAGGTGGTCGGCAAGCTCATCGCCGCGATGGCGGCGGGCGACATGGCCGCCGTCGTCGCCCTGCTGCACCCGGACGTGACGTTCACCGGTGACTCGAACCGCAAGGCGCCCACCGCAGCCCGCGTCATTCACGGCTCCGACAAGGTGTCCCGCTTCATCTTCGGGTTGGCCAAGCGTTACGGGCCGCGGTTCTTCAACGTTGGCGAGATGGCCTTGGTCAACGGGGAACTCGGTTTGTACACCACCGGACTGGACGCCACCGACGAGTGGCCTGCGATGCAGCCGCACATCCAGGCGCTGACCGTCCGCGACGGACGGGTCTGCGCCATCTGGGATGTCGCGAACCCGGACAAGTTCACGGGTTCGCCGCTCGGAGGGCAGGAGCGAAGCGACCCGGGAATTAGCCTGGCTCCTGCGTCGCCCACGGAACCTGGCACGCGTCACCGGAACTGAAGCCCTGTTCGGTGATGCCAAGCGCGGCGTTCATCCTGGCGCGCATGTTCTCGACGCCGATCTGATAGGTCAGCTCCATCGTGCCCGCGTCCCCGAAACGCCGCCGCAGATCGGCGACCTGCTCGTCGGTGACGGAGAGCGCGTCGGTGGTCATCGCGTCGGAATAGGCGATCGCGGCGCGCTCGTCATCGGTGAAGAGTGGACTCGTCGCGTAGTCGTCGATGTACTTGAGCCGGTCGACGTCCAGCCCGTCGAGGCGGATCAGCATGGCGCCGAAGTCGATGCACCAGGAACAGCCGACGGTGCGGGCGGTCCGGTAGACGGCCAGCTCGCGAACGTTTGACGGGAGCTTCTTCGAACCGCGCTCCAGCAGCGTCTCGTGCACCGCGTTGGCGACCAGCAGCGGCATGTGGTGCGCGCCAACCGCGAACGGCACGGGCACCTCGCCGAAGCGGCGCTTGGCGTAGCGGTACATCAGGCGGGCCAGCAGCGGAGCCTTGTTGGGGGGCAGGGGTTCGATACGAGGCTTTTGAGTGGTCATGTCTCTTGGACGAGACAGCCCCCAAATGTGTGACATCCACCCCGCGAGCGCGCGTGTTTGCAGGCGACACGCCGCGCCCGAGCCCTACTTTGCGCGCGTTCGCGGCAATTTGCTCAACCAACGTGGTGCTACCAACGCACATGCTCGTTGCAATGCTCTGGCGCTTTACAGGTTTGACGAGCGCGCGAAGAATCGCACATTCAGCCGGCGTGTCGCCTGCAGACACGCGCGCTCGCGGAGGGGTGCAACCAGATTCAGCGGGCGAACATTAGCGCGCGCTTGACCTCTTGAATGGCCTGGGTGACCTGGATGCCGCGCGGGCAGGACTCCGTGCAGTTGAACGTGGTGCGGCAGCGCCAGACACCGTCGACCTCGTTGAGGATATCCAACCGCTCGGCGGCGCCCTCGTCACGGCTGTCGAAGATGAACCGGTGCGCGTTGACGATCGCGGCGGGCCCGAAATACGAGCCTTCGCTCCAGAACACCGGGCAACTGGTGGTGCAGCACGCGCAGAGGATGCATTTGGTGGTGTCGTCGTACCGGGCCCGGTCGGTCTGGCTCTGAATCCGTTCCCGCGTTGGCGGGTTGCCGCTGGTCATCAGGAACGGCTTCACCGCGCGGTACGCGTCGAAGAACGGCTCCATGTTGACGACGAGGTCCTTCTCGACCGGCAGGCCGCGGATCGGCTCGATCGTGATGGTGAGCGGCTTGCCCGGTTTCTTCGGGAGTAGATCGCGCATCAGCACCTTGCACGCGAGTCGGTTGACGCCGTTGATGCGCATCGCGTCGGAGCCGCACACCCCGTGCGCGCAGGAGCGCCGGAACGTCAGCGTGCCGTCGAGGTACCACTTGACGTAGTGCAGCAGGTTGAGCAGCCGGTCGCTGGGCAGGCATGGGACACGGAAGCTCTGCCAACCGGCGGCGTCAGGATCTTCGGGATTGAAGCGGGCGATCTTCATCGTCACCATCACCGCGCCCTCGGGAACGGCTGGCAATGGAGGATCTGCGGGGTCGCTCGTCTTGTCGATGGTCGGTGCGCTCATGTCAGTACTTCCGTTCCATCGGCTCGTAACGCGTCTGCACCACCGGCTTGTAGTCCAACCTGATGTCGGACAGTAGTTCGGCGCCCTCCTTGTAGGCCATGGTGTGGCGCATGTAGTTGGTGTCGTCGCGGTTGGGGTAATCCTCGCGGGCGTGACCGCCACGGGACTCCTTGCGGTTGAGGGCACCGACGACGGTCACCTCGGCCAACTCCAGCAAGAAGCCGAGTTCGATCGCTTCAAGCAGGTCGCTGTTGTAGCGTTTGCCCTTGTCGTGCACCGTGATCCGGGAGTAGCGCTCCTTCAGGGCGTGGATGTCGGTCATCGCCTGCTTGAGCGTCTCCTCGGTGCGGAACACCGCGGCGTTGTTGTCCATCGACTGTTGCAGCGCGCCCCTGATGTCGGCGACGCGTTCGTTGCCGTGCTCGGAGAGGATGTCGCCGACCCAGCCGACGACCATCCCCGCCGGATCGGCCGGCAGGTCGACGTGGTCGTGTCCAAGCGCGTAGTTCGCCGCCGCGATGCCTGCGCGACGGCCGAACACGTTGATGTCCAGCAGCGAGTTGGTGCCAAGCCGGTTGGAGCCGTGCACCGATACGCAGGCGCACTCGCCGGCGGCGTACAGCCCCGGCACGATCGCGGTGTTGTCGCGCAGCACCTGGCCGTGCACGGTGGTCGGGATGCCACCCATCACGTAGTGGCAGGTCGGGTAGACGGGCACCAGCTCCGTGACCGGGTCGACACCGAGGTAGGTGCGGGCGAACTCGGTGATGTCGGGCAGCTTGGCCTCGAGCACGTCGGCGCCGAGGTGGCGCACGTCGATGTAGACGTAGTCCTTGTTGGGGCCAGCGCCGCGGCCCTCGAGCACCTCGAGAACCATTGAGCGGGCGACGATGTCGCGTGGCGCCAGGTCGACGATGGTGGGGGCGTATCGCTCCATGAACCGTTCGCCGTCACCGTTGAGCAAGCGGCCGCCCTCGCCGCGCACGGCTTCGGAGATCAGGATGCCCAGACCAGCCAGACCGGTCGGGTGGAACTGGTGGAACTCCATGTCCTCCAAGGGAAGTCCCTTGCGGAACACGATTCCAAGACCGTCGCCCGTCAGCGTGTGCGCGTTGGACGTCGTCTTGTACATCCGGCCAGAACCGCCGGTGGCGAACACGATCGCCTTGGCGTGAAAGATGTGAATGTCGCCGGTGGCGAGCTCGTAGGCGATGACGCCGGTCGCGACCGGCCCACCTGGCGCCTCGGTGATGGCGATGTCGAGGGCGTAGAACTCGTTGAAGAACTCGACGTCGTGCTTGACGCAGTTTTGGTACAGCGTCTGCAGGATCATGTGGCCGGTGCGGTCGGCGGCGTAACAGGCGCGGCGCACCGGCGCCTTGCCGTGGTCGCGGGTGTGCCCGCCGAAGCGGCGCTGGTCGATGCGGCCCTCGGGGGTCCGGTTGAACGGCATCCCCATCTTCTCGAGGTCGTAGACGGCGTCGATGGCTTCCTTGCACATGATTTCGACGGCGTCCTGGTCGGCGAGGTAGTCGCCGCCCTTGACGGTGTCGAAGGTGTGCCACTCCCAGTTGTCCTCTTCGACGTTGGCGAGCGCCGCGCACATGCCGCCCTGCGCGGCGCCGGTGTGGCTGCGCGTCGGGTACAGCTTGGTCAGTACCGCGGTGCGCACCCGCGGGCCGGCTTCGACGGCGGCACGCATGCCTGCGCCGCCTGCACCGACGATGATGACGTCGTAGCGATGTTCCTGAATCATCCTGCGTCCCCTAAGAGATATTCGCGTCGAAGGTGACGAGGACATAAGTGCCCAACACCAACGTGAAGCCCGTCGCCAGCAACAACAGCGCATTCAGATAGAACTTGGTGACGTTCGTGCGGGCGTAGTCGCCGATGATGGTGCGCATGCCGTTGGCGCCGTGCACCATCGCCAGCCACAGCAATGCCATATCCCAGATCTGCCAGAACGGCGAGGCCCAGCGCTGCGCGACGTAGTTGAAGTCGATCCGGTACACGCCGCCGTCCCAGATCAGCCCGATGAACAAGTGCCCGAGCGCGAGGAACACCAATGCAACGCCGGAGAACCGCATGAACAGCCAGGCGTACTTCTCGAAGTAGGGGATGCCCCTCGGGCGCCGGGGTGCGCGCGGATGGTCCAGGCTGGCGGGCCGGTCGTGTTCCTTTTCCTGCACCGGCGCAAGGCGGCCTTCCTTGTGGTGCGGTGTCCACGGCCCGGTCACAGGAATCGCTCCGCCATGTGCATGCCGATCACGCCGATCGCGGCGGTGAAGACCGCGATCCAGACGCCGAGGACGATCCACAACATCAGGCGCTGGTACTTCGGACCGTGCTGCCAGAAGTCGACAAGGATGATCCGGATGCCGTTGAGGGCGTGGTAGAGCATCGCCGCCACCAGGCCCACCTCCATGAGGCCGATGATCGGCGTCTTGTAGGTGTTGATGACTTCGTTGTAGGCCTCGGGGCTGACGCGCACCAGCGCGGTGTCGAGCACGTGCACGAGGAGGAAGAAGAAGACCGTGGCGCCGGTGATGCGGTGCAGCACCCACGACCACATGCCCGGGTCGCCGCGATACAGGGTGCGGCGGCGCGGTGGTGACGATCGCGGTGCCGGTAATGCGGAATCCGCGGCTGTCGCTGTACTCATCTCCGACCTCCAACGCCTTCGGTGGACGCTCGGGGCACGCGGGTGGGGACCTCGTGTCGACGTTGCCCAACCTGTACCCAAACCTCGGGGCGACTCTAAACCCATTGTCTTGCTGAAAGAACTAGCGTGGTAACTCCGGCAGCGTCCCGCCGCAGAAGTTAGGGTTGCCTATCTAGGGACTCGGGGCGTGAAACGGAGGCTTCGGAATGGATTCAGATCGTCGACCGCGGAGCTGTCGTGGCCATTGAGATTGATTGGAAGTCATTGCAGCGCAATGCGATTGAGGTGATGTCGCGTGCATACGCCCCATATTCGCGCTTCCCCGTCGGGGCGGCCGCGCTGACCGACGATGGTCGAATCGTGGTCGGTTGCAATGTGGAGAATGTCTCATATGGCCTAGGTCTCTGTGCCGAGTGTTCTGTGGTCTGCGCCCTTCATTCGGGCGGCGGCGGGCGACTCGTCGCGCTGTCGTGCGTGGACGCCGCTGGGGAGCTACTCATGCCGTGCGGCCGGTGTCGCCAGGTGTTGCTGGAACACGGCGGCCCCGACATGTTGATCGACCATCCCGCGGGTCCCCGTCCGTTGTCGGTTCTGCTGCCCGACGCCTTCGGTCCCGATGACATGGCCCGCGTGGAGAACCCGTGACGGAGTTCACCTTCGACGCCCCGACCGTCATCCGGACCAAGCGCGATGGGGGAGTGCTCTCGGATGCCGCGATCGACTGGGTGATCGACGGCTACACCCACGGGCGGGTGCACGACGAGCAGATGTCGGCACTACTGATGGCGATCTTCCTGCGCGGCATGACGTCAGCCGAGATCGCCCGATGGACGGCGGCCATGATCGGCTCCGGCGAGCGGTTCGACTTCCACGATCTGCGCCGCGACGGCAAGCCACTGGCGTTGGTGGACAAGCACTCCACCGGAGGCGTGGGCGACAAGATCACCATCCCCCTGGTACCCGTCGTGATGGCCTGCGGCGCTGCGGTGCCACAGGCCGCCGGTCGTGGACTTGGCCACACCGGCGGCACCCTCGACAAGCTGGAGGCCATCGCCGGGTTCACCGCCGAACTGTCCAAAGGCCAAATCCGCCAACAGCTTCAAGACATCGGCGCAGCCATCTTCGCCGCGGGCGACCTGGCGCCTGCCGACCGCAAGATCTTGCCGCTTATCGCGAGTTCGGTGATGAGCAAGAAGCTCGCCGAGGGCGCCGACGCACTGGTGCTGGACACCAAGGTGGGTCGCGGTGCCTTCCTCAAGACGGAGGCGGAGTCGCGCGAGTTGGCCCGCACGATGGTCGAGTTGGGCACCGCGCACGGCGTCGCCACCCGCGCGCTGCTCACCGACATGGACCGGCCGCTCGGACGCGCCGTCGGCAACGCGGTGGAAGTCGCCGAGTCACTCGACGTGCTCGCAGGCGGCGGCCCCGACGACGTGGTCGAGCTGACGCTGGCGCTGGCTCGGGAGATGCTCGACGCGACGGGGGTCGACGGAATCGATCCTGCCGACACGCTGGCCGACGGAACCGCCATGGACCGGTTCCGCGACTTGGTGTCCGCGCAGGGCGGCGACCTGTCCCAGCCGTTGCCCATCGGGGCGCATTCCGAGACCGTCACCGCGCCGCGTGGTGGGGTGATGGGCGACGTCGACGCGATGGCCGTGGGGCTGGCGGTGTGGCGGCTCGGGGCGGGCCGCTCGACGCCTGGCGGGAAGGTGCAGTTCGGCGCGGGCGTGCGCATCCACCGTGGGCCCGGCGAGCCGGTGGCCGCGGGGGAGCCGCTGTTCACGCTGTACACCGACACCCCCGAGCGGTTCGGCGGTGCCATCGCCGAACTGGACGGTGGATGGAGCGTCGGTGACCAGCCGCCGAAATCGCGGCCTCTGATCATCGATCGGATCGTCGGGTAATTAGGGACGCCGACGCGGCGGGTTGAGGATAGTTGGCGGTTTGTTGGTCGGGGTTGGTTGTCGGTGGTGTGTGTGA
>Ga0193716_1002367_pt1 | contig 10618 bp, 9 predicted proteins | sample U2c1metaG_FD_145901 | JGI IMG/M metagenome (GOLD analysis project Ga0193716, IMG submission 145901) | Soil microbial communities from a riparian zone of the East river system, Colorado, United States - U2c1 | ecosystem: Environmental > Terrestrial > Soil > Riparian zone | place: USA: East River...
CTTGTGGGTCGTCTCCTATTTCACCGGCAGGTGGGGCGGCGACTGGATGAAGTTCCATTTCTGGTCAGGCTACGCGATCCTCACCTTGCTTCTGTTCCGCATCGCCTGGGGCTTCATCGGCAGCACCACCGCCCGTTTCTCGCATTTCGTCAAAGGCCCGGCCGCCGGCATCGCCCATCTGCGCGAATTGCTGAGCCGGCATGCACCGCGCGACATCGGACATAATCCCATTGGCGGCCTGATGGTCGTGGTGCTGCTGCTCGCGGTCTTGGCCCAGGTTACCGCCGGTCTGTTCTCGGCCGACACCGATACCGGCACCATCACCGGTCCATTGGCGCGCCTGGTTGCCGACAAGTGGATCGAGACGGCCACCTCGTTCCATGCCTATTGGGTGAACGTCCTCCTCGTCTTGGTCGGGCTGCATGTCGTGGCGGCCTTTGCCTATCTCTTCTGGAAAAGGCAAAATCTGATCCGTGCAATGGTCACCGGCCACAAGCCGATCGGCGATTGCGTGCCGCCCGGCGCGCCGCGGCCGACCCTGACCTTTGCCCCGCCTCGCCTCGCGGTATCCGTGCTGATCGTCTGCGCCGCAATCGTCTATTTCATCGTACGCTAGGGCCATCGAGCCCCCCCCGGCCTTGCTGGCTGGTAATGTGGCCTTTAGGGTAATTGCCACTCCCGTGAAGTTGGATTTTGCATCATGAAATTTGCCGGTACCGATTCCTATGTCGCCAGCGACGATCTGCGCGTCGCGGTGAACGCCGCCATCGCCCTCGAGCGTCCGCTCCTGATCAAGGGCGAGCCGGGCACCGGCAAGACCGTGCTGGCGCATGAAGTGGCCAAGGCGCTCGATGCCCCGCTGATCGAGTGGCATATCAAGTCGACCACCAAGGCCCAGCAGGGCCTCTACGAATACGACGCGGTCTCGCGCCTGCGCGATTCGCAGCTCGGCGACGAGAAGGTCAAGGATATCGCCAACTACATCAAGCGCGGCAAGATGTGGGACGCCTTCACCTCGGGCAAGCGCCCGGTGCTGCTGATCGACGAGATCGACAAAGCCGACATCGAGTTCCCCAACGATCTGCTGCTCGAGCTCGATCGCATGGAATTCTTCGTCTACGAGACCCAGCAGGTGGTGAAGGCCTCGCAGCGGCCGGTGGTGATGATCACCTCCAACAACGAGAAGGAGCTGCCGGACGCCTTCCTGCGCCGCTGCTTCTTCCATTACATCCGTTTCCCCGACCGCGAGACGATGACCCAGATCGTCGACGTCCACTTTCCCGAGCTGCAGCGCAACCTGCTGCGCGAGGCGCTGAACGTCTTCTACGACATCCGCGAAGTGCCGGGCCTCAAGAAGAAGCCCTCGACCTCCGAGCTGCTCGACTGGCTGAAGCTGCTGATGGTCGAGGACATGTCGCCCGAGTCGCTGCGCTCCAAGGATTCCAAGCAACTCATCCCGCCGCTGCACGGCGCCCTGCTCAAGAACGAGCAGGATGTCCATCTGTTCGAGCGCCTAGCCTTCATGGCGCGGAGAGAACAGCGGCAATAGCCCTTATAGGGAGATCGCGATGTTCGTGAACTTCTTCCTCGAGCTGCGTCAGGCCAAGCTGCCGGTCTCCATCAAGGAATACCTCGCCTTGATGGAGGGCATGGACAAGGGCGTCGCCGATTTCAGCGTCGACGATTTCTACTTCCTCTCCCGCGCCATCCTGGTGAAGGACGAGCGCAACCTCGACAAGTTCGACAAAGTGTTCGGCCATGTCTTCAAGGGGCTCGAATCGGTGGCCGAAGGCGGCGTCGAGGCGGAGATCCCCGAGGAGTGGCTGCGCAAGCTCGCCGAGAAGCTGCTGACCGACGAGGAGAAGGCGCAGATCGAGGCGCTCGGTGGCTGGGAGAAGATCATGGAGACGCTGAAGAAGCGTCTCGAGGAGCAGCAGAAGCGCCACCAGGGCGGCAGCAAGTGGATCGGCACGGCCGGCACCTCGCCATTCGGGGCCTACGGTTTCAATCCCGAGGGCGTGCGCATCGGCCAGGACAAGAATCGCGAGGGCCGCGCGGTCAAGGTATGGGACAAGCGCGAATACAAGAACCTCGACGACACGGTCGAGATCGGCACGCGCAACATCAAGATCGCGCTGCGCCGCCTGCGCAAGTTCGCGCGCGAGGGCGCCGAGGTCGAGCTCGACATGCCCGACACGATCAGCAGCACGGCGCGCAACGCGGGCTATCTCGACATCAAGATGGTGCCGGAGCGGCGCAACAAGGTGAAGCTGCTGATCCTGTTCGATATCGGCGGCTCGATGGACGCCCATATCCGCGTCTGCGAGGAATTGTTCTCGGCGGCGCGCAGCGAATTCAAACATCTCGAATTCTTCTACTTCCACAATTGCCTCTACGAGAAACTGTGGAAGGACAACCGGCGGCGCCACGTCGACACCTTCTCGACATCCGAGCTGCTGCACACCTATCCGGCCGACTACAAGGTGCTGTTCGTCGGCGACGCCTCGATGAGTCCCTACGAGATCGCCTATCCCGGTGGCTCGGTCGAGCATTGGAACGAGGAATCGGGCCAGGCCTGGATCCAGCGCGTGTGCGACACCTACCGCAGCACGGTGTGGCTGAACCCGGTGCCCGAGCGGCACTGGAGCTACACGCCGTCGATCCAGCTGCTGCAGCAGCTCGTCACCAACCGCATGTTTCCGCTGACGCTGGGCGGCTTGGACAGCGCGATGAAGGAATTGAATAAGTGACAGGCCTCGGCCTGTCATCCTGAGCGAAGCGAAGGATCCTTCGCTTCGCTCAGGATGACAGCCTTGGCGGTACTAAAGGGGGAAACGAAAAATGAAAACCGGTCCGGCAATCGCGGAGATCCTCAAGCGCGAGGGCGTCGAGTATCTCTTCGCCTATCCCGTCAACCATCTGATCGAGCATTGCGCGGCGCTCGACATCCGCCCGATCATCGTGCGCCAGGAACGCATCGGCCTGCACATGGCCGACGCCATGTCGCGCCTGACCAAGGGCCGCAAGATGGGCGTGTTCTGCATGCAAAGCGGCCCCGGCTCGGAGAACGCCTATGGCGGCGTGGCCCAGGCCTTCGGCGAATCGGTGCCGCTGCTGGTCATTCCGGCCGGTTATCCGCGGCGCATTGCGCATGTGCCGCCCAATTTCAACTCCTCGCTGACCATGGCGCATGTCGCCAAGCACGCCGAGCCGATCACCAACGGCCGCGAGATCGAGAACATCATGCGCCGGGCCTTCAGCCTGCTGCGCAACGGCCGCGGCTCGCCGGTGATCATCGAGTTCCCGGCCGAGGCCAACGCCGAGGACGCGCCCGATCCGCTGACCTACGTACCGGTCATCGCCACCAAATACGGCCCCGATCCGGCCGCGGTGAAGGCGGCGGCCAAGGTGCTGGTCGAGGCCAAGCGCCCGGTCATCTATGCAGGCCATGGCGTGCATTGGGCCGAGGCCTATGATGAGCTGAAGGAGCTGGCCGAATTGCTGGCCATTCCGGTTTGCACGTCGTTGCAGGGCAAGAGCAGCTTCGACGAAACCCATCCGCTGTCGCTCGGCTCGGGCGGCCGTGCGTACCCGAAGCAGGTGCGCCACTTCCTCGACCAGTGCGACGTGCTGTTCGGCGTCGGCTGCTCCTTCACCGAAACCAACTTCGGCATCTCGATGCCCAAGGGAAAGACGGTGATCCACACCACGCTCGATCCCAACCACCTCAACAAGGACGTGCAGGCGCAGTACGGCCTGATTGGCGACGCGAAGCTCGCGTTGCGCGCCATGATCGACGCCTGCAAGGTACTGACGGGCGACAAGAAGCGCGATGCGGGCCCGGTCGTGGCCGAGATCAAGCCGATGGCCGACGCGTGGCTCAAGGAGTGGATGCCCAAGCTCACCAACAACGAGGCACCGCTCAATCCCTATCGCGTGTTGTGGGATCTCCAGAACACCGTCGACAAGGCCAACACCATCATCACCCACGACGCCGGCAGCCCGCGCGACCAGCTCTCGCCGTTCTGGAAGACCACGGCGCCGCACACCTATATCGGCTGGGGCAAGACCACCCAGCTGGGCTATGGCCTGGGCCTCGCCATGGGCGCCAAGCTCGCCTGCCCGGACAAGCTCTGCATCAACGTGTGGGGCGACGCCGCCATCGGCTTCACCGGCATGGACTTCGAGACGGCGGTGCGCGAGCGCATTCCCATCATGTCGATCCTGCTCAACAATTTCTCGATGGCGATCGAGCTTCACATCATGAAGGTCTCGACCGAGAAATACCGCTCGACCGACATCTCCGGCGACTACGCGGCGATGGCCCGCGCCTTCGGCGGCTATGGCGAGCGCGTGACCAAGCCGGAGGACATCATCCCGGCGATCAAGCGCGGCATCGAGCAGACCAGGAAGGGCGTGCCGGTGCTGCTCGAGTTCATCACCTCAAAGGAAGTGACGATCTCGGTGCCGAAGTAACCAGCTTCGCTACTCAGGATTCCTCCCCCGCAGGGGGAGGTGCCCGAAGGGCGGAGGGGGACTCGGTGTTCATCACAGCGGCAGCCATCGTGTTGAGAGACCGAGTCCCCCTCCGGCCCTGCGGGCCACCTCCCCCTGCGGGGGAGGCTACCTCTTTGACGATCTCCACATGCGATCGCCGTACTCGCAGACGCCGCCGCCGGGTCAAGGTCGACCTGACGCCAGCAGCGCGTGGTAGGCGGCCAGCGCCTCGATGTGGTCGCGGTCGGCGCGGAGGCCGACGTGTCCGTCGGGCCGGATGACAAGAAGCGTGATCTCGCCGATGCCCAACCGGTCGGCTGCGGCCGGCGCAAGCCGGGCGCACGGATGGTGATCCTCGGACCGGGCCGTCAGCACGAAGGTCGCTTCGATGACGGACGCACCGCTCCGGGCACGCATGGCGCTCTCGAGTCGCGCGAGCTGTTCGCCGGGCACCGACGATCCCCCGATGAGCAGCGCGGTGTGGCCGGCGCGGTTGGTCAACTCGTGCAGCAGGCAGACCCCGCCGTCGGCGAGGTGAACCTCGATCGTGTCCGGCAGCCGCGCGCCCGGCGCGAGTGCATCATGCCCGTCTCCCATGACGATCGGGGAGTCTCCGTAGTCGATGTCGAGCTCCGCCTCGGCAATCGCCTCGTGGTGGCGCGACGTCGGATCGGCAAACACCGCTCGGAGCGTCTCGTCGCGGACGCGTCGTTCGGCGGGGTCGGTTACGGCTTGGGCCTGCTCGACCGCGTCCCCCGAGGCGGTGATCGTCTCCGCCACCGGGCGTCGTTCCGCTTCATAGCTGTCCAGAAGGGCGGGAGCGCTGCGTCCGTGGCAGACGAGCGCCAGCTTCCAGGCGAGGTTGAACGCGTCCTGGAGGCCGCTGTTCATCCCGTGGCCCTGGGCGGGGGAGCAGACATGGGCCGCGTCTCCCGCGAGCAGGATGCGACCCGAGCGGAACCGCCGCGCGACCTTCGTGTGGCAGTGGAAGCGCGTCGGATTGGCGACGTCGTCGAAGCCGATCGCAGGCACGTAGCGACTGATCGTGGACGAAGCGTCGGCCACCAGGTCGGAGTCTGGGGCGCTCGGCCGCAGATAGACACGCCACCGCCGCTCCGGAAGTGCGGTCAGGATCACCGGGATCTCGTCCAGATAGGCGTAGTTCGCCTCGTACGACTCCGACCAACCCGCCAGGGTCACATCGAACACGGCCCAGGGCTCCGTGATGTCGTGCCCGGCGAGCTCGATTCCGCTCAGCTCCCGGGTGGTGCTGTGGACGCCATCGCATCCCACCACCCAGCGGACCGAGACTTGCTCCGTTGCGCCGTCGCACTGGATCGTCGCGAGAAGGCCGTCGTCATGGTCTTCCAGTCCGATGAGACGGGACGCGCGAACGACCTTTCCGCCCTGGCGGTGGAGGTAGTCGGTCAGAATCGACTCCGTTACCTCCTCCGAGATGCCGATGTTGAAGCCGTAGCGACTGCCGCAAATCGAGAGGTCGATCTCCCCGAGCACGCTGCCCCGCGAGTGGAGCCGGGCCACACGTTGCTTGACGCCGGCGGCGAGCAGGGGTTCGAGGAGTCCCAGGGACTCGAAGACCTCGAGCGAACGTGGATGGACGACCGTCGCCCGGTCCCAGTGCAGCGGCGCCGGCTGTGCATCGATGACACGGCATTCGACCCCTCGGCGATAAAGCTCCGACGCCAGGAGAAGACCGGTCGGGCCTGCGCCCACCACGAGAACGGACACATCGGCAACAACCATGTCGAGCCTGCTTTACGGTGCTTGCCGCGCTCGGTCAAACTGCCGAGCGCGGCGTCGGCGCAAATGCCTCTGACAGATCAGCCCTTGGGCTGCGGCACGATACGCAAGTAGGGCTTCGGCGCCTTCCAGCCGTTCGGATATTTGGCCTTGGCCGCCTCGTCGGACACCGCCGGAACGATGATGACGTCCTCGCCGTTCTTCCAGTTCACCGGCGTCGCCACCTGGTGCTTGGCGGTGAGCTGGACGGACTCGAGAATGCGCAGCACCTCGTCGAAGTTGCGGCCGGTGCTCATCGGATAGGTGAGCGTCGCCTTGATCTTCTTGTCCGGGCCAATGACAAACACCGAACGCACCGTGGCGTTGTCGGCGGCCGTGCGGCCTTCCGATGTCGTGCCGGCGCCCTCGGGCAGCATGTCGTAAGCGGTCGCTACCTTGAGCTCGGGATCGCCGATCATCGGGTAGGTGACGGCGTGGCCCTGCGTCTCCTCGATGTCCTTCGCCCATTTGGAATGGTTGGCGACGGGATCGACACTGAGGCCGATGATCTTGGTGTTACGCTTGTCGAACTCCGGCTTCAGCCCGGCCATGTAGCCCAGCTCGGTGGTGCAGACCGGCGTGAAGTCCTTGGGGTGTGAGAAGAGGATGGCCCAGCCATCGCCGATCCACTTGTGGAACTCGATCGGGCCCTGGGTTGTCTCGGCGGTGAAGTTCGGCGCTTCGGAATTGATCCTGAGTGACATTTACCTCTCCCTTCGTCGAAAAATTGGCCGCCGGTTGGTACACGACGGCGGTGCATTCCTTCATGGCAGCGTGGGGAATCGCCTGGAAATTCCTGGACCTTCCACGGCCATCCGGCGCATTCTGCCGCCGCCAGGGCACGCAAGGGGGACAGCAGCGCGTGGTGGTGGCCTTTGCCACGAAATTGCGAATGGCCGCGGCAGCGCTTGGGTGCAGTTCGCGCAAGGAAATTTGCGCTCGCTTCCGAAGCGTGAACCCGGCGACTCAGTGCGATCTCGACCGACTCAACAAATGGGTGCAGGGGCGATCGCTGCCGCGGGCGGCCTCGGTTTACGCGGATTTCGCTGCCGTCATCGGCACGGCGAAACCTGGACGCTGGGTCTCCGATTGCAGCCTGGAGGAGTTCGCCGCAGAGCTCGTCGCGCGCACCGGAGTCGATCCCGCCACGATTGCAATGCCGGACAGCCTCTCGCGGCGTGCCAATCCGCGCGCTGCCGGCCTGCTCGGCGGCATAGCGACCCTGACCGGCACCTTCGCGGCCTACTCGCCGGCTTGGTCGCCGCAATTCCGCGGCCGTTTGGTACGAGGTTCTTTGCGTCTTGCGCCCGGCAGAAGCGGGAGCCTCATCGCGACCTATACCGAGTCCTTTCTCGGACGTAACGTGCATCTCACGGCCGAGGCATGGATCGGCGGCCGCTCGATGCATTTCCTGGTACGCGAACCGGACGGCGACATGCCGGTGTTCATCAGCCTGCAGCTGCCGGGACCGCCGGCGAGCGTGCTTTGCGGCGTCATGTCCGGCGTGGCTTTCATCGCCCACGAGCCGCTGCCGTCCGCGTCCCGGATCGTCTTCATCCGCGTGCCCGACACGCCTGCTCTCGACGGCAGCAACCGCTTTTTCGATCCTGCTCCCGGCGCCATCGCCACCGACCTCGTGGATCTCGGGGTCAATATTTCGGAGGCCGACCGCCTCGATGCGTTCGCGCGCAATTTCGTGGGCACGCGCCCGAACCAGGTGACGCCCCAGGATCAGGCGACATTCTCGAGCATGCTCGACCGTGAGCATTTGGATATGGCGGGCTAATCCTCTCTTTAACGTTATGAGGCTGGACCCTGGTAACGCAGACGTGTCGTCGCCGGCACAGCGCAAGGTCTTTCCAGCCTGGGAGAAAGGTGCTTCGCTGCGCGGCATGACGATCGTCCTCACCCCGACCGCCGAATACAGGGTCGCCGCGCGCGACGGGCTGTGGCTCGGCGCCGCCGATGCCGAGCGTGTCACCGGCTGGACGCTGAAGCCCGAGGGCATGTGCCGCGACGCGCTCTGCGTGCCGATGCCGGCTGCGTCGGTGAGCGGCGATGAGGTCGACGTCGCCGCCTTCTGGAGCAAACTCGGCGGACCGGTGATCGGCAGCGATATGCACGACGTCTGGGCGCTGGGCGCACCGGCCGATGAGCGCAACGCCGCGCTGGAAGGATTGCAGGCGCCCGATTTCACTTTGCCCGACATCGACGGGGTCCCGCGCACGCTCTCGCAACTCAGGGGCAAGAAGGTTTTTCTCGCCACCTGGGCCAGTTGGTGAGGCTGCCGTTTCGACTTGCCCGTGTGGCAGTCCCTCTACGATGAACTGAAGGACCAGGGTTTCATGGTCGTGGCGGTGGCCGAGGAAAGCCGCGGCGCCGATCATGCGAGACCCTGGATCGAGCAGGCCAGGAGCGGCTATTGGCAGCTCATCGATACCGAGCATCGCCTGAGCGATCTCTACAATCTCGTGAACGTCCCGCAGGCGGTCTGGATCGACGAGCAGGGAAATATCGCACGGCCGCCGGAGACGGCGGGCTCGACCGATCACTTCCGCCGCATGAACCTCGAGACCAAGACGATGTCGCCCGAAGACCAGGCCGAGCGCCTGGCGGCGCGGCAGAGCTATCTCGATGCCGTGCGTGCCTGGGTGCGCGAGGGCAAGCATACGCTGCCCGTCGAGCAGGCGAAGAGCGCGCTGCCGAAGGTCACGCCTGAAATCGCCGAGGCGCGCGCACGTTTCCGACTCGGCGTCTGGCTGCATCGCCATGGCCGCGCGGCAGAAGGCGATCGCGAGATGGCCGAAGCCAGTCGTCTGCACCCCGAATCGTGGAGCATGTGGCGCCAGGCCGCCGATCTTGACGAAGTCGGCAAGGCGTCGGGTCCCGATTTCTGGAAGCGCGTGCAAGACCTCGGTGAAAGGCCGTATTATCCGCCTCCCAAGCTCTAGGGAGAGCCGATGCGCCTGTCGTGGCACGATCTCGGAACACAGCGCGCCGACAAGGCGCACGGCAAGTCGGTGGAAATCCGCGGCTGGCCGACCACCGCGCTTCCCACCACCCGGTGTGCCGACACTTTCCTGCTGACGCCGGAGCCGGGTTGCTGCGTCACCTGCCTGCCGCGCCATCCACTCACTGCCATCGAAGTGCTGGCCGATGCGCCGATCGACTTTCCGTCGAGCGCGATGCGGCTCACGGGCACGCTTCATGTGGAGAGCGACGATCCTACCGCATGGCGTTATCAGCTCCGCGACGCGAAGCTCGTGGGTGGCGTCACGCGACGCTCGCTAATGGCGGCGAGCTCGCTCATCTGCCTCCCGGTCGTGACACGGGCGCAGGTGCCGGCCGGTCCGACGGTCGACATCCACTCCCACGCCGGCAAGGTACTCTACGTCAACAGCCACGGCGGCAACGAGCCGTTCACGCCGGTCGCCGAGCCGATGCGCCAGGGCGGCATGGCAGTGATCTGCCTTGCCGCGGTGGCCGACTCGCCCGCCACCCACGTCACCGAAAATCGCATCAGGCCCTTTCGCGATCCCGGACCGGGTGAGCTCTACGCCCATATCCAGCGCGGCTTCGCCCGCGTCCACAAGCTGGCGCAGGAGCAGGGCCTCGCGATCATCCGCGACGCGGCGGGCCTCAGGGCCGCGCGGGCCGAGCAGCCCTCGATCATCGTCTCTTGCGAAGGCGCCGACTTCACCGAGGGTAAGCCCGATCGTGTCGACGAGGCCTATCAGCACTGGCAATTGCGTCATCTGCAGCTCACGCACTACCGGCCGAACGAGCTGGGCGACATCCAGACCGAGCCGCCCGTCCACGGCGGCCTGACGGAAGCCGGCGCCGAGGTGATCCGCCGCTGCAACAAGATCGGCGTCGTGGTCGACGTGGCGCACGGCACATACGATCTCGTGAAAAAGGCGGCCTCCGTGACGACCAAGCCGCTGGTCCTCTCGCATACGTCGCTCACGCAACGGCCTGCGCTGTGGACGCGGCTGATCACGCCCGACCATGCGAAGGCCATCGCGTCCACCGGCGGCGTCATCGGCATCTGGCCGATCAAGGAGATCTTTGGAACTTACGCGTCCTATGCCGCCGGCTTTGCCCGGATGGCCGATGTCGTGGGCGTCGATCATGTCGGCCTCGGCACCGATCTGCTCGGCCTGCTCGGTCCCAGCACGTTGCCGGGCTATGCAGAGCTGCCGCAACTTGCCGCGGCCTTGTGCGCCAAATTCACAGTCGATGAGACGGCAAAGCTGCTGGGCGGTAACTATCGTCGCGTCTTTGAAGCAAGCATCGCTGGCTAGAGCGTGATGGTTTGAGG
>Ga0193716_1002368_pt1 | contig 10618 bp, 6 predicted proteins | sample U2c1metaG_FD_145901 | JGI IMG/M metagenome (GOLD analysis project Ga0193716, IMG submission 145901) | Soil microbial communities from a riparian zone of the East river system, Colorado, United States - U2c1 | ecosystem: Environmental > Terrestrial > Soil > Riparian zone | place: USA: East River...
GAACGCGGTGCCGGTCAGCCAGGGCATGAGCGAAGCGTTCTCGACCGGGTCCCATCCCCAGTAGCCGCCCCATCCCAGAACTGAATATGCCCAGTGTGCGCCGAGGAATACTCCACACGTCAGAAAAGCCCAGGTCACCATGGTCCAGCGGCGCGTGATCTGAATCCATTTTTCGCCCGGATAGCGCATGATGAGCGCACCCAAAGCGAAAGCAAAGGGCACGGTGAAACCCACGTATCCCAGATACAGCATGGGCGGATGAATCACCATCTCGGGATATTGCAGCAGCGGATTCAGTCCCGCGCCGTCAGCCGGTAGATCGCCCGTCATGAGAGCAAAAGGATGGGCGGCGAAATTCAGCAGCAGGAGGAAGAAAATCTGTACTGCCGCAATGATCGCCGACGCATAGGCAAAAAGCCGGGCATCGGTTTTGTGCCGCAACCGCAGCACCAGTCCGTAGGCGGCCAGCAACAGCGACCAGAAAAGGAGTGAGCCTTCCTGTCCCGACCACAGCGTGGCGAATTTGTAGGGCGCCGGCAGATCGCGGTTGCTGTGATGAAAAATATAGGCAATGGAGAAATTATCCTGGAAGGCGGAGATGACCAGGACGAGGGCTGCGAGAAAGACGACCGCAAAGGTGGCAATGCCGGCGCGGCGCGCGGTTTCTCCCAGGCGTTCCGACCCCGGGCCCGGACGAGCTAAAGCCAACACTCCAGCGAGGAACGAGTAGGTGCTCAGAGCCAGCGCGAGTAAGAGCGCAAAACTGCCTATTTGTGGCATGAGGGAAAGCCCGAATGAGTATTTTTTCAGAAACGGCGGGTTGAGGCAACCGGAGAAGGCAAAGAGCTAAATCAGTAGGACAGACGAACTGTGTGGGAACAGGCTACCCGAGGGCTGTCCCGTCGGACGGGAAATCAGCCGTGTTGCTGCCAGCGAAGGCTGGTCGAGCTGCGCTCGACTGAACAGCCGAGGACCTGCCTTGAGCGAAGTCGAAGGGGGCTGCCCCCCACAGTGGTCCGTTCTAAGCGCTTTGATGTTGTTGATCGAAACGAGCCAGAACCTCCTGCTCGGCGACCAGCCAATCCTCGTTTTCGTGACCTGGGGTGTATCCCCGCTGCTCGTAAAGTTCGTATGCGCGACGGCGGATTTCCAATTCCAGGTCTGTCGCTGGTGAAGTCTTCTTGGGTTCAGCCGGATTAACGGCAGGCGTGGCAGCAACCAGCTTTCTGCGGGTGTTTCCGTTACCAGAGGTTTTTACACGGGCCATGATCGGATACTCCTTAAATAGACCAAAGTTCAGCATGCGCTGAACCGATGAATAAGCCGCAAACACGTTGGACTACCCGAGAGCGGTCCTAACTGGATTGTGGCGGATGAGCAACTCAATCATAAACCGGATGGGTGTGGATGAGGGAGGGGAGAAACGAGAAAAATATTGATTTATTCGGAACAGTTTTAGTAATCGCTTACATGGTTACTAATAAAAATCGTGAGAGCTGGTCTCAGCTCTGGTGATCGATAGCGGCATGACGCGCTGCGCCTTCACTGAGATAACGTTATCTTGATTCTGCAGGACCCCTTCCACCATTAGGAACTGTTCAGAAGTCACCAGTAGACGATTTTTCTGAAACAGGTCAGGCATGACGATGGCATTGGCGACTCCGGTCTCATCCTCAAGACTGAGAAAGACAAAACCTTTGGCGGTTCCCGGCCGCTGGCGGGCGATGACGCATCCTCCAATGCGAACGCGCTTTCCGTTGGGAATACTTGCAAGATCGCTGGCTTTGCGGACGCCGACGGCATCCATGCGCTCACGATGATAGGCCATGGGGTGCGGCCCCACGGTCATGCCAGTGCCACGGAAATCGGCCACCAGCCGCTCTTCCGGATTCATGGGACGCAGTGGAGATTTGGCATCAAGCTCGGGGAGTTCGTCGAGCAGCGGTCCGGAGTGACGGACGGAGCGTTCGATTTGCCAGAGAGCATCGCGGCGATGCAATTTCCGGTTTCCAGTTTCTGGTTTCCAGTGGCCGGAACTGGGAACCGGGAACTCGAAACTGGAAACTGAATTTAAAGCTCCGATTTCAGCCAGCGTATTGAGCTCGTCCTTGCGTAATTCGGGGACGCGATGGATGAGATCGTGAATGGAAATGAACGGCGCGAAGTTGCGTTGGCGAACGATTGCGCGGGCAGCTTCTTCCCGCAGTCCGCGGACGTAACAAAGGCCGATGCGTAGCGCCGGCGTCCCGCCGGCTGTCCGGTGGGCGTCCCGCCCACCGTCCGGCGAGGGCAGTTTCTTTCGCCCCTCCGGGGCTCTGTCGTTCTCTGCTTCTGACCCACGGCTTACGCCGTGGGCTTTATTCTCTCGCCGCTCCGCGGCTGGGTTTGCCGTTTCCACGACATTGCTGTCATCTTCCGGATCGCCCTCCCCGTCGTCCTCCCGGCCAACGGCCAACGACCAACGACCAACGACTGGGTTTAGGACTTTGCCGACGACTGACGACTGACGACCGACGACTGTGCATTCCCACTCTGACTTCATCACATCGATGGGAAATATTTTCAGGCCGTGGCGTTGCGCATCTTTCACAATCGTTGCGGGGCGGTAAAAGCCCATGGGCTGGTTATTGAGCAGGGCGGCGGTAAAAGCGGCGAGGTAATGACACTTTAGATAGGCGCTGGCGTAGGCGATCAACGCGAAGCTGGCGGCGTGAGACTCGGGAAATCCGTAAAGGGCGAAAGAAGTAATCGAAAGCACGATCTGCTCCTGTGCCTCGCGTGAAATGCCGTTGCGCTCCATACCGGCGCGAAGCTTGGCTTCGATTTCCTTCATTCGTTTTTCTGAGCGTTTGAATCCCATAGCGCGACGCAGATCTTCCGCCTCGCCGCCGCTGAAGTCGGCGACCACCATGGCCATGCGCAGCAACTGTTCCTGAAAAAGCGGGACACCAAGAGTGCGCTTCAACACCGGCTCGAGCGACGGGTGCGGATAAGTAATCTGTTCGCGTCCCTGGCGGCGCTGCAAAAAGGGATTCACCATCTGTCCCACGATCGGGCCGGGACGAATGATGGCGACCTGCACCACGATGTCATAAAACTTTTTGGGACGCAGACGCGGCAGGCAAGACATCTGGGCGCGGCTTTCGACCTGGAACATGCCGATGGTGTCGGCCTTTTGCAGCGTGGCGTAAACCGTGGGATCGTCCGCCGGCAGGTGGGCGAGGTCTACTTCTTCGCCATAGTGATCGCGAATGAGCGTGATGGAATCTTCCAGCGCGGCCATCATGCCCAGGCCGAGCAAGTCCACTTTGATGATGCCGAGGTCGGCGCAGTCTTCCTTGTCCCACTGCACCACCACGCGGCCTGGCATGGACGCGGGTTCCAGCGGGACTACGGAATCGAGCTGCCCCTGGCAGATGACTATGCCGCCGGAATGCTGGCCCAAGTGGCGCGGCAAATCCTGCACTGCTTCACACAACTCAAAATATTTGCGCAGCCGCGGATGACGCAGATCCAGTCCCGCATCGTGGAAACGATGATCGAGTTGGTCATGAGCATCGCGATATTCCCAAGTGGAGACGGCTGTCGAAACTTTGTCCAGAGTTTCGGGATCGAAGCCCAGGGCCTTGCCCATTTCGCGTCCCGCCATGCGATTGCGATAGGTGATGACGTTGGCGGTCATGGCGGCGCCGCGCTCGCCGTAACGCTTGTACAGATATTGAATGACGCGCTCGCGCTGGTCGCCGCTGGGCAGATCGAGATCGATGTCAGGCCATTCGCCGCGCTCTTCGGAAAGAAAACGTTCGAAAAGCAGTTCCATGCCGATGGGATCAACCGCCGTGATGCCCAGCGAATAGCAGACCGCGCTGTTGGCGGCCGAGCCGCGTCCCTGGACAAGAATATTTTGCTCGCGGCAGAATCGGACCAGGTCCCAGACGATCAGAAAGTAGCCGGGCAGCTTCAATTTCTCGATAAGCGCCAGCTCTCGTTCAATCTGCTGCTGGGCGCGGCTTATAAGGCTGGCATCTGACCGCCCATAGCGCTTTTGAAAACCTTCACGGGTGCGTTCGCGGAGGAAGGACATCATGGTCTCGCCATCCGGTACGGGATATTTTGGGAATTCGTATCCCAAAGCCTCGAGCGTGAATTCGAGCCGGGAAGAAAGATCTACCGTGTTTACCAGAGCCTCGGGCAGGTCGGCAAAAAGCTGCTGCATCTGTTGCGGCGATTTCACATGACGCTCGGAATTGCGTGCCAGCAGGCGTCCGGCAGTGGCCAGCGTTTTGTGATTTCGAATGGCGGTGAATACGTCGCAAAGCTCACGCTCCTGCGGCGTCGCATAGCAGACACCGTTGGTTGCCAGCAGCTGGAGTTTTAGCGAGCGGGCAATTTCGATGGCGGCACGATTGCGCGCTTCCTGCGGGCGATGAAAATGGCGTTGCAGTTCCACATAAACATTGCCGTGGCCAAAAATGCCGGTCAAGCATTCCACCGAGCGCCGCGCTTCTTCCATGCCACCTTGAACCAGCGCGGTAGCGAGAGGGCCGTCATCGCCTCCGGTGAGGCAAATCAGACCGGCAGCGTGCTCCTCGAGTTCATCCTTGCGAACCGCGCCTTCGCCTTTCTGTGCGCGCAGCTTCATTTTTGTGATCAGGCGGCAGAGGTTCTGGTAGCCGGCGCGGGAAGAGACGAGGAGAGGAAGGCGAAAGAAATTGCAGATTTTAGATTTTAGATTGCAGATTGGATCTGATTTTCCTGGTTTTAAATCTTCAATCTGAAATCTGAAATCTGAAATTTCGCCGGTCACTTCCGCGCCCATATGCGCCTTGATCTTTGCTTTTCTTGCTGCCATGTAGAAACGGGGCGCGCCGTAGACACCGTCACGGTCGAGCAACGCCATGGCTGGCATTTGCAGATGCGAGCAAGTGGCGATCAGGTCTTCGGGCAGGGATGCACCTTCGAGAAAACTGAAAGCCGAGCGGGAGTGGAGTTCGATGAACATCGCCCCTGGCTGGAAGGGGAGGTTGTTTCGCTATTTGTTCGCCTTAGATTCTGCCGTGCCAGAGGTGGGTTGTCAAGTAGGGAGAAGGGCTTGCGGAAAGGCTTGTTGCTGCAAGGGGACAGGCAACAAACGCGAAATAAAACCCAGTGATTAGTTTCTGGTTCTCAGTTCTCAGTAGGGATGGCGGCGCGCTTTTGAGGAGGCACGCCGCCGTTCTGAAGAGTTTTTACGCTGGGACTTTGGTGCGCTTGCTGGTTTGTTTGATCGTGACTGGATCGAGGAACGTCATCATGCCTCGTAGTTCCTCTCCTACTTTTTCGATCTGCTGTTGCTGTTCTTTTACGCGGGTGGCTTCGAACCATTCGCGGCCAGTCTCGTTTTCTTTGATCCAGTTCTTGGCGAAAGTTCCATCCTTGACCTCACGCAGCAACTGCCGCATGGTCTCGCGGGTTTGCTCGGTGACGATGCGCGGTCCGGCGGTGTAGTCGCCGTATTCAGCGGTGTCGCTGACTGAGTAGCGCATGTAGTTCAAGCCACCGCGGTAGATCAGGTCCACGATGAGCTTGAGTTCATGCAGACATTCGAAGTAGGCGATCTCGGGCTGGTAGCCGGCTTCGACCAGGGTTTCGAATCCCGCTTTGAGCAGTGCGCTTACACCGCCACAGAGCACAGTTTGCTCACCAAAGAGATCGGTTTCGGTTTCCTCGGCAAATGTGGTTTCGATAACCCCGGCGCGAGTGGCGCCGATGGCTTTGCCATAGGAAAGCGCGAGTTGCTTGGCTTTTCCGGTGGCGTCCTGGTGGATGGCCAGCAGCGCGGGTGTGCCGCCGCCTTCGACGAATACTTCGCGGACGCGATGGCCGGGGGCCTTGGGAGCGATCATCGAAACATCGACGTTGGCAGGAGGCGTGATCGTGCCGAAGCGGATGTTGAAGCCGTGGGCGAACATGAGGGTCTTGCCGGCCGTCAGGTTGGGCGCGATTTCTTTTTTGTAGACTTCACTCGCGACCGTGTCCGGCACCAGCACCATGATGACGTCGGCCCATGCTGAAACTTCGGCGGGAGTGCCGACGGTGAGGCCGCTGGCTTTGGCCTTGGCGCGTGATTCGCTGTTGGCGGGCAATCCGACTCGAACGTCAACGCCGCTGTCCTTCAGGCTGAGGGCGTGGGCGTGTCCCTGGGATCCGTAGCCGATGATGGCGACTTTCTTCGCCCGGATCAATGCTACATCGGCATCTTTCTCGTGATACATCTTAGCCATTGGTGTTCCTTTCGATAGATAGCAGAGCAGTTTGATTTGTACGGAACTTGCATGAAGCGTACTGAGTCTGGAACAAGGGCACGAATGGGAAGGGCACGAGTTCACTCGTGCCGCTAAACTGCCGAACAAGTTGCGCTTTAGCGCCTGAGGTTCGCTTCTCAGCTGCCGAAGCGAACCCCAGCGGCTGAAGCCCTCCGAGTGTGTCGCCTGGCGGCACGGCTAAAGCCGTGCCCTTCCCAAATGATCAAACAGAATACGACACGCCTTCATCGGCGACAATTTCAGGCGTCTTGGTCTGCGCCGGGTTGACACTGGCGGAATTCGTGCCGCGCCGCATGGCCACAATGCCGGTGCGGACCATCTCCACCACGCCGTAGGGACGCAAGACTTCCAGCAGTCCATCGATCTTATCTTCGCCGCCGGTGATTTCAATAGTGAGCGATTCCGGCGCGACATCCACTACGCGGGCGCGGAAGACGCTGGCCAGCTCGAGCACATGCGAACGGGCTTCGTGAGTCGCAGCCACCTTGATCATGGCCAGGTCGCGGGCGATGGCAGGCTCGTGGGTGATGTTTTCGACCAGGAGCACATTGACCAGGTTATAAAGATTGGCTTCGATGCGCTTGGCTTGGTCCGGATTCGTGTCGACCGTGATGGTCATGCGCGAGACTTCGGGTTTCTCCGTGCGCCCGACCGTCAGCGAATCGATATTGAAGGCGCGGCGGCGGAAAAGCGACGCTACACGGGTCAGCACGCCCGGCTTATTTTCGACGTAGACAACAAATATGTTCAGCATTTTTACCTTTATTCGTCTTTACTTTATTCATCGGCGGCGGTCTCGACGATCGGACTGGGCCGCCGGATCATGTCGTTCAAAGACGCACCGGCCGCAACCATCGGGTAAACGGTGTCTTCCTGCTCAACCTTGAAGTCGATCAGCACAGGACCGTCGTGTTCGCGGGCCGCGCGCACCGTAGGCAACACTTGCGAGCGCTCGGTCACTGCCATGCTGCGAATGCCGTAAGCCTCGGCTAGCTTCACGAAATTGGGATTCAGCAGCGGCGTGGCTTCATAGTTGCGCTCGTAGAAAAATTCCTGCCACTGGCGCACCATTCCCAGAAATCCGTTGTTGATGATGGCAATGTTGATCTTCAGCTTTTCCTGCTGGATAGTCGCGAGTTCCGACATGGTCATCTGAAAGCCGCCGTCGCCGACGATGACCCAGACTTCCGATTCCGGCCGCGCTACCTTGGCTCCGATGGCCGCCGGCAGGGCGAAGCCCATGGTTCCGAGGCCGCCTGAGGTGATCAACGTTCGTGGTTTTTCGTGCTTGAAGTATTGCGCTTCCCACATCTGGTGCTGGCCGACGTCGGTCACGACCACGGCGTTGTTGTTGCGAGTCTCGCGCCACAGATCGTTGATGACGTGGGCGGCGTAGAGGTGTCCGTTGTCGGGAAGCTTCTGCACGTCCCGTACGGCGGAGTCGCCCTTCAGCTTGTCGATGGAGTCCAGCCAGTCAGTGTGATCGACAGACTGCACGCGCGGCAGCAGCTCTTTGAGGACTTCGCGCAAATCTCCGACCAGCGCGACATCCACTTTGACATTCTTGTTGATCTCGGCGGGATCGATCTCGATGTGGATCTTCTTGGCATCCTGCGCGTAAGTCTTGAGGTTGCCGGTAACCCGGTCGTCGAAGCGCATGCCGAGAGCGAGTAAAAGATCGGCTTCCTGGATGGCGTGATTGACCCATGCCTCTCCGTGCATACCCATCATGCCGAGATTCAGCGGGTGAGAAGCAGGAAACGCGCCGATTCCGAGGAGTGTGAGGGCTACGGGAATGCCAGCCTTCTCGGCCAGGGTCAAAACTTCCGCCATGGCGCCGGAAACGATGATGCCGTGTCCCGCAAGGATGAGCGGCCGCTTGGCTTTATGAATCAGCTCCAGAGCCTGGGCATACTCACTTTCCTCGGGAGAAAGATCGGGACGATAGCCAGGCAACTGGGGACGGGCGGCTTCCCAATCGAATTCGCAGGAGGATTGTTGCGCGTCCTTGGTGATGTCCACGAGCACCGGGCCGGGACGGCCGGAGCGGGCCACGTAGAACGCTTCGCGCAGTACCTGAGCCAGTTCGCTGGCGTGCGTCACCAAGTAATTGTGCTTGGTGATGGGCAGGGTGATGCCTGTGATATCAGTTTCCTGGAAGGCGTCAGAGCCGATCAGCTTGCTACCGACTTGTCCGGTGATGCAAACAATGGGAGAGGAATCGAGCATGGCGGTGGCAATGCCGGTCACCATGTTGGTCGCGCCCGGGCCCGAAGTCGCGACAGCAACTCCTACGTCTCCACTGGCGCGGGCGTAGCCATCGGCCATGTGGGTGGCGCCTTGCTCGTGGCGCACCAGGATGTGATGGATATCGCTGTGCTTCAGAGCGTCATACGCCGGAAGGATTGCGCCTCCCGGATAGCCGAAGACGTGCTTTACGCCTTCGCGCTCCAGGCATTCCCACAGAATCTGTGCTCCCGTTTTTGTCATGGACCTATTCCTCTTCACTCGTCGAAAAAGCGCTGCGGGGTTTCGCTCCGCCGGACCAGCCGAGGGCGGCTGTCCTCACATGGCCTTTGCCATACCGACCAGTCGGTCGGTTACAGATAAGATATCACACTCCCCAGAGATAGTCTTCCTGTTCGTTTTCGTGCCCGGCATGAGCTGTGTGGGCCTTCTCTTTTTCCTTGGCAACAGCCGGCTCGCCGTGGCTGGAGTGAATTTCTTCCTTGCTCACCGGAGCCATCCATGTGCCTGCCGTCTTGCCTGCGCTATCTGGAATGGTGGCCGTCCGGCTGGGCACGTCGCGCACCAGCTCGAGCAGGTGGCCGTCTTCGATGGTCTTGATCTTGTCGGCCAAGGCCACGAAACGGCGGTAGACATCGTCGAGCTGGGCCCGTTCGAAGGTGAAGCCCAGCTTCTCGTAGCGGACTCGCAGGGCGTTCCGTCCGGAGTGCTTCCCCAGCACCAGCGAGTTGCGGGGAGCGCCGACAGATTGCGGGGCTATGATCTCGTACGTGGACGGGTCTTTGATCATTCCATCCTGGTGGATGCCCGCTTCGTGGGCGAAGGCGTTCCGTCCCACGATGGCCTTGTGCGGCTGCACGTAGACGCCGGTGATCTCAGACAGCAACTGGCTTGAGGGAAACAGCTGTTCGGCCACGGCCGCGGTCTCATAGGGATAATGCTCCGCCCGCACCCGCATCACCATGACCAGTTCTTCCAGCGAGGTATTCCCGGCCCGTTCGCCGATTCCGTTTACCGTGCATTCCACCTGGCGCGCGCCCGCGCCGATGGCTGCCAGCGAGTTTGCCACGGAAAGTCCCAGATCATCGTGGCAGTGAACCGAGATGGTCACGCCCTCGATGCCCTTCACCCGGCGGCGCAGAGTCTGGATCAGTTCGGCAAATTCATGCGGGACGCTGAAGCCGACGGTATCGGGAATATTGACCGTGCTGGCGCCTGCCTCGATCACCGCCTCCAGAACCTCGCACAGGAAGGTGATGTCGGTGCGGCTGGCATCTTCGGCGGAAAACTGGACGTCTTTGCAAAAAGTCCGAGCCAGCTTGACGCCGTCGCGGGCCTGTTCCAGGCACTGACGGCGTGACATCTTGAGCTTGTGCTGCAGGTGGATATCGGAGGTGGCCAGGAAGGTATGGATCCTGGCCCGGGCAGCCCCTTCGAGGGCGCGACCGGCGCGCTCGATGTCACCGGCGGAACTGCGCGCCAGGGCAGCGATTATGGGGCGGCGAACTTCGCGGGCCAAAGCCCGAACGGCCTCGAAATCACCTTCCGAGGCGATGGGAAATCCACCCTCGATGATGTCAACACCCAGCCGATCAAGCTGGTGCGCCATGCGCACCTTTTCGGCTACGTTCATACTGCATCCCGGAGACTGTTCTCCGTCACGCAAGGTAGTATCGAATATGGTAACGCGGTCTGCTTGAGCCACTTATCTTCCTCCCCGGCCGGACCGGCCGTGCCTGCCAGCTGCAGAAATTAAAAAAGCCATCATCCGATGCGGTGGATGATGGCCACTTGCTGATCTTGAGATTTCTAAATCATCCGCCGCGCTTTCTTCCTTGGGGTGCAAGCACCAGGCCAGAAATGGCCACGCTAAGGGCGAGTTCCAGCAATCGCACCTCCTGTGCAGCACGACTCGCGACGATTGCCATACGATCCATAAAATTCAACGTGGACGGTATGGAACAGGGTATCGGCGCTCCCCGCGCTCTGTCAATCCAAATTACTGTTTTGACATATCGTCTTTTCCGATCGATCGACGCTGCGAACGTGCTCCTCGAATATTTGCC
>Ga0193716_1002369_pt1 | contig 10617 bp, 9 predicted proteins | sample U2c1metaG_FD_145901 | JGI IMG/M metagenome (GOLD analysis project Ga0193716, IMG submission 145901) | Soil microbial communities from a riparian zone of the East river system, Colorado, United States - U2c1 | ecosystem: Environmental > Terrestrial > Soil > Riparian zone | place: USA: East River...
GCCCCACCACTCCCCGCCGTCCCAGTAACCGAGGTTGTGCCTGCACTCGCCGCCGGGGCGACTCCAATTCGACACTTCGTACCAGTGGAAGCCGGCACCGGACAGGCGTGCGTCGAGCAGTTCGTAGCGCCGCGCGTTCACGTCGTCGTCGGGCGCGGCCATCTCACCGCGCCGCACCCGTCGGCCCATCGCGGTGCCGTCCTCGACGACGAGCGCGTAGGCCGATACGTGGTCGACGCCCGCCTCGATGACGGCGTCGACGGAGCGGCGCAAGTCGTCGTCGGTCTCCCCCGGCGTGCCGTAGATGAGGTCGAGGTTGACGTGGTCGAACCCGGTGGCGCGGGCCTCGGCTGCCGCGGCCAACGGCCGCCCCGGGGAGTGCACCCGGTCCAGCGTCGCCAGCACGTGCGGGGCCACCGACTGCATGCCAAGTGAGATGCGAGTGAAGCCGGCAGCACGCAGGTCGGCGAACAACTGCGGTGAGGTGGATTCCGGATTGGCCTCGGTGGTGACCTCGGCGCCGACGGCCAGGTCGAAGTTGTCGCGGATGGCGTCGAGCACCGACGCGAGCCCGGTACTGCCGAGCAGGGACGGCGTGCCTCCGCCGACGAACACGGTCTGCACGGCTCGCCTGCCCACCCTCTCGGCGGCCATGGCGAGCTCGATGCGAAGGGCCGCCAGCCAGCCGTCTGGGTTGGCCCCGCCCAACTCAGACGGTGTGTAGGTGTTGAAGTCGCAGTACCCGCAGCGGGTCGCGCAGAACGGCACGTGGACGTAGATGCCGAACGGCCCGCTCTGTGTGCGCACCAGGTCGGCACGTGCCGAGCGGACAGTCATACCACCAAGTGTTACTCGGCCAGCGCCGGCCAAATCGCGCGGATTCCAGTTGGTGGGGGTGCAGATGGGGTGCCAGCAGCGATGACATGCCTCGACAGGAGCGCGATTCTGGCCTCAGGAGTGCCGTTTAGCGATGAATCTTGAGGAGTTTCCATGTGTACCGAATGAGCCTCTTGGTCAAGGATCTGGCAGCGTTTTACTCACGTTGAGCGGAAGTTTGTCCCGGTTGGAGATGGTGACACGGTCCGTGGCACAATGGGCGACGTGCTCGCCGCCCTCAGCTCCACCTGCCGCGTATCGCTCGTGGCGCGACGGCACATCGACTTCAAGCGTGTATGTAGCTGTTGCTGTCTGCCTTGACGCGCTTGATCTAGGACCCAGCCCACCCAAGTACTTTCAGCTGGCCCGCCGGATCTGCGCCGCCGGCCAGCCACCGGTGAACGCGCGACCCCAAGGCCCGCTCCTCCATGAAGGGGCCAATCAATGACCCAGGCAGACGCCAAACCAAAGCCTGCAAAGCGACCCAAGGGCGAAGGCCAATGGGCGCTTGGCTACCGCGAGCCGCTCAACGCCAACGAGCAGGCCAAGAAGGACGACAACCCGCTCAACGTGCGGGCCCGCATCGAGAACATCTATGCCAAGGGTGGCTTCGAGAGCATCGACAAGGGCGATCTCCGTGGCCGTTTCCGCTGGTGGGGCCTCTACACCCAACGCAAGCCAGGCTATGACGGCACCTGGACCGGTGACGACAACACCGACATGCTCGAGGACGAGTACTTCATGCTGCGCGTCCGCTGCGACGGCGGCGCATTGACCGCCGCAGCACTGCGCACGCTTGGCGGCATCTCCACGGAGTTCGCCCGCGATACCGCCGACATCTCCGACCGCGAGAACGTCCAGTACCACTGGATCCAGGTCGAGGACATGCCGGAGATCTGGAGGCGACTCGACGAGGTCGGCCTGTACACCACCGAGGCGTGCGGTGACTGCCCACGCGTCGTGCTTGGCTCACCGCTGGCCGGCGAGTCGCTCGACGAGGTCATCGACGGCACCCCTGCGATCGACGAGATCGTCCGCCGCTACATCGGCAAGCCGGAGTACTCCAACCTGCCGCGCAAGTTCAAGACCGCGATCTCGGGCCTGCAGGACGTGGTGCACGAGGTCAACGATGTCGCGTTCGTCGGCGTCAACCACCCCGAGCACGGCCCCGGTTTCGACCTGTGGGTCGGCGGCGGGCTGTCGACCAACCCGATGCTGGGCCAGCGGGTCGGTGCCTGGGTGCCGCTCGACGAGGTGCCCGACGTCTGGGAAGGCGTGGTCAGCGTGTTCCGCGACTACGGCTACCGGCGGCTTCGCGCGAAGGCGCGGCTGAAGTTCCTGATCAAGGACTGGGGCGTAGAGAAATTCCGTGAAGTTCTCGAAACCGAGTACCTGAAGCGCCCCCTGATCGACGGCCCCGCACCGGAACCGGTGACGCGTCCCATCGACCACGTCGGAGTGCAGCGGACCAAGAACGGGCTGAACGCCGTTGGCGTCGCGCCGATCGCGGGACGGGTGTCGGGGACCATCCTGTCGAAGATCGCCGACCTCGCCGAAGCCGCGGGTTCGGACCGCATCCGGTTCACGCCGTACCAGAAGCTGGTCATCCTCGACGTCGCCGACGACAAGCTCGACGCGCTGCACGACGGGTTGGAAGCGCTGGGCCTGCCCGCGCGGCCGTCGCACTGGCGGCGCAACCTGATGGCCTGCACGGGCATCGAGTTCTGCAAGCTGTCGTTCGCCGAGACGCGCAAGCGCAGCCAGACGCTGGTCCCCGAATTGGAGCAGCGGCTCGAGGACATCAACGCCCTGCTCGACGTGCCGGTGACGGTCAACATCAACGGCTGCCCGAACTCGTGCGCGCGCATCCAGGTCGCCGACATCGGGTTCAAGGGCCAGATGGTGGACGACGGCGACGGCCCGGTCGAGGGTTTCCAGGTCCATCTGGGCGGCAGCCTCGGTCTGGACAGCGGTTTCGGCCGCAAGCTGCGCCAGCACAAGGTGACGAGTACCGAGCTCGGCGACTACATCGAGCGGGTGGTTCGCAACTTCGTGAAACAACGCGAGCATGGCGAGCGTTTCGCTACGTGGGCAGTGCGAGCAGACGAGGCGGATTTGCGATGAGCGCTTGCGCGAAGAGCAGAGGACACAGATGAGCGAAACGATGACCGAGCAGAATCTGATCGACGTCGCGGAGCGTGGTGCCACCGAACTCGACGGCGCGAGTGCCGAAGAACTGCTGCGGTGGACCGACGAGACGTTTGGCGGCGACTACGTCGTGGCGTCGAACATGCAGGACGCCGTTCTCGTGGCCATGGCCGCCAAGGTGCGCCCCGGGGTGGACGTGCTGTTCCTCGACACCGGTTATCACTTCGCCGAGACCATCGGCACCCGTGACGCCGTCGAGGCCGTCTACGGCGTGCACGTGGTCAACGTGACTCCGGAAAAGACCGTCGCCGAGCAGGATCAGCTGCTGGGCAAGGACCTCTTCGCCAGTGACGCAGCGGCGTGCTGCCGGATGCGCAAGGTCGAGCCGCTTGGCAAGGCGCTGAAGGGCTACTCCGCCTGGGTGACCGGAATCCGTCGCGTCGAAGCGCCCACCCGTGCGAACGCGCCGCTGATCAGCTTCGACAAGGCCTTCGGGCTGGTGAAGATCAACCCGATCGCCGCGTGGTCCGACGACGAGATGCAGGCCTACATCGACGCCAACGACGTCCTCGTCAATCCGCTTGTTCACGAAGGATATCCGTCGATCGGCTGCCTGCCGTGCACGGCCAAGCCGGTCGAGGGCGCCGACCCGCGCAGCGGTCGCTGGGCGGGTCAGTCGAAGACGGAGTGCGGGCTGCACGCGTCGTGAGGGAGAGCCTGGTTCTCGCCGCCCATGGCAGCGCGGATCCCCGTTCTGCCGCAGTGGCATTCGCCTTGGCCGGCCGTCTGCGGCGGCTGCGGCCGTGGCTGGACGTCCACGCCGCGTTCCTTGAACAGTGCGGGCCGAATCTGAGCGACGTGCTGGTCGACGTCGGTCGGCGCCCCGGCAGGACCGTCGTGGTGCCGATGCTGCTGGCCGACGCCTACCACGCTCGCGTCGACATCCCCGCGGTGATCGCGGCGTCCGACACCGTCGTGACCGAGGCCGACGTGCTCGGCGAGGATCCGGCGTTGATCACCGTGCTCGGACAACGTTTGACCGAGGCCGGGTCATCCAGCAGCGATCGGGATCACGGCGTGATCGTGGTGGCAGTGGGTTCCTCGAACGAGGCCGCGAACGCCAGGACGGCGACGGTGGCGCCCGCGCTGGCGGCCCGGACCCAGTGGGCCGGAGTCGAGGTGGCCTTCGCGACCGGCCCGCATCCGACGATCGCCGACGCCGCGGAGCGACTGCGGGATCGCGGAGCGCGCCGACTCGTCGTCGCCCCGTGGTTCATCGCTCCCGGCGTGATCACCGACCGGATGGCGGGATCCGCTGCGGCACTGGGCATCTCGATGACCGCACCGCTGGGCGCTCACAACCTGGTGGCGGCAACGCTGCTCGACCGGTTCGACGAGACACTTTCGGTGCGCGCCGCGGCCTGAAACTCAGGCCTTCGTCAGCGATACGACGTCGTCGGCTTCGTCGACGGCAGGCAGCTCGAGGCTGCCGGGGATCGGCGGCACCCGGGTGGCACGGACGTACACCGTGTCACCCTCCTTCAGCGCAAGTGCCTCGGCGTCGCCGCGGGTGATCTGCGCGGTGAACGGGCCATTGTTGGCCGCACCCGTGAGCTCGACGCGAACCTCGAACCCCAACACCACGATTCGATCGATGGTGGCGCGGATGACGCCCGTGGACGACACGCTGCCGTCGGCCTGCGCGATCGCCATGTCGGGGTTGCGACCCACCCGGATGTCGTGCGGTCGCACCAGCGAGCCGTTAAGCGACGACACCGCCCCAAGGAACGACATCACGAACGCATTGGTCGGGCTGTCGTACACCTGGGTCGGCGAGCCCACCTGCTCGATGCGGCCCTTGTTCAGCACCGCGATTCGGTCGGCCACGTCGAGCGCTTCGGCCTGATCGTGGGTGACCAGCACCGTGGTCACGTGGACCTCGTCGTGCAGGCGGCGCAGCCAGGCGCGCAGATCCTCGCGCACCTTAGCGTCCAGCGCACCGAACGGCTCGTCGAGCAGCAGCACTTGCGGGTCCACCGCGAGCGCACGGGCCAGGGCCATCCGTTGACGCTGGCCGCCGGAGAGTTGATTGGGGTAGCGAGTTTGGAAACCGGCAAGCCCGACGATCTCGAGCAGGTTGTCGACCTTGTCCTTGATCTCGGCCTTGGGGCGCTTGCGGATCTTGAGCCCGAACGCGACGTTGTCGCGCACGGTGAGGTGCTTGAACGCGGCGTAGTGCTGGAAGACGAAGCCGATGCCACGACGCTGCGGCGGCACGGCCGTGACGTTCTCGCCCTTGATGGTGATGGTGCCGGTATCGGGCTGGTCGAGCCCGGCGATGGCGCGCAGCAGGGTGGACTTGCCCGATCCACTGGGGCCGAGCAGTGCCGTCAGCGACCCTTCTGGCACGTCGAAGTCGATGTTGTCCAGCGCCACGAAGTCGCCGTAGCGCTTGTTTGCGCCACGCACCGTGATCGCGTTGGTTCGAGGCACTTCGCTCGGACGCTGATCGGTGGTCATCTGCAAATCTCCTTGTTGAGGCTATTTTGCCGCGCGGGCGCGGCGGGCGTCGAGGATCACCTGTATGACCAGCACGAACACCGCGACGGTCATCAGCAGTGTCGACACCGCGTACGCGCCGTACTCGGCACCGCGGCTGTAGCGGTCGGACACCAGCAGCGTCAGCGTCTGAGACGTGCCGGGAAGGTTGGACGACACCATGATGACTGCGCCGTACTCGCCGAGAGTCCTTGCGACGGTCAGCACGATCCCGTAGGTCAGGCCCCACCGGATGGATGGCAGCGTGATCTTCCAAAAGGTCTGCCACCACTGCGACCCGAGGGTGGCAGCGGCCTCCTCCTGATCGGTTCCCAGCTCGTGCAGCACTGGTTCGACCTCGCGGATGACGAACGGCACGGTGACGAAGATGCTTGCCAGCACGATGCCGGGCAGGCCGAAGATGATCTTGAAGCCAAGGTCGTTCTCGACGAAGCCCAGCGCACCCGCGGAACCCCACAGCAGGATCAGGGCGACGCCGACCACCACCGGCGATACGGCGAACGGCAGATCGATGACTGCCTGTAACGCGCTCTTGCCGCGAAACTTGTTGCGCGCCAGCACCAGCGCGGTGGGCACACCGAAGAGCACGTTGAGCGGCACCACGATCGCCACCACGAGAAGCGACAACTGCAATGCCGATACCGCGGCGGGTGTGGTGATCGACGCGATGAACTCGCCGAACCCCGGCTCCAGCGTGCGCCAGAGGATCAGCCCGACGGGGACGACGACCAGCACCAGGATGTAGGCCAACGCCAGGTAGCGCAGGAGATAACGCACCGACCGCGACAGGATCATCGGGCCAGCTCCTCACGCTTGGCCGCCCGCGAGCCGACCGCGCGCAGCACGAACAGCACCAGGAACGAGGCGACGAGCAGCACGATGGAGATCGCTGCGGCGCCGGTGCGGTCGTCGTTCTCGATCAGGGTGCGGATCCATTGCGAGGACACCTCGGTCTCCCCCGGCACCGCGCCACCGATCAACACGACCGAGCCGAATTCACCGATCGCGCGCGAGAACGCAAGTCCCGCACCGGAAAGCAGCGATGGCAGCAGCGCGGGTAGAACGATCTGGGTGAAGATCGTCATGTTGTTCGCGCCGAGCGAGGCGGCAGCCTCCTCCACGTCGCGGTCGAGTTCCAGCAGAACCGGCTGCACCGAGCGCACGACGAAGGGCAACGTGACGAACAGCAGCGCGACCCCGATGCCCCACTTGGTGTGCTGAATGTGAAGTCCGACAGGGCTGTTCGGACCGTACAGCGCCAGCATCACCAGGCTTGCGACGATGGTCGGCAACGCGAACGGCAGGTCGATGACGGCGTCGACCAACCGCTTGCCAGGGAAGTCGTCGCGGGTCAGCACCCACGCCACCAGCAAGCCGAAGACCAGGTTCACCGCGGTGACGCCGATGGAGACCGACAGCGTCACCTTGTACGACTCCAGCGCGGCGTTGGAGCTGACCGCGTTCCAGAACGCGGTCCACCCTCCGCCTGCCGATTGCCACACGATGGCAGCCAGTGGCAGCAGCACGATCACGCTGAGCCACACCGTCGCTGCGCCCACCCGCAGTGACGTCGTGCCGTGGCGGCGGCCCAGCCGGCTGGGCGGCGCCGCCTCGGGAGTGGGCGCTAGCCCAGCTGTCATCCGGTGGCCTGCTTGTAGATCTTGGTGATCGAGCCGTTGTCCTTGTCGAACAGCGCGGGATCAACGGCGCTCCAGCCACCGAGATCGTCGATGGTCCACAGCTTCTCGGGCGTCGGGAAGTCAGTGGCGAAGTCCTGAGCCACCGAGGGATCGACGGGCCGGAATCCGGCCTGGGCCCAGACCTTCTGGCCCTCCTTGGTGAAGAGGAAGTTCTTCAGCGCGGTGGCCTGCTCGAGGTGCGCGCTCGTGGTCACGACCGCGACGGGGTTCTCGATCTTGAAGGTCTGCGGCGGGTTGATGTGCTCGACGTCCTTGCCTTGACGCTCGGTGTTGATCGCCTCGTTCTCGTAGCTGATCAACACGTCACCCGAACCCTGCAGGAACACGTCGGTGGCCTCGCGTCCGGAGCCGGGACGCGTTTTGACGTGCTCGGTCACCAGCTTGTTGACGAAGTCAAGGCCGGCCTGCGGGTCCTTGCCACCGTTGCTCTTGGCGGCGTACGGCGCCAACAGGTTCCACTTGGCCGAGCCGGAGCTCAGCGGGCTCGGGGTGACGACCTCGAGACCGGGCTGCAGCAGGTCGTCCCAGTCCTTGATGTGCTTCGGGTTGCCCTTGCGCACGACGAGGGAGACGACCGAGCCGAACGGGATGCCCTTGGTGGCGTCGGCGTTCCAGTCCTTGGCCACCTTGTCGGCCTTGACCAATCGGGTGACATCGGGTTCGACCGAGAAGTTCACGATGTCGGCGGGCTTGCCGTCGACCACGCCGCGGGACTGGTCACCCGACGCGCCATAGGACGTCGTCACCGCGACGCCCTTGCCCTCGGGGGTGGCGGCGAACGCGGGGATGATCTTGCTCCAGCCCGGCTCGGGCACGGCGTACGCGACGAGGGTCAGGGTGGTGTCCGCCTTGGGCTGATCGCCGCTACCGGCGACGTCGCTGGACCCGCCGCTGCACGCGGCGAGCAGTGTCGCGGTGACGGCGAGGGCGCCGGCGGTCGTGAAGAACTTCGTCGGGCTTGGCTTCGAGCGGAACATGTGACCTTTCCTTGCGGGCATTTGAACGGGAGACCCGTCACAACGGCAAGGAGCTGGATCAGCGTGAGCGCGAGGACAGCGACAGCCGACACCAAACCGCGGACGGGTTGGAGTCAGCGACAACAGTGGACATCGGCAACAGCGCAGCTACCTACGGCGATGAGTGCCAGGACATGGCTCTCCGTAGTGCCCGGGGCTGCGTGCATGGCGCGAAGCGTAACAGAGTGGGTGAACAGATGATCTGCGGGCGACGAGCCATAATCAGCGAGCGACCAGCCACATGACGATCACCAGGACCACCAGTATGACCAGTACCAACGTGACGCGGGAGCGTGGCATGCCGGTCACGACTCGTCATCTTCGACGTGCGGGCCGCGTTTCAGCAATCTGATGCCGTTGCCGAGTGCGCCATCCAGCAGCACCGCGATCCCGTAGGCCAACAGCAGCACCACCGGCATCACCACCGCTGTCTGGGCGACGAACCCGAGGCCGGACAGCCACAGCTCGACGCCGTCCCACCAATTCAGGATGCCGCTCACCTTGCCCACCCTACGATCAACGGCGTGACGACCCCTGAGAAGGCTGCTCCGGAAGCCACCACGTGCCTGGTCGCAGGCGGTGGACCCGCGGGGATGATGCTGGGTCTGCTGCTGGCCCGCGCGGGCGTCGACGTCACCGTGATGGAGAAGCACGCCGACTTCCTCCGCGACTTCCGCGGTGACACCGTGCACGCCAGCACGCTGCGACTGCTGGACGACCTAGGCCTGGGCCAGGACTTCCAGAAACTCACGCACCGCATCATCGAGACCATCGGCATGAAGATTCAGGGTGTACCGGTGGACATCGACCTGCATCGGATCCCAGGTCCGCACAAGCACATCGCACTAGTCCCGCAGTGGGACTTCCTCGAACTGCTCGCGACGGCCGCCGAGAAGGAGCCCTCGTTCCGGTTGATGCGCAACAGCGAGGTGCTCGAACCCATCCGCGAGCGTGGGGACACGGTCGTCGGTGTGCGCTACCGGGGACTGGACGGCCAAATCGCCGAGATGCGCGCCGATCTGACCGTGGCGTGCGACGGCCGGGGTTCGACCTTGCGGACGGCAATGGGATTGCGAACCAAGAGCTTCGGCACTCCGATGGATGTGTGGTGGTTCCGGTTGCCGCGCGCCGAGCAGGACCCGCCGGGCCTGGAGGGCGTGCTGACGTCGGGCCACGCGATGATCGTCATCGACCGCGGCGACTACTACCAGTGCGCCTACATCATTCCGAAGGGCAGCGACTCCCAGGTGCGAGCCGAGGGCATCGAGTCGCTACAGCGCACGATTGCGTCGCTGGTGCCGCAGTTGGCCGACCGCGTCGGCCAACTGACTTCCTTCGACGACGTCAAGCTGCTCGACGTGCAGCTGAACAGACTTCACCGTTGGTATACGGACGGCCTGCTGCTCATCGGAGACGCGGCGCACGCGATGTCACCGGTTGGCGGCGTCGGGATCAACCTGGCAGTGGCCGACGCCGTGGCGACGGCGCGCGCCCTGGCAGGCCCGCTGCGCGCGGGACGGGTGACCACGCGGGACTTGGCGCGCATTCAGGCCAGACGCTGGGTTCCGACCGCGCTCATCCAGGGGGCGCAACGTGCGATCCACGCCAAGGTCATCGCCGCTGCAGTCGGAGGGGACGGTCCCGAGCGCCCACCGTTGGCCGTGCGCCTGGTCGGCCGCCTGCCGTTCCTGCGCACCGTGGCCGGATATGCGGTGGCCATCGGGCCCCTGCCCGAACGCGCTCCCGCCTACGCGCGGCGCTGAACCTGGCACGAGTAGACGGCGGGTACCTGCGCGGTTGATGATGTGCGACATGGTTCTGCAGCACACCGATCCCGCCGACGAGACCGGCACGGCCGACGTCGTTCCCGAAGCGCCGTACACCGTGACCGCACCCGTCCCCTACGCGCCGGGCGGCCCGTTGCGGAACCCGTTCCCGCCGATCGCCGACTACGCGTTCCTTTCGGACTGCGAGAACAGCTGCCTGGTCTCGTCGGCGGGTTCGGTCGAGTGGATGTGCGTGCCACGGCCGGATTCCCCGAGCGTGTTCGGGGCGATCCTGGATCGCAGCGCAGGACACTTCCGCCTCGGGCCGTACGGGGTGACCGTGCCCTCGGCCCGGCGCTACCTTCCTGGCAGCCTGATCCTGGAAACGACCTGGCAAACGCACACGGGTTGGCTGATCGTGCGCGACGCGCTGGTGATGGGGCCATGGCACGACATCGAGACGCGGTCGCGAACCCACCGCCGCACCCCGATGGACTGGGACGCCGAGCACATCCTGCTGCGGACGGTCCGCTGCGTCAGCGGCGTCGTGGA
>Ga0193716_1002372_pt1 | contig 10611 bp, 7 predicted proteins | sample U2c1metaG_FD_145901 | JGI IMG/M metagenome (GOLD analysis project Ga0193716, IMG submission 145901) | Soil microbial communities from a riparian zone of the East river system, Colorado, United States - U2c1 | ecosystem: Environmental > Terrestrial > Soil > Riparian zone | place: USA: East River...
CAATTGCGCCCAGGAGCGTTCTAATGTCGACGAAGAAAGACCTGACTCGCCGCGAGTTTGTCTCGGGCGCCGGCAAAGCAACGCTCGGTGCCATGGTGGTCGCCGGTGCGCCGCTGATACTCCCGAGCCGCGTACTCGGACGCGGCAAGCAGGCGCCCAGCGATACTGCGAATATCGCCGTCGTCGGATTCGGCAGCATGGGATCGCAGAATGCGCTGCGGGTGGCGCAAACCGACCATATTGGCGCTGTCTGCGATGTCGACTTCGCCTACAGCGAAAATCGAGTGAAGAGCCTGTTGACCGATGCGCAAGGCAACCCGCGGCCCGAGGGCGCGAGGCTGCAGGAGCAGTTCGTGAAGGCGAAGCGCTACAGCGACTTTCGCGAAATGCTCGCGAAAGACAAGAGTATTGATGGCGTCTTGGTGGCGACGCCCGACCATTTGCATGCGGTTATCGCCAAGGCGGCAATGGATGCCGGCAAACACGTCTATGTGCAAAAGCCGCTGGTGGCCACGGTGCACGAGGCGCGCGTTCTTCGCGAGAAAGCGCTCGCAAAGCCGAAGCTGATGACCCAGATGGGGAATCAGGGTCATTCGAGCGAAGGTGCCCGCCTCGTCAACGAGTGGATTGGCGCAGGCGTCATAGGTCCGGTGCACGAGGTGCACGTCTGGACCAATCGGCCGGTGGTTTACTGGCCGCAAGGACTGCCGCGCCCGACCGGCATGTCGCCGGCCGAAGTTCCCGGCGGTTTCGGCAATCTTTGGACGTTTCGTCATGTGCAGGATGTGCTCGCCGCCGCCATGGGCAGCGGTGGCTCACCGCCCCCGGGACTCGACTGGAACATGTATCTCGGGCCGATTGCGGAGAATGTCCCCTATCACCCGGTCTACCATCCCTTCAACTGGCGCGGCTGGCTCGATTTCGGATGCGGCGCACTGGGCGACATGGGCGCTCATCTCATCGATCATCCCTTTTGGGCCTTAGGCCTGACCTACCCTGCCAGCATCGAGGCAACCTCAACCCCGTGGGGCACCACACCTGCGGCCAACACGGATCCTGCCACCCCGCCTAACCGCGTGCAGCGCATACCGGTGTCCTATCCGATATCAACCTCCGTGCACTATCAATTTGCGGCGCGCGGTTCGCAGCCGCCCGTGAAGCTGTCGTGGTACGACGGCGGTATCTATCCGCCCCGCCCGGACGCTCTGCCGGATGAGGTGGTGCTGGCGAGCGAAGGGGGCGTCATTTTCGTCGGCGAGAAAGGCATTCTCTTGCACAACACCTACGGCACCAATCCGCGGCTATATCCGCAGTCGCTCGAGGAAGCGGCGGCGGCTGTACCTAAGAGCATCCCGCGGATCGCGTGGAGTCATGAGCTCAACTGGATCAAAGCCATCCGCGGCGAGGCGAAGTCGAGTTCCCCGATCGAGTATGCGGCGCAGCTCACCGAGACGATGCTGCTGGGTCTGGTCGCGCTGCGCGCCGGTCAGGGCAAAAAGATCCTGTACGACGGCGAGCGCGGACAGATCACCAATGTCCCCGAGGCGAATCAGTACCTGACGCGCGAGTATCGCGCGGGATGGGCAATCTAAGGGTTAGTTCAGATCTCGCGCCCAAATGTTTCGAAAGCTGATGGGCGCACTGGGATCGTGATGGGACTGCAATTTAATGGCGGCGCGGTCGTATTTCTTGTAGACCGGCTTGCCGATGTAGAGCGTCTCGCCCACCAAACTGAAATGATTCTGCACCAGCACACCGTTGTGAAACACGGTGACATACGCCGGCGTTTGCAGCGTTCCGTCCGCATGGAACACGGGCGCCGTCCAGACCACATCGTAGGTCTGCCACTGTCCCGCTTTGCCGGACGCATTGACCAGCGGCGGGTTCTGTTTGTAGATGCTGGCGGCCTGGCCGTTGACGTACGTTTTGTTTTCGAACGAGTCGAGAATTTGAACCTCGTATCCCTCGTCACCGGGGCCCGTTGACGCGGTGAACAGTCCACTGTTGCCGCGCGCCTGACCCTCGCCGGTGATATTGGCCGGAATTTTATACTCGAGATGCAACTGATAATTCTTGAACAGGCGCTTGGTTTCGATGTTGCCGACTGCCTTATCGACGACCATCTCACCGTGCTCAACATGCCATCGCGCCGGTGAATGGTCGCTGGACATGACCCATTGATCCAGATTCTTGCCGTCGAACAGAACGATGGCATCGGAAGGCGCTGCGCCGCCCTTCTCACCCGGTGTTACTGATACCGGGACCGGCTGCCATTGCTCAGTGTCTTCGGGTTTGCCGCGCGACGCATCCTGCGAATTCGCCCCGCCGGCGACCACGACCATCAGGCTGCAAGCATAGAGCATCTGTTTTTTCATGAATTCCCCTTACCCCTGTGGTTGCCATCACAACGCCTTGCGCGTAAGTGTAGCCCGGCCGCTCGCGTCGCGATCGATGGTGATGTCAAAGTGTTGTCCGCGGAACGCAATGTCCTTGAGCGTCATCGATTTCCACGTCGGCGGCAGCACGGGCGCATAAGCTCCGACCAGACCCTTCTCTTGAATGCGCAGGCCACTGAAGCCATACACGAGATTCTGCACGAACCCGCCCGAAGACGTGATGAAGTAGCCGCTGTTGTTGCTCGCAGTTTCGGTGCGCACATTGAACGGCGGTTTGATCAGATTACTGGTGAAGTTGTTTTGCAGCCAGGTCACGGCCAAGGGCGCATCGCCGACCGCGGCAGCGGCAATCGACGCCGGCGCCATGCCCATGCCATGCGGTTCATGGTGTCCTTCTTTCACTGAGATCATGGTGTAGTTGAAGTCGTTGCGCCGAATTTGCGGGGTCATCGCGAAATCCAGCGACGGATACATCAGCAGACCCAGGGTGCTGCCCTCCAAGGGCTCGCGCGGCACGGCGGCATCGAAATCCAAATGACGCTGTTCGGTTTCCGAAAACGGGATATACAGCTTGGCGGCAACTTCCGCCCAATGCGGGTCGGCGCGTTCGCCAACCAGCGCCGCGGCCATGCCGGCGATGTTCAAAGCCTTCTGCGCAGAGACATTGGTGAAGGTGTCATTCGGCACGTCGTTGTAGCTTTCGGCGACCGAGGTGACGTGCAAGATCTCGTAGCGTTTTTTGTCCGCGTTCCAGGAGGCACGGCTGGCCCAGAAGTCGGCCACATTGCGCAGCACCGGCCAGCCGGATTTTTTTAGCCAGTCACGATCGTGGGTCGCCAGCCAGTACTGCCATTGCGCGATGGCGATATCGGCGTTGACATGGATTTCACGCTCGCCCAGTACGTAGGCGAAATACGGCGTCTGCTCACTGCCATTCTCCGGGTCGGCCTCCCAGGGATATTTCGCGCCCTTGAGTCCGGCGGCCTGTGCGCGCGCCTGCGCGGCGGGAAGCGTAAATGATCGGAACATCACCAGCGATTTCGCGCGCTCGGGATGCAGCAACAGCAGTGCAGGAAAAATCCACGTATCGCTGTCCCAAAAGGCATGCCCCGTATAACCCGGGCTCAGACCGCACGCACCCATGGGCCAATGCGTGTCGGGCGTCGAGGTCGCAAGCAGATAGTACAGATCCGAATGCACGGCCGTCTGCGCCCTTACATCGCCATCGATCACGATGTCGGACCGCCATAGATCGAGCCAGGCGGCGCGATGCTGGGCGAGCAGAGCATCGAAGCCGGCTTTGCGTGCATCGCTCGCGAGAGCGAGATCGGTCTTCGCATCTCCTCCCCAGTCCTCGCGCGAGGCCGCGATGAATTTGGTGAAGGTATACGTTTTGTCCTTTTGTACCTTGACGCTCAGATTCAAGGCGAGACGATACTGACTTTTGTACAGCGCGATATCCGTGACTTGGATGCCATCGGGGAGCCGCAGCGCCGCCGCTTCGGCCATGCGCAAACCCTGCTCGGCACGGCCATCGAGCCACAGGGTCAACTCCTTGACATCTCCGTCCGCCGCCAGCACGTGGGTATCGCCGTGATACCAGATGGCAGCGCGGTCGGGCGTTGCCGGCGGAATCGCAATCAGCTGCATATTGTGCGCCGCTACCGCTTCCTGCATTTGATCGCCGGTCAGCTTGGCCAGCGGCAATCGAGGCTGGTGCGGCGCCCAAAGATTGAGCGCAAAGGACAACTGCACCGTGCCGTCGAAGTCCGGCGTCAGCGAAATCTGTGTCGCGGCCAAATGCGCCGATGACTGGCTGACGAAGGTCGTGACTTTGACTTGTGTGGATCTTTGGTGATCGACGTAGCGATAACGGGTGGTCAGCGTCGCATCCCGCATGTTCAAGGTCTGGCTGTAGTCCTGGAACAACGCTGGATGAAGCGGAACCTGATTCATCCAGAAGTGGCCCGCAGCCGAATCACCGGTCGAATAGTCGATCTCGCTCCAGCCGGGAATCGCGGCGGGGCGCGCAATGTCGTCCTTGGCGTAGTCCATGAAAGCCACCATGTAGGCGAGATTGCCTTCAGTACCGCGCGGCGCGGTCATGGTGGAAAAATAACCATTGGCGAGATAGCTCGGAAAGTAGCGGTCGAAATCCGCAGCGCTCGCGCTCAAGATAAAGCTTGAATCAGGATCGGCCAGAGCCGGAGCCGGACCTGCCGCCAACGCCAGCCAGGGCAGGACGAAAATCAATGACCTCATACGCCTTCCTTCCAGTTTAGGCGTTGCCGCGCCGTCACAGCGAGCGAACGAGTATAGGCTTGTTCTGTTTTACCGAGAGTCCGGCAGCCTCGGCGAGCGCCAGCGCCTGCACGGCATCCTGGTAACCGACGGCAGGTGAACTTTCACCGCGCAGGATCGCGGCAAAGTGCGCCATCTCCCGCCGATAGGCCTCTGCGTACCGATCAAGAAAGAAATTCTGTAGCGCATCGCCCGCGCAGCCGCGTTCCCCCCACGTTGCAACCGTGCTTTCCAAGACGTTGTCGGCGCGTAGCGCGCCCGACGCGCCGTAGGCTTCGATCCTTTGATCATAGCCGTAGCCCGAGCGACGGCTGTTGCTGATGACGCACAGTCTCCCCGTCGCGGTTCGCAGAACCGTTTTCGCCGTGTCCACGTCGCCGGCGCCGGCGATGGCAGGATCAATCAGACAGCTCGCGCTGCTGAACACTTCCTCAGGGTCTTCATTCAAGAGCCAACGCGCCGTGTCGAAGTCATGAATGGCCATGTCTTTGAACAGCCCCCCCGAGACCCGAATGTACTCGATGGGCGGCGGCGCGGGGTCATGGCTCACGATGCTCAGAGATTCCAGACGTCCGATCGCGCCCGCATCGAGGCGCGTTTTCAAGGCCTGGAAGTGCGGATCGAAGCGGCGGTTGAAACCCATCAGCAGCGTGGCTTTCTGAAGCTGCGCGGCCGCACCGCGTGCGCGCTTGAACTCCAGATCCAACGGCTTCTCACAAAAAATCGTCTTGCCCGCAGCTTGGGCCCGCAACACCTGATCGAGATGCGCGTTCGTCGCGCTCGCGACAATGACGCCGGAAATTGCCCCATCGCCGAATGCTGCGTCGGCATCGACCACCGTCGCGCCTGTTAATTTGGCCAGCGCCGCAGCTGCTCCTTGGTTAGGATCCACAATGTATTTCAGGTTGAGGTCAGAACCTGCGGCCGCGTTTCTGGCATGAATCTGGCCGATGCGGCCGGCACCGAACAACGCGACATTGAACATTAGACGCTCCGCAGGTGATCGAGATCGACGCTCGAATAAAGATTATAGTCTGACAGGGAGGGACATAGTGGCTGGAACAGGCGCGGCTTTGGATTTGATCGCGGTCGGACGCTCGAGCGTCGATCTGTACGGCGAGCAGATCGGCGGCAGGCTGGAAGATATGGGCTCATTTGCCAAGTATGTCGGCGGAAGCCCGACAAACACGGCCGTGGCTGCCGCTCGACTGGGACTCAACACCGGTCTGCTCACGCGCGTCGGCGCCGATCACATGGGGCGCTTCATCCGCGAACAACTCGTCCGGGAAGGTATCGACGTTCGCGGCGTTCTGGCCGATACGCAGCGGCTGACTGCCTTGGTGGTACTGGGTATCCGCGACCGCGCGACCTTCCCGCTCATTTTCTACCGCGAGAACTGCGCCGATATGGCGCTGTGCGAGCAGGATCTTGACGGCACGTGGCTCGAGTCGGCGCGTGCCGTACTCATCAACGGCACGCACCTCTCAACGCCGGGCGTATTTGCGGCCAGTGTGGGCGCGGCGAGACACGCCAAGGCTGCCGGAGGCAAGGTCGTGTTCGATGTTGATTATCGGCCGGTGCTGTGGGGGCTCGCGCCCAAGGATCTCGGCGAAGATCGCTTCGTGGCAAACGAAGCCGTGACGCAACGGCTGCAGAGCGTGTTGCCGCTGTGTGATCTCATCGTCGGGACAGAAGAGGAAATCCGCATCCTGGGCGGTGCTCCCGAAACGGTCGCCGCCTTGAAGAACATACGAGCGCTCACTTCCGCAACCCTGGTGTGCAAGCGCGGCGAACAGGGATGCGTGGCGTTTCCGGATCGCGTACCGGATGACATCGAAGAAGGCATCGTCGTTCCGGGCTTTCCCGTCGAGGTGTACAACGTGCTCGGCGCGGGTGATGCCTTCATGGGCGGGTATCTGCGAGGCTGGCTGCGGAACCAACCGATCGAGGAATGCTGCCGCCTCGGCAACGCCTGCGGAGCCATCGTCGTCTCACGGCATGGCTGCGCGCCCGCAATGCCGACCTGGCCGGAACTGGAAATATTTTTCGCGGCGCGCGAGCCCAAGTTTCGCCTGCGCGAGGATTCGCAGCTCGAGCATGTACACTGGGCCACCACGCGCGCACGGGCCTATGATGACTTGATGGTGCTTGCCCTCGATCACCGCAGCCAATTCGAGGATCTCGCCGCCGCAGCCGGCGCCGGCAAAGAACAAATCTCGACGTTCAAGGTGCTGGGGCTGCGCGCCCTGGATTCCGTGGCGCAGGGGGACGCTCGATTTGGCGTGCTGCTCGACGGGCGCTACGGCTTCGAGGCGCTGGCATTGTCGGCCATTCATCCGTATTGGGTAGGCCGCCCCATCGAGCTGCCCAAATCGCGTCCGCTCGAGTTCGAAAGCTCAGCGGACGTCGCCACCGAGCTCCTCACCTGGCCTTTGAATCATGTCGTCAAATGCTTGGTGTTCTACCACCCCGATGATGAGGCCGATCTTCGCAGCCGTCAGGACCGGCAGCTCAAGCGTCTCTTTGATGCCTGCCGCAAGACCCGGCATGAGTTGCTCGTGGAAATCATCGTTCCCGGCAGCCTGCCCTCCGATGCACAGACAGTCGCTCGCGCGATTTCATGCATCTACGACATCGGCGTGCGCCCGGACTGGTGGAAACTCGAGCCGAGCTCGAACTCGGCGACTTGGAGAAACATTGAAAGCGCGATTGCACGAGGTGATCCTTACTGCCGCGGCGTTGTGTTGCTGGGTTTATCGGCGCCGCCAAACGAGCTCGTCGCATCGTTCGCCGCCGCAGCCCCGTGCGGAATCGTCAAGGGATTCGCCGTGGGGCGCACGATCTTCGAGGAGATCGCGAGCGACTGGTTTCGCGGCGTGATCGGCGACGACTCAGCCGTAAAACGAATGGCGGTGAATCTGGCCGCGCTCGTGAGCGCATGGCGGCAAGCACGTGCGGACGCCATGGCATGAATACCGTCAGACTCACCGCGGCCCAGGCCGCCGTTCGCTACCTGGCAAGCCAGTACGTGGCAGATCCCGCCGGTGAGAGCCGGTATTTCACCGGAGTGTGGGCCATCTTCGGCCACGGCAACGTCGCGGGATTGGGTGAAGCCCTGCACGCCGTTCGCGACGTGCTGCCCACCTATCGCGCGCACAGCGAGCAGGGCATGGCGCACGCCGCCATCGCCTTTGCGAAACAGATGCGGCGTCGGCGCGCCATGATTTGCACCAGTTCAATCGGACCCGGCGCCACCAACATGGTCACAGCGGCTGCGCTGGCCTATGTGAACCGCCTGCCCGTGCTGTTCCTGCCCGGCGATGTTTTTGCCTCGCGCACGCCCGATCCGGTGCTGCAGCAGACAGAAGATTTTACCGACGGTACGGTTTCGGCCAACGACTGCTTCCGTCCGGTGTCCCGCTATTTCGATCGAATCACCAGGCCCGAACAGCTCCTCGCCGCCCTGCCGCGCGCCATGGCGACGCTGCTCGACCCGGCATCCTGTGGACCGGCAACCCTCGCCTTCTGTCAGGACGTACAGACCGAGGCGTTCGATTTCCCGGAAGCGTTTTTCCGCAAACGTATATGGAACATTCGGGCGCAGCCGCCTGATCCTCGTGAAGTCGACGAACTGGTCGGTTTGCTGAAGGCCGCCCAGTTCCCCTTGCTGATCTGCGGAGGCGGCGTCCTCTACAGCGGCGCGGAGGCGGCGCTCGCCGCATTCGCTGAGGCGACCGGCTTGGCCGTAGCTGAAACTCAAGCCGGGAAAGGCGCGCTCAAGTGGAATCATCCCTGCAACCTCGGCAGCATCGGCGTGACGGGATCGAGCGCGGCCAACGCCGCTGCCGCCGCCGCCGATCTGGTGGTGGGCATCGGCACGCGCCTCCAGGATTTCACCACCGGGTCGCGCGCACTGTTTAGCGCGCCGGGTCACCGGCTGGTGCAGGTCAATGTCGCGGCTTACGATGCCGCGAAACAGGGCGCAGTTCCCGTGGTCGGCGATGCCGGTGCAGTGCTTCAAGCCTTGAGCGAGCGCCTCTCGGGCTGGCGGGCGCCGCTCGGTGCTCGAACCATGTCCTCCGCTGTCGCCGCGTGGAATACCGCTTGGGAAAAGGCCACGCGGGCGCCTGAAACGGCGCTGCCATCCGACGCCCAGGTCATCGGCGCGGTGTGGCGAAGCGCGGGCGAAGATTCCGTGGTGGTGTGCGCTGCCGGTGGTTTGCCCGGTGAGCTTCACAAGCTGTGGCGCTCGCGCCGGACCGGCGACTATCACGTCGAATACGGCTACTCCTGCATGGGATATGAGATTGCGGGCGGTCTGGGCGTGAAGATGGCGGAACCTCACCGCGATGTCCATGTGATGCTCGGAGACGGCAGTTACTTGATGTTGAATTCCGAACTCGCGACATCGGTGATGTTGGCGCAGAAGCTGATCGTGACCGTGCTCGACAATCGGGGCTTCGCCTGCATCAATCGCTTGCAAAGAGCCTCGGGCGGTGCGGCCTTTAATAATCTGTGGGCGGACTCGCACTTCAAGGCTCCGGCGGAAATCGACTTCGCGGCGCATGCGGCCAGCCTGGGAGCGATCGCTGAAAAAGTCTCCACCATCGCGGAGCTCGAACAGGCCCTCAAACGAGCGCAGCGCTCCGATCGCACCCACGTCATCGTGATCGAAACCGACCCAGCGACGACGACCGAAGCGGGAGGTGCTTGGTGGGACGTCGCCATCCCCGAAGTCTCGGTGCGCGCCGAAGTGCGGGCCGCACGAGCGGCGTATGTCGATCAGATCAAGAAACGAACCGGAGACTGACGTGAGTATTCGCATCGGCGTAAGCCCCATCGCCTGGATCAACGACGACATGCCTGAGCTCGGCGGCGACACGCCGCTCGAGCGCGTGTTCGCCGAGGCACGCGACATAGGCTTTACCGGCATCGAACTCGGCGGAAAATTTCCGCGCGAACCTGAAGTATTGACCGCCCTGCTCGCCCGATTCCAACTGGTCCTGGTAGGTGGTTGGTACAGCGCCAGCCTGCTGACCCGTTCGGCTCGCGAAGAAATTGCCGCCCTGCAATCACACCTTAACCTGCTGAAGGCGCTGAATTGCCGCGTGTTCATTCACGCCGAGACCAGCAATGCGATTCACGGTGATCGCGCCCGTCCGCTGTCCGCGACCCCGCGCTTGGATCGCTCAGGCTGGGGCCCCTTCGGCGCAAAACTGACCGAGGTCGCCGACTATGTGGCCGCCCAGGGTCTGCGCTTCGCGTATCACCACCATCTTGGTACGGTGGTTGAATCCGGCGAGGATATCGAACGGTTTCTTGGATCCACCGGGCCCTCGGTGGGGATGACCGTCGACACGGGGCACGCGGCACTGGCGGGCGTGGACCCTATAGCCCTGATCCGCGAGCACCCACAACGCGTGGCGCACGTACACTGCAAGGACGTTCGCGGCCAAGTGTTTCGCAACATCAAGACCGCCGGCGGCAGCTTCCTGCACGGGGTGCTGGATGGCATGTTCACGGTACCGGGGGATGGTGACTTGGACTTCAAGCAGGTGATGCAGGCGCTCGCCGCGATCCGCTACAGCGGATGGATCATCGTCGAAGCGGAGCAGGACCCCGCCAGCGCCGACCCGCGGCGTTACGGGGAACTCGGGTTGAAAACGCTGCGGCGCGAAGCGCTGGCAGCGGGATTGAGAACGGCGGAGTAGCGATGCCCAATCTTCTAGTACGACCTCATGTACCCGATGCACGCGGGTGCGTGCTCGAGATCACGCCTAAGAGCGCCGGCTGGCAGCGGGTCGGATTTCGGGTGCATCACCTGTCCCCTGGGCAGCACGCAAGCGGCGGCGATAAGGGCCGCGAGACCTGTCTGCTGGTTCTCAAAGGCACGGCCGACATCAGCATCGGGACG
>Ga0193716_1002373_pt1 | contig 10609 bp, 7 predicted proteins | sample U2c1metaG_FD_145901 | JGI IMG/M metagenome (GOLD analysis project Ga0193716, IMG submission 145901) | Soil microbial communities from a riparian zone of the East river system, Colorado, United States - U2c1 | ecosystem: Environmental > Terrestrial > Soil > Riparian zone | place: USA: East River...
CTCGCTGGCCCCCGACCTGGACGTGCTCGCACCGGTTCGCGACTACGCGTGGACCCGGGAGAAGGCGATCGCGTTCGCCGAGGAGAACGCCATCCCGATCAACGTGACGAAGCGGTCGCCGTTCTCGATCGATCAGAACGTGTGGGGCCGCGCGGTGGAAACCGGTTTCCTCGAACACCTTTGGAATGCCCCCACCAAGGACGTCTACGACTACACCGAGGACCCCACGGTCAACTGGAGCTCGCCCGACGAGGTCATCATCGGCTTCGAGAAGGGCGTGCCGGTCTCGATCGACGGCAGGCCCGTCACGGTGCTCGAGGCGATCGTCGAACTGAACCGGCGGGCGGGTGCGCAGGGCGTTGGCCGTCTCGACGTGGTCGAGGACCGGTTGGTCGGCATCAAGAGCCGTGAGATCTACGAGGCGCCGGGCGCCATGGCGCTCATCACCGCGCACACCGAGCTCGAGCACGTCACGCTGGAGCGCGAACTGGCCCGGTTCAAGCGGACCACCGACCAGCGGTGGGGCGAGTTGGTCTACGACGGGCTCTGGTACTCGCCGCTGAAGACGGCGCTCGAGACGTTCGTGGACCACACCCAGGAGCACGTCACCGGAGAGATCCGGATGGTGTTGCACGGCGGCCACATTGCGGTCAATGGGCGCCGGAGCCCGGAATCGCTGTACGACTTCAACCTCGCCACCTACGACGAGGGCGATACCTACGATCAGTCCAGCGCAAAGGGCTTCGTGCACATTCACGGCCTGTCGAGCAAGATCGCCGCGAGGCGGGACCTGGCCGACACATGACCCTTCCCGCGAGCGCGCGTGTCTGCGGGCGACACGCCGCATCTGAACCCGAGTTTGCGCGCGCTCGCGAAGGTGAGTTGACGTGAGCACCAACGAGGGGTCGCTGTGGGGTGGGCGGTTCGCCACCGGACCCTCGGAAGCGCTTGCCGCGCTGAGCAAGTCCACCCACTTCGACTGGGTGCTTGCGCCCTACGACGTCACGGCGTCCAAGGCGCACGCCCGGGTGCTACACCGGGCGGGTCTGCTGACCGAGGAGCAGCGCGACGGGCTGCTGGCCGGCCTCGACAGCCTCGGTGAGGACGTCGCCGACGGCACCTTCGGTCCGCTGCCGTCGGACGAGGACGTGCACGGCGCGCTGGAGCGTGGGCTCATCGACCGGGTCGGCGACGATCTCGGCGGCAGGCTGCGGGCAGGCCGGTCGCGAAACGACCAGGTGGCCACGCTGTTCCGGATGTGGCTGCGCGATGCGATGCGGACCGTCGGCAACGGCGTGCTCGACGTGGTCGCTTCGCTGGCCGTGCAGGCCGCATCGCATCCCACGGCGATCATGCCCGGCAAGACCCATCTGCAGTCGGCGCAGCCGGTCCTACTGGCCCATCACCTGCTCGCCCATGCCCACCCGCTGCTGCGCGACGTGTCGCGGATCGTCGACTTCGATGCGCGAACCTCCGTGTCGCCGTACGGATCCGGCGCGTTGGCGGGTTCGTCGCTGGGGCTGGACCCCGACGCGATCGCCGAGGAGCTCGGCTTCGCCGCAGCGGCCGACAACTCCATCGACGCCACCGCGTCCCGCGACTTCGCCGCGGAGGGCGCGTTCGTGCTCGCCATGATCGCCGTCGACCTGTCGCGACTCGCCGAGGACGTCATCCTCTGGAGCACCACCGAGTTCGGCTACGTCACGCTTCACGACTCGTGGTCGACCGGTAGTTCGATCATGCCGCAGAAGAAGAACCCCGACATCGCCGAACTTGCGCGCGGCAAGTCGGGTCGGCTGATCGGCAATCTCACCGGATTGCTGGCCACGCTCAAGGCGCAGCCGCTGGCGTACAACCGCGATCTGCAGGAGGACAAGGAGCCGGTGTTCGACTCGGTCGGCCAACTGAACCTGCTCTTGCCCGCGATGGCAGGCCTGGTCGCCACGCTTCGCTTCGACACCGACCGGATGGCCGAGCTCGCCCCGCTGGGTTACACGCTGGCCACCGACGTCGCCGAATGGCTGGTGCGCCAAGGCATTCCGTTCCGCATCGCCCACGAGGCGGCGGGCGCCGCCGTCAAGGCAGCGGAGGCACGGGGAGTGGGCCTCGAGGAGCTGGCCGACGACGAGCTGGCAGGCATCCACCCCGGTCTCACCGCGGAGGTCCGCGACGTGTTGACCATTGCGGGGTCGGTGAATTCGCGCGACGCCCGCGGCGGCACGTCACCCATTCAGGTGGCCAAGCAGCTCGGCATCGTCCGCGATACCGCGGACCAACTGCGGATCGCCTTGCGGCCCTAGTCTTCCGCCTTGGGCGCTACTCGCCGCCGCCGCCGCAGCCGTCGCCCCCACATCCGCTGCCGTCGCCCCCACATCCGCTGCCGCCACTGCCGCACCCGCCACCCCGGCCGCGGCTGTACTCCACACCGCCTCCGCAGCCAGCAGACTTGACTCCCTGGCCACCGCCGCCACTCGATGCCGGGGCGTGGATCGCATCGCGAAGGACTGACATCGCGCCACCCCCGAGCACGGCGGCACCCTGAAGTGCGATCACCCACGACAGTGCCCGGCCGTCGGCGACGTCGTCGCGTTCGACGTGAGTCATCGGCGAGTGGTTCGTTCGGTTGAATTCCAATGCGTCGAAGCCACTGTCGGTCAACTGTGGCGGAGCGCCGGCCATGACGATGGCGACGATGAGCAGCACGATGATGAGCAACACGATGGTGCCGGTAACTGTGGCACCGGTCGTCAACGCTCCCGCACCGCCGATGATGCACACGAGCATGATCGGACTTGCGATGGCCCATCGGCGTCCGATGTAGGGGTGCGGCCGGAGCAGTTCACGTTCTCGGAGTGATTCGAGGATGCGCTTGGAATCGGGTCGCACCCAGTCATGCACGTCGCTGACCAGGGCACTCCCAGCGCTCGTGACCCCGGCATAGATGGCCCGCTCCAGCGGATGTGCGCGTGTCGGAAGAGGACCGGTGCGGACGAGGCGGTATTTGTGCGGCCTCGATGTCATGGCGCTTTCGTCGAACCCGACGGCTTCGTCACGGACCAGGGCGGCCACGGCGACGTTCACCGCGCGCTGAGTATTGGTGTTGAGCACGGCGACCTCATACGGGTCCAGTGCGACGTTCGCCGATTCGCCCTCGGATCCCGCATCCGTGCCGAGCAAGACTCGCCGCAAGGCGTACGCCACGATCACTGCAGCGACGCTCGACAAGACCAAGGTGACCAGGACCTGGTAATCATTCCAGCCGAAATCGGTGATCCCGAACACCATTGGCACCTCGGCGGATGGACGGGCCCAAGCCACGAGGGCCGGTACGACCAAGGCGATCGCGGCGGCTCCGCCGATGACCCGGACCCGTCGCTTCGGCACGATCCAGTTGTGTGTCTGGGCGATCCGACGGTGCGCCGACTCGCGGCCGAACCGACGGGACGGCGGTGGCCAGATGTCCTCCGGCGGTTCACACCCGAACGCCTCGGCGTACGTCTGCAAGGTGCGTCGGTAGAGGGCGAGGTGGTCGAACTGGCCCGGCCGTCCGCCCTTGTTCGGGCGATGGTGCAGCGGTCGGTACAGCACCGTCTTGCAGAACACGCCCCAGTACTGCTCGGTGTCGAGCAGGTGTTGGTGCCAGGCCATGTCGACCTGGTCGCTGGGCACGACGACGTGCTCGGCCGTACACGCGAGATACAGGTATCGGCGGTACTCGTCGACCACGCGTTCGGCGAACGAGCGGCTCCAACCATTTTCGTACGCAAGCTTTTCCACGAAGTAGCCCGGATGCGCGTCGCCGTCCAAGTCGAAGCTGGCGATGCGCCGCCACAAATCAAGAACATCCCCCATAGGGGAATTTTAATGCGCTCGTCAACGTCAGTCGTCGGCCAGCGCCAACCACTCCTCCTCGAGGGACCCCTTGCGCGACTCGAGTTCTCGCAGTTCGTCGTTGAGTTTGCCCAGCCGCACGTGGTCGGCGGCGGCCTCGGCCATGGTGTGGTGCAGGGCCGCGATCCGTTGATCGAGCTTGCCCAGTTGACTCTCGATGCGGGCCAACTCCTTTCGCCCACGCCGCTCGCGTGCCGACGCGGATTCGTCGCGGCGCGCGGCGGGGGCACCCGACGTCTGCTCCGAGGTGATCCGCTCGGCCAGGTACTGCTCGATGCCGCCGGGTAGAAGCACGCAGCGTCCCCCGCCGGGCAGTGCGTAGGTCACGTCGGCGACCCGCTCCAGGAAGTAGCGGTCGTGCGTCACCAGGATCAGCGTGCCTGGCCACCCGTCCAGGTAGTCCTCGAGCACGTTGAGCGTGTCGATGTCGAGATCGTTGGTCGGCTCGTCGAGCAACAGCACGTTCGGCTCGTCGAGCAGCAGCCGCAGGAACTGGAACCGCCGCCGCTCGCCACCGGAAAGGTCGCCAACCCGCGTGGTCAGCTTGTCGCCGGTGAACCCGAAGTCCTCGAGCAAGGTGGCCGTGCTGACCTCCTGGCCGCCGGCGAGTTCGGTGATCCGCTTGGCGCTCTCGACCGCGTCGAGCACCCGCACGTTGCCGTCCAACTCCACCAGCGCCTGGCTGAGATAACCAATCCTGAGCGTCTTACCTCGTTTGACGGTGCCCGAGGTGGGCGTCAGCTCGCCGGTCAACAGCTTCAGCACCGACGTCTTGCCGGTTCCGTTGACGCCGACCAGCCCGATCCGCACGCCCGGCCCGATGGACCAGTCCAGCTTGTCCAGGATCATCCGGTCGCCAAGTTCCAAGCTCACGCGATGCAGATCGAAGACGTCCTTGCCAAGCCGGGCCGTCGCGAACCGCTGCAGTGCCAGCGAGTCCCGCGGCTCCGGCTCGTTGGCGATCAGATCGTTGGCCGCCTGGATGCGGAACTTCGGCTTCGAGGTCCGCGCGGGCGGGCCCCGTCGCAGCCATGCCAGTTCCTTGCGCATCAGGTTGCGTCGGCGTGCCTCGGTGCCTGCGGCCTGCCGCGTCCGTTCGGCGCGGGCCAGCACGTAGGCCGCGTATCCGCCCTCGTAGGCGTCGACCTCGCCGTCGTGCACCTCCCACATGCGCGTGCAGACGGCGTCCAGGAACCACCGGTCGTGGCTGACGACCACGAGCGCCTTGGACCGCAGCTGCGACAGGTGGCCCGCCAGCCACCCGATGACCTCGACGTCGAGGTGGTTGGTTGGTTCGTCCAGCACCAGGACGTCGTGGCCGGCCAGCAGCACCGCGGCCAGCGCCACCCGACGCCGTTCCCCACCGCTGAGGTCGGCGACCTCGCTGTCCAGGCCGACGTCGGCAAGCAGGTGTTCGACCACCGACCGGGTGTCGGGTTCTGCCGCCCAGATGTGGTCGGGACGGCCTTCGACGATCACGTCCCTGACGGTGGCGTCCGCGGCGAAGTCGTCCGCCTGGTGCAGGTAGCCGACTGACAAGCCCGAGGTGTGGGTGACCCGGCCCGTGTCGGGCGGTCGGGTCGCGGTCAGCACCTGCAGCAGCGTCGTCTTTCCGTCGCCGTTGCGGCCGACGACGCCGATCGCGTCGCCTTCGTCGACGCCGAGGCTTACGCCGTTGAGCAGGGTTCGGGTGCCGTAGCCGACGCTCGCGCGTTCGACGTTGATCAGGTTCGCCATCAGCCGCTGATCATAGGGCCGCCCGTGGAGACGACGGTCGGTGCAATCCCAGCGGGACGTCAGGGTTGCTATGAAAGGATGACGACGGATCGGGGGATTCGGGACGTCACAAAGGGGAGCCAATGGACCTGTCGGCGATCACCAGGCCGATCGGGCGTTTGGTTGCAACCGCTCAGAACGGTCTGGAAGTACTCCGCTACGGCGGACTGGAGACCGGCGCGGTGCCGTCCCCGTTCCAGATCATCGAGGCCGTGCCGATGTACCGGCTGCGACGGTACTTCCCGCCCGACACCAGGCCAGGTGCCCCACCCGCTGGTCCGCCCGTGCTGATGGTGCACCCGATGATGATGTCGGCCGACATGTGGGACGTCACCCGCGACGACGGCGCCGTCGGGATCCTGCACGCGGCGGGGATCGATCCGTGGGTGATCGACTTCGGCTCGCCCGACCAGGTCGAGGGGGGCACGCAGCGCAACCTGGCCGATCACGTCGTCGCGCTGAGCGAGGCGATCGACACGGTCAAGACGGTCACCGATCGCGACGTGCACCTCGCCGGTTACTCGCAGGGCGGCATGTTTGCCTACCAGACCGCGGCGTACCGGCATTCGAAGGACTTGGCGAGCATCATTGCGTTCGGCTCTCCGGTGGACACCCTTGCGGGCCTCCCGATGAACCTGCCCGCCGGCTTCAGCTCCGCGGCCGCCGACTTCATGGCCGACCACGTGTTCAGCCACATCGACATCCCCGGCTGGATGGCCCGCGCCGGGTTCCAGATGCTCGACCCGATCAAGACCGCACAGTCCCGCCTGGACTTCCTGCGCCAGCTGCACGACCGCGAGGCGTTGCTGCCAAGGGAGCAGCAGCGGCGGTTCCTGTCCAACGACGGCTGGATCGCCTGGTCGGGACCGGCGATCGCCGAACTGCTCAAGCAGTTCATCGCCCACAACCGGATGATGTCCGGCGGATTCAGCATTCGCGGTGACCTGGTCACGCTCAGCGACATCGACTGCCCCGTGCTGGCGGTGGTCGGCGAGGTCGACGACATCGGCCAGCCGGCGTCGGTGCGCGGCATCAAGCGCGCCGCTCCGCAGGCGGAGGTCTACGAATACCTCATCCGCGCTGGGCATTTCGGCCTCGTGGTGGGCTCGAGGGCGGCCAACGAGACGTGGCCGACGGTCGCGAATTGGGTGAAGTGGCTTTCCGGCGACGGCGAAATGCCCGAACACGTGGTCCCGATGCCGCTTCAGCCCGCCGAGCACAACGAGAGCGGCGTCCCCCTTGCGTCGCGGGTGGCGCACGGCGCTGCCGCCGCGACCGAGATGACGTTCAGCCTGGCCCGCGCGGCGGCAGACGCGTTGGTGGCGGCCAACAAGTCGGCCCGCGCGCTGGTCGTCGAGACCGCACGCACCCTGCCCAGGCTGGCGCGTCTTGGCCAGATCAACGATCACACCCGCATCTCCTTGGGCAGGATCCTGTCCGAGCAGGCGCAGGGGGCGCCCGACGGCGAATTCCTGCTGTTCGACGGCCGGGTGCACACCTATGAGGCAGTGGACCGCCGCATCAACAACGTGGTCCGTGGCCTGATCGGGGTCGGCGTGCGCCAAGGCGCCCACGTCGGCGTCCTGATGGAGACCCGGCCGAGTGCCCTGGTCGCCATTGCGGCGCTCTCGCGTCTCGGCGCGGTGGCCGTCCTCATGCCGCCCGACGGAGATCTCGCCGAGGCCGCGCGTATCGGTGCGGTGTCCGACGTCATCGCCGACCCAGGCAATCTCGAGGCGGCAAGCCAACTGCCGCTGCGCGTGCTGGTGCTCGGCGGCGGTGAGACGCGCGAGCTGAACCTGCCCGAGGACGCCGACGTCACCGACATGGAGCAGATCGACCCCGATGTGGTCGAGCTGCCGGGTTGGTACCGGCCCAATCCCGGATACGCCAAGGATCTGGCGTACATCGCCTTCGCCACCGTCAACGGCGAGCTCGTCGCCCGTCAGATCACCAACTTCCGGTGGGCGCTGTCCGCGTTCGGCACGGCGTCGGCGGCCAACCTCGGCCGCAGCGACACCGTCTACTGCCTCACCCCGCTGCATCACCAATCCGGGCTGCTGGTCAGCCTGGGCGGCGCCGTGGTCGGCGGCACCCGCATAGCGCTGTCGCGGGGCCTGCGTCCCGAGCGGTTCGTCCACGAACTACGCCAGTACGGCGTCACCGTCGTGTCCTACACGTGGGCCATGCTGCGTGACGTGATCGACGATCCGTCGTTCAACATCAACGGCAACCACCCGGTCCGGTTGTTCATCGGTTCCGGCATGCCCACCGGGCTGTGGAAGCGCGTCGAGGAGGAGTTCGCGCCCGCGCACATCGTCGAGTTCTTCGCCACCACCGACGGGCAGGCCGTTCTGGCCAACGTGTCTGGGGCCAAGGTCGGCAGCGAGGGGCGCCCACTGCCCGGCGGCGGGCATGTCGAACTCGCCGCGTATGACGTCGACGACGACTTGATCCTGGAGGACGACCGCGGATTCGTGCGGCTGGCGCAGGCAGGCGAGGTCGGCGTGCTGCTCGCCCATCCACGCGGCCCGATCGATCCGACCGCGTCGGTGAAGCGGGGTGTGTTCGCGCCAGCGGACACCTGGGTGTCGACGGAGTACCTGTTCCGCAAGGACGACGACGGCGACTTCTGGCTCGTCGACAACCGAGGTTCGGTCATCCGCACCGCCCACGGACCCGTCTTCGCCGCGGCAGTCAACGACGCCGCGGGGCGCGTCGGTGCCGTGGATCTGTCGGTCACCTACGGGGTCGAGGTCGACGGATCGTTGCTCGCGGTCACCGCGTTGACGCTCGCTCCCGGTGGCAGCGTGCCGACGGCCGACCTGAACGAGGCGCTGGCCGGGCTCGCGGTCGGTGCTTCCCCGGACTTCGTGCACGTGGTGCCCGACATGAAGCTCAGCGCGTCCTACCGGCCGCTGCTCGGTCCGCTCGAGGCCGAGGGCATCCCGAAGCCGTCGCGTAACGCCTGGTACCTCGACGACGAAACAGGTGTATACAAGCGGCTCACGATTGCCGTGCGTACCGAGATGATGGGTGACGGGTCGACCGACTGAGGTCGTGCGTCACACGAGTCACACTGTTAGGCTCCCGCTCGTGGCAGATCGCCGCACTGGGTCGGGCCAGGCTCCGCATGGAGGATCGATGACATCGCATACCAGCAGGTACACGGGCTGGCGGCGCGCATTCACCGGAGCAGTGGCCAGTGGTGCGCTGGCCGCGGGCCTGATGGCGGGGCTGGGGTCCGGCACCGCCAGCGCCGACGTGCTCGACGACATCGGCGCGCAGTACGACACCGGTGCCGGCGGCGGTCAGGTTTCGGAACTGATCCACGTCGCCCTCAAGATGCGTGCCCTTGGCTTCGTCCCGTCCAAGGGCAATATGGACGATCTCGTCGCCGCGATGGACAAACGCCCCAACCAGGTGCCGTTGATTGCGGCGCTGAACAACACGATTGCCTTCCAGAAGCGGAACCAGGCCCGTGGCCAGCAGCAGCAGGCTCCGGTGAATGTCGGCATCAACACGTACAACCCGACGGGCCCCGTCGGCCCCCAGAGCGGATTTGGAATCGGCGGTCCCGGCGGCGGCATCAACATCCCGCTGGGCCCCTAGCCGCCGTGCTCGATGAACGGTTGCTCGGCATCCTGGTGTGCCCGGAGGACCGCGGCCCGCTGCTGCTGACGGGTGACGTCCTCTACAACCCGAGGCTGCGCCGTGCCTACCGGATCGAGGCGGGAGTGCCCGTGCTGCTCGTCGACGAGGCCGTGACGATCGACGACGACGCGGAGCATCAACGGCTGATCGAGCGCGCCGAACCCTAGTCCAGTGCGGGCAGGTCGCCGGTCAGATACCGCTGCAGGTTCGGCGCGATGGTCTCGGCCACCTGCTGCACGGGAAGCGACTTGAACGGTTCCAGCTCCAGGATGTAGCGCGCCATGACGACGCCCACCAACTGGGACGCGACGAACTGAACCCGGATCGGGCCCGAGCCAGGTGGGTCATCGACGCGCGTCCCGACTTCGACGGCGACGACCTCCTGGAGGAACGAGCGGATCAGACTGACCTCGTTGCCTGCCAACAGCGATCGCAGCGTGGCAATCAAGCCGGAACCCATCTCGGAGTCCCACAACGGCAGCAGCAGCGACGGCAACTTCAGTCCGAGTTCGTCGATGGGCGTCTCACGCAATGGTCCGATCACCTGCATCGGGTCGATCGGAATGCGAATGGCGGCAACGAAGAGCTGCTGCTTGGTGCCGAAGTAGTGATGCACCAGCGCGGCATCGACGCCCGCCGCGGACGCGATCGCGCGGATCGAGGTCTTGTCGATGCCGTTGCGGGCGAAGAGCTCTCGCGCACTGGCCAGGATCCGGTCGCGGGTGTCGGATGGGCCGGGTGGTCGCCCGGGACGCTTCTGGGTCATGGAGTCCTGCGCCGCAGTGTCGCTGCGGCCAGGCACAGTGCCACCACCGCGAAGCCGACGACGATCGCGATGTCGCGGGCTGCCGTGGCAGTCAGGTCGGTGTTGGCGCCGACCTGTCGCAGTGCTTCCAGCGCGTAGCTGGCGGGCAGCGCGTTGCTGATCCATTGCAGCCACTCGGGCAGCAGGTCGCGCGGCACGATGATGCCGCAGAGCAGCAGCTGGGGCACGATCACCACCGGCATGAACTGGACCGCCTGAAACTCGGTGCGCGCGAACGCGCTACACAGCAGGCCGAGGCCGACGCCCAGAACCGCGTTGATGATCGCAATCGCGAATACCAGCATCGGATTTCCCGCCGTCTCGAACCCGAGCAGCCAGAAGGCTACGACGCATGCGAGGGACGCCTGTGCGGCTGCTGCGATCGAGAACGCGGTGCCGTAGGAGGCCAGCAGATCCAGCCGGCGCAGGGGAGTGGTGAGGATCCGTTCCAGCGTTCCCGAGACGCGTTCGCGCTGCATGGTG
>Ga0193716_1002374_pt1 | contig 10603 bp, 13 predicted proteins | sample U2c1metaG_FD_145901 | JGI IMG/M metagenome (GOLD analysis project Ga0193716, IMG submission 145901) | Soil microbial communities from a riparian zone of the East river system, Colorado, United States - U2c1 | ecosystem: Environmental > Terrestrial > Soil > Riparian zone | place: USA: East River...
TATCATATGTGCCATATTCACCTGTGATTCCCACATAACACCTCTATTTAGAAGTGATAACGTATTGGTTTCGCAAGCCTAAGTGGGCAGGGCTCAAGTGATACTGGGCCTCCTCCAATAAATGTTCAGTACCCGGGTGTAGGGACTTGTGGGTTTTGGAGTGAATAGGCTGCACCTTATCAGGAAGCCGACTACCATGGCTGTGTGACCATGTTGCCGTATGGCATCCTCGTTGCCAAATGCGGCGAGCTCGCCGTTGACCACAGCGAGCTCGCGTTTCTCGCTTACTACACGATTTCTCGTCACACAACTTGTATACTCTTGATCCTATCATTTACCTGAGTCTAAAAATTCACTCAAATTGATAGTCTCCTCTTGTACACGAGCCTGCCAATAATGTATAGGAATATATAGGTGCAGCAAATCTACTAATCATCTCTAATCATCCGAAATACGAAGTACATCATACAGTGCTCGGGAAATCTGCTCAGTAGAATCCTCTTCATCCTCCTCTGCTTCCAGGTCTTCCTGTGTGTCATCCTGAACCATGCCCTGACCCTGCTGGATGTGAGGCAGCTGAGGCTCATCAATAGCCATTGTGTCAGGGGCTTTGATATTCGGGGTGCTGGCGCTGGCACCTATGCCGGTATCGATGCTCTCGCCAAGGATAATGGTACCGCTGAATCCACGTAGTTCGGAGATAGTCTTCAGGCAGTGAGTGTGGTGCGAATTGAAGCGTCCACGCTCCATACGGTGCAAACGGATCTGGTATGCGAGTTGTGGATTGAAGATATGGACTTGTTCCTCGCAAACTCGGAGGTATCGGTCTTCATCTCGGATGTAGGTGGCGACACGAGGGATCTCCACATTTAGGCGCTCGATCTCTTCGGCAGCACGACAAATTTTGAAATGGAGATCCATTGCCAGACGCCCAGCTGGTGTGGCCCACGGACGTTGCGAGATGTCCTGACGAGCATCACGGAGAAGGTCAAAATCTGCGAGGAACGCATACTCGACAACCTCCTTCCAGTGCAGAGTTCGGCGTGGTGGGTTAAGTGCTTGAGCGGCTGTGTTGTAGCGGTCTAGTGCTGTCCGAATTGCCGAAGACCGAGTTTGAAGGGCCTTGCCAATATGTTTGCGCAATGCATAGCCTAACGGTAATTTAATAGTTAAAACTGCACCATTACAAAAAGACAGCAACTTACCCGTCTGCGACCTGTTCATCTTTGTGAGCTCAAACATACGAGCTACTATCAAACCTTCGAGTACATCAAGTGCTCGCTGGTACTTTCGCATAGCGACTAGCTTTCCTGCGTTCTGCCACTCGGCACTCTCCGGCTGCCATCGCTCCGTGATTTCGAGCTTCAACTCTAATGCATGGACTGCTTGTAAAGCCTTCTCGCGGTTTTCCAAGGCATGACGACGTGCAGTCTCTATCTTGCGAGTCGAGTCTTTCTGACCATTAGACAAGCTGGCTGGTGTTGCAGTAGCCCAGATGTTACTCGCTGCTGCAAGGTCCTTCCTGGAGTACAGAAGATATGTTAGTTCTCGAGGCTCCTTATTAACGAAGACCACGTACTCGCTGCCCTGCAAGTTTACTAGCTTTTGCCAGTACTCCATTTGCAAGGTTTCCTCCTCCGGTTCTTTTCGCAAACCCTTAAGATACACCTTCTCCTCCTCCAGCCAGTTTTCGAACACCTTCTTGTCTGATATATTGAGGTCGTTCATTGCTTGTTCGAGTGCGCGAGGTCCATTATCAAGGATATCAAGGGCTTGCTTATAGTTGTTGAGTAAGAAGGTTGCTAATAAATTGATATTAGAGGAAGCACATATCGCCGGATTGTGATACAGCTTACTTAGGTTCTGGTATACTTCGAAGGTGTCGTTGTGCTCGAAATATGTCGATATCGCCTGCTTTCGATGGAAGATACTGGCATATCGGAGGGATGCTGCCAGCGCATTGGACTTGGAGAATGCCCGTTCACAGCCCTCCAGATCCTCAAGCCCAAGGCCTTTGACATATGTAGCGAGGTGCCAAAGCTGGCAGAGGCGATTGTGGGCATGGCCATGGAAGGCGCCGACAAGGCAAGTATGGCGTAGTTCACGTGCACGAGGGCCAAGTGGGCTCTTGTTGAGAGTGGTCTCGAACTTACAACCAATATCAAATCCGCCTCCGAGACCTTCACCAAATGCATCGAGTAGTTTCTCGACACACGCCAGGGGATACTTTGCTCTAGAAGTATCAATGAGTAAAAAATTTTAAAAGCGGCTAAGGAACAACTCACAACTCGCCGCTCTGCACCATATCAGCAATTACCAGCGAAAATCCGTGCCTGCAAAGGGCCAGAAATATACCGGTCTCATCAAAAATTGCCCACATCCGCCGTGTAATGTCGTCTTTCATGTTCTTCCATCGATCAGCACATGGGTTATAGTCCGCATCGTCCTGTAGAAGGAAATGGGCTGTGAGATGGTTTATACAGTGTCCAATTCATAATAAACATACGGCGCTAGGGTTTTCGCCCATCATATCCTGCAAGACCCCTTCAGCCCACTTGTCAACATATTCCCTTGACAGATACCGATCCCCGGGTACTTGTCGACTACCTGTATGTTCACATGATGGACCGAGGCTCTCGTCATCATTGTCTGATGGGGATCGTCTAAGAATACGCCTCAGAGAGTCGTTACCGTCCTGTGTGTAAAGCATTTTGAAAAGAAGCGGGTTTTCGTTCTTGAGCTTATAAGTGCAAGCAGGGCACGCATGCTTGAGACGCCAGTCAGGTGAATCACGCCCAAGTGTGGCTTGTACACGTTGGTTAACATTGGCTCGAACGGCTAGATAGAGATCAAAAGCGATCGAAAATTGACGAGATAGATGTCGCTGAAATTGAACCTGGGAAGAAATATGTTAGCCAAGATAATCATCATGTTGATAGGCACTAACGGAGTGAAGGTCACAAAGAGTCTTCACGAAACTTTGAATTGAAAGGTGGGGGCTCCGTAGGTGTGCAACACGATATAGTTCGAGGGCATTAATGGTGATGGCGACTGAAGGAGATATAGGGGAGCAGGGCATTACACCTTGTCGCACCAACGCGGATGCAATATATTTATCTGTGGGTAGAATCGAAAGAGGTAACGACCGCGCGGCTATAACGGAGTCTTTCAGAAAAGAAATGGCAGGATAAATTACACTCACTGTACACGTCAACAACCTGGACAGTCGTTATTCCAGCGTCTATAGGTATATGTTGGTTTTCCATTCCACTGTAGAACCCTGTGCCCTCCTTGTTGGCAAAGCTCCAGGCCATATACGCGTCGACAAGCGCCTCCATTTGGACATCAAAAGCTTTATCACGACGTTCGGCACGGTCTCGACGCGTTCGACGGTCAATCCGGATGGGAATTCGATGGCTTTGTCTCCATGTGCAAGTCAGTAAAATACCAAATGAACCAACAAGGATGGGGTACTTACTCTTTCCAAAGGTCATTGCTAAGTTCTTTCGTGAGGGCAGAGAACTCGCCGCCAGCATGACTTATATTTAGAGGTTCTGATCCATCTAATATATCCTCGAGTGTGACACGTCCGAGGTCCATATGTTGGTCATCGTCACCCACAAGTGGGAGTTCTCGAAGTGCTTCAAGTGCACGTCGTTCGTCAGGAGTCATTTCTAAAACAGATAATTACATTAACAGAATTTGAATAAGAGATTATTGACTCAAGATTAACTTTACCTTGTAGACGCGCCTTCTGTCTCTCTTTGGCTTGAAGTGTCTGCTTCACCAGGGCCATGGGTCCTAAGACCTCCCGATGAGGTATAATTCTCCGACCATAGTGGTCTCGTGAAGGGCCAGAATGTCGGACCTTCTTTGAGGACAGGGAGGTGCGATTTCGCGTACGGTGCATGTCGGTAAGGTAGAACAACCTGGATGCACGTGCCTTGTGCGCATGTGTTTCATCGTGTCTTGCTTTAACTGCAACTACGCTACCGTCAATGGCTGGATCCAAGACTCGGAGTAGCTCGACTCCCAACAATGCTGCTACAACATCACCAAGTCATCATGTTCCAGGTAATAATGCCGATTGATTTCTGCTTGATCTCATCTGATCACGGTATCATTTGATAGAGAATACGCTATCACAGGTCACAGATTCCACAACGAGGACCTGGACGAAGACTACGACTCTGATCACAGAGACCGTTTCACGCACCACAACCCCTTTGTCATCGCCAACAAAGCTTGTTTCAAGGGCTTCCCGTACCACGAAACCCACCGGAGTCGCTCAGCCTTCAACCCCCCAGATGGGTTTATATGTGCCGCCTATTCCACACCCCGACAGTATCAAACAGCCAGAAGCCGGATTTACTCCCGAGGGATACTACGTCGTTTCGGTGGGCCAGGAGGTTGGGGTGTTTTACCATTGGTGAATCTGTGGGCTGCATGTACCCTCAACCAATCATTAACCATTTTATACACAGGGATGATGTCGCAGTGCGAACCACCGGTATCAGCGGGGCCATCCAAAAAAAATACCGTAATTTTGAGGATGCGATCAAGGTCTATACACGCAACTATAATCAGAGGAAGCTGCGTGCTGTGCCTGTCCCGGGTGGCATCTTTTGGCCTATTAACAATTTGCCCCCAATCAACCACCCGTCCCCCGCCATTTCATCCCCCGCCATTTCGTCGTCCTCCAGTGATGCGCTGTGGGATGAACTGGAAGACCTTTCCGAACAATTTAACCAGGTCACCTTTGAGTAAGATCGTGTTTATAATACCGCTATTTGAATGTGCTCATCATGCGGCTTGCAGATGAAGACCTGTTCTCAAATTTTTATATCTGACTTTATCTGCACATTAACCTTCCTCTCCCTCAATACCCCTTGTCCAATGTACGAACTATGTCGGAATAAACATTATATGCTGCTGGGACAAGTTTCTATTTATTACACGCATGAGTAACGACGAATATCCGACAATTTACTCATAGGGGTGGCAGGTGCATATTCGTCAAGCTTCACCTCAAAGTATTTCACCTCGGATGTCACCGCTACTGCCATCTCGAATCCTTGAATAAATAAGTCCCTGAGGTCATCGTGCGTGCAGTTGCAAGAGGCTGATGCTGCAAACTTTAGATCTCTCAAGATCTCCCTCCCTTCCATTGCGTGGTTCTCACAGTTTCGAAAGAACTTATCCACTGCATCCTGACCATCTTCTTGAACAACAGAGAGCTGGCTGTTGAATTCAAGGTCCCATAGATTCTCGGGACCCCAATCGTACTGCCAATTTACAATGTTGATTCGGAGCCTTTGCAAATTGTATGCGATATCGTTGGGTGGCCCTGGTTCATGAGGGTGATCGTTACCAAATGACATAGTCGAGGTTGTTGAGGTGGTGGGTTCCGGAGAGGGGTGAGTGGTGGGTGAAGCATCATTTGGAATCAAGGAGCTTCGTGTGTGGAGTAGCTCATCCCTTTTCCTGTTCAAACATAGTCAGCTTTGCATCAAGCTAATATGAACAAAGATGCGACTTCTTCCGGTTTCTGTGATGGGTGGTAAAAATTAGTCATTACAGAAAAATTTGTAGACGCCACAGACTCACCTCGCAGAGCGTTCCCGAGCCTTCGCATTCTGAACAGCACGGGTCCTGAATTGAAGCAAATGAGATAACATTCACGAAAGATGATAAGGCTCACTCAGGATTGGACAGGTACTTCTTTGTCGCAAGATATTGCTGGCTAGCACGTACCGAGGTAGAGGCCATACTCATGATTAGAAAAGATAGCGAACGTTTGCTATAGCGTTCGCTATCAATAGCGAACACGTTCGATCGTTATTAGCACTACACACTCGCGCGTGCTGCAAGGGCACAAGCAAATTACTAAACAGACTTTTCTATATGCTTAACTTAAAAAACAGAAGCCAAAAAAGTTTTTAAAAATCTGCATTAATTTTACAAGGACGGGTGGCACGCACGCTAAAAGTTCCGTTTCCAAGTGAATATGTCAGCTGCACTCAGCCACATTTCTCTCACCGATCCATCTCTAGCATCACGAGCTGGCATAGGCATAGGGTTGGTTATGAAGATGGTGCGATACAATTTTCATATGCATAAACAAAGTTAAATTATACAACTCTATCGACTTGTTGCAGAGGCGAGCATCGAAAATAGATTGATCCCTGTGGTTGCAAAGCAAGCTAGGCGATAGGCAAATGGGTGGGTGATTACAATACTGCTGGTATGCCAGACTTACCCGAAGAAAAACCAGCGATGCATATAGCGTCTGTGTTGCTCACAAGGCTTGCAAACGTGGCGGCGTTGGTGGCAGTTTGAATAAGCGTTCCCGGAACCTGACATCCATCATTGGTATGACTTCTAGCCGTTGCATTGCACACTTCACCTTGCCGCGTTGCTTCCGCAAAGCATCTTCGGCAAAGCCATGGCGGTACTTTGGCACATCGTGCTTGGTGGGCAGGGGCTTGACGATCTAGCTTGACGTGCGGGCCGAGGCAAGGGAGTCGGATAAAGCGGTCGACGCAGCTGTTGGCACGGTGAGTGGGGTAGGTATGGCTTGCAGCTGCGAGGTGAGCGCGTTTACCAAATCTAGAGACAGTGAGGGCTGGATTACAGGGTTAAGGGCGGCCACTTCCGAATCGTCGCCGTCCAATTTGCGTTCCATGACGACACCTTTGCGAATGAGGTTGTCAAAGTCGAAGTCATGCATATCCGCGGGTCCGATCGTGGGTTTTTTTGCCCCTGGCGCCCACGGGGAGAACGTGCTGCCAGAGCGTGTCATTTATGAAAATGGCACGTCATAAACACATCGAGCGCAGCCAGCCGTAACTAACCTGACGAAGCAGAAAATCTGGCGTTGAAAGGGGAAAGCGTCAGCGAGAATCAACAAGGCAGATAATATGTGGTTGTATCCACTTAAGCTTAAGGTATCGAAGAACTTACCGAAATAATTGCATATACCGTCAATTGAATTATCTACACGAAAAAGCGCAAATAAAATATGTTAGCTTGATGAAATGAGGGGCAAGACTCCATGGGAACAGCTGGCAGCAAATGCAGTCCACCCGAAGTCCCAGGGCATTGAGTCAACAAGTTTTCTGTATAGCAATAGCTGTCCCATAGTAGAATAGACTTGCCTGGCATGATGGTTGTACGAGCACAAGAGTGGGCGAAGTCCGCATTGAAATCGCGTCGCGTTCAATTGTTGGTTCGGTCACTAGTCACTTCGGTAGCAAAAGGCGGAACCAAATCGTTTCCGAAATGGGAAAACTGTGGGTCCTGGCTTGAGCTTGTACCCGTTCTCGCCTCCATCAGATTGCCCTACTACTGACCATGTGCTCGAGCTTGGAGATATATCAAAAAGAGATCTGGTAAACGTGAGTTCCTCAAGTGTTCCTTATTTAAGAGTTCTCACTCACAGTGCATCCTCGAACCACAGGTCAATCTCCACCATCAGTCCGAGATCCCTTGCTGATCGCTTTTCACGCCTATAGGCTTTTATTATACCTAAATACGTGCATCTTCCTGGAAACATTGTTATACGGTACTGGAGGCGCTAGCATGGTTAACCGTATCCATGGTCGTTTGCAACAGCTTTTGCTGGCACACTAAAAGCAATTCTGTGAGTATTCTCATTACTCTTGTTTATCCTGCCCTAAGATCTTCACAGAGGCCTCCGTGCTTTTGCGATTTATCTCTCGAACCTCAGCCGTTCCCCGGAACATTCAGGGCTGGGGGCACAAAGTACTGCAGCCGCTTGCCATGGCGCACAATCACAAGTCGAAAATCATTCATTGGTACCATGGTAGGTCTTTTTTACTGACTCCCTCGCTATGCTTATTGATTTGTAATATAGTGCCTCTGTCTCACGTACGCTCTGTCCCATCACTATGGCACCCACGCTTCTGCTGCAGCAATTTGTGAGTGGCATTTTTGCTCCGTGATGGTGCGAGGAAATTAACTATTGCATAGGTCAAATCCCTACGTGGCAGGCGTTTCCGCAGATCAAACTTTGGCATGCTTTCTGTCGAACGTAACTAACCGTCTTGTTCCTTCCGGCTAGCACAATATTTGGTTAATGCACAATCAAATTCACTCTGACCACAGTACTATTGTGAGTTCATTATTAAATGCAGAACATTGTAATATCCTCTAATAATATGATGAACGTTAAAACCACGTGATGCTGGTGTTCATGAACCGCATAAACGATATCGGCGTTCGAAAATTAATCTGCAGCTTCCCCCGACTCTACCCAACCTTCTCTACAAAACCATAACACACTTAACCGATATTTACATTCTTTTATCATTTTTCTGGCATGTCCACACCTTCAACATCCGAACCTGAGCAAATCGTGATGCCCGTTTCCACAATTCGTGACGAAGATATCGATCCGGCACTGCGTGCCCTTGGTGTTCCTGCCCCCCCCGCACCGGCAGAACCTCCTTCATTCGTGCCCCCATCTCCATCCCCATCTCCCCCGCCATCCAACTCTCGGGAGCCATCTCCACCAGCCCGTGCACTCCTTGCAGAGTCCGACAACACAACGTGGGCTGCGCGAAACCCGACAAGACCCATTCTTAACCCACGCCCTGCACCAGCGCGTCTTACCGAGGCGCAGAAGGCATCAAAAGCTATTGCACGTGAGCAAAAGAAGGCTAATGCGAAGAGGCTTGATGACGACATCAAGCGATTTACCGAAGAGCAACATGCGAAACTTGAAGAGATCGCAAGGACCCATAACATCAAGGTCGAGAAGGTTAAAGATCTCGTGGGGGTATCTACCCATTACAAAAAATCGCGTAAACCGACACTCCATAACGCGATCCTCCATGCCAAGGCTATGGAAGTAAACCAAGGTAAATGGCTGTGCCTTTTTCAATGGTATGTACTTACGACGTTGCATATTCAAGATCTTCCTCCTGGCCAGAAAGTCAAAATGTCTGAGCTAAAGGCATTGGCTGCGGATGACGAAGCAATGCAGAACTTAACACCCGAGGAAGAGCAGGACTTCATTGACAAGCTCACCGAGTTTCGTGAGCAAAAGACAACCGGCGTCCGTGCCAATAATGCCGCGGCTGCTCGCGACATGCTGTGTACGTCTGATTCCATCAACAGACAGGTAAGCCCTTCAGGAACCTTAGGCTTCGGGTATATGTCAATCATGTTCTTTGCCTACAGCTCGACAACCTAGCCCTTCGTACGGGCTCTTATGGCTGCGTATTTCTTGTTCGAGGCCATGTCAATGACACCGCTGCTGCCACCTGGTACGGCAGCCACAACTCCATGGATTTCTGGGAGGACGTCATGAACCTGGATCCCGATGAGATTTGCAGGCTTTTTGAGCAGTGGGCATGCTCCAGACACCAGAGTAAGCCAGCAAGTTTTCGTCCTCCACACATTCTCACTGACGTATTTTAGATGTGACGGAGCGCGATACTCTGGCCAACGTCCGCCGACAGTGTACCAGGAATATCCAGAGTGGTCTTAGTAAGCCACGACATGTGCGCTTTCTGGCCAATCTGCTGACTTGCGAAACAGGATCTGTCACTAATGTCAAGAAGCTCAAAATGAACTACGTGAACTACGAGACTTCTATTGTGCAGACGTATAGTGTATGCCTTGTCGGGTGGCCAAAGGCTGTCAAATTTGTCAACCCATCGCAAATTGGCACAGTCCTCGAGATTCGCACCCTCCGCGACGACTTAAACTCTGGGGCCTGCCATTGGGTCAAGCTAACAAAATCCCAACTAGCTGCCCGCATTGCTGACATCGAGACGCGACGCGACCAAGGAGAGACTATCGGGAAGAAGCGGAAGAAACGGTCAGATGCTGGCACCTCGCATAAGCGAAAGCGACCATCGGCCAACCAGGAGAATGAAAGGCCGTCGAGGAGGAGCAAGAACTCATCCAGGAAGAAGGCAGGCACCCAACGGGTGCGGAAGAGCATGGCTGTCATTGACAGCTCAGACAATGAGGACGAGGATGATGAAGACGAGGACAACGAGGAATCCCACTCATCTGCCTAACGGGTCTTAGTACTTACTATTCGCTTGTCTTCCACTCCGTGAATCCTCTTGACATACCCTTTACTTGGCTCGTTACCTTGTTCTGAATATTCCGAACATAACTCTCTTTTGCAATCGTACTTTAATACTTTTTACGCAGCTCCTTACACATCCATTACCAATATTTTCTCTCCCCGTTTAATTTATCATCATTCCTCCCTTTGGTGCTCCACAATTTTTGGCATACAGTAGTCAGTAGCTCTTACAAACGACATGACTTGGTGGCCGAGGCCCAATATATTACACCTTCACACTTAACTGACCTACAACGACCATACAGTGAAAAATTGTAGGAGCAAAAGATCCTGGTAAATGATAGGATCAAGAATATACAAGTTGTGTGACGAGAAATCGTGTAGCAAGCGAGAAATGCGAGCTCGCTGTCGTCAACGGCGAGCTCGCCGCATTTGGCAACGAGGACACCATACGGCAACATGGTCACACAGCCATGGTAGTCGGCTTCCTGATAAGGTGCAGCCTATTCACTCCAAAACCCACAAGTCCCTACACCC
>Ga0193716_1002375_pt1 | contig 10601 bp, 7 predicted proteins | sample U2c1metaG_FD_145901 | JGI IMG/M metagenome (GOLD analysis project Ga0193716, IMG submission 145901) | Soil microbial communities from a riparian zone of the East river system, Colorado, United States - U2c1 | ecosystem: Environmental > Terrestrial > Soil > Riparian zone | place: USA: East River...
CCAGGTGGCGGACGGAGGAAACTTTCCTACAACGAAGCCAGGGAATATACCGCTATGGAAGAGCGCATCGCCACGGCCGAGCAGAATCTGGCCGCAAAACACACGACGCTCGACGATGCCCAGGTGACCAGCGACCACATTCGGCTGCAGGCAGCGCTGGCCGAACTGGCCGAAGCCCAGGCGGAGGTCGACGGTCTATACGCCCGTTGGGCCGAACTCGAAAAAAAGCAGAACTAGCGCGACGCGTCCGCTTTATGCCCTGTGCTCGATGGGAACTTGATTTTTGCTTTTCACGGCTTGGGCTTCGCTTGGCTCGTCATCTCATCGAACAACACGTAGACCTGTCGCTCGGGATCCGGGGCGGCAGGTCTACTTGTCGACAAAAACATCACCTGGTAGCCGTCCTTTGCCGAATACGGCGGCCATTGCGGCAATCCCGTTCCATTGGGATTCCCGGTCTTGGCAAAATTTGTCCAGTAGGCTCCCATTTGCTCTGACAAAGCGCGGTCTACCGGGCGCCATGGCAGTTTCTTGGAATCCAGCACGCCAAAAACATACTCGATTTCTGCCGAGTGAGAGGCGGACGGAGTCGCATCCGCGCCGGTCGCGCCCGCCGCGACCGGCGGCGCTAAATCAAAACGGTAGCGATACACCGGCGCATTGCCCGTTTTCAGGTGCGCTTCCATCCATTTCCAGGTGCCGGCGGCGATGAAGTCGGCTGTCGCGAGCAGTCCGGCCGACTCTCGGGCCTGCTCGTCGGTTTCGGCGGGAAGAATTTTCAAGAAACGGTCCGCGCGGTCGCCCGCCTTTTCTTTGATGATCGCCCGGAAGCTTTCGCTCGTCGCCGGCTTGTCGCCAAAAAATTCATGGTAATTCTCTTCGTCGTGATTCCACCCAGCCAGCAGCGCGACATGCGCTTGCTTGCCGCTGGCAAATATTTCGGCAACGGTTTCGGGAAGGAAATATCCATCCACGCTTAAACCGAAACGGTATTCCTTTTTCTCCTTCATCGCGGCATCCAGCAGTTGCTGCGCAGGCATGGAGCGAAGAGCCTCGAGACTCTTCGCTCCAATCGTTTCGGCAAATTTCACGTTCCTGGCGTCGAGCTCGGAATGCGCTTCGGTCCGCAAGGTATGGCCAAACGCCGCGCCGCTTTCGCCAATCGCTCCGTGAATCAGATTTCTTGACAGCGGCGATGCCATCAGCGCGCTGACGGAGAAAGAGCCGGCCGACTCTCCAAAAATCGTTACATTCGCGGCGTCTCCGCCAAACGCGGCGATGTTGTCATGGACCCAGGCGAGCGCCGCGGCCTGGTCGAGCAGTCCATAGTTTCCTGAAGCCCGATGGGGCGACTCCTTGGTCAGCTCGGGATGCGTGTAGAAACCAAAAATTCCCAGCCGGTAGTTCACGCTTACCACAACGACACCCCGGTGCGCCAGGCGTTCACCCTCCTGACGCGGCTCCGATGTCGCCCCGGCCTGAAATCCGCCGCCGTAAATCCACACCATCACCGGTAGTTTCGCCTGGCGCCCGGTGTCGGGCGTCCAAACGTTCAGATAGAGACAATCCTCACTGGGCCCCGGATCGCGAAACACCATGTCGTCGTAAATGGGCCCCTGCATGCAACGCGCGCCAAACTCGGTCGCCTTCTTCACGCCATCCCATTTCTTCACCGGTTGCGGTTCGCGCCACCGCAAATCACCGACCGGTGGCGCAGCATAGGGAATGCCCTTGAACACCTGAATCCGTCCGTCCCCACTCGTCGTACCTTCGACCGTTCCCGCTGTCGTCGGAATTTTATTGGCGCTCGCCGGTGTCCCTGCGGCCAGCACCGCAAGGCCTGCAGCAGTCAGGAATTTCAAATGTTTTCCCATGGCTCCCCTCGGTTTCGCGTGTCGCAAACAACGCGATGATATCCGCAACGCCGCAACCCCCGCAAATCAGAATCGCTCGCCGCGCGTTCAAATGGCTTGCCCGGCAGCAACCGCCGAAGCCCAAGCCCACTGAAAATTGAATCCGCCCAGATGCCCGGTCACATCGACAACCTCTCCGATGAAAAACAGCCCCGGCACTTTGCGGCTTTCCATCGTCTTGCTGGACAGCTCGTCGGTGTCCACACCTCCTGCGGTAACTTCCGCCTTGTCGTACCCTTCGGTATCGGCAGGATGGAGGTCCCACTCGTGCACTTGCCGCTCGAGCTCATCCAGCGCCTGATTCCTCCAACCCGCCGGTTCGTGCAATTCAAGCCACCGCTCGGCGAAACGTCTCGGCAGCCGACCCAGAAAACCGGCCCGGGCTACGCCGAGATTGCGGACCTTGGCCTCGCGAATGGCCGAAGTGACCTCGGCGCCGGGCGCCAGATCCAGGCGAACCGCGCGGCCCTTTGTCCAATACGACGAAATCTGCAATATCGCCGGTCCGCTTAACCCGCGATGCGTTACGAGCATTTGCTCCCGGAAGGCTTGCGTGCCAATCGAGGCCACCACTTCGGCCGACAAACCTGCCAGGTCGCAATAGTTCTGGCGATCTTCTCCGCCGAGCACCAGGGGCACGAGCGCCGGCCGCGTCGGCACGATCTTCAGGGAAAACTGCCGGGCCACGTCGTAGCCAAACGAAGTCGCTCCCATCTTCGGAATCGAGAGACCGCCCGAAGCGATGACCAGCGCCGGAGCGCGAAACTCATCCCCATCTGTCTGCACCACAAAGTCCGTATTTCGCCGCACCTCCCGGATGCGCCTGCCCACCAGGATGGCCGCGCCTCCGGCCGCGCATTCCGCCCGGAGCAGGTCCACAATCGCCTGCGCCGAGTGGTCACAAAACAGCTGCCCCAGCGTCTTTTCGTGATAGGGAATTTTATATTTCTCGACCAGCGTCAGGAAATCGGCCGGCGTGTACCGGGCCAGGGCCGATTTCGCGAAATGCGCATTGCTCGAAATAAAATTCTCGGGCCGGCAATGAATATTTGTGAAATTGCAGCGACCGCCGCCGGAAATCAGGATTTTCTTGCCGATCTGGTCGGCATGTTCCAAAACCACGACGCGCTTGCCGTGTTTCGCTGCTTCGGCGGCGCACATCAGTCCTGCTGCACCCGCTCCAACAATCACGGCATCAAATGTGCGGACCGAGGCCAAGCCGTAATTCTGAAGCATTTCGTTTCAACTGACCAGCAGCCTGGCACGTCGGACAGTTGCTCCGGCCTGCTGGTGTACTATTCTTCGCAAGATTTCCGGCACGACCCACAGGCGCCAGGGTATCGAGGATGATTTGAGCGACGCGAATGCCGAGACGCAGTACACCGATTTCAGGCCGCCAAAAGTAAATCCATGGCTCATTGCCGTCGTGGTTTCGCTGGCCGCGTTCATGGAAGTCCTCGACACCAGCATCGCCAATGTCGCGTTGCCTCATATTGCCGGCGACCTGGGCGCCAGCAACGATGAAAGCACCTGGGTCCTCACGTCCTACCTGGTTTCGAACGCCATCATCCTTCCCATCAGCGGGTGGTTTGTCGGCTTTCTCGGCCGCAAGCGCTTTTTCATGATTTGCATCGTTCTTTTTACGCTGAGTTCCCTGCTTTGCGGAGTTTCCTTCAGTCTGGGGTTTCTGCTCGTCGCCCGCATTATTCAAGGCGCCGGGGGCGGCGGCTTGCAGCCGATGGCGCAGGCCATCCTGGCGGATACCTTTCCTCCGGAAAAACGGGGCGTGGCGTTTTCCCTTTACGGGGTGACCGCCATCGTGGCTCCTTCGATCGGCCCGACGCTCGGCGGGTGGATCACCGACAACTATTCCTGGCGCTGGATTTTCTATATCAATCTTCCGGTCGGCCTCATCGCCTTGTACCTCGTCTACAAATTAATTGAAGATCCCTCGCACCTGACCGGCAAGCGGAAGGCCGGAGGCGTCAAAGTCGATTACATCGGATTCGGTCTGCTGGCGCTGGGAGTTGCCGCGCTGCAAATCATGCTCGACAAAGGTCAGGAAGACGATTGGTTCGGTTCGCATTTTATTTTAACGCTAGCCATCATTGCCGGCGTCTGCCTGACGGGGCTGGTCGTTTACGAGTGGTTCCAGAAAGATCCGATTGTTGACGTAAAACTGTTCAAGCACCGCAACTTTGCCGTTGCCAGCCTGGTGATGTTCATGGTGGGCGCGCTTTCCTTTGCGTCCACCGTTCTGATGCCGCAATTCCTGCAGACGCTCATGGGCTACACGGCCCAGACGGCCGGCATGGTCATGTCCGTCGCAGCGATGGTATTGCTCATGGAACTGCCCATCGTCGGACAATTGACGACACGGTTCCAGGCGCGCTATTTGATTGCTTTCGGATGGCTGGCGCTGGCCTGCACGATGTACCTTTCCACCAAACGCATCGATCTACTCATCAGCTTTGGTTCGGCAACGTGGCTGCGCGTGCTGCAGTATGTCCCGCTGGGGTTTATTTTTATTCCGGCGTCGACGGTCGCTTACCTGGGGATTGCCGGTGAAAGAAATAACGCGGTTGCCGGGCTTATCAATTTCATGCGCAACATCGGCAGCAGCGTCGGCACTTCCATGGTGGTTACCATCATTGCGCGCCGCTCACAATTTCATGAACACTCGCTCGGAGAAAATGCTTCCGGGTTGAATTCGCATTTCGAGGACGCGATTCGCGGTACGGCCGGCAAACTCGCCGAAGGCGGTTTGAGCGCGCCCGGAGCGCATCAGCAGGCGCTTTTGCGTTTTTATCACACGCTCGAATCCCAGGCGGCAACGCTGGCCTACATCGACACGTATTTTGTCCTGTCGGTGTCGGCGGCGATCATGTTTGGCCTTTCCTTTGCTCTCGCGAAAAATGATCCGCATCGGGGAGTGAAGGCTTCCTTGCACTAGCCCGTCAGCGCAGATAGCCCCAGTTGTGAAGTTTGTCGGAGTCTTCCGCCCAGCGGTCGCCGATGTCGGTCCGGTAGTACATGTTGGGAATCAGGATGTTCTTGATGCGGGAATAGACCTGCGCCTGGGCTTGCTTCATGGTCTGGCCGGTGCCGACGACGACCAGAACCACGCCGGAGGTGCCGGCAATCAGCCACTGGCCGTTCAGTTGTTTGACGTCTTCGATATGAATGCCGTCGGTTGTCGGCTTTTTAAAAACGATAGCGTTGTTTTTCGAGAAGGACTCAAAGGTGGCATCGTCGTCGAATGGAAAGGGCGGGACAACGACGCGGATGCCGATCTGAAAGCCGCTCCGCGTGCGCCACCTGGGGTCGGCGCCGGTGGCGAGTTCCCAGAAGAAATCGCTGATCGGTGTGAGGATGCCTTCCTGCTGGATGCTGATGGTGGGATACCCGAAACGCGACGTGAATTCGAGCGGGTAGATACCGTTGTTGTTGACGATGCAATTCAGATCGATGTAGCCAACATAGCCTTCTTCGGCAAGTTTCGATTCCATTTTGAGCAAAGTGCGGCTGAACAGGAGATTGGGCTCGCTCCAGAACATCGCCGTGCCCATTTCGCCGGTCGGTGGGCCGACTTCCCCGGGGAACAACTTTTTGTGCTCGAAATTGATATTGACCGGCGTAACGAATCGCTTGCCGTTAAAAAACGCTCCTACCGCGACTTCGACACCGTTGATGCGGCGCTGCAGTTGAAACACCTTGATTTCGTCGGCAAAGGCCTTTTTGTAGGCCTCCAGCATGCGGATGACGTCTTCTCCGTCTTCTTCCTCGCCGACAAACAGGCGGCGTTTTACGTTTTGCGCCTCGCCGCTGGGCTTGATGACATAGCGGTCGGGATTTTTCTTTACAAATTCAATGGCCGGGTCGAACGATTCAAAATCCTCGTAGGGAATAATATTGACTCCGGCCTTTTTGAGTTCCTCCTGACCGAACGAGCGGTCGTCTTCGAGGCGATCCGTGTATTCGCTGCCACCGATGACCGGCTTGCCGGTAGCGCGCAGGGCCTGGGCCCGGGCGCCTTGCCCCAAAGTATCGTCGAAAACGACGATGTCCGCCCACTTCGCGTCCTTTTCCCAGTCCTTGGACTTGGGGACAAAACCGTCGGCAATGTCCCGCTCTTTTTCGTTGTCGATGAAGTAGCGGACATCGTGACCTTCTTTCTGGACTTGCCAGGCGATGTCTCCGATCAGACCGGACAGAGAGGCGAAGAGAAATTTACGTTTTTCCATTTGTGGAGTGGCATCCTCGAATCGAGTTCTCGAAAGCTCCCGGAAGTATACTAAGTATTGGCGCCAAGAGAATTGTTACAGCCCGGTGAAAACACAAATCGTGAGGTTGCCGGGCAAACAAGGGGACCCTGCGCGGGGGATTGTAAAAATCACGATCGCGTCACCTCGGCTGATCCACACTTACAATCTTCACCGTATAGCGACGGCCGGCGAAAATCGCTAGGCTGACGCAATGAAGACCAATATTAGTGTTTTGCTGGCAGCCCTCGTCCTCGTTCTAAGCGCATTTGCCCAAACTCAACCAGCTGGCTCGCCCGTGAAGCGCACGCCCCTGGGGACGGTGCAGCTTGAAACGGCCAAAACCGTCGATCACGTGCAGCTGACACGCATTGACTACACCCCGGGGCAGGCCACCGGAAGGCATCTGCACCCGATGCCGGTCGTGGGGTACGTGCTCAGCGGAAGCTTTGTGGTTCAGGTACAAGGGAAGGAACCTCATACCTACGCAACCGGCGAAGTGATTTATGAGCCACCGGGCATTCCCATTGAAAAATTCGACAACGCGTCCGCGAGCCAGCCTGCGGTATTGATCGCTTCCTATCTCGCCGGGAGTGGCGAGGAGACGCTCCTTAAAATGCTCCCCCCGCAGTAGCCGGAGGGCCCGAGTCTCATTCGAGCCCTGGCGGCAGGAACAATCTCGCCTAACCCTACCTCCGTCGGACAACCCCGCAACCTGGGTAGCGGCATCTCAAGCCAAGGGCAGCCTCTTTAGCAAAGGGGTTGGCCACGGGATGGCGGGAGGGAGCTGTCCTTACGGGCAAAGTTCTTATCGCTGGACTGTCCTTTTGTTCAGGTTATACTGAAGGCGTTCGGGTTGTGGGACCTCTACCCCAGTTGGGCCCTCTACCATAGCTGCGAGTAGGCTTCCGGTATTTGGTTGAAGCCGCGAGACTAACGAGAGAGGTGATGTTTGCGCCGTACTCTTCTGATTGCAATGAGCGGGCTGCTTTTTATGGGCGCCACCCAGGCTAGTGCCCAGATCTTCCACAAAAAGAAAAAAATCGACAAATCCACCAGTGCCACCAATACGGCCGAACCAGACAAGGTTCTCTACGAGCGGTCGATTGAAGATATTCGCCGGGGCAAGCATGAAATCGGGCGGCTAAACTTGCAAACGCTGATCAATACGTATCCCGACAGCGAATTTCTGGCGAAGGCCAAACTGTCCATTGCCGACTCCTACTACAAAGAGGGCGGCACGGCGAACATGACCCAGGCCATTCAAGGATACAAAGACTTCATCGTGTTCTTCCCTTTCCTGCCGGAAGCGCCCTACGCGCAACTGCAGGTGGCCAATGCCCATTACCGCCAGATGGAGAAACCGGACCGCGACCGCACCCAGGCGCGCGACGCCGAAGAAGAGTTCCAGACATTTTTGACGAAGTATCCGAACGATCCCCTGGCGCCAAAAGCCGAACAAAAGTTGCGCGACGTTCAGGAAGTGCTGGCCGAAGGCGACTACCGGATTGCCTACTATTACTTCGTCAAAGGCGACAAGCGGGCGGCGGCTTCGCGGCTGGTCTCGGTAACGAATCGGTATCCGCTCTATAGCCGGTCCGATCAGGCGCTGTGGATGCTGGGCGATATTTTTGAGAAAAGCGAACACAAAGAAGTGGCCGCAAACTACTACGCGAAAATCGTGCGGAACTATCCACTTTCCGATCTGGTGCCGGATGCCAAAGGGCGACTTACGTCCATGAAGGTGCCAATCCCGCAGCCCGATCCTAAGGCTGTGGAATGGATGACGGCCGAACGGCAGGCTCCGCGGGAGCGCGGCAGCATGGTGATGAAGCCCATGGAGTTGTTCAAGACCGGGCCGGGAACCGAACTGCAGAGTTCATCCAAATACGGACGACCGAATTTGCAGCCCGAGGCCGATACCAGTGCGGGAACGGACATTTTGAGTGGTGGCGGAACACCGCGACTCGGTGGCGGCAGTGGAATCGTGGCTACCGTAAAGCCTGGTGAAACGGGCATCACGACGACCGGCTCGAGCGTGCCCACGACGGGAACGCAGCCAGAAACCGTGGACAATCCAGCTGGCGGCGACGCAGGCACGACTCCAGCAGCGACCGACCCGAACGCAACAGCGGCTCCGGCAGCGGAGACGGCTCCCAAGACCGACGCGGCAGCAGCGACAACCACAACCACCGGCACCACGGCCAGCCCCCAGGATTCGACCGCCACGACGAGCAACACCGGCAAGGAATCGACGAGTAAGAAGAAAAAGGGACTGAAAAAGATCATCCCCTGGTAGGGACGTGAGACGGGTCGGGCCCAGGGCCGGCCCCGCTAGTCAGCCTCTTTTAGGGGGGTATGGCCTGCCCATACCCCCTTTCCTTTGCAGTGCCCCCGCCCCCTGAGCCCTCCGTTGGAAAAGAACCCAAATTGCCATATTCACTTCAGACACATGGGCTGCCCTTTTCGTTGACGCAGAGTAGCGCCAGTGCTCAAATACGATGGTGTGCCGGTGTAGAGACACGCGGGCTTTCTTGGAGGAAGTTCGGTGGCCAAGATTCTGGTTGCGGACGACAACAGCAACATCCAAAAGATGGTCGGTCTGGCCCTGAAGGATCAGGGCATAGACGTTGTTGCGGTTGGCAACGGTGAAGCCGCAGTCCGTAAGGCGATGGATATCAAGCCGGACCTCATCCTCGCCGACGTATTCATGCCCGTTCGAAATGGTTATGAAGTTTGCGAATATGTGAAAAATGAAGAAACCCTGAAACATATTCCGGTGATTCTGCTGGTCGGGGCTTTTGATCCTTTGGATGAACAGGAAGCGCAGCGAGTGGGCGCCGATGGCGTGCTCAAGAAGCCGTTTGTGCCTCCCGATCCGCTGATTTCGATGGTAAAAGCCGCACTGACGCGTGCGGGAGTTTCAATCGGTGGAGTGCCTGCGGCCAAGCCAGTGCCAATTCCTGAACTCCGCGTTTCCGACCTGATCGCCCCTCGCAAAGAAAAAGAACCGCTACCCCCGGTCCTGGCGACCATGCCGGCCATTCTGCCCCCGGCCGACCAGGAATTCACAGCGCCAGTCGAAGAACAGAGTTTTGTCGAGGAGCTTCCCGCTCCGCCGGCTCCTGTGACGTTTGAGGCGGGTTCATCGCCAGTGGCATTTGGAAATTTGCTGAACACGTCACCCACGGCCGAAGAAGATGACGCGGCATTTCACGCCTCCGCTCAATTGGCAATGGATCGCGATTTTAAGAAGAAGAACCAGAACGAAGACGCCGGTGAGCCTGAAGAAGACCCGGCAAAAGCGTCCTGGCGACGGGACGATGTCGATTCGCAGGCCAACCCGGATTTTGGCACGACGGGAGCGATCAAGGATTGGCGAGACACCGCTCTGGCCGAGATTCCAGCGCGGCCTCAAGCCCGCGAGGCTTGGGAAAATCCCGAGCAAAAATCGACCCACGCCGAAGCGGCCCAGTCCGGCGACGCTGTAGTGACTGCGGTAAAAGAATTTCCTTCGCATGACACAAAAGAAATTGCGCAGAACATGCCTTTTGCCGGGGATTCCTGGGCTGCGGCCATCAGCGCCGGAGCAGAAGAAAAAAGAAATGAAACTGCCGCTCGACCGGAAGCTCCGCAGGACCGAACCGTAGAACCTGCAGCGACGGTAAGTGAAACGGAAAAGTCTTTGCCGGCAAATGGCTGGCTGGCTACGGCGCCCAGCCCGTGGGATGCGGATGCCAAAAAGGCAACGCACCTGGCAACGAGCTGGGATCATCCCGCGAGTGAGCCTGCGGCACCGGCCGGCGGCGCGCACGAGACTCCGCACATCGAATCGAAGGCAACGAGTGAGACAGTAGCAGCCGCGGAAGCCTTGCTGCCGGCGGCAACGGTTGAAGTGATTCGCGAAGAGGTGTCTCAGGCGGCGCAGGATGCCGAGCGGGCCCACCACGGTGAAGCGGCGACGGCTCCGGCCGAAACGAAGCCGGCTGAGCCCAGCATGGATGAGCTCGTGGCGCGCGTGCTGGCCAAGATGACTCCCGAGGCCTTGCAAGCGGTTACGCGGGAGATTTTAAAGCCCGTTGTCGAAGCGCTCATTCGCGAAGAACTTTCCAAGAAGTAATTCTCCGCCCCTGACAACGATCGTCCTACCTGGCGAAACTTTTTTCTGCCGGTGTGGTTTTGCGCCGGCGCCCTCCGGCTCCGCTCCTTTTGAAATCCGGCAAAGCATCGTTCACGACGAATTCGTTTCCGGTTGCCCGAACGGTGTTAGGATTTTGTCTCGCGAGGCCATTCATGAAAGAAATCTTTCTGCTGGCAGGGCTTCTGGCGGTTGCCCTGTCCGGCCTGTGGGGTCCGCTCGGGCGGCCGCAGCAAAGATCTGCGGCAGAGCCGGCGGCGGCCTACGAAGCGGAGCAGAAGAATCCCC
>Ga0193716_1002376_pt1 | contig 10599 bp, 11 predicted proteins | sample U2c1metaG_FD_145901 | JGI IMG/M metagenome (GOLD analysis project Ga0193716, IMG submission 145901) | Soil microbial communities from a riparian zone of the East river system, Colorado, United States - U2c1 | ecosystem: Environmental > Terrestrial > Soil > Riparian zone | place: USA: East River...
CAAAGAGTCGCGTTTGTAAGGCATTGATTTATAATGTTTTATGACGCGAGAGGGGCGGTTCCTTGCCGCCGCATCGGGGGGCCGGTACAACCCCCGCCAATTCAAAGACAGCAGCAGATTCCATGAGTGCGCCCAAGCAATCCAAACCAAAGGCCAGGCTGCCGCGGGGTTTCCGCGATCGCGGCGCCGCCGAAATCATGGCCGAGCAGAAGATGCTGGCGACCATTCGGGCCGTTTATGAAAGTTATGGCTTCGACCCGCTGGAGACCCCGGCCTTCGAATATACCGACGCGCTGGGCAAGTTCCTCCCCGATGTGGACCGTCCCAATGCCGGCGTGTTCTCGCTCAAGGACGATGACGAGCAGTGGATGAGCCTGCGCTATGACCTGACGGCGCCGCTGGCCCGTCATGTTGCGGCCAATTTCCAGAACCTCGCCAAGCCGTTCCGCCGCTACCAGGTCGGCAGCGTGTGGCGCAATGAAAAGCCGGGGCCGGGACGCTATCGCGAATTCACCCAGTTCGATGCCGACACGGTGGGCAGCGCCTCGCCCAGTGCCGATGCCGAATTGCTGATGATGCTGTCCGACACGCTGGAGGCCCTGGGCCTGAAGCGCGGCGATTACATCGTCAAGCTGAACAACCGCAAGCTGCTGGACGGCGTCTTGGAAGCCAGCGGCGTGGCGCTGGAAGATCGGGAGCGTCGCGGCATCGTGCTCAGGGCCATCGACAAGATCGACCGGCTGGGCGTGGACGGCGTATCGGCGCTACTGGGCGACGGCCGCAAGGATGATTCCGGCGATTTCACCAAGGGCGCAGGGCTGACGCCAGACCAGGCGCATCGCATCCTCGCCTTTGTCGCGCCCGACGCGGCGGACGAAGAGGCACACCTGCGCCAGATCGGCACCCTGGTCGGCAGCAGCGCCATCGGCGCGGCCGGGCTAAACGAGCTGGAACAGATCGTGCGCCTGCTGCAGGCTTGCGGCTACGGCCCTGACCGCGTGCTGTTCGATACCGGCGTGGTGCGGGGGCTCGACTATTATACCGGCGCGGTGTTCGAGGCGCAGCTGACCTTCCCCGTCCAAAATGAAGACGGAGACGAGGTTGTGTTCGGCTCAGTGGCGGGTGGTGGGCGTTACGACGACCTGGTGGCGCGGTTTACCGGCCAACAGGTGCCGGCGACGGGTGTTTCCATCGGCGTGTCGCGCCTGATGTCGACCTTGGCGTCGCGAGGATTGATGGCAGCGTCTGTCTCGCCCCTGATCGTGGTCACCGTGTTCGACAAGGCCGAGGCCGCCGCGTCGTTTGCCATCGTGCAGGAATTGCGCGCCGCGGGCCTGCGCGCCGAGGCCTATGTCGGCAATGGCAAGATGGGCGACCAGTTCAAATATGCCGACAAGCGCGGCGCCGCCATCGCGGTGATCGAGGGCGGCGACGAACGGGCGCGCGGCGAAGTCACCTTGAAGGACTTGGCGCTGGGCGCGGAGCTGGCCAAATCGGTCGAGACCCGGGCCGAATGGGTCGCCAACCGCGAAGCGCAGAAGAGCGTCGGGCGCGCTGATCTGGTGGCCGAGATAAAGGCGATGCTGAAGGGCAGGGCTTAATGCCCGCCTTTCCCTATTACGATAGCCCTGCGATAGACGCGCTTAACACCCAGGCGGTGGCGTTGTTGAAGCTGTTTGCGTCGCGCGGCTATGTGCGCGAGGAGCCGGCGGTGCTGCAGCCGGCGGAAATCTTTCTCGACCGCTCGGGTGAGGAAATCCGCCGCCGCACTTTTACCTTGATGGACCCGTCGGGCCGCGAATTGTGCCTGCGTCCCGACCTCACCATTCCCATCTGCCGCGAGGCGGTGCAGGCGGGGCGCGGCTTTCCCGCGCGTATCGCCTATAATGGGCTGGTGTTCCGCCATCAGCCGGGCGAGCCGCATCGCCCGACCCAATTCTTCCAGGCGGGCGTGGAACTGCTGGGACTGGAAGACCGCGCGGCGGGGGAAACCGAAATACTCTCTCTGGCAATCGAGGCGCTGCATGTCTGCGGCCTGGAGGATTTTTCGTTGCGCATCGGCGACCTGTCGTTGTTCGGCGCGCTGGTGGACGCGCTGGCGCTGCCGGCCGGATGGCGCTCGCGCCTCAAGCGGCACTTCTGGCGCGCCGGCTATGTCGAAAGCCTGCTCTACTGGCTGAGCCATGGCGACGGCACGGCGAAGCTGCCGGGCACCCGCGCCGAGATCGAGGCGTTGTTGGATGCTCGCGCAGATGCACCGCAAGCCGGCCGCACGCGCGAGGAGATCATCGCCCGCGCCCTGGACCGTGCCGCCCAGGCCGCCAATTTGCGCCTGGATACGAATGTCGCCGACGCGATCGCCAAGCTGCTGGATATTTCCGGTCCGGCGAAAGAAGCGCTGGCCAATATCCGTGCGCTGCTCAAGACCGCAGGCATCGATCTCGACTCGCAACTGGCGGCGATGGAAGCGCGGCTGGCCACACTGAGCTCGCTGGGTGTCGATCTTGCGCGCGTTCAGTTCACCGCCCATTTCGGCCGCAACATGGAATATTACACCGGCTTCGTCTTTGAACTGTGGGCGAGCGACAAGGAAGGCCCGGTCCAGATCGCCGGCGGCGGCCGTTATGATTCCATGATGGAAATGCTGGGCGCCAAGAAACCGGTCAGCGCCATCGGCTGCGCTATTCGCACCGAGCGCGTACTCGCCGCCAAAAATGCGGGAGGCGTGTGATGGCGGCTCTGACGCTGGCGATCCCTTCCAAGGGGCGGCTGAAGGACAATTGCAACACCTGGTTTGCGGACCGCGGCGTGATGATGGAACAGACGGTGGGCGCGCGCGGCTACCGCGCCAGCTTTGCCGGCTTTCCCGATGTTGAAGTGATGCTGCTGTCGGCCGGCGAAATCGCCTCATCCTTGCTGGCGGGCGACATTCATCTGGGGATCACTGGCGAGGACCTGCTGCGCGAGGAAGCGCCCGAGCTGGAGGGGCGCATGCACCTGATCAAGCCGCTGGGCTTCGGTTTCGCCGATGTGGTGGTGGCGGTGTCGGGCTACTGGATCGACGTGGCGACCATGGCGGACCTGGACGATGTCTGCGCCGCCTATGCCCAAAAGCACAAGCGCCGGCTGCGCGTGGCAACCAAATATGCCCAGTTGACGCGCAGCTTCTTTGCCCAGGCGCGCATTTCCGATTACCGCATCGTGCCCAGCGCGGGCGCCACCGAAGGTGCGCCGGCGGCGGGCACCGCCGAGGTGATCGTGGACATCACCACCACGGGCGCGACCTTGCGCGACAATGGGCTGAAGATCCTGGATGATGGCGTGATCCTGAAAAGCCAAGCGCAACTCGCCGCCTCGCTCACCGCCGACTGGAACGCTGAGGCCCGCCAGGCTTGCGAGAGGCTGCTGGGCAAGCTTGATCCCGCAAATCCGCCTTATGCGGCGCTCGCGGCGCTACTGCCGTAGTTACGGCACCTTGGCGGTGTCGCGGATGTCGGCGTCGGCGATATGTTCCTTTTTCCAGCGCATCGCCGCTTCGATGCGGGTGCGCCCGGAGGGGTGATCGTAGAAAATGATCTCCTCCCACGTGCCCGGCTCCAACTTGCGATAGGTCGAAAGCTTCAGAATCACGCTGGCGAAGGCGTCCGGCTTGCGCATCGCATCCAGCCCGAAAATGTCGGCCTGATATTCGGTGGTGCGCGAGATGGAGTTGGTCACCGGCATGGCCAGGAACAGGAAAATACTGCCCAGCGCCACGAGCAGCGGCAGGCCGGCCACGTCGCTCACTTTTCGCACCTGCCACTGGCCGCCGAACAGGTCCACGGCGAAAAGAAAGACACGGTGGACAAAGGCAAATCCGATCAGGATCACCAGGCCCTCCAGCAACAGTTCGCGGGTGACGTGGCCCATGACATAATGGCCCATCTCGTGGCCCAGCACCGCCAGCACCTCGTCCGGCGAGCCCTGTTTCAGCAGATTGTCGTTCAGCGAGATGCGTGCCGTGCCGAGATAGCCGGACACGTTGGCGCTGACGCGATTGGACTGGCGCGAGGCATCCACCAGAAAGACATTGTCCGCCGGCACCTCATTGGCGCGGGCCAGCGACAGGATCTGCATCTTGAGCGGGCTGGCTGGAAGCGGCGAATAGTGATTGTAAAGTGGCGCAATGAAGCCCGGCCAGATCACCACGGTCAGGATCTGGAAGGCGATGGCCAGCCCCGCGCCCCACAGCCACCAGGCTTCGCGCGCCCGGCGGATCGCGGCATAGAGCACCGGCAGCAGCAGCACCGACGCCGCGAAGGTCAGCGCGAACTGGATACCGAAATCGCCCAGCCATTGCCAGAATGTCTGGTTCGACAGGCCATAGGCGTGTTCGCGGAAAAATCCCTCATACAAGGTCAGGGGAAATGTCGCCACCGCGACGATGGGAACGTAAGCGGCGACATAGAGCATCACCTGCCAGGTGCGGCTGTGGGTGCGGTCTTCCGTCCAGTCGCTGATCCGGCTGGAGAGCTGCAGCCAGAGCAGCAGGGCGGCCACGCCCAGGGCGTAGAGCAGGTCCACCAGCTGCAGCCAATAGCCGCCCTCGAAATAGGCGTCGGACTTGGCGCGGGCCGCCCCACCGATCCGCGCAAGATATTTGTCGGTGGCCTTGGCGGCGTCGAAGGTCGGGGTGGTGTCCATGCCGGGCAGAGCAGCGACCTGGACATGCGCGGTGGGGGCCGCGCGCGGCCCCAGCTGTACCGGCGCGTCCTGCGCCATCGCTGGCGCCACCAGGGCAACAAGCAACAAAACGGCGCCGGCAATACGAGCAAATGACATGAGCGATTTTCCCTTGCCCAAGCCTAACAGGATTTCATGGCTGCCGAAGCGTTTATTGCTGCTAGGTTGTGTGCCATGAGCGTCACGATGTTGCCTTTGTATCGCGCTGCTGCAATCGCCGTTTTAACTATCTTGCCGCCAGCGGCGCAGGCGGCGGTGGGCACGGCCAAGCCGCCGCCGGAGTCCGTGCACTATCGCCGCTGTCTTGTCGACAGCAGCGCCAACCCGGCCGCTGCCCTGGCCGATGCGGAAAGCTGGGCTAAGTCGGGCGGTGGTGTTCCGGCCGATCATTGCGCCGCGCTGGCGCTGGTCAGCCTCAAGCGTTTCGCGGAAGCCGGCACGCGGCTGGACCGGCTGGCCGGCGGGCGCGATTCCCGCAGCGCGGAGTTCCGGGTGTCGCTGTTCGACCAGGCCGGCAATGCCTGGCTGCTGGCGGGTGATGGCGCACATGCGGTGCGCAGTTTTTCCAATGCCCTGACCCTGTCGGCAGGCGATGCCGACCTGTTCGCCGATCTGGCCCGCGCCCAGGCGATGGTGCGCAACTGGCATGAGGTGGACCTTGATCTGAACGCCGCGCTTCAGCTGGCGCCACGGCGTGCCGATCTGCTGGTGTTGCGCGCCAGCGCGCGGCGCGCCCTGCAACATTTTGGCGAGGCGAACAGTGACATCGAGGCGGCGCTGAAGCTGAAGCCCGGTGACGGTGACGCGCTGGTGGAGCGTGGGCTTTTGCGAAAACAGCTGGGCGACATGGCCGGTGCCCGCCGTGACTTCCAGGCCGCGCTGAAAAATGGGTCAGGCGCCGCGGCAGCCAGCGCCAGGCAGAATCTCGACGCTCTTAATCCCTGATCCATTCGCCGCGCACGGCTGGGTCCGGCTCGACGTTGGCTCGCGCGCCGGCGAGAGCACCAAATTCGTCGGCCGGCAGCAGACGTGATAGGGCCCACACCGCAGCTCCGCGCACCAGCGCCGAACCGTCATCCAGCGCCGCCATGGCGGATTTTGCCAAAGTGCGATCGCCGCTGTTGCCGACGGCGATCATCACGTTGCGAAGGAAACGGTCGCGGCCGATGCGCTTGACCGGCGATTTGCGGAACAGGGCGCGAAAGCCGGCATCGTCCAGCGCCGCAAGCCCGGACAAGGCGGGCGCCTTGAGTTCGCCGCGCGCCGCCAGTTTCATCTCCGATGCGGCGCTGGCGAACTTGTTCCATGGGCATACCGCCAGGCAATCATCGCAGCCATAAATGCGGTTGCCCATGGCCGCGCGAAATTCGCGCGGTATGGGGCCGGCATTCTCGATTGTCAGGTAGGAAATGCAGCGCCGCGCATCCAAACGATAGGGCGCGGGAAAGGCGTCGGTGGGACAGATGTCCAGGCAGGCATGGCAGTTGCCGCAGTGATCCTGTTCCGCCGCGTCGGGCGGCAGCTCCAGGGTGGTGAAGATGCTGCCCAGGAACAGCCATGATCCGAACTCGCGCGACACTAGGTTGGTGTGCTTGCCCTGCCAGCCCAGCCCTGCCTTCTGCGCCAGCGGCTTTTCCATCACCGGCGCGGTGTCGACAAAGACTTTCACTTCGGCCTTGAAGGTCTGAAAAATATAGCCGGCCAGCACCTTCAGTTTTTTCTTCACAACGTCGTGATAGTCATCGCCCTGGGCATAGACGGAGATGGCGGCGCGATCCTTCTGCGTCAGGATATTCAGCGGATCTTCGTCAGGCCCGTAGTTCAGTCCCAGAACGATCACGACGTTGGCTTGCGGCCACATCGCCTGCGGATCGGCGCGCCAGTGGCTGCGGGTTTGCATCCATTCCATCTGGCCATGATGGCCGGCTTGGAGAAATTCGCTCAGCCTGGCGGCGTTTTCCGGCGCGGCTCGCGCATCTGCAAAACGGACGACATCGAAGCCTTCCGCCAACGCCCGCTCGCGTATCTGACTAGAAATCGAGTTCGGCATAATGGGCGACCGGCGGCTGGCCGGGAACGCGGTCGGACAGCAGGGAGCGGAAGGCGGGCCGCGACTTCATCCGCACGTACCATTCGCCGGCCGCGGCGAAGTCCGTCCAGGGCACTTCGCCGAAATAGTCCAGCGTCGACAGGTGCGCCGCCACCGCCAGGTCACCCAGGGTGGGTTCGCGGCAGGCGAGGTTGCCGTTGGTTTCGGCCGCAAACCCGATCGCCTTCAGCGCGGTTTTCAGTTCCTCGCGCCCGGCGCGGATCACGTTCATGTCGGGGGCGCGGGAAAATCCGGCGCCGGTGTAACGCGGCGCAGCCTTTTCATAAACGATGCGCTGGGTCACCTGTTCGTGGAACGGGCCCATCGCCCAGTCCACCCAGCGCAGGCATAGTCGTCGCGCGGCATCGTCGGCCGGCGCCAGGGGATGGTCGGGATAATGATGTTCCAGGTGATCCAGGATCGCCCACACCCCTTCGGCACGGGTACCATCCAGGTCCTGGAATACCGGCATGGATTGTTTGGCGTCCTCGGCCATCACCGGATCGCAGGCCACCCGTTTTTCCCCCACCATCAGGCGGGCCAGGCGGCAACTGGGCGACAGCATCAGATGAATCAGGCGGCGCATAGAAGCCTTTTAGAGAAGGCTTTTACTTAACGCAAAAGTTCAGCCCGTCGCGGGTCACCATGGCGCTGCGGCCCTGCAAATTGGCGGCGCGGCGGCGGACATAGCGGCCGGGATGCGCCGCCTTCCATTTGTGGGGATTGGGCAGGATGGCGGCCAGCCGGGCGGCCTCATCGCCGTTCAGCGATCCCGCGTCGGTTCCGAAATAGGCGTTGGCCGCGGCTTCGGCCCCGAAAATGCCGTCGCCCCAGTCCACCAGGTTCAGATAGGCGTGCAGGATGCGCTTCTTGGGCCACAACCCCTCGACCAGCACCGTCAGATAGGCCTCCAGCCCCTTGCGGATCCAGCTGCGCATCGGCACCAGGAACAGGGTGCGCGCGGTCTGCTGGGAAATGGTGCTGGCGCCGCGCATCGGCTTGGCCGGATGGCGCTTGTGGTCCTCCATCGCCTTGTTGATGGCGTCCCAGTCAAAGCCGTCATGGGTGCAGAAATTCTGGTCCTCGGCCCCGATCACCGCCCGTTCCAGCCGGGGCGAGATATCGTCGGTCCAGCTGTAATGGGCGCCCTTGCCTTCGATCAGGCTGACCAGCATTTCCGGCGTGCCGGGAATAGGCAGGAAGCGGAAAATCAGCAGCAGGAGAATTGGGGCGGGAATCAGCAGAATGAACAAGCTGATGACCAGTCGCCACAGCCAACCGCGCCCTGACCATAAAGCGGGCCATGAATTGGGCCGCAACGGGGAGGCGACGCTCCCCTTTGTTGAGAGGTCTTCTCGGCCTTCTTCGATTCCCCCGTCCGCCATGCGGCCAGCATAACAACTTTTATAAGGTGCGCGAGGCGGCCGGCGATGCTACCCCTTTGCCGCCACCGTTCGAGACTCGCCCATGCACGATATCCTGCTGTCTATCATCCTGGGCGTGGTCGAAGGCATCACCGAATTTCTTCCCATTTCCTCGACCGCGCACCTGCTGGTGACCGAAAGGCTGCTGGGCCTGGGGGCGGACTGGGAGGCCTTTACGGTGGTGATCCAGCTGGGCGCGATCCTGGCGGTGGTGGCGATTTACTTCCAGGTGTTCTGGAAGGCGTTGACCGGGCTGCCCACATCGGCTGAGGCGCGGCGCTTTGCGATTGGCATCATCCTGGCCTTGCTGCCGTCAGTGGTGGCGGGGCTGGCGCTGAAAAAGCTGCTGGACAAGGTTCTGCTCGATCCCGCCTTCGCCATGCCCTTCATTGCCGGCTGCTGGATTGCGGGCGGTCTCATTATTCTGCTGTTCGAGCGCGTTGCGCCCAAGCCGCGCTGGTTCGACGGCGACAAGCTGCCGCTGCTGAAAGCGTTCCAGATCGGCTGCTGCCAGATCCTGTCGATCATCCCGGGCGTGTCACGCTCCGGCGCCACCATCCTGGGAGCGGAGCTGCTGGGCGTGGACAGGCGCGCGGCGACCCTGTTCACCTTTTACCTGGCGGTGCCGACCATGCTGGGTGCTACCATCCTGGAACTGCACCACAAGGGCGCCGCGCTGAGCCGCGGCCAGGATCTCAACATCGCCATCGGCTTTGTCGTGTCCTTTGTGGTGGCGTTTTTCGTGATCCGCGGATTTTTGAATATCGTGACGCGTTACGGCCTTAAGCCCTTCGGCTGGTACCGCATAGCCGCCGGCCTGGCGTTAATCGGATATCTGGCGGTTCACTGAACCGGGACGGACGCCTTGCCGGCATATTCGCCCTTGGCGCGATAGCGCCACAGATAGGACGGGATCACCGCTTCCACTGAGGTCGGGGTGATGCCGAGATCGGCGAGACCCGCCGCGGTGGGCGCCACGACATTGTCTTTCTTCAGCAGCCGCACCTGGTCCATGGTCAGGATGGGATTGGGCAGCAACTGCAGGAACATTGCCTTCAACGAGGCGATCGCGAAGGGCAGCGGCACCAGGGCGCGCCGGCGTCCGGTTTCGCGCAGGATCAGCTGCATCAGTTCCTTGAAGGAATAGGTGCTGGGCCCGCCCAGTTCATAAGTGCGCCCGCCCGAGATTCCCAGCGCCGCCACGATGGCGGCCGCCACGTCACCGACGAACACCGGCTGGAAGCGGGTATGGCCGCCGCCCACCAGCGGCAGGGCGGGGAACATGCGCGCCATTTCGGCGAACTTGTTGAAGAATCCGTCTTCCGGCCCGAAGATGATGGAGGGGCGCAGGATCACGGCGCCGGGGAAAGCCTCGCGCACACTCTGTTCGCCTTCCGCCTTGGTCACGGCATATTCGGAATCCGACTCCAGGTCGGCGCCGATGGCGGAGACATGCACCAGCGCGCCGACGCCGGCCGCGGCGGCAGCCTCGGCGATATTGGCGGCGCCGTCGGCCTGGACGTCTTCAAAGGTCTGGCCCTTCTGGAACAGGATGCCGGTGAGGTTGATCACGGCCTGGGCGCCCATCACCGCATGGGCGACGGATTCGGCGTCGGACACGTCGCATTTGACGAAATCGATCTGGCCCACAGTGCCCAGGGGGCGCAGGAAAAAGCCACGGGCAGGATGGCGGGTTGCCACCTTGATCCGCCAACCGGCGCGGGCCAGTGCCCGGACCGTGTGGCGGCCCAGAAAGCCGGAACCGCCGAAAACCGTCACCATATTCGTGTTCATCGCATCACATCTCAAAGCAGGAGGGTTTTATATCAGGTCGGGGATCAGGAAAGGCCTCAGCCGTCCGGTCATGTCCGGCTGGAAGGCGCTGCCCAGCGTAGGCCGGCTGTCGAATTTCTCGCCCGCATGCGGGCCCGTCTGGTCCACATAATGCAGGAAAACCTGGGCCATGCTCTGGCCGGGGAAAGGCTCGCGCCAATGGGTGAGATCCAACCCGCGATAGATCAACACATCGCCGGGATGCAGCAGTGCGGCGGTTTCTTCCCCGGAATCGTTCTTCATGTGCAGTGCTCATCCGGCACCTGGCCCAGGTTCAGGCTGATGCTGATCTCGCAGGCGGGGCGGTCGCGGTGCGGCCTCAATATGTCGCCATGCTTGTAGATGCGCGCATAAGAATAAGTGGGGAAGAGGGAAAGGCCGGTATGGGCCTCGATGGCCGGGCAAAGTTCCTGCATCAGCCCGTCCAATATGTGGTCGCCGTAGGCGCAGGGCGTCTTGGGCACGGTATCGTCGCCCATCATCCGCAAGGTGCCCCGGGCGGCGCGGTCTTCCAGATGCGCGCGCATCCCG
>Ga0193716_1002377_pt1 | contig 10599 bp, 8 predicted proteins | sample U2c1metaG_FD_145901 | JGI IMG/M metagenome (GOLD analysis project Ga0193716, IMG submission 145901) | Soil microbial communities from a riparian zone of the East river system, Colorado, United States - U2c1 | ecosystem: Environmental > Terrestrial > Soil > Riparian zone | place: USA: East River...
CCGTCGGCGAGCCGGGTCGCGATGTAGCCGCCGGCGAGGCAGGCTTCGCGTTGCGGCATCTTCTCCTGCGGGCTGCGCAGCGTTTCCCACCACGACGCCCGATGCGCCGCACGCGGCAATGCGGCGCCGATGATTTCCTCGATCTGCTCGAAGCTCAGGGTGAACTCGGGGAGTTTCTGTTTCTGCAGATAATCGCGCAGCGCGTCGTAGTCGTTCACTTGTATTCCCGGTTGTGCAATGGCCCGAAACCGTTGCGAGGCATTCGCCTCGCCCCGGCAACGCACCGTTAACTGATTAGCGCGCCGTTGTCGTCACTTAAGCCTGCCGCAACGATTGCCCGCGCATATTCGGAAGACAGGAGCAATCGATGGTATTCAGACGGCGCAGCGGTGCAACCAATCAGCCTTGGCGGCTATCCGCCAAGCTGCTGGTCGCCTCGTCCGTGATGACCGTGCTCGGCTTTTCCGCCATCTGCGCCAGCGTCCTGCTCGACATGCGCCGCGGCGAGGAACAACTCGCCCACCAGACCCTCGATAACCTCGCCTCGACGATCAATTCCGACATCAGCCGCAACATCGAGCTTTACGACCTGTCGCTCCGTGCCGTCGCCTCCAGCATGGTGATGCCGGAGATCAACGACGTCAGCAAATCAATCCGGCAGTTGATCCTGTTCGACCATGCCGCGACCGCCAAGCATTTCGGCGCAATCCAGGTGTTCGACGCCGAAGGACGGCTGACCATCGACGCCTCCACGCTGGATCCGGCGCCGGAAAATCGCAACGACGAGGACTATTTCAAGGCTCAGCGCGACGAGCCCGATGCCGGCCTGTTCATCAGCCGGCCAATGCTGCATCACGGCGCCTATGCCATCGTGCTGAGCCGGCGCATTACCGGCGCGGATGGACGCTTTTTGGGGGTGGTCGCGGGTTCGATCCGCTTCAGCTATTTTCACGACCTGTTCGACCACCTCGATCTCGGCCCGACCGACACCATCACGGTTCTGCGCCATGACGGCAGCATCATCATGCGGACGCCGTTCGATCTCGACCTGATCGGCACCAATATCGGCGACGTGCCGGGCGTAAGACGCGCGCTGACCGAACCGAGCGGATGGTATTCAGGGACGAGCGTCATCGACGGCGAGAAGCGGATGTATGTCTGGCGTGACAGCAGCCGTCCACTGGTCGTTGTGGTTGGAAAACCCTGGAGCAGCATACTCAGCCTGTGGCGCACGGAGGCGATCCGGATCGGCGCCACCATGATGGCGCTGATCCTGTTCGTCCTCGCCGTAACGCTGTTCCTGGCGCGTGAAATCGGCCGCCGCGCCCAGGCCGAGGACAAGCTCGAGGAGCTCGCGACCACCGACGCACTCACCGGCCTGAAGAACCGGCGTAAATTCGACACCACGATCGATCTCGAATGGCGACGCGGGATCCGTCAGAAAACGCCGCTGGCGCTGTTGATGATCGATGCCGATTATTTCAAGGCCTACAATGACACCTTCGGGCACCAGGCCGGCGACCAGGTGCTGGTCGGGGTCGGGATCTGCATCTCGGATTCGGTGCAGCGGGCCGGCGATTGCGCCGCACGTTATGGCGGCGAGGAATTTGCCGTGCTGCTGCCGGGACTCGCACCCGCGGAAGCGCTGGCGGTCGCGGAAAAGATCCGGCTGAAGGTCGAGTTCTGGTTCGATGAGCCGCAGAGCACCACTGTCAGCATCGGCGTCGCGAGCATGATGCCGGCCGCGACCGCCGACTGGTGCGATCTCGTCGGCGCCGCGGACAAGGCGCTCTACGCGGCCAAGGCCCAGGGCCGCAACCGCTCCGTGCTGGCCAATGTTCCGAAGCTGACGCTGGTGGCGTGAACGAGGGCAGCGGCTAATCTCGTCGCTACTATCTCTCCAGATAATGCTTCATCTCCGCCCGCAGGCCATCGCGCAGGTCGGGGCGCGCCATGCCGAAGGCGATGTTGGCGCGAAGGAAGCCTGATTTCGAGCCGCAATCGTGCCGCTCGCCTTCGAATTCCACGCCATAGAAGCTCTGGCTTTTGGCGAGCCCGATCATTGCGTCGGTGAGCTGGATCTCGCCACCGGCGCCGCGCTCCTGGGTTTCCAGGATCTTGAAGATCTCCGGCTGCAGGATGTAGCGCCCGGTAATCGACAGGTTCGACGGTGCGGTGCCTTTTGGCGGCTTCTCCACCATGCCGTTGACCTCGAACATCTTGCCCTGGGCGTGGCGCTTGCCGACACCGCAGATGCCATATTGATGGGTGAGATGCTCCGGCACTTCCTCGACCGCGATCAGATTGGATTTACCGCCGAGCGAGCCTGCGGCCTCGATCATCTGCGCAAGACAGCCCGGCGTGTTCAGCACCAGTTCGTCCGGCAGCACGACCGCGAACGGCTCATCGCCGACGATGTCGCGGGCGCACCACACCGCATGACCGAGGCCGAGCGGCGCCTGCTGCCGGGTGAAACTCATGGCGCCGGCTTCGGGCTGGTCGCGGGCCAGGATCTCCTGCTCGGCCTTCTTGCCGCGCGTGGCAAGCGTGCTGTCGAGTTCGAACATGCGGTCGAAATGATCTTCGATCACGCTTTTGTTGCGGCCGGTGACGAAGATGAAATGCTCGATGCCGGCTTCCTTTGCTTCATCGACGACATACTGGATCAGCGGCTTGTCGACGATGGTGAGCATTTCCTTTGGCATCGCTTTGGTGGCGGGCAGGACGCGGGTGCCGAGACCGGCGACCGGGAAAACGGCTTTGCGGATTTTCATGGGTGTCGTCGGACCTTGAGGGAACACACGGGAAAATGGTTTGATATCGCGTTGGTAGCCGGTTTACGACCGCGAACAAAGGCGGATGTGTGGTTGTCGTTGCCGCGGGGGCGGGCATCGGCCTGGCCAGCCGGATATACTGGCAACAAAATCAGCAACCTATTCGCCGGGAATTCTTGATACCGAAATCTCATCTTTGTTAAGCTGTTGGAAACCGCGACAGGGCCTCCTCAAACCGGGGCTTTTCGGATGCTACGGGCAAGACATGACGGGACGGACAAGATTATCGGCGAACGCACGAACCGGCGCGATCCTGGTCGCGGCCGCGCTTGTGTGGTCCGGTCAGGCCGCTGCGCAATCGCAAGGCGGCAATGCGGTCTCGAACTTTTTCGGCAACATTTTCTCGGGCTCAAAGTCCAGTACCTCGGCACCGCCACAAGCGGCGCTCGGCGGCAGCGGCGGAGCGCCGCCCTGGAGCGGCGAGGACGGCGCCTCGGGCCATCCGTTGATGACTGCGACCGCGATCCGCGAGGCGGCGGCGAATTTCGACAATTGCGTCGCCGCGATGTGGCCCGATGCCGCAGGCCGCAACATCTCGCAGGAAAGCTTTCAGCGCTTCACCGCAGGGCTAACGCCCGATCTGCGGCTGATGGATCTGATGGATTCGCAGCCGGAATTCACCAAGTCGATCTGGGACTATCTCGACATCCTCGTCAGCGATAACCGCCTCGCCAAGGGCCGCGAAATCCTCGCCAAATACAAACCGCAGTTCGACGCCGCGGAAAAAACCTACGGTGTCGATCGCTACACGATCGCCGCGATCTGGGGCATCGAGTCGAATTATTCCACCCAGATGGGAGATCGCAGCGTGGTGCAGTCGACCGCGACGCTCGCCTGCGTCGGCCGCCGCCAGGCCTATTTCAAGGATGAATTCCTCACCGCGCTGGAAATCCTGCACCATGGCGATCTGCGCCCGGAACAGATGCGCGGCTCCTGGGCCGGCGCATTCGGGCCGACCCAATTCATGCCGACCGCGTTCAAGCGCTACGCGGTCGATGCCGATGGCGACGGCCGCCGCGACGTGGTCGACGATCCCGCCGACCTGATCGCTTCCACCGCCAACAACCTCAAGAAGGACGGCTGGCAGACCAGCGAGACCTGGGGCTACGAGGTCGTGGTGCCCGCCGGCTTCAACTACATGCTGGCGGACCGCGCCAAGGTCATGACGCTGGCGCAATGGGAACATCTCGGCCTCAAACACGCCGACGGCAAGCCGTTCGCGCATCCGGCCGAGAAGGCCTATCTGCTGGCGCCCGCGGGCGCCGAGGGCCCGGGCTTCCTGATGCTGCAGAACTTCCGGGTGATCATGAAGTACAATCCGGCGGAAGCCTATGCGCTGGGAATCGGCCACTTCGCCGACCGCCTGCGCGGCGGCGCGCCGTTCATCCAACCCTGGCCGCGGCAGGAACGGGAGTTGTCCAAGGCCGAGCGGCTGGAACTGCAGCAGCTTCTGGTGGAGCGCGGCTTCTACCGGGGCACCCCGGACGGCCAGTTCGGCGGCGAGACCCGGAACGCGCTGCGCAGCTTCCAGGCCTCGATCGGCGCGCCGGCAGACGGATTTGCCTCCTCCGACGTGCTGGAAAAGCTCCGGGTGCACTGATTGGCCGCGTTCATCCGGACTCCGGTAACCCGGTTCCGGACTTCCGGTAACCCGGTTCCGCACTGCGTTAACCATTTGTGCCGAACTCTTGACGGCGGTGGGCAACGGCCGGTCTATGGCGTCAAAATCTGCCCGCTTGCGGCCCGATTCCGCTAGTATGGTGGTAGCCAGATTTTCATTCCCGATCGACGCGCAATTCCTAGCGATAGCATGGCCAACCAAAAGTCCTTTTTCCGGGTGTTCACCGAAGGCGGCCCGCTGATCGCGGTCAGCGTCGCGGTTGCATTGCTGCTCGGGATCGCGGGGCCGGCTTCAGCCCAGTTTTTCAATTTCGGTGGGTTCGGCGGACCGCCGCAACGCCCGCAACCACAGCAGCGCTCCGCGCCTCCGTCCAACGGCGGGGGTGGTTGGTTCGGCGGCGATCTGTTCGCGCCGTTTCAGCAGCAGGCGCCGAAGCGGGTGGTCCGCGAGGATTTTTCCAGGGCGCCACCGCCGGAGAAGCGCGAGACTCAGCCTGATCGCAACATCCTGGTGCTCGGCGATGGCATGGCCGACTGGCTCGCTTATGGCCTCGAGGACGCCTATGCCGATCAACCGGACATGGGCGTGCTTCGCCGGCACAAGACGTTTTCCGGCCTGATCAAATACCAGCCGAAGGGTGATCCGGCCGACTGGGCCGCCGCCGCCAAAGGCATCCTCGCCACCGAGAAGCCCGAAGCCATCGTCGTGATGCTCGGCCTCAACGACCGCATCGCGATCCGCGAGCCGGCGGCCGAGAAGTCTGACAGCAAGGCGGCGGATAAAAAGACCGAGAAGAAAGACGCCAAGGCCAAGCCGGACGGCAAGCCTGCGGACGGCGCCGCGGATGCCAACGCGAAGCCCGACGACAAGACTGTCGATAGCGAACTGCCGCCGGAGGATGCCGATGCGGCGCCGGCGATCACGCCGGAAAAGAGTACGCGCTCGCCGAACGGCCTCTATGAATTCCGCGAGGAGCGCTGGGTCGAGCTCTACACCAAGAAGATCGAGGAGATGATCGGCGTCCTCAAATCCAAGGGCGTGCCGGTGGTGTGGGTGGGGCTGCCCGCGATCTACGGTCAGAAGGGAACATCGGACATGCTGTTCCTGGATGCGCTCTATCGCGATGCCGCGGCCAAGGCCGGCATTACCTACGTCGATGTCTGGGACGGCTTTGTCGATGAAGCCGGCCGATTCCTGCTGAAGGGTCCCGACTTCGAAGGTCAGATCCGCGCGCTGCGTTCCAGGGACGGCGTCTATTTCACCCAGGCCGGCTCCCGCAAGCTGGCGCATTATGTCGAGCGCGAGATCACCCGCCTGCTCGCGGGACGTTCCGCGCCGATCACGCTGCCGACCGAACCGGCGACCCCCGACGCCAACGCCCAGCCCGGACAACCGGCGCCTCGCCCGCTGGCCGGACCGATCCTGCCGCTGGTGGCCTCATCCGTGGGGACCGATCAACTGCTCGGCGGCCCGGGATCCCGGCCGGCCCCGGTCGATGCGCTGGCCGCGCGCACGCTGGTCAAGGGCGAACCGCTGGCGCCGCCCGCCGGCCGCGCCGATGATTTTTCCTGGCCACGCCGCGAGATCGGACACGAACAGGCCAAGGGCGAAACGCCGGTCGCTTCCGTCGCACCCGACGGAACCATTGCGACGGCGCAACCCGCGCCGATCGCGCCGCCGAAGCCGAAGAAGATCGTCAAGCCGGTGCCATCGTCGCCGTCGGTGACCCCGCCGATGACGGATTTCTTCGGGTTTGGAAATGCGCAGCGGCCGGCTCCACCCGCTCAGCAGGCTCAACCGGCGCGGCCGCAACAACAAGGGCCCCGCGTGCTGCGTCCACCGGCCCCGGTCGGCCGCTCGGCAGAAGTGCCCGGGTTCTTCACGCGCTGATATTTAACGCGCACTGAAGTTTGTCATTCCGGGGCGCGCGCAACGAATCCGGAATTATAACTTCTGAATTCCGGGTCCATGCGAAAGTCGCATGGACCCGGAATGACGGCCCTAGCTCAGCTCTAATAGCGCCAGCGCGGCGGCGGTGGCCGGCGCGGAGAGCGTGTCATCAGCAGCGCCAGCGCAAAACCGATACCGCCCGCGATCAAGAGCGATCCCAGCGGATTGTCCTGCACCTTCTGCGCAACGGCCTCGGAGCCGCCACGGAACGTACCGCCGCTGTTCTCGTAAGCGTCCTTGGCGTAACTGGTCGCGGCATCGCCGACGCTGCGCGCGGCATCCTTGGCCTGTCCGTAGAGGTTCTCCACCGTGCCGGTCGCCTCGCGCGCGCGGCCGGAAGCCTGGGTCTTGGCATCGCCGGCTGCATCACCAACCGCGCCCTCGACCTTTCCGGCAATGTCTTTCGCCGAGCCGACAATTCGATCCTTGTCCATCGCGGTCACTCCTTGTTTTCAAGGGGATGTAACCGATGAGGCAGGCTCAGGTTCCCGCGGCTAAAGGATCAATCCGCCGTCGACGATCAGAGTCTGGCCGAGAATGTAGGACGCCAGCGGCGAGGCCAGAAACAGCGCCGCGCCCGCCATGTCTGCTGGTGTTCCCAGGCGTTTCAATGGAATCCGCTCGATCGCGCCTTCGAGCCGCTTCGGATTGGCGGTGGTCACCTTTGTCATTTTGGTGTCGACGAGGCCCGGCGCGATGCCGTTGACGCGAATGCCGTCTTCCGCCCACGCCTGCCCGAGCGTGCGGGTCAATCCGACCGCGCCGGTCTTGGAAGCATTGTAGGCCGGATTGCCCTTGGTGGAATGATAGGCCGCGGTCGAGCTGACGATGATCAGCGAACCTTGCGCGGCACGCAGCATCGGATGGAATTTAGTCGCGCAGGCCATCAGGCTCATCAGATTGACTTCGAGCACTTTCCGAAAGCCGTCCATTTCGAATTCGCCACGCCGGTAAATCACCGCACCTTGCGCCAGCACCAGCACATCGAGCCGCTCGAAGGGCGGACGAAATTTTTCGACCGCGGCGGGATCGCTGACGTCGAGCTGCGAATAATCGAGGCCGTCGAGGTGCGATCCTTCGTCCGGCGAATAATCGGCGGCGCCGGCGCGGGTGCCACAGACCTGCACGCGCGCGCCTTTGGCGCGGAACGCCTGTGCGATGCCGTTGCCGATGCCGCTGGAGCCGCCGACCACCAGAACCTGCTTGCCGCTGAAATCGAGTTCGTTCATCGCGCGATCCTTGTCTTGCGTCAGGTTTCTTGCTTCAGATTTCCTGCATCAAGTTTGATCTCTCTGCGGATCGGTGCAAGCCCGCCGCATCGTTCCTGACCGGCGCCGTGATCCCGGTGGACGGCGGGCTGATGGCGCGGAATGCCTGAGGGAACCGCGTCATTTCCGGGCATAGCCGTCAGAAGGACGGCGTCGCTTCCGCTCGCCTATGCCCCGGTAATCCATCTCCTTCGCAAGACTCTCTGAAGAGAGATGGATACCCGGATCAACCGGGCATGACAGATCTGTACGTTGCGAACGTTGACATCGCACCACCCCGGAGTAATTTTTTACCCAAACGAAGCGGGACAAAGCCGCCCGCCGCTTGAGGAGAGACGCCATGACGGTCACGATCCGGCAGCTGGGCAGGCATTTTTTCGGCGAAGTTTCCGGCGTCGATCTGCGCAAGCCGCTGACGCCGCAAGAGGCGGCCGATATCGAAGCCGGCATGGACAAATACGCCGTGCTGCTGTTTCGCGATCAGGACATCACCGACGAGCAGCAACTGATCTTCGCGCGCAATTTCGGTGAGCGCGAAAATTCCCGCGGCGGCACCGTGACGAAAAAGGAGGATTACCGGCTGACCTCCGGCCTGAACGACGTCTCCAACCTCGGCAAGGACGGCAAGCCGCTGCCGAAAGATCACCGGACGCATCTGTTCAACCTCGGCAATTGCCTGTGGCACTCCGACAGTTCGTTCCGGCCGATCCCGGCCAAGTTCTCGCTGCTGTCGGCGCGCGTGGTCAACCCCAAGGGCGGCAACACCGAATTCGCCGACATGCGCGCGGCCTATGACGCGCTCGACGGCGAGACCAAGGCCGAGATCGAAGACATGATCTGCGAGCACTCGCTGATGTATTCGCGGGGATCGCTGGGCTTCCTCGATTACACCGAGGAAGAAAAGCAGATGTTCAAGCCGGTGCTGCAGCGGCTGGTGCGGACCCATCCGGTGCACGGCCGCAAGTCGCTCTATCTGTCTTCGCATGCCGGCGGCATTGTCGGCATGACGGTGCCGGAGGCGCGGGTGTTGCTGCGCGATCTCACCGAACACGCCACCCAGCCGGAATTCGTCTACGTTCATAAATGGACGCTGCACGACCTCGTGATGTGGGACAACCGCCAGACCATGCACCGCGTCCGCCGCTACGATCAGTCGCAGCCGCGCGACATGCGCCGCGCGACGGTGGCCGGGACGGCGCCGACGGTGGCGCAGCAGGCGGCGGAGTCAGAGATCAGGGTATCGTCATCTTTGCAAACGCACCTGGCGTCGTCCCGGCGAACGCCGGGACCCATACGCCGTGTCCTTTCGTTTAAGCACACCGTTGTACGAGCCGTGCGCACCCACAAGCGCCAGGGGTTATGGGTCCCCGCGTTCGCGGGGACGACGCAGCAAACAGCGTCAGCGTAAAACGCTACGCGTGCCCGGCATCCGTGGACAGCATGCCCGGATTGATTCCGATCTTGCGCAGCGCGCGCAGGTATTTTTCCTCGACGTCGCCGCCGAAAATCAGATCCGGATCGGCGGCGCAATGCAGCCAGCCATTATGCTGGATCTCATTCTCGAGCTGGCCCGCCGCCCAGCCGGCATAACCCAAGGCCAGGATCGCGTGTTTCGGTCCGGCGCCCCTGGCAATCGCCTTCAGAATATCGACGGTCGCGGTCAGGCAAATGCCGTCGTCGATCCGCAAGGTCGCGTCCTCGATGAAGAAGTCGCTCGAATGCAGCACGAAACCGCGGCCGGTCTCGACCGGTCCGCCTTTCAGCACCTTCATGCTCTCGGCGTTTTCCGGCAGCTTGATCTGGTCGGCTTTCTTGATGATGTCGAGTTGCACCAGCAATCCGGGGAAATCGATGCTGCCGGCCGGACGGTTGACGATAATACCCATCGCGCCCTCGGAGGAGTGGGCGCAGAGATAGATTACCGAACGTTCGAAACGCGGATCGTCCATCACGGGCATCGCGATCAGGATCTGCCCATCGAGATAGCCGCGACCAGCCGAATTATCGCCGCTGCCGGCGGCTTTACGGCGAATGGTCTTCGGTTTTTTGCCTTCAGGGTCCATCCGCTACGGACTCTCTTGTTCGCTCACATCCTGATATTGGGTGGCCATTCTGTCAATCAAGCTCCAATTCGCCTTTAGACATACATCACAAGCAATTCAATGGTTTGCGCCCTCGCTTGGCGGTAAAGACGTCGCATGATCACCACAGTTCCCATGCGCGCCGCGCTCGGCTTCGCCACTACCCTGTTTGTGTCATCTTTCGCGGTCGAGGTTCGCGCAGAGGACGCCTCGCCGTGGCAGCGGGACGCACATTCCGCGGTCCGCCTGCTGGCGGGGTCGCGCAGCGGCGCGGTGCTGCTCGGCGGTATTGCCTTCCAGCTTCAGCCGGGATGGAAAACCTACTGGCGGACACCAGGCGATTCCGGCGTGCCGCCGCGCTTTGATTTCTCCAAATCGGAAAATATCGAAGCCGTCACCATTCTGTGGCCCGCCCCGACCAAGTTCGACGACGGCGCCGGCGGGCATTCGCTGGGCTATCACGACCAGGTCGTGCTGCCGCTGCGCATCGTCGCGAAGAATGCCGACAAGCCCGTCACGCTTCGCGCCGCCGTCAACTACGCGGTGTGCGCCAAACTCTGCATTCCCGTCGAAGCCGATGTCGAATTGCCGTTCACGAGTGTGGCGAGCACCGAGGATAGCGCGCTGTCGGCAGCCCTCGACACCGTGCCGAAGCCCGCCAATATCGGCGATCCCAATCCGCTGACCATCCGCGACGTCAGGCGCAACGGTAAATCGACCGTGCTGGTCGATGTCGGAGCCCCTCCCGAGGCAGGCGAGATCAATCTGTTTGTCGAAGGACCGACACCGGACTGGTCGCTGCCGGTTCCCAAGCTGCTCGAACACAGCCCCCCTGGCGTGAAGCG
>Ga0193716_1002380_pt1 | contig 10596 bp, 9 predicted proteins | sample U2c1metaG_FD_145901 | JGI IMG/M metagenome (GOLD analysis project Ga0193716, IMG submission 145901) | Soil microbial communities from a riparian zone of the East river system, Colorado, United States - U2c1 | ecosystem: Environmental > Terrestrial > Soil > Riparian zone | place: USA: East River...
ACCTATTTGCGCGACATCATTGCCCATTCACGCCTGCCGCAACCCCATGAAGTCGAAGGTATCGCCTTGCAATGGCTGGTGGACCGGCTGGAAGATTTTCCCCACCGCGAATATTCCATCGCCTCGTTGCCGGATCGCGGCCGCATGGATCTGTTGGTGCGCAAGGCGGTGAAGGATGACGGCAGCCTGGGCCTGGGCTCGGGCTGGCTGACCCAGGCCGCGGTGGTGGGAGAAGTGGTGAAGCTGCGCCTCAGGCCCAATCCCAATTTCCACCCGCCCGGAGACGGCCCACAGATCCTGATCGGGGCGGGCACCGGCATGGCCGGCCTCAGGGCGCACCTTCTGCATCGCCAGAAGAAAAAGCTGGACGATGCCTGGTTGCTGTTCGGCGAGCGCAGCCGGGCGGCCGATCTCTATTATCAGGACGATCTGGCGAAGTGGCAGGCGGACGGCACCCTGGCGAAAACCGAGCTGGTCTTCTCGCGCGACGTGACGCCGAAGCGCTATGTGCAGACATTGGTGACGGAGCAGGGCGGCGAGATCGGCCGCTGGGTGCGCGAACGCGGCGCTTCCATCCTGGTCTGCGGCGGGCTGGCGATGGCGGCCGAGGTGCAGGACGCGCTGATCGCCATCCTGGGCGAGGAAAAGCTCGACCAGATGACGCAGGACGGTTTGTACCGGCGCGATATCTACTAAGCCGCGTTTTCTTGTTGGCTGGCGCTTTGGGTCAGGTGATGCAGCATCAACGCCGCTGCCTTGTCGGCATAGCCGGCTTCCAGCGCCGCCAGAATCTCCAGGTGATCGTCGATCGCGCTGTGCACCTGTTCCACCGGATAGTCCCATTGGCCGATCAGGAACTGGCGCAGCTGGTTCTGGCGCTCCACCGCCTTTTGCATGGTGCGGTTGCCCGAGCAGCGCGCCAGCTGCTCGTGGAAATCAGCATTGACGGCATGAAAGCGCACCCCGTCGCCCGCGCGCCACGGTTTCTTGCGCAGCTTCTGGTGCTGGCTGCGGGCGCGTTCCGCCCAGGCACGGTCCAGCTTGAAGCCGGGCTGCAGCAGCATCTGCGGCTCCAGCGCGCGGCGGAAGGCATAGCTTTCGTTCAGGCTGCGGGCCGCGTCGGGCGCAAAGGCCCAGCCATTGCCCGGCTTGCGCTCCACCAGCCCCAGTTCCGCCAACTGGCGCAGCACGCTCATCACGCTGCCCAGCCGGGCGTCGAAACGGCGCACAATTTCCTGCTGGGTAAAGGTGTCGCCCAGCTTTCCCGCTGCGCGGGCTTCGGCCAGGGCGGTAAACAGGCGCTGATCTTCGGCTTCCTCGCCGGAAACCTCCTCGTCCGTTGCGCCTGCCGGCATCTTGGCCAGGGCGAAGCCGCGTCCGGGACGCAAGGTCACCGCGCCCTGTGCGGCCAGCAATTGCAATGCGCCGCGGATGGGGGTGCGCGAGACGCCGAAGGCGCTGCACAGCTCGAGCTCGACCAGGTGATGACCCGGCTGGGCGTCCTGTTCTTTCAGGTATCTGAGGATGCGGCGCGCCAGATCGGCTTGCAGGCGGCTGGCTTTGGGACGTTTTGCGACCATCCCCACAGCATTGGTCTTTTGCGGCAGAAATACAATTGCCGCGTATAAAAGCAGGACGCCTTACGCGTCGTGCTCTTTGGTTTCATCGGACCGCAGCCGGGGCGAAATGGCGAAAACCGATCCCGTGACATCCGACTTGCCGCGCCTGTCTTCGCCGTCCGGCGCCCGCATGCCGAACTGGCGCCGTTCTCCGCCGCCGCGGCGGTCGGGTCCGACAAAGCTTTTGGCGGTCACGAATGATCTGGGCGCCAGAAGAAGTGATTTGAGCTTGCGTTCGATGGTGCCAATGCTCACGGGCTTGGCGATGACGTCATTCATGCCGGCATCGCGCGCCGCGGTGATCTTGGAAAAATCCGCGCCCGCCGAAACCAGAACCACCGGCACAGTGACATCGCTGGTCGCCAGATCGCGGCGCAGCGCCTTGAGAAAGCCGAAGGGGTCGAGCGGGCCTACCAGATCGTCGCAAAACACGATGCTGAAACATTCCTGCCGCAGGCAAGCCAGCGCTTCGTCGGTATTGGCGACGGCGACGGCGTGCTGCACATTCAAACTCGTGAGAAGACCTCTCAGGAAGTTTTTGCTGTGGTTCGTCGGATCCACAATCAGCGTGCGTATGGACTTGAATTCACTCATACCAGAATTTCCCCTTTCGGAAATTCTCCCCGGACAGACACTAGCGGCAATGTGTTAAAATTGGTTTGTTGACGTTGGTCACTAAGGCGTTAAAGCCTTGTGTTTTCTGCTGAAAAATCGCTCACCCCACGCCTTTACGCGTACGAAACAGTACCGCCCCGCTGGCGCTGCATCACGAAAAAGGGCCCGGTCGCCCGGGCCCTCCTTCCTGGGCAGCGCGGCTTAGCGCTGCTTGTTCTGCTCGCCCTGCTTGTCGCGGTCCAGTTTCTGCTGGTCGTCCTTCTGGCCCTGCTGGCCGGGCTGGCGCTGCTGCTGGCCGGCCTGCTGGCCCGACTGCGGCTGGTTCTGGTGCTTCTGGTCCTTCTGGTCCTGATTGTTCTGGCCAGACTGGTTGTTCTGGTTGGTCATACTGTGTCCTCCAAGAGTGGTTGTCCCAGCCGTTTGTGAACCCATGCTCCTTGCCATCGTTCCTGCGGAACCCGCCAGTTCCAAAGGTTTCTTCGTTTCTTTTCGGACACTTGCACAAACGGGCGGCATTGCCTTGTTTCGCAGCCGCAACATCGCCGGGCCCATTTGATCCGCGCGGAACTCGCTTCTAGGATCACCGCCAACAAGAACAGAATCACGTCGGGGCCGGGGAATATTTCATGCCGATTGATACGCGCGCGCTCAGCCGCCGCCGCCTACTTGCATCCGTTGCGGCGGTGCCGATCCTGGCCGCTTCCGCAGATGGTCGCAGCTTTTCCGGTGCCGAACCCTGGTCGCCCTTCGCCGGCGAGCCGCCCCGGCCGGTCAATCCGCTGGGCTGGTATTTCTTCACCCCCGGCGAAGCCGCCACCGTGGAAGCGATCGTGGACCGGTTCATTCCCGCCGATCATCTCTCGCCCGGCGGCAAGGATTGTGGCTGCGCTGTTTTCATCGATCGCCAGCTGGCCGGCGCCTTCGGCCAGGCCAGCCGCCTTTATACCAAGGGACCTTTCATGCCGGGGCTTTCCACCCAGGGCTATCAGGGCGACCTGACGCCGGCGGGGCGCTACCGGCTCGGCCTCAGGGCGCTGAACGACCACACCAACACGACTTACAAGAAGGATTTCCGCGCCCTGTCACCGGACCAGCAGGATACTGTTCTGGCGGGGCTGGACGGCGGCAAGATCACGCTGAAGCTGAGGGCCGGGTTCAGCACCAAGGAATTCTTCGAGCTGGTGCTGCAGAACGCAATGGAAGGTTTCTTCGCCGATCCGCTCTATGGCGGCAACAAGAACATGGCGAGTTGGAAGATGATCGGCTTTCCCGGCGCGCGCTACGACTACCGGGACCATATCGGCAAGCACAACCAGCCGTATCCCAAGGGCCCCGTCTCCATCTATGGGCAGGTCTGACATGGCCCGGATACTTCCCAAAAAAGACGCGGTGATCATCGGCCTGGGCTGGACCGGTTCGATCCTGGCGCAGCAGCTGACCGATGCCGGCCTCAATGTGGTGGCGATCGAGCGCGGGCCGTGGCGCGACACCGCCACCGATTTCAACATCGCCTATATGCAGGACGAGTTGCGCTATGCCGTGCGCAAGGACCTGTTCCTGCAGCCCAATGTCGAAGCCATGACCATGCGCAACGACATGACCCAGACCGCAATGCCGATGCGCGATTACGGCTCCTTCCTGCCGGGCAACGGTGTGGGCGGGGCGGGTGTGCACTGGAACGGCCATACCTGGCGTTTCTGGGACAGCGACTTTTCCATCAAGACACACCTGACCCAGCGCTACGGCGCCGCCAAGCTCAAGAACCTGATGTTGCAGGACTGGGGTGTGACCTGGAACGAGATCGAGAAGAGTTTCGACCAGTTTGAATATCTCTGCGGCGTGTCCGGCAAGGCCGGCAATATCAAGGGCCAGATTCAGCCCGGCGGCAATCCGTTTGAAAGCGCGCGCAGCCGCGAATATCCCAATCCGCCGATGCAGATGCCCTATGCCTCGGCGGATTGGGCCGAAAAGATGAAGGAGCAGGGCTTTCATCCCTTCCCGCTGCCGTCGTCCAACATGTCGCGGTCCTATGTCAATCCGCTGGGCATCCGCATGGGGCAGTGCAGCTATTGCGGTTTCTGCGAGCGTTTCGCCTGCGGCAACTATTCCAAGGCCAGCGCCCAGACCACCATCCTGCCGGTGCTGATGAAAAAGCCGAACTTCGAGCTTCGCACCGAATGCGAAGTGCTGAAGGTCAATCTCACCGCTGACGGCAAGATGGCCAAGAGCGTCACCTATGTCGGTGCCGACGGCGTGGAATATGAACAGCCCGGCGATATCGTGCTGATCTGCGCCTATGGGCTAATGAATGTGCGCCTGATGATGCTGTCCAAGATCGGCGCCCAGTATGATCCGGTAACGGGCAAGGGCACCGTGGGGCGCAACTATTGCTACCAGACCAGCGCCGGCGCGCGGCTGTTCTTCGAGGATAAGCATTTCAATCCCTTCATCGGGGCAGGCGCACTGGGCATGAGCGTTGATGATTTCAACGGCGATGCCTTCGACCATTCCAAGCTGGATTTCGTCGGCGGCGCCGGCATCAGCTGCACGGTCACCAACGGGCGACCGATCGGCAACCGCCCGACCTTGCCCGGCACGCCGCGCTGGGGCGCCAAGTGGAAACAGGCGACGGCGGAGGGTTACCAGAACTCGATGGGCTTCGGCTCCCAGGGGTCGTCCTATCCGGTGCGGGAGAATTATCTCGATCTCGATCCCACCTATACCGACCGGCATGGCCGGCCGCTGCTGCGCGTCACCTTCGACTTCCCGGACAATGACGTCGCCATGTCCAACTATCTATCGGACCAGCTGGAAAAGATGGTCAAACCGTTTGGCGCCAAGCAAACGGCGGTGGCGCGGCTCAAGAAGGGCTGGAATTCCGTGCCCTATCAGAGCACCCACAATACCGGCGGCGCGGTGATGGGCAGTGATCCCAAGACCAGCGCGGTGAACAAGTATCTGCAGAGCTGGGATGTGCCCAATGTGTTTGTGATCGGGGCGTCGGCCTTTGCGCACAATGCCGGCATGAATCCCACCGGCACGGTGGGGGCGCTGGCCTATTGGGCGGCGGAAGCCATCACCAGCCAATATATCAAGTCGCCCGGCGCCTTGGTGCACACATGAGGAAGTTTTTGCTGGCTGCGGCTTTTGCAGCACTTTCCACGCCTGCCTTTGCCGCCAACACCGATGCCGGCCGCTACCAGTCTGTGCTGGGCGACTGCGAAGGCTGTCACGGCAAGAACCTGGCCGGCGGCATCGCCCTGGTGACGCCGTTCGGCAAGCTGGTGACGCCCAACATCACGCCGGACAAGGACACCGGCATCGGCAGTTACAGCGCCGAGGACTTCCGCCAGGCAATGAAGGCGGGTATCGCGCCGGGCGGCAAGCTGCTGTATCCGGCAATGCCTTATCCGGCCTATGCCCATATGCGCGACAGCGATGTGGCGGCGCTGTGGAGCTATCTCAAGACCGTCAAGCCGGTGAAGAACAGCGTCACCGTCAACCAGCTGAAATTCCCCTTCAACCTGCGCTTCATGATGCGCGGCTGGAACATCCTGTTCTTCGCGCCCCAGCCCTATGCCGACACTGCCGGCAAGAGCGCCGAGTGGAACCGCGGCGCCTATCTGGTGGGCGGCGCGGCGCATTGCAGCGCCTGCCACACGCCCAAGAACATGTTCGGCGCCGACAAGGGCTCGGCCCTGACCGGTGCTGTGCTGCAGGGCTGGTTCGCCCCCGACCTGACCAGCGACCGCGCTGCGGGGCTGGGCACGTGGAGCGTGGCCGACATCGTGGAATATCTGCAGACCGGGCGGAACGCCCATTCACTGGCTTCCGGCCCGATGGCCGAAGCGGTGGAGAACTCCACCTCGAAAATGAACGAGGCCGATCTCAGGGCCATCGCCGTCTATCTCAAGGACCTGCCGGCGGGCAAAGGCAATGGCGGCGCTGCCACCGGGGCGGAAGCCCAGATCAGGGCGGGCGCGGTGGGCTATGACATCAGCTGTGCCGCCTGCCATGGCCGTGACGGCAAGGGCAGCGCGCTGTTCCCGCCGCTGGCCGGCAATGCCACGGTGCGCCAGGTGCGCACCGACAGCATCGTGCGGATGGTGCTGGCGGGCGGCAAGGCCGCCTCTACGCCCAAGGCGCCGACAGGTCCGGGCATGCCCAGCTTCGCCTGGCGGCTGAACGACCAGCAGGCGGCCGATATCCTCACTTACGTCCGCAACAACTGGGGCAATACCGCGCCGGCAGTGTCGGCGGAGACTGTGGGCCGCATCCGCAGCGCACTACACGGCAGCTAGCATCATCCGATAGGCCGCTTCCAGGTCGCGCGCCAGTTGCTGTGTGTCGAACAGTGGCGCAGTGGCGTGGGCGGCCGCCAGTCCGCCCCGCAAGGCCGTGAGCCGCGCCGGGTCGCGTGCCAGCGCCAGCGCCAGGCTCTCATAATCCTGCGCCGTTTCGGTGATCAGTTCGGGCAGGCCCACCGCCGTCAGCAGGCTGGCCGCCACCCGTCCCGCGAAGGCGGTGCCGCGGCAGGTCAGCACCGGCAGTCCCGCCCACAGCGCATCGCAGGCGGTGGCATGGGCGTTGTAGGGCAGGGTGTCGAGGAACAGGTCGGCCAGCCGGTAGCGGGCCAGATGCACGTCCAGCGGCGCAGGCTGCGCAAAGACCAGGCGCTTGGGGTCCACGCCGCGCGCCTCGGCCGCCCGCTGCAGGTTGGCCTTGGCCGCCTCGCCGGCCTGTTTCAGCCACAACACGCTGCCGGGAAGGGCTGTCAGCAGCCGCATCCAGATGGTGAAGACCGGCTCGGCGAGCTTGAAGTTGTTGTTGAAGCAGCAAAAGACGATGGCGTCCTCCGGAAGCCCGGCGTGGCCGCGCGTCGGCGCCTTGCCGATGGTGCGGCTGGCGTCGTGCGGGAAAAAACAGTTCGGCAAATGGGCGATGGTTTCCGAATAAGCCCCCGGGTTCGGCGCGACGATGCGGTCGGCGATGAGATAATCCATGAAAGGCGCCGCGGTGGTGCCGGCATAGCCCAGCCAGGTCGCCTGCACTGGCGCCGGACGATGGCTGAGAATGTCGAAATTGTCGCCGTCGGTGTGGCCGTTCAAATCCACCAGCACATCCACTTCCAGCGCCCGCAGTTTTTCCGCCACCGCGCGGGGCTGCTGCTGGTGGACATCATGGAACTGGTCGAAGGCGGCGATCAGGCGGCGGCGCTGCGCGCTGCCGTCATCGTGGTTGGTGCCGATGCCGATGATCTCGAAATGCTCGCGGTCATGGCTTTCGATCAGCTGCACCACCTGGCTGGCCACCGGATGAAGGCTGACGTCGGAGGAGATATAGGCGAGCCGGATTTTTTCATGGCTGTAACGCCCGCGGGCCAGGGGCGGCGGCAGTTGCGGGAAACGGTCGGCAATCACATTGGCGGCGCATTGGCGCTGCAGCATCTCGTCGCCGCTATAGCCCAGCAGCACCCAGGGCGAGATAGGCTCGCCCGCCGCGATGCGTCCCGCCATCTGCGCCCCGATCTCGGCGGTGCGGCTCCAGTCGCAGAGGCTCAGCGCCGCGATAGCAGCCCCGCCAAAGGCCTGCGGCTGGCCGGGCAGTGACAGCGCGCGGTCGAAGGAGGCCAGCGCCTCGTCATGCCGCTTCATCTGCTGGAGCGCCGCACCGCGATTGTTCAGCGCCCCGGCATAATCCGGCTTCTCGGCCAGCACCTGGTCGTAGGTGGCAACGGCCTCGTCATAGCGCAGCAGGCCTTGCAGGGCATTGCCGCGATTGTTCAGAACCTGGATATCGCCTGGACGCAGCGCCAGGGCGCGGTCGAAACAGGACAGCGCATCGGCAAAGCGCTTGAGATCGAGCAGCGCGCTGCCGCGATTGTTGAAGGCGACGGCAAAGCCGGGGGCCAGCCGCAGTGCCTGATCGTAACAGGCCAGCGCTTCGGCGGGGCGCCTCAGATCCTGCAGTACGCTGCCGCGATTGGTCAGCGCCTCGGCACTGCCCGGCAAGCCCGCCAGCGCCCGGTCATAGGCCGCCAGCGCTTCGTCATGTCGGCCCAGCGCCTGCAGCACCGTGCCGCGATTGTTCTCGGCCTGCGGCCAGCCCGGCTTCAAGCTTAAGGCGCGATCGAAGCCGGCTAGCGCCTCGTCCAGGCGGTTCAGGCTTTTGAGCACATTGGCGCGGTTGAGCACCGCTTCGGCATCGTCGGGGCGGATCGCCAGCGCGGCGGCGATATCGGCCAGGGCCTCGTCCATGCGGCCGGCCTGGGCCCGCGTCACGCCCAGCAGGTGGCGGGCGTGGAAGTCGCGCGGTTCGTCAGCCAGGACCTGCAAATACAGGCGTTCGGCTTCCGATAGGCGTCCGCTGCGTTGCAGCGCGACGGCCTGTTCGCTGAGGGTTTTGGTATTCATGTTTCGCGCATCCGCCCGCCATGGTATCCCTGCGTCAAGCAGCAAAAGCAATGGGGGATGGACATGCAGGCGACCAGTCGACGCGACGTGATGGCCCTGATGGGCGGGGCCGCCCTGGTGGCCGGCTCAGCCGGCGCGGCGCTTGCCGCCGCCACGCCGGTGATCGAATGGAACATGCATATGTTCAGCTCCAACACGGCGAAGTTTCCTTTCAGCCCGCGCGGCACCTACAAGCCGGATACGTCGCGACTGTCGGCGGACCCGCTGGTGGCCTATCAGGCGCATCTGAAAGAGTTCGGCATCGACCGGGCGCTGTTCGTGCATCCCGAGCCCTATGGCGACGACCATGCGCTGGTGCTGGATTGCCTGGCGCGCACCAGTCCGGCCCAGTTCAAGGGCACCAGCATGTTCTTCCCCAAGGATGACGATGCGCCGGCCAAGCTGGAAGCGCTGGTCAAGAAACAGCCGCGCATCTGCTCCACCCGCTTTCATCTGCATCGCGGCAACACCGCCTATTTTACCAGCTTCACCGAGCCCGGCGTTCGGGCGATCTGGAAGAAAGCGGTGGATCTGAATCTGGTGGTCGAACTGGATCTGGGTCCCAATTATGCGCGTGACGCGGGTGTGGCGATCGCGGCTTTTCCGGGCTGCAAGGTGCTGATCGACCATATGTGCAATCCCAAGACCGGCACGATCTGGGAATATGGCGATGTGCTGGACCTGGCCAAGTATCCGAACGTCTATATGAAGATGTCTGGGCTGGGCTATATGTCCGAGGACAAGCCCGACCAGGCAAGCCTGATCCCCTTCACAAGCCGCGTGATCAAGGAATTTGGTCCCGCCCGCATGGTGTGGAGCGGCGATTCTCCCCATCTCGCGGACGTGCACATGAAAGGCTATTCGGCCGCCGACATTGCCAAGGTCAAGGGCGGCAACCTGCAGCGCCTGCTGAACTGGAGCTAGTAGCGACCGCCGTAGCCGCCGCCGACATAACCGCCGTAACCGCCGCGCGAGTTGGCATAGCCGCCAATGCCGCCGGCATTGACATAGCCGCCGTAACCGCCGCGGGAGTTGGCATAGCCGCCGATACCGCCGGCGTCGACGTAGCCGCCATAACCGCCGGAGCCGGCATAGGCGCCATAGCTGCCGTAGCCGCTATAGCCGCCGCCGTAACCGCCATAGCTGGCATAGGGATCGCCAAAGCCGGGCGGGCAGTAGCCACCGGGGCCATAGCCACCCGTGGCATACTCATAGCTGCCGTCGTAATTGGCCCAGGCGCCGCCGCCGCTGGGGCCCAGCCCATAGACGGTGCAGCCGCCCAAGGGCAGCAGTGCGGCGAGAATGATCGCGGTGGCGAGCTTCTTCATGGACCCTCGGCGGAATAGACTGTGTCAGAATGATACACGCTGACGCCCGGTGCACGAGATGAGCCCGGGATTAAGGTAAACAGGAGGCGCGGAATGGACGGACGGCGCGAATTTCTGTTGGCGGCAGGGGTAGCCGCCTTCACGGCGGGCGAGGTCCGGGCCGAGACCCTGGCCCCCGCGCCGGAGCAAAAGCCCAAGCACCATATCCGCTTCGCGGTCTGCGGTATCAGCCATGACCATATTCACGGCATGATCGGCGCCATCCAGCGCGGCGGCGGCGAACTGGTCTCCTGGTGGGGCGCCGAACCTGACAAGCGGGCGGAATTTGTCCGGCGCTATGCGAATGCGAAGGCGGCCAGCAGCCAGGACGAGGTGCTGCACGATTCTTCCGTGCAACTGGTGCTGTCTTCGCAGGTCGCCGGCGAGCGGGCGGGCATCGGCATCCGGGCGATGCATGCGGGCAAGGATTTCCTGTCCGACAAGCCCGGCATCACCACCCTGAAAGACCTGGCTTTGGTGCGAAAAACCATTGCGGACACCGGGCGCATCTTCGCCATCCTTTATTCCGAGCGGCTGGAGGTG
>Ga0193716_1002381_pt1 | contig 10590 bp, 7 predicted proteins | sample U2c1metaG_FD_145901 | JGI IMG/M metagenome (GOLD analysis project Ga0193716, IMG submission 145901) | Soil microbial communities from a riparian zone of the East river system, Colorado, United States - U2c1 | ecosystem: Environmental > Terrestrial > Soil > Riparian zone | place: USA: East River...
ACCGAGCGGAAGTGCTGTTGTTGTGAGCACCGCGACACCAGCGGATAATCGCGAGCTGCCGAGAAGCACATTATTTGCCTTGAAGACGACCTGATATCCGTCGGTCGTATGGGATGGATTCGTCAAGGAAAACGGACTGAGTGTGGCTGTGAGGGTGACGGGAATTCCAACCGTGGCTGTGGTTGGGTTTGCTGTGAGGGACAGCGCTGTGGCTGTAACACCATTAACCGAAACCAGATTGGAGCTGCTTGGCTTATAGTTCGCATCACCGGAGTAGACCGCCTGGATAAGATGTGTTCCACCGCCGGTGACGGAGATGTCATTTTGCGTGATGCTAAAGGTATTGCTGGGACGGACGAGGGCGATGGAGAAGTTGCTGGAGGACTGACCATCGCTCTGAAGGTCATCAACACCGTCGCCATTAAAATCCGCCACCGGACCAGTAATAGGACCGGGAACAAACACAGGAGCCAGGAAGATGCCATCCCCTTTATTAATCTCGAGACGGGATGTAGTTCCGCCGTCGAGGAGCAGATCCAGCTTACCGTCGCCGTTGAACTCTCCGAAAGCAATACCACCGTATCCCGTACCAGTGAAGATTGGGGAGCCTCCACCCTCGCGCCTGCTGGCATCACCAGCGTTGAGGTAGCTTTGCACCTGATATCCGTCAACTGCCGAGCCAGTGAAGTGTGTGGTAGGAACAGCGAGGTCCAGTGTGCCGTCACCGTTGAGGTCGGCGGCCCCCATTAATGAGTTAGCTTCACAGCATCCACCCTGTACAAAAGCAGTAGAGGCTGCGAGGAAGGAGCCCGCTCCATCGCCGGTAAACATCTGAATATTGAAGGTGTCGGTCGGCAAGTCATTGTCCACAAGGGATGCAGGCTGAAGCGCAGCAATGTCGAGTTTGCCGTCGCCGTTGAAGTCGCCAAGAACAACAAAAGTCGTAGTGGCGGTAGTGATCGATGTCGGAGCTGCAAAGGTGCCATCCCCATTTCCATAAAGAAGATCGATGTTTCCGGTATTGCGGTTTGGGACAACGAGATCCAACTTGCCGTCCCCATTGACATCGCCAACCGCAACGTAAGAACCGAATTGGCTCTTGGTTGAAGTGATGGGAGAGTTTTCGATGAAGTGACCGTCTCCCTGCCCGATGTAGACTACCGGATTTCCGAACACGTCTGTCGTGACGAAGTCGAGATTACCGTCCCTATTAAGGTCAGCGACCGTCGAGAAGAAGGAGGTGAGCAAATTATTGCTCACCATCGTTACGATGGAAGAATGCAGAAGTCCATCACCGTCGCCGGTGCAGACCGTGACGGCGTTGATTGTTTGATCTCTGAAGTCGGATGAGGTGATGAGGACATCCACGTAGCCGTCGTTATTAAAATCGCCGACCGTGGCTGCAACAGCATTGGGAACAGAACAATTGCTTGACGTTGAAAGAGCGGAGAGGTTGCCACTCACTCCGGTAACAGGCACGGTTGCGATGATGGCGTTATTCGCTGAGGTGTCCTGGAATGTAAGCGTACCTGTGGTAACTGGGGTGGTGGACGAAATAAGGCCATAGACGGTTCCTGTGACGGAAAGACACCGCTGCCCGCTTCTGTTGTGATCGTCGTAGCGGAGGGATAAGGAACAGTTACAGCACTACCGTTAACTTGCAACGTGGCGACATCGGAGACGCTGGAACCATTGGCGGTAGTCCCCAGGAAAACTGCTTTGTAGTTGTGGGTTCCCGGTGCCGGAACAAGACGAGTGATCGCCGTACCGGCGCTTGTGATCTGTGCGGTGGCGACGAGATGGATATCCGTACAGGCAGGCGCTGTGGCGTCGCAAAAATTGATCTGTCCGAGCGTCAGCGGGTTTGATCCGGCAGCGACAGTAGCGGTGAGCGTAACGACCGTTCCGGCACTGACCGAGGTGACCGTACCCACGTTGGAGGTGATGGCGAACGTGGTGGTTGTGGGTGTGGCGGCGGAGGCTACGCTGCTAGCGAAGAGGGCAACCCAGAGGACGGTCTGGAGGTATAAAACGGTTTTACGGGTGAGGGGAAGAAAGTTCGAGTGACGCGCGGCGAACGGCATGGGTGGAGCATCCTTCCTCCCCTCTGCGTCTTGTCCTGATCTTCGGGAGATACCCCCATGGGGCATCGATAAAGACACGTCTAGCGGCAGATAGAGAAGCAAAGCTACAGGGATTCGGAGCAATGATAGCGGCGCCGTCTTGAAAAGAGAAGGTATTTAATGTACACGAGGTCTTAATTCCGCGACTGCGTTGGTTGGCCCGGCGCAATAGGAGTGATTGAGCCACTCGACAAGAGCATTAACAAGCAGTTCCTTGCCCAAAAGGACGAGGGCCTGTCGTCGACAGCAAAACAACAACCCGCTTGTTAAAGGGGGTGTTTTATATCCTTATTGGAGGTCTTTGGGAGTTACTGGAAGGTAAATGGCGGAGAGTGAGGGATTCGAACCCCCGATAGCCTTGCGACTATGTCTGATTTCGAGTCAGGTGCATTCAACCGGGCTCTGCCAACTCTCCGTTGATTTCAGTTTACCCTGAATCTTGCGCTGGACGAAAGTGTCCGAAGGAGTGGGAATTGTCGGTCGCGTGGACTTCAGAGCTTATGGGCTGGCTCGAAGAACAGGCTCTCGGAGTCGGTTTCGATGCCGTTGGGGTGGCTCAGGTTCCCGAAGCCGAAGACCCCATCGCGCAGCGCGAGGCTGATCGCTTTTCGACATGGGTCGAGGCAGGCCGCGCCGGCGAGATGGAATATCTGAAACGTCGCAGCGAAGACGGAGTTCTATTGCGCAGCGGGGTTCAGGCGGCAATTCCTTGGGCGCGCTCCGTCATCGTCTGCGCGTTCAACTACAACGCGGATGCGGTGACTTCGATCGCACCTGCTCCGGCAGGTACAGGATGGATCGCGCGCTATGCCTGGAGCGGCCGTACGCTCGACGACGGAGAAGTAAGGCCGACTGATTATCACGAAGAGCTTCTCGGACGACTCCGCAGGCTTGAGGCTGCAGTCAAGGAGCGTGTGCAGGGTGAGACGCGGTGTTACGTCGATACCGGCCCCCTCGTAGAGCGATCCATGGCTGCTCAATCCGGCCTGGGATGGATCGGGAAGAATACCTGCGTCCTTCATCAGCAATTGGGTTCGTGGCTGCTGCTTGGCGTAATTATTACTTCTATTCCTGTCGCATCGGATGCCGTGGCGGAGTTGGCGCCGGATCGCTGTGGAAGCTGTACGCGATGCATCGACGCCTGTCCGACCCAGGCTCTGGTGGCTCCCCGTGAGATGGATGCTTCCCGCTGCATCGCCTATCTGACTATAGAGAAGAAGGGGACCATTCCTGAGGAGCTGCGGGAGCCGATGGGAAGACAGGTCTTTGGCTGCGACATCTGCCAGGATGTCTGTCCCTGGAACCGGAGAGCGCCGATCTCCGTAAAGAAGGGCATGGAGCCGCGGCCGGAGCTGGTGAATCCCTCCCTGGCCTGGTTGGCTGGTCTTGACGCGGCTGGTTTCAGAAAGAACTTCAAGGGTTCGCCCCTCGAACGAACGAGACGCAAACGGCTGCATCGCAATGTCGCTATCGCCATGGGGAACAGCCATGACCGCAGTTTTCTACCTCAGCTTGAAGCATGGGTCCTTAGCGAGGACGAGATCCTGGTTGAAAGCGCCCGCTGGGCTATCCGGAAGATCATGGATGGCCAAAGCGACGGCGTGGAGTCCTAAGCCACTCTCCGGCAATACCCTCCGTCAGGGGGGCACTGCGAGTTGTGTCACTCTGCTAGCATCGAAGCTGGATTACGGAGGGACGCTGGCATCGAAGACGATGTCACTCCTCGATCCTTCCTGCATCTCTATGTTCTCGATCCGGCAGCCCAAAGCAGACGCAGTCCAGGACCCTGAAGGCACTGTTGCGCAGACCTCCGCTCATCCGGAGACGAAAGAGCCAGTTCCAAATCTTCCCATCGAACAGGTTCGCTCCGCCGTCGGGGGCTCGGGCTTCTGGTCGCAGGTGAATGCACTGCTGCATTACATGGCCCGTACGGAAGTCCACACGTATGCGTTCAGCGTGGCCGCGAACGCCATCCTGTCGCTCTTTCCGTTCATCGTCCTGCTGCTGACTCTTTGCAGGCGTGTATTCCATTCCCGCGCGATGGAGCAGGTCGTAGGCGACATGATGCACGGCTTCCTTCCGGTGGGGCAGGACTTCGTGATGCGGAATATGCAGTTGCTGGCGCATCCGCGCAAAGGCGTGCAGGTCTTTTCTGTGGTGATGCTTCTGGTCAGCTCGACGGGCGTCTTCCTGCCGCTGGAAGTGGCGCTAAACAGCGTCTGGGGCGTGACCCAGAATCGTAGCTATCTGCGCAATCAGTTTGTATCACTGGGGCTGGCCTTTGCGGTCGGTGTGCTGGCGCTCGTCTCTGTTGCCTCTACCTCGGGTTCGAAGACGCTGTTGACCATTCTTTTCTTCGGCCACACGCAGAACGTCGCCTACGATCTGGCGGCGCAGTGGTTCATGAAGATCTGTGGCATTGGCCTCAGCATTCTGCTGTTCTTTCTGATCTACTGGATTCTTCCCAATCGCAAGGTTCCAGCCCGGGCGGTGATTCCGACGGCGCTCATGGTGGGGCTAGCGTGGGAGTTGGCGAAGTATCTTTATACACGAGCTTTACCCTGGCTGGATTTTCAATCTGTATACGGGCCGTTTTATATCTCGGTAGGACTGATGATGTGGGCATTCCTTTCAGGTCTGCTGGTCCTGGCGGGCGCCCATGTCTCGGCGACGCGATACACGCTGCGGCTCGCGCGAGAGGCCAAGAGGGAAGAGCGTCTGGCCGCGCTCGAAGAGAAGAAGAAAGAGGCGAAGAAAGAAGAAGATGAAGACCGCTAAGGAAAGCCGAAGACCGGAATTGATGGGCAGAAAGCTTCCAATAGGGCTGCCCGGCGCCGTCTTCTGGCTGGCCGTCTGGTTCTGCCTCCTCTTCCTGTTACGAATGATTCCAGGATCGTTCGGCACCTTCTTTTCGGTGGTGCAGGTGCTGGTTGGCATCGCGCTGGCTGCAACAGGCATTCCGTTGCTGGTACGAATCGTCCGGCAACGAATGTTGTGGAGTCTTCGGAACAAGCTGGTTATTACCTATCTGCTTATCGGACTGGCTCCAGTAGTCCTCTTTCTAACGCTGGTTCTGATCTCGGGCTACGTTGCGGCTGGCCAGTTCGCCATCCATCTGGCGGATTCGCGCATTCAGGAAGAACTATCGCAGATGAGCAGCGATAATGCCCATCGCGTCGAGCTGGTCGCTCATCTCCTGCAGGGAAACCAGCCTCCGCCAGCGGCCATGGGGGGCGTGGAGCTGAGCGGGGGAATGGATATGGTGCGGAGAAAGCTGCACCGCGAGAGCGCAGCGTATCTCAACGGAGCTCCCGTGGCCCTGGGAACGACTCATGGCCAGACGCCTCTGGGGCTGCCTCCGTGGGCAGCGGAACTCAAGGGCGGCCAGTTCGATGGACTGGTGCTGGACGGCGGCGATCTCTACCTTACAGTGATCAACCAGCAGCGTATGAACGACGGCCGTCTGCTGAGCCTGGTGACAAGCCTTATTGTCGACAGCCAGGTGATGGACATGATCGCTCGCGGCCTTGGCCGGGCGCAATTCCTCCCGGAACGATTGAGCGGGAACGAGCCGGACGAGGCTAGTTCGAAGTTTTCGTCAGCCCCGAAAGTCAGGGAGCGGATCCGAAAGCGTCGCGAGGGCGCGGTTGCAGGTGGGGTGCAGGCTCCTGCCGTAAACCTCGCCGACATCCAGGTCAGTTTTGTCTCGACCGTCGACATGACCGACTGGGGGACCGGCGAACGCGACAGCGTACCGATTGGAGTCAGGTCGCGACCGTCTCAACTTTACAACCAGCTCTTCGGCGCCTCGCTTCGCAGCCGGTTTACGAATGCCTACCGGTTCGGCCTCATCGCGCTTTGCGTTCTTTTTGCTCTCATCGAACTGCTCGCGCTGGTGATGGCCATCCGGCTCAGCAAGACGATGACGACCTCGGTCGCCGATTTGTACGACGCCACCCAAAAGATCGATCGGGGTGAGTTCAACCATCGCATCGGCGTTACGCGCGAAGATCAGCTTGCCGAGTTGAGCCGGTCGTTCAACAAGATGACCGGTTCTCTGCAACGCCTGCTCGAAGAGCAGAAGGAGAAGGAACGGCTGCAGAGCGAGCTCTCGATCGCCCAGGAGGTGCAGGCGAACCTGTTTCCTCGGCAGGTTACGAGCCTGCCTTCGCTGGAGCTGCATGGTGTCTGCCGTCCGGCTCGCTCCGTGAGCGGCGACTACTACGACTTCCTCGTCTTCCACGATGCGGCTCACAACGGGCACGCCGGCGGAACGGAGACCGGCGTCGGAATTGCCATCGGCGACATCAGCGGAAAAGGAATCTCCGCAGCGCTGCTGATGGCGACGTTGCACTCGGCGGTTCGCGCCTACCGATTCGCCAGCGAAGAGCTGGTCTACAGCGAGTCGGCGGTTGCGGGCTTGCTGGCCAGCCGCGACGAGCTTGGAAACGACTGCGACGAGCTGTTCCAATCGCCGGGGAGAATCCTGTCGCTGCTGAATCGTCACCTCTACCGCAGCACGCAGCCGGAGAAGTACGCGACCTTGTTCCTGGCGCACTACGATGCGCAGTCGGCGATGCTGACTTACTCCAACGCCGGTCAGCTTCCTCCGCTGGTGCTGGGGCGCGATGGTGTGGTGCGAAGGCTCGATCGCGGCGGCACCGTCGTGGGGCTGATGGACGGGATGCAGTATGAAGAGGATCGTTTCCAGATGCGCGCGGGAGACATCTTCGTCGGCTACTCGGACGGGGTCACGGAACCTGAGAACGACTTTGGAGAGTTCGGCGAGGAGCGCCTGATGGAGGTGGTCCGCAGATATCGCGACCAGCCGCTCCACGTGATCTCAAGCCAGGTGATGCAGGCGCTCGATGCCTGGATCGGGGCCGAGGAGCAGCCGGACGACATTACGCTGGTTCTGGCACGTCAGGTATAGTGCCCCCCCGTACTTTTTGCGCAAAGTCTTGGAAACATTGATTTTAGGTCCGGACCTGTATTTGCATCCGATCTTTCAGAACACGTTTTCTCGCTATTTCCATTTTAGTTGATGGAGAGCAGTAAATCGGCATATGTAAGTTATTGGTACTGGAGCGTTTAGGTGAATGTGTGGCTTGACAGGGTTTAAAGCGGTTCGCGCCTTTGCGCGAATGAAACCCACATCTCAGAATCGAGATGTGGGCACCGACACCCGTGGTAGAGAAGCAGATTCCTCGGCTTCGCTCGGAATGACAAAGTCGGAGGCGAGATTGGACTTTGGCTAACCCTACCGGGCTGTGGGTGGCGGTTTGATCTAAATGCGGGGCCTCGCTTCGCTCGGAATGACAAAGTTATGGCAACGATTCAGCTCACAACATTAGGGCGCGGCGTGGATCGCTTTTACAGCTATGGCGTTGGGTGAGGAGCCTGCGGGCAGGATGGTAAATAGCGCGGCCCCCTGTTTGCCCTGGGTCCGGATAACAGCTATGTCTCCGGAGCGTGCATCGGCGGCGAGGAGAAGGTGTTCGTCCGCGGAGAAGGCCAGTGCATCGGGGGAAGATCCGGTGTGGACGGTCGTGACGAGCTGCCCGTCTTCGATGCTGTAGACGCTGATGAGGTCAGAGCCGAAGTCCGCGACCCAAAGCGTGGAACCGTCCCGGGTGATGATGCCATGCACAGGCTTGTTGCCAATCATGTAGGTTCCGAGGACCTGATTGTTCCAGGTATCGATCTCGGAGATGGAGTCGGAGCCGAAGTTGGAGACGAAGACCTCTCCTCCATCAGGTTTGAGGGCCAGGTGGACGGGAGTCTTGCCCACGTCGAGCAGGGTGAGCAGGTGATCGGAGGTTGCGGCGGGGTCCTGGCGCGCGGGCCAGGACCCGGGGGCGGCGGCGAGGGAGATGGCCATGACCTGATGGCCACCCGAGCAAGCGATGAAGGCCTTCGAGGAGTCCGGCAGGATGGCGATATCGGTTGCGCCGGGACAGCCTGGGTAGGCAACGCGGAGTTTGAGGGGAGGTCCGGAGGTCTCCTGCGGCCCTGGCTGGGGAGTTTCTGGAGAGTCCTGCTGTGGGGCCTGGGGCTGCGCATAGGCGGCGGCACTATAGATGGACACGCTGCCGGATTTGCGATTTGAGACGACGACGGAGCGCATGTCGGGGGAGATGCGAGCGAGTCCCGGCTCCTCGCCTGCGCCGACGACGGCGATCTCGCGGCGGCGGTTGAGGTCGATGACGCTGACCGAGTTGGAGCCTGAATTGGCGACGTAAGCGCGCTCCCCTGCCGGGTCGACGCTGATGAAATAAGGCTGGCGGTGGACGCCGATGGTGGCGGCGATGGTGTTTGTGGCCGCGTCGATGACGGTAATGGTCCCGGAGTTGGTGTTGACGGCATACACCTCATTCCTCCGGGGATTGGCGGCGATCCCGGTAGGATTGTCGCCGACTCGGAGGGTCCGGTCGGGACGCAGGTTTACCAGGTCCAGAACGCTGACGGTATTGGAGTTGCCGTTGGTTACATAGGCAAACTCGCGATAGCCGGGAGGAACGTCGGGAAAGCTGCTGCGGCGGCACCCAAGAGGGAGAAGAGCGAGCAAAAACAGTGCGAGAAGTCTGGCTCGCGGTCGATGACGGGATGTTGGCACTAAAGCGAGTTTATCGGTCGATATTGTGGGGTCGCAAGTTGCGGAGCGATCTCCAATAAAAAAAGATTTTTATAAATTTGCGAAACCTTTCGTTCAGAAATGGTGTCTACGAGATTGATGCGAGGAGTTGCCAGATGGGGAGCTCTTGCATCGTCTGTAAATCCTTCTCGGACAACGAAGCTACCTCGTGTAGCTTCGTTGCTTTTTTTTAATTTGGCGGGGATTTTGGGATCTGGAGTTTTCTGGCTGATTCGGAAGATTTCCCTCTGGGCAATCAAAGTGCCTATAACCCCGTTTTATGGCGCGCTACTCGAACCATTTGTCCGATATGCGGACTACCAACCGCGACGGAGCTTCTCAAAATCAGGGCAACGCGATCGAAGGCCATTGTCCCCGCAATCGTGCCTGAGCGCGGCGCCTGCCTTACGCTATTTCTTTAAACTCATCGGGGGACCGCTGACGCGCTTGCCAAAAAGGTCGACATCCACCTCGACGCGGTCGGCGATCTTGATGAAGGGGATGCCACTGTTCATCCCGAAGTCTTTGCGGTCAAAGGCCATTACCCCCTTAACCTCGCCTTCGCCTGTCCCGATACCGGAAACCGTCAGCGACAGTGTCTCGGGTTTGGAGACTCCGCGTATCGTAAAGGTCCCCGGTATGTCAAAGGTGTTTGGACCGGTCTGAACGATCTTCGTTGAATGGAAGGTGATCCACGGATCGTGCTCGGCGTCGAAGAAGTCCTTGCCCTTCAGTTTGCCGTCCTTCATGCCACTTCCGGTATTCACGCTGCCCGCCTGAGCCCTGATGTCCAAAACGCCCGTCGTGACATCCGTAGAAGGGAACGTCAGCTTGGCATCCCACTTGTCAAACTTACCGGCTATAGCGACAGAGGCTTTCACATTGAACCCAATCGAGCTTTTCGCCTTGTCGAATTCGAAAACAGGAGCTCCCGCGGACGCCTGCGGCCGCGCCGTCGTAGTCGTGAAGACGAACACCATAGTAAGGCCCACAAACCAATTGGCTTTCTTCATGGTTTTCCTCCGTAACGGGAATCTGCTGCGGGTTCAGGAATCTTGCGCGGCGGGTTACCCAGGCCACGATAACAATCGCTTGGCGGATTATTTTACTGCGTTCCGCTAAGCAAATAGACGCAACCATTACAACAACCGCACCTGTCTGTTTAGACAGGTCTCCCGTACTCGTTGCTGTGCTAAAGAAGACACAACGCCTGAGCCGTTCGACTTGAACAACTTGTGTGTATAACCGGCTATGGAATAGTGAACTGACCTGCCTGAAAAGTCTCGCTTTCAGCAAGCTCGACGGCAGGTTTCCGATAACGCCGTTTTCACGCAGAAGAGAATGAGTCAACTACTATTCAGGTGTGACAACATCAAAAGCCTCTGAACTGCAAGTCCGACCGTTCTTTCAGCGAATTGCCTCATCTTTTGTGGCCCTTGCAATAGTCTGGATATGCGCTGCCGTGGCCATCGGGGTCTACCTTAGATCCCCGCAGGGGGCCGTAGCTGGTCTCATCTCGTCTATCCCTACATTCGCGATTGGGTGGGTTGTAGTGGGTCTTCCCGTTGTTGTGGCAGGCCGTCGGGTTATCCAAATCCCGATGTGGGTTGTCGGGCTCCTTGGCGCAACTGCCGCCGCAATCATCCTTTTCGGAATAGATCGCGAGGACCATCTATACCTGCTTCACCATCTACTTGGACTACCCGCGTTAGCTTTAGTCTCAGGAGCCGCTGGCATGGTGATCTATCGCCTACTGATTGAGACGAAGAATTAGCCTGCAAAGTCGGGTTTTCGGAAACTTCAGCCTCTCTCAAACGGATCCACACTACCGAT
>Ga0193716_1002382_pt1 | contig 10587 bp, 6 predicted proteins | sample U2c1metaG_FD_145901 | JGI IMG/M metagenome (GOLD analysis project Ga0193716, IMG submission 145901) | Soil microbial communities from a riparian zone of the East river system, Colorado, United States - U2c1 | ecosystem: Environmental > Terrestrial > Soil > Riparian zone | place: USA: East River...
TGCTGAGCGGCAGCTTCAATCCCGCCACCAGCGGCGAGGAGGCCGGCGTGCCGATTACCACCGCGCCATCGCTGACGGCGCCTGCGATGACCGCCTTGTCCAGCAAACCGGAAAGGCCGTGCGTCAATTCCGCCTTGGCGGCATCCAGCGAAGGGGCGGCGCCTTCCGACACGACCGTGGTGGCCAGTGGGCGATATTGCGGCTGGGCGCTCGCCTCCATGGGGCGATAACGCAGCCACAGGTCGTAGCCATCTTCGGCGCGCGCAGGTGCGGCCAGCAACAGAAATGCGACGGCGACAAGGGGAAGCGCCCTCCAGCCCCGGCTTCTGATGGCCTCCATGTCTTGCTCCTTTTTGGCTTTGCGAGCTTGGAAGTTAGCGTTACCATTTCTCCGCCGCCCGTCAACCGGGCGGCCAAAGCGGCTAGACTGGACCACAAGAACAAGCCCGCCAAAGCGGGCGAACGGGAGGAACGATGCGCCGCTTTCTGGGGCTACGCTGGCTGACCATCGGCCTGATCATGCTGGGGGCGATGGTCAACTTCCTGTCGCGCCAGACCCTGTCGATCGCCGCGCCCACCGTCATTGCCAACCTGCACATCACCACCCAGCAATATGGCTGGATCACCTCGGCCTTTCAGGGCGGCATCATGCTGCAACCCATCGTGGGCTACGTCATCGACGTGCTGGGCGTGAAGTCGGGCTTCGCCCTCTTCGCCTTTCTGTGGTCGGTGATCTGCATGGCTCATGGGCTGGCCGGCAGTTGGCAGATCCTGGCCGGCCTGCGCGGACTGCTGGGCTTTGCCGAAGGGGCTTTCTCGCCCGGCGGACTCAAAGTGGTGTCGGAGTGGTTTCCCGCCAAGGAGCGCGGGTTGGCCGGCGGCCTTTATAATATCGGACCGTCGCTGGGATCGATGCTGGCGCCGCCTTTGGTCGCCTGGGCGATCCTCAACTATTCTTGGCAAGCTTCCTTTGTCATCGTCGGCTTGATCAGTCTGGCATGGGTGGGACTGTGGCTGATCTTTTACCGCCCGGTGCGCCAGCATCCCGCGCTGTCGGAAGAAGAACGCAATTACATTGTCTCGGGCCAGGAAGCTTACCTGCAGGCCGTAGACACAAAGCCTTCGATCCTGTCCATCCTCAAGCGGCGCAATTTCTGGGGCATTGCGCTCCCCCGCTTTCTCACCGATCCCACTTGGGGCATGCTGTCCTTCTGGGTGCCGCTGTATCTGACAACGGTGCGGCATTTCGATCTCAAGCATATCGCGCTCTATGCCTGGCTACCGTTCCTGGCTGCCGATCTGGGCTGCATCTTCGGGCCCAGCGTGGTGCTGTTCCTGCAGAGGCGCGGCCTGCACCTGATCGATGCGCGGCGCTGCGCATTTACGCTCGGCGCCTTCATGATGATCGGCGTGGCCTTCACCGGCGTGGTCAAGGATCCGCTGATGGCCGTGGCGCTGATCAGCCTGGCGGGCTTCGCCCACCAGACACTGTCGGTCACCATGATCACCATGGCCACCGACCTGTTTCCCCGCAACGAAGTCGGCACCGTGGCCGGCATGGCCGGCACCTGCGCCAATCTGGGCATCCTGATCTTCACCTTTGAACTGGGGCAACGGGTCGGGGAGATCGGCTATACGCCCGTTTTTGTTTTGCTGGCGGTATTGGATATTGTTGCCGCCATCGTTGCCTGGACCGTAATCCGAAAGCCCGCTGCGCGTGCCTGACATCCAAAACCCCATTCTCAAAGGCTTTAATCCCGATCCTTCCATTTTGCGGGTGGGCGACGACTATTACATCGCCACCTCGACCTTCGAGTGGTTTCCGGGCGTGCAGATCCACCACTCCAAGGACCTGGTGAACTGGCGGTTGCTGGCCCGGCCGCTCAGGCGTGCCAGCCAGCTCAACATGCTGGGCGATCCGGATTCCTGCGGCATCTGGGCGCCCTGCCTGTCGCACGACGGCGAACAGTTTTATCTGATCTATACCGATGTGAAGCGTTATGGCCGCACCTCTGTCGGCGGCGCGGCGGGCGCGAGCCTGCGCGACTTCCACAATTATCTGGTCACCGCCAAGACTATCGATGGCGAATGGTCGGATCCCGCTTACATCAACAGCAGCGGCTTCGATCCGTCGCTATTCCATGATGACGATGGCAAGAAATGGTTCGTCAATATGCTGTGGGATCACCGTCCCGGACAGAACCGCTTCGCCGGCATCGTGGCGCAGGAATATTCCCCGGCGGACAAGAAATTGATCGGCGAACGCGTGAATATCTTCAAAGGCACGCCACTGGGCCTGACCGAAGCGCCACATCTCTACAAGCGCGATGGCTTTTATTACCTGCTGACGGCGGAAGGCGGTACCGCCTGGAACCATGCTGTCACCATGGCGCGTTCCAGGAACTTGCTCGGGCCTTATGAACTGCATCCCGACACATACATCCTAAGCGCCCGAACCCGGCCGGATGCGCCGTTGCAGCGCGCCGGCCATGCCGACCTGGTGGAGACGCAAGGCGGCAACACCTACATGGCCTATCTCTGCGGCCGTCCGCTGAAAAATCGCGGCCGCTGCACCCTGGGGCGCGAGACCGCCATCCAGAAAATGCAGTGGCAGGATGGCTGGCTTTACACCGAAGGCGAGCCTGGCCTGCCGCAACTGCAAACACCGGCACCCAAGCTGAAACCGCATTCTTTTCCGCCCGCGCCGACACGTGACGATTTCGACGCGCCTGCCTTGCCGATCGACTTTCAATGGCTGCGCACGCCCTATCCCGAGACCATCTTCAGCCTGACAGCACGGCCCGGGTATCTGCGCCTCTATGGCCGCGAAAGCATCGGCAGCCTGTTCACCCAGGCGCTGGTGGGGCGGCGCCAGCAATCGCATTGCTACAGCGCCGAAACGGTTCTGGACTTCGAGCCCGCGCATTTCCAGCAGGCGGCGGGGCTAGTCTGTTATTATGGCGGCAACAAATTTCATTACCTGCATGTCACCCACGACGAGACGCATGGCAAACACATCCGCGTGATGTCGGCCCTGCCGGATGCCCCAGTGGGCGATGCCTTCACCCCGCCCATTCCTCTTCCGCTGGGCCCGATCAGGCTGCGCGTCGAGGTAGACGAGGAGCGACTGTACTTTGCTTGGGCCTCTGGTCAGGCCGCATGGCAGCGCCTGCCCCAGACATTCGATGCCTCTATCCTGTCCGACGAAGCCCAGCTGCCGGGGACCGCCAACTTCACCGGCGCCTTTGTCGGCATGGCCTGCCAAGACATGGCCGGCACCGCCGCACCCGCCGATTTCGACTGGTTTTCCTATTCGGAGCGCGCCTTTGTGGCCGATCCTTTCGCAGTTGCGTAAAGCATCGCAAAAGCGCTCGAAAGCCGCTAAAAAAACCGGCGGCTTTTGACAAAAGCAGCGTGATTTCCTAGGCTTGATAGCGTTACCACAAAACACGGCCACAGAGCCGCGGGTTTGGGTAAGCAAGGGGTGTAATGTGTTGAAGATCGTTTCCGCCAAGGTGATCGTCACCTGTCCTGGGCGCAATTTCGTGACCTTGAAAATCGAAACCTCGGACGGCATCACCGGCCTGGGCGACGCCACCTTGAGCGGCCGCGAACTGGCGGTGGCGAGCTATCTCACTGATCACCTGGTGCCCTGCCTGATCGGCCGCGACGCCCACCGGATCGAAGACACCTGGCAGTATTTCTATCGTGGCGCTTATTGGCGGCGCGGCCCCGTGACCATGGCGGCCATCGCCGCGGTGGACATGGCGCTGTGGGACATCAAGGCCAAGGCCGCAGGCCTGCCGCTCTACCAGCTGTTGGGTGGCAAGTGCCGCGACGGCGCCATGGTCTATTCCCACGCCAACGGCACCACCATCGAAGAGACCTTGGAAAAGGCGCAAGGCTATATCGCGGACGGCTACAAGGCGGTGCGGCTGCAGGCCGGCGTGCCGGGATTGAAGGCGACCTATGGCGTATCAAAAACCAACAAGCCCTATGATCCGGCGGACTCCGACATTCCCAGCGAATATGTCTGGTCGAGTGAAAAGTACCTGCGCTCGGTGCCTGAACTGTTCAAGCGCGCGCGCGACGTGCTGGGCTGGGACGTGCATCTGCTGCACGACGTCCATCACCGCCTGACGCCGATCGAGGCCGGGCGGCTGGGCAAGGACCTGGAGCCCTATCGCCTGTTCTGGCTGGAAGACACGGTGACGGCCGAGAACCAGGCGAATTTCCGCCTGATCCGCCAGCACACCACCACGCCGCTGGCAGTGGGCGAAATCTTCAACAGCATCTGGGACTGCAAACAGCTGATCGAAGAGCAGTTGATCGACTATATCCGCGCCACGGTGGTGCATGCTGGCGGCATCACCCACCTGCGCCGCATCGCGGCCCTGGCCGACATCTACAATGTGCGCACCGGTTGCCACGGCGCCACCGACCTGTCGCCGGTCTGCATGTCGGCGGCGCTGCATTTCGACATCTCGATTCCCAATTTCGGCATCCAGGAATGGATGCACCATGCCGAAGTGACCGACGAGGTCTTCCAGCGCACCTATACGTATCGCGATGGCGCGCTGCATCCCGGCGAAGGACCGGGCCTGGGCGTGGAGATCGATGAAAAACTGGCCGCAAAATATCCCTACCAGCGCGCCTATCTGCCGGTGAACCGGCTGGAAGACGGCTCATTGACGAACTGGTAGCCGGGGCAACCGGCACCGCAGGAGGAGGACACGATGACCCTGACCGAGCCTACCGTGTCCCGCGCCGGGCATATGCGCTGGTTCATCTGTGCCTTGCTCTTCGCCATCGTCGCCCTCAACTATACCGACCGCCAGGTGCTGAGCGTTCTGAAACCGACCCTGCAGCAGACCTATGGCTGGAGCGAGATCGGCTATGGCGACGTCGCGTTCTGGTTCCAGGCGGCCTATGGACTGGGTTATGTGGTGTTCGGCCGGATCGTTGACCGCTTCGGCGCCAAGGTGGGCGGCAGCATCGCCGTTACCATCTGGACCATCGCGCATATGGCGCATGCGCTGGTCACCAGCACCGCCGGCTTCACCTGGGTGCGCATTCCCATGGGGCTGGGCGAATCCGGCCTGTTTCCCTGCACCCTGGCCGCGACGGTCGAATGGTTTCCCAAGCGCGAGCGGGCGCTGGCCGTCGGCATCTTCAATGCCGGCTCCAATGTCGGCGCCATCCTGGCGCCCTTCCTGGTGCCTATCATCACTCTGACCCTGGGCTGGCAGATGGCCTTCATCATCACCGGCCTTTTGACCTTCGTCTGGCTGGCGGTATGGTTGATCTGGTACCGCAGTCCGCGCCAGATGCCGGGCATCAGCCCGGCGGAACTCGCCTATATCGAATCCGATCCCCAGGAAGCGCAGCGCCCCGTGGCCTGGTCCAAACTGCTCTCCACCCGCCAGACCTGGGCTTACATCATGGGCCGCTTCCTGATCGATCCGGTGTGGTGGACTTTCCTGTTCTGGCTGCCCGACTTTTTCGCCAGGCGTTATGGCGTGGATCTCAAGCATTATGGCCCGCCGCTGGTCGCCATCTATGTGATGGCAGATATTGGCTCGGTGCTGGGCGGCTGGCGCTCATCCCACCTGATCAAGCGCGGCTATGCCGTGGGCAGGGCGCGCAAGCTGGCGATGCTGGCTTGCGCCGTCTGCGCCTTGCCCGTGGCCGGCGCCATGTATGCCGACAATATCTGGCTGGCGGTGGCGGTGATTGGCCTGGCGTGCGCCGCGCACCAGGGCTTCTCCGCCAATCTCTACACCTTGCCCTCCGATCTTTTCCCGCGCTGGGCTGTCGGCTCCGTTGTCGGGTTGGGCGGTCTGTCCGGCGCGCTGGGCGGCATGCTGATGAGCAAATATGCCGCCAATGTGCTGCAAACGATCGGCAGCTACACGCCGATTTTCGTCTTCGCGTCCCTCGCCTATCTGCTGGCCCTGCTGGTGGTGCACCTGATCGCGCCCAACTACACGCCCGTCACCCGTTTCACGCCCGAGAGTTGAACAATAGATGTCCGTACGTCTTGATCCCCATCGTTACTTTCCTGCCGAGCCGGCGCAGCGCGCCATCGCCTCCGAACTGTTCGCGACGATCGAAAAGCTGCCCATCATCAGCCCGCACGGGCATTGCGATCCGGCCTGGTTCGCAAAGGACGCGGCGTTCGAAGATGCGGTCAGCCTGTTGTTGTGGCCTGATCACTATCTGCTGCGGCTGCTCTATAGCGCCGGCGTCACCCTGAAAAGTATCGGCATTGCGCCGCTGGACGGCAGCGGCGGGTTGGTGGAAACAGACCGTCGCAAGATCTGGAAGCGGTTGGCCGATCACTATTACATCTTCCGCGGCACGCCCTGCCGCGCCTGGCTGGATCACACCTTCCTGGACGTGTTCGGGCTGGACCGCGCTTTTGGGCCGGATACGGCGGATTATTATTTCGACACCATCAACGAGAAGCTGAAGATCCCCGCCTTCCGTCCCCGCGCCCTGTTCGAGCGTTTCAATATCGAGGTCATCGCCACCACCGAACATTCCCTGGACCTGCTCAAGGACCATGAGGCCATCGCGGCCTCCGGCTGGAAGGGGCGTGTGGTCACCACCTTCCGCCCTGACGAAGTCACCGATCCCGACCATGAGCATTTCGCCGCCAGCCTCGGCAAGATCGGCGAACTCAGCGGCGAAGACACCACGGGCTGGCGCGGCTATCTGAAAGCGATCGAGAATCGCCGCGCCTTCTTTCGCGCCCATGGCGCCACCGCCACCGACCATGGCCATGCCACTGCCCAGACCGCCGATCTTGCGCCCGCCGAGGCCGAGGCGCTGTTCGCCAAGGTTCGCACCGGCAAGGCCGACGCGCGCGAGCGCGAACTGTTCCGCGGCCAGATGCTGACCGAAATGGCGCGCATGTCGGTGGAAGACGGCATGGTGATGCAGATCCATCCCGGCTGCTGGCGCGATCACAATGAACTGATCCATCGCCGCTTCGGCCGCAATATCGGCGGCGACATGCCCATGCAGGGCGCCTTCATGGGTCCGCTCAAGCCGCTGCTGGATCGTTTCGGCAACAATGCCGACTTCACGCTGGTTCTCTTCACCCTGGACGAGACCACCTATGCGCGCGAACTGGCGCCGCTGGCCGGCCATTATCCCTGCCTCAAGCTGGGTCCGGCCTGGTGGTTCCATGACTCGCCCGAAGGCATGATGCGCTATCGCCGCCAGACCACCGAAAGCGCCGGCTTCTACAACACCGCCGGTTTCAACGACGATACCCGCGCCTTCTTCTCCATTCCCTCGCGCCACGATCTGGCGCGGCGGATCGACTGCGCCTATCTGTCCGAGCTGGTGATCCAGGGGCGGCTGCCGATGGCCGAAGCCGCCGAGGTCGCCAAGGACCTGACCTACAATCTGCCGAAAAAAGTCTACAAGCTGTGAGGCTGGACGCGGCTGCGCTGGCGCAGCTTCCGCAGCGCGTGCGCCGCCCCGCTTTCGATCCCGCCCGCCTGAAATGCGGCATCGTGCATCTGGGCATCGGCGCTTTTCACCGCGCCCATCAGGCCGTGTTCACCGAGGACGCCATCGAAAAGCAAGGCGGCAATTGGGGCATCATCGGCGCCTCATTGCAGCGGCCCGATGTGCCGGACGCGCTGGACCGCCAGGACTGCCTTTACACGGTCGAAAGCCTGGGGGCGGCGGCGCGCTACCGGGTGATGGGCGTTATCCGCCAGGCCCTGTTCGCACCGCGCGACCGCGACGCGCTACTGACCGCCCTGGCCGCACCCACCACCCATGCGGTGACCCTGACCCTGTCGGAAAAGGGTTACTGCCTGGCCGGTGACGGGTCGCTGGATTTTTCCCATCCAGACATTATGGCGGACATGGCCGCGCCGCAGACGCCGCGCTCCGCCATCGGCTGGCTGGCCTTTGCGCTGGAGCAGCGGCGCCAGAACGGTGCCGGGCCGCTGACCATCCTGTCCTGCGACAATCTCCAGTCCAATGGCGAAAAGCTGGCGGCCGCGGTAACCGCGCTCGCCGACCGCATTCAGCCGGGTCTGGCGCAATGGGTCGTCGCCAACACCGGATTTCCGCTCACCCTGGTGGACTGCATCGTACCGGCCGCCGATGCGGCGCACCGCGCCCGCGTCGCCGCAGCACTGGGTATGGAGGATGACGCCAGCGTGCTGCGCGAAGAGTTCTCCCAATGGGTGATCCAGGACCGTTTCGCCGGCCCCCTGCCCGCCTGGGGTGCGGTGGGCGCCGAGATCGTGCCCGACATCGCGGGTTATCAGCGCCTGAAGCTGCATGTGCTGAACGCCGCCCATTCGGCCCTGGCCTATCTGGGGCTGCCGCGCGGACACACTTATGTGCGCCAGGCCATCGCTGATCCAGAACTGCTGCGTTTTCTGGACGAGATGATGGCGCGCGAGATTACGCCCGCCCTGGCGCCGCTGGATGTGGCCGGCTATTGGCGCACGGTAAAGACGCGCTTTGAAAATCCCATGATCGACCACCGCCTGGCGCAGATCGCCGAGGATGGTTCCCTCAAGCTGCCCCAGCGCCTGTTTCCCATGCTGACGGACAATGCCCGGGCCGCACGCGATATCACCCGCATGGCCGCGATCGTGCGTGCCTGGCTGGATCTGATGGCGGCCACCACCCGCCCGCGCGATCCCGCCCATGCCTGGCTGGCGGAGTGGGCGCACGCCGGCGGCGACAAGGCCAAGGCGCTGGACAATACCGCGCTGTTTCCCGATCCCTTCCGCCGCGATGCGCGCCTGCGCGCCGCGATCCTTGCGGCAGGCGACTAATCGGGCGGCGCCGCGTTCGGCGGCAGCGCCTTGTAATAGCCGAGCGGATATTTGGGCTGGTAGCCGTTCGCGAACGGCCGCTTGGCGAAGGTGGCGAAATAGGCCAGGCCCGCGTCGCGGAACCACACCGCGTCCCGATGCTGCATCACCAGGAACTGCTTCACGGCCGCGAAGCGCTCGTCATCGATCCTGTCCTTCAGACCGTCCCAGCTCCGCTGCATCTCCTCCACCTCGCCGACGCCGCGGTGATAGCGAAACTGCAGTTCCTCCCACAGCGTGCGGCCTGACTTCAGTCTGGTGTCCCAGGGAACGTGATGGAACCACAGCAACAGATCGTCGGGCGTGGTGCGTATATTCCCCCATTGCTCTTTCAGCGGCGAGTTGTACTGCGCCACCGAATTATAGCCTGTCGCTGAGCGGTCGAAACCAAGGCCCTTCTCGTCGGCACGGTGGAAATAAACATCGCCCCAGTCTGGGCGAGTTGCTTCGTTGTACCAGGGCCATGGCCCGTAATGGGTATTGGCCTTGTCGATGTCGAGAAAATTGAGGCCCAGCGGCTGCTGGTAATCGATCAGGGCCGGAAAGGATTTCATCAGCATGTCCAGGACCGGCGCGACCAGCAGCGGATCGTTGCCGAAACTCATCCGGGTCCATTCCTCGCCCACACTGCGGGCACTGGACTCCGGGTCCCAGGCAAAGCGGCCATAGGCATACCAGTTGGCCTGGTTGAAGATGGAGCCGGTCCAGTTGCGGTCATTGCCGACATTGGCGATCCCGGCCACGCCCGTCAGCCTGGGATGGTTGTAGGCGCCTACCACGATGCGCGCGACGGTCGAACCCTTGCCATATTCATAGGTGTCGGAGCGGTAGATTTCCTCATACAGGAAGCCGGTATAGGACAGATCGGCGCCCTGGCCGGTATATTCCTTGGTCACCGGGAATTCGACCGCCATCTGGGTGTGCGGCATGGCGCCGAACAGCGGCGCGAAGGGCTCGCGCGCCTGGAAGTCCAGCGGGCCCTCCTTTTCCTGCACGATCACATTGTCGCGAAATTGGCCGTCGAACGGCTTGATGATGCGATAGGCTTCGGCGATGCGGTCCAGTTTCCAGTCCTTGCCGGGATCGTCATAGACAAAGGCGCGGTACATCACGATGCCGTGATGCGGCGCCAGCAGGTCGGCATACATGTTGGCGCCGTCCGAATGGCTGCGTCCGTAATCCTGCGGCCCGGGCTGGCCTTCCGAATTGGCCTTGATCAGAAATCCGCCGAAATCAGGAATGCGGCGGTAGATTTCCTCTATCCTGCCCTGCCACCAGGCGCGCACCGCGGGATCCAGCGGATCGGCGGTCTTGAGGCCACCGATCTCCTCCGGCGCCGTGAACCGGGGTGCCAACCACACTTTCACACCCCAAGGGCGGAATTCCTCGGCCAGCGCCGCGACCTTTTCGATATATTCGCTGGTCAGAATGGCAGAGCTGGAATTGACGTTGTTCAGCACCGCCCCGTTGATCCCGATCGAGGCATTGGCCCGGGCATATTCGCCGTAGCGCGGATCGCGATAGGCGGGCAGCGTCTGCCACCGCCACAGCGATGCGCCGGCATAGCCGCGCTCGATGCTTCCATCCAGATTGTCCCAATGGTCCAGCACCCGTACCATCAGCTTGGGCGCATCCGTGAGATCGAGATGATCTATGGGCTGGCGCGTCTGGATGCGGCGCAGGAAAGCAAAGACGCCATACAAAACGCCAGCCCATAGATCATCTCGATCTC
>Ga0193716_1002383_pt1 | contig 10586 bp, 7 predicted proteins | sample U2c1metaG_FD_145901 | JGI IMG/M metagenome (GOLD analysis project Ga0193716, IMG submission 145901) | Soil microbial communities from a riparian zone of the East river system, Colorado, United States - U2c1 | ecosystem: Environmental > Terrestrial > Soil > Riparian zone | place: USA: East River...
ACGGCTTATTGCACCGCCCTTGGTGATCTCGCGCGCCGCTACCTCGGCGGGACGGCGGATGGGCGCAATGTGCCGGACGCGGACACGAGCCTGGCGATCACCGACTGCCAAAAAGGCAACACCGCAGCCGGCATTCCGGTGTTGGAAAAGAAGCTGCGCGCCGCCCGCTTCACCCTGCCCAAACGCTCATGACACGCTGAGCGCGGCACCTGTCAGGCGACGATAGGCATCGAGATAGCGCGCGCTGGTGGCGGCGACCACCTCGGGCGGCAACGGCGGCGGCGGCGCCTCACCGTTCCAGCGGCCGGCATGCCGCTCGATATCGAGCCAGTCGCGCAGCGGCTGCTTGTCGAAACTTGGCTGCGGACGCCCCACCTCATACCCGTCGGCCGGCCAGAAGCGCGAGCTGTCGGGCGTCATCACCTCGTCGATCAGGATGATCCTGCCGTCCTTGGTGCGGCCGAACTCGAATTTGGTGTCGGCGATGATGATGCCGCGCGCGCGGGCGATGTCGCGCCCCTGGAGATAGACCGAGCGACTCTGCCGCTCAAGCTCGGCAGTCACTTCCGTCCCGAGCGCCTCGCGCATGCGGGCGATGGTGATGTTCTCGTCATGTCCGGATTCGGCCTTGGTCGCGGGGCTGAAGATCTGCGGCTCGAGGATCTCGCTCTCGCGCAGGCCCGGCGGCAGTTTCTCGCCGGCCAGCGTGCCGTGGCTTGCATATTCCTTCCACGCCGAGCCGGTGAGATAGCCGCGGATCACGCATTCGACCGGAAAAACGGTGGCGCGCCGGCACAGCATGGCACGGCCGGCGATGGCGGCGCGATGGGGCTTGAGCGCCGGCACCGCCGCCACGATCTCGTCGGCGTCGGCCGACAGCATGTGATGGCTGATCCCGCCCTTGAGCTGCCGGAACCACCAGGCGCTGATCTGGGTCAGCACCGCGCCCTTCATCGGGATCGCCTCGGCCATGACCACATCGAACGCGCTCACCCGGTCGGTCGCCACCAGCAGCAGCCGGTCTTCGTCCACCGCATAGATATCGCGCACCTTGCCGCGCGCGATCCGCGTGAGCGGCAGATCGCTCGATGTCATCAGAATCATCATCACACCTCGTCCTGAGGAGGCCGCTCCTCAGCGTGAGGTTTGCCCCTTACTTCTCCGCGCGCATTTCGGCGAAGACTTCCTTGGCGGTCAATAGCGCCTCGCGCACCGAGGGCAGGCCGATATAGCCGCAGAGATGCATCAGCGACTCGGCCAGCTCGTCCTCGGTCCAGCCCTGGTTGCGCGCCATGCGCAAATGGATGGCAAGCTCCGGCCAGCGCGCCTGGGCGGTGTCGGAGATCACGCAGATCAGTGCCCTCGTCTTCATATCGAGTCCGGGCCGCGTCCACAGCATGCCGAACACGGCTTCGCGTGCGTAGTCGCCGAATTTCTTCATGATCGGGTCGTCGTAGACGCTCTTGGCCATCTTGTCGGCCGTCGCCGCACCCATCAGCTCGCGCCGGATCTCCGTGCCCTTTTTGTAGTTTGCGCTCTCTGTCATGATTTCCTCCGCTTTTCTGGCGTCCTTCAACGTCGAATAATTCCCTCATGGAATCAAGGTGTTGAACGGACAAGCTGGGCAAACCCGCGATTTATCGACCGCAGTGCGATTGACGGGGCCGTCCAGCAGGGCGATACCCGCGCCCGGTTCGGGGCTCGCCGCGCAACAGCGGCCCATGAGGTTCACCAGTCTTTCATGTCAGACCACGATTTGACCAAAACGCCTGCGCGCGGCCGCCGTGCGGCGCGGCTCACGCTCGCAGCGCTGGGCGTCGTCTACGGCGATATCGGCACCAGCCCGCTTTACACCGTCAAAGAGTGTTTCAGCGATTTCACCGGCCTGAAGCCCACGCCTGAAAATCTGCTCGGCATCCTGTCGCTGATCACCTGGGCGCTGATCATCGTCGTCACCCTCAAATACGTCCTTGTCGTCATGCGCGCCGACAACCGTGGTGAAGGCGGCGTGCTCGCCCTGATGGCGCTGGTGCAGCGCCGCTCCGAGATTCCCGAGACCAGGCGCCAACTCTATCTCGTGCTGGGGCTCGCCGGCGCCGCGCTGTTCTTCGGCGACTGTCTGCTCACACCCGCCATTTCGGTTCTGAGCGCCGTCGAAGGCCTGAATGTCGCCACGCCAACATTCGAACCGCTGGTCATACCGATCGCCCTTGGTGTGCTGATCGGTCTGTTCGCCATCCAGCGCGTCGGTACCGGCGGTGTCGGCCGTCTGTTCGGGCCGGTCATGGCTTTGTGGTTCATCGTGCTGTTCGTGCTGGGCGTACGCCAGATCATCGAGGCGCCGCAGATCCTGGCCGCCCTCTCGCCCCTGCAGGCGCTAAGTTTCGCCAGCCACAATGGCGTGGTGGCATTCATCTCGCTCGGCGCGGTCACCTTGGCGATCACCGGCGCCGAGGCGCTCTATGCTGATATGGGCCATTTCGGCGCCAAGCCGATCCGGCGCGCCTGGCTATGGTTCGTGCTGCCGGCGCTGCTCGCCAATTATTACGGACAGGGCGCTTTGCTGCTTGCCGATCCGACGGCGCTGGAGAATCCGTTTTTCCGCCTGGCGCCGCCCTGGCTGCTCTACCCGATGGTCGGCCTGGCCACCGTCGCCACCGTGATCGCCTCGCAGGCGACGATTTCCGGCGCTTTCTCCATGATCCAGCAGGCCACCTTGCTGGGCCTTTGTCCGCGCGTGCGTATCCGCCATACGTCGGAGAGCGAATTCGGCCAGATCTACGTGCCGGCGATCAACTGGCTGCAGCTCGTTGGCGTGGTTGTCCTGGTGATGTCCTTCAAATCCTCGACCAACCTTGCCGCCGCCTACGGTATTGCCGTCACCGGCACCATGCTGGTGACGACGCTGCTGGTCTTCACGCTGGCCAAGCGAACCTGGCATTGGAGTTGGCCGCTCGCCATTTTTGTGCTCGGCGGCTTCATGATCTTCGACAGCCTGCTGCTCGCCTCCAATATGCTGAAATTCCTGCAGGGCGGCTGGGTGCCGCTGGCGCTGGCCGCGTTGATTTTCGGCGCCATGTGGACATGGGTGAAAGGCCGCATGGCCGTGGCCCAGCGCGAGCGCGAGGGCGCGCTCAGCATCGAGGAGCTCCTGGCCAGCATCACGCCCGGCCGCGTCCACCGCCCGCAGGGCACCGCCGTTTATCTCACGGCCTTCTCGGGCAATGCGCCCAACTGCCTGCTGCACAATCTCAAACACAACGAAGTGCTCCACGAGCATGTCGTGCTGCTCACCATCGCGGTGCCCGACGAGCCCTACGTCAACCCCGGGGACCGCGCCCAGGTCGTCCATTTCGGCAAGGGCGTGCATCGCGTGATCCTGCGCTATGGCTTCATGGAAGCACCGGCGGTGCCGCGCGATCTTGGCCTGCTGGCCGACCGCGGCATACCGCTCGACCCGATGCGCACCTCCTACTTCGTCGGCCGCAACAGTTTCGTCGAGGCCAGCCGTCCGCTGCTGCCACGCTGGCAGGAAAAGCTGTTCATCGCGCTTGCCCGCGTCGCCTCCAGCGCCGGCGACTTCTTCGGCCTGCCCGCCAACCGCGTCATCGAGCTGGGCAGCCGCATCGAGATCTGAGACGCCTAGTCCTCGCTCAACCGGTAGCCGATGCCCGGCTCGGTGCGGATCAGGCGCGGCTCGGCGGGGTCGTCCTGCAGCTTGTGCCGGAGCTGGCCGATATAGACGCGCAGATATTGCGTGTCGTGCACATGTGCCGGCCCCCAGATCGCATTGAGTATCTGCTGGTGCGTGAGCACCCGCCCGGCATTGCGGGCCAGCAGCACCAGAAGATCGAACTCGCGCGGCGTCAGCCGGAGCTCGCGTCCGGCAAGCGTGGCGCGGTGCGCCGGAAGATCGATGGTGAGGTCGCCCAGGGCGATGACATCCTGCTCGGCGGGCCGGCTTTGGTGGTGGCATCAGTTCGCCGACGCCGAACGGCTTGTTCACATAGTCGTCGGCGCCGAGATCGAAGGCAGCGATCTTCTCGGCTTCGCGGTCGCGCGCCGACAGCACGATCACCGGCACGGCGCTGAAGGCCCGCACCTTGGCGATCACGTCCTTGCCGTCCATATCGGGCAAGCCGAGATCGAGGATCACGGCATCGGGCGCTTCCGCGGCGATCTTGCGGATGGCCTCCGCGCCGGTGTGGACCGCACTCACGGCGTAACCGTTGGCAGCCAGCGCCGGCGCAAGGAATCGGTGGATGGCGGGTTCGTCGTCGACCACCAGGATGCGGGCCGTGTCGATCATGCGATGGCAGCCTCCGTGCGTGTGCGCCGGGGCAAGCTGAGCACGAACTGCGCACCGTGGCCGTTCGCGACCGGGCTCATGGCCGCGATATCGCCGCCCTGGGCCTCGATGACTCCCTTGGCGATGGCAAGGCCCAGACCCACGCCGCCATGGCTGCCGTCCCATTGGCCGGTGTTCCGATCTGCAGCGCGGCCCGAATAGAATTTGTCGAAGATCCGCGGCAGGACTTCGGCGGCGATGCCGCGCCCGTCGTCGATCACGGCGACAGTAAGTGTCGTGTCATCCTGGCCGAGCACGATGCGCACGGCGGCTTCGGGGCCGCCATGGACCAGCGCGTTCTCGATCAGATTGCCGACCGCCTGCTCGAGCAGTGTCGCGTCGCCGAAAGCGAGATCGATCGCGCCTGCCTCGACCTCGATGCGCCGGCCGGCGAAGCGCCGCCGTGCCGCGGTGGCGGCGCGCTGGACGATGTCGCCGAGATCGACCCAGTCGCGGCGGACTTCCAGCCCGCCGGATTCGAGACGGGTGATGGCAAGCAGATCGCGGACCATGCGATCGAGCGTCTCGGCCTCGTCGCGGATCTGGCCCAGCAGATCGACGCGCGTCGCGGGTGCGAGCTTGTCGCCATATTCCTGCAGGCTGGTCGCCGCACCGAGGATGGAGGCGAGCGGGGTGCGGAAATCATGGCCGATCGAGGCCAGCAGCGTATTGCGCACGCGCTCGGTCGCGGCCGCTTCCTTCACCGCGCCCATTTCGCCGGAGAGCGCCGCGCGCTCGATGGCGACGGCGGTCTGCTCGGCCATGACGTCGAGCAGCGCGCGCGATTCATCGCCGAGCGGCGCGCCGCCGGGCGTCTGGGCGATGCCGACCGCGCCCACTTTGGCCCGCGGCGTGCGCAGCGGCAGGAAGAGCCAGGGCACCAACGGCAGCGTGCCGGTGTCTGCGCCCGCCGGCTCGTTGTGCTCATGCGCCCAGCGGGCGGCGGTGAGGCTGGCAGCATCGAGTTCGTCGAGCGGTGGCCAACTTGCGGTCACGTTCAGCTCGGTACCGTCGGCCAGCAGCACGGTCGCCGGGCGTAACAAGGCCGTGCTGATCATTGAGGCTGCCCCTTCGGCTACATCCTCGCGGCTGGCCAGGGTCGAGAGCTTGCGGGTGAATTCATAGAGCCGGCGGGTGGCGCGCATGCGGCCGACCGCGTCCTGGGCCTGGTCGCGCACGCGGCCGCCGAGGGTCGACGTCGCAAGGCCGACAATCAGGAAAATCACCAGCGCGAAGAACTCGTGGGCATTGTTGATGGTGAAGGTGTAGATCGGCTCGACGAAGAAGAAATCGTAAGCGAGGAACGACAGCACCGAAGTGTAGATCGCCGGCCACATGCCAAACAGCGCGGCAGAACCCAGCACCGCGGTGATGAACACCATCGACAGGTTAGGCACGACAGTGATCGACTTCAGCTCGCCGCCAACAGCAATTGCCGCTGCAATCATCGCAGACGACAAAAGATAGGCTAAAAACCCCGTCCGTGTCGGCTTGGGCCAGCGCAGTCGGCGCCGCGTTGCCGGCCCGGCGTCGGCCGTCACCACGTGCACGCCGATGCCGACCGCGTTGCGCACCAGTTCCTGCGGCAGCGAGCGGCGCACGAGCTCGCCCCACCACCCGGCCCGTGAACGGCCGACGACGATTTGCGTCACATTGTTGTGCCGGGCATAGCGCAGCGCCTCGCCTGGGATGTCGCCGCCAACCAGCGTCTCGGTATCGGCGCCGAGATCGCCGGCCAGGCGCATCGCCGCAGCCAGCTGTTTGGCCGCAGCCTCGTCGAGCGAATGACCCGGACGCTCGACCGACACGGCGGTCCACGGTGCGTTCATGAGATCGGCAAAGCGTTTGCTTTGGCGCACCACCATGCGAGACACCAGATCAGGCCCGACCAGGGCCATGATGCGCTCGCCGGCAGCCCACGGCCCCTCGATCGCGCCGGCCTGCATGCGTTCAAGGAGGGCGTCATCGACCTGCTCGGCGACGCGGCGCAGCGCCAGCTCGCGCAAGGCGGTGAGATTCTGCGACGTAAAAAAGCGCTGCACAGCCTGCGCCGCCGTGTCCTGGACATAAACCTTGCCCTCGGCCATGCGCTTCAGCAGTTCGCCCGGCGGCAGATCGACCAGGACAACCTCATCGGCCGTCTCGAACACCGTGTCCGGCACCGTCTCGCGCACGCGCACGCCAGTAATCTTGAGAACCACATCGTTCAGGCTCTCGAGATGCTGGACGTTCAGCGTCGTCCAGACATCGATGCCGGCGTCGAGCAGCTCGCGCACATCGTGCCAACGCTTGGGATGGCGCGAGCCGGGGACGTTGGTATGGGCGAATTCGTCGACCAGGATCAGCGACGGCCGACGCGCCAAGGCAGCGTCGAGGTCGAACTCGGGCACCCAACGGTTGCGATAGGCGATGGAGCGGCGCGGCAGGATCTCGAAGCCCGCCAGCAGTGCCTCGGTCTCATGCCGCCCATGGGTCTCCACCAAGCCGAGCACCACGTCGCGTCCGGCGGCTTTCGCCTCGCGCGCCGCCGTCAGCATGGTGAAGGTCTTGCCGACGCCAGGCGAGGCGCCGAGAAAAACCTTCAGCCTGCCGCGCCCCTCCTTCGATGCGATCGCAAGAAGGGCGTCCGGATCGGCGCGGGGCGCGGCGGCGTGGTTTGCCATCTGGTCATTATATCAGATCGCCAGAGGAACCTTAGAAGCGAATGATCAGGTCCATAGCCCCCACGATCTGGGTGAACTTGGTACCCTGGGCGAAGGCCGGATTGTCAAACGCATTATAGTAAACCACTTCCGGCCGGATGAGGACGTTCTGCTGGAAGAAGTGCGTCCAGCTGGCCCCGATGCCGTAGTAGCGCGTGGCAACGCCGGTGCGCTGGCCGTTGGCGTCATCGAAGAACTCGTTGCGCAGCGAGATCGAGTCCTTCGGCGAGACCTGCCAGTTGACGTAGTTCACGACCGCCCATTCCTGGGTGTTGCCGGGTATCGGGGCGCAGCCGAACGGCAGGGAGATACCGCCCGGCGTGTTGGTGAGTCCGCTGCAGGCCGGCACACCCTTCTCCCACATGTACCAACCCTCGGTCGCCATGTTGACGGTCTGGCTGAACCTGTGGCTCCAGGTGGCGACCAGCTGGTTGATGTTGTTGTAGGACCATTGCGCGCCGTTGATGCTGTTGGCGCAGCCGTAGATCGAGTCCGAGTTGCCGGCGGAGGTCCACTGAATGCAGGCCAAGGGCGAGAGCCGCGCGTCAGGATCCCACGGCGCGGTGTCGTTGCCCGCGGTCAGGCCGACTTGCACGGTCCATTGCTTGTCGAGCTTGATGCTCGCCACGATGCCGACCTGCGTATAGGGATCGTAGCCGTAGAGCAGCGAGTGGCTGAACATGTAGTTGTCGGGCGCGAGCTGGGCCTCGATGTCGGGCAGCGAGATGAAGCGGCCGACGCGGATGTTCATACCCTCGGCGACCCATGGGATGTAGAGGTCGCCGTAGATCATCGGCATGTCGAAGCCGTACTTCTGGTTGTTGACGAGCAACTGGTTGCTGAACAGCCCCTTCATCGTCGTATAGCGATAGTCCTGGCCATACATGGCGTCGACGCGGAAGCCCCAGTCGATATGGTCCTTCTGGTAGGTATCCGGCAGCCGGATCGCATGGAAATCGGCCTGATGGAGATTGAAGGAGTTCGGAACCTGGTCATAGAGATAAGGCGCGTTGCCGAATTGGCCCCCGTTTTTGTTGCTCGACGTACTGACATTCCCACCCAACTCGAGCCAGCCTGTCAGGAAGACGCGCGAATCCTTCCACCACTGTCCATCGGGCCCGTCGAACAGGGCCTTCATCAGCGGATAGACGGTCTGCTCGTTGCGGTCGCCGATCGTGGGCGTGCCGCCGATCTGGTATTCGGCATAAGGGAAGGGCGGCGAGTTTTGCGGCGCGGGAAACTTGCGCAGCTCCGACGGCGGGCCGCTGTTATAGGGCCAGGTCGAAGCCGGGATGTCCTGCGAGCCGTTGAAGAAGTTGCTGAGGAACCGGACCAGCAGGCCGTCGGTGGAATTCGGTGTGGCCGCAGCCGGCGGGCTGGTGCCCGCTGGCACCGGTGGACTGGTGGTACCCGGCGGCACCGGGCTAGTGGTGCCCGGCGGCGTCAGTGGCGATGGCGTCTGGGCCAAGGCGGCAAACGGAAGGGCAGCGGCGATTGCCGCTGCCAAGACTATACGACGAAACATCTTTGTAACCCCCACGCGACGAGCGCAGAACTATCCCGCACTGCCGCGTAAGGGTTCGATGTGGATCAGGACTCCTCAGAATAAGGAGAGAATAAACGACCGGGACGTCGTCATTTGCTCAGCCGATCGAGATCGAGATTGAGCTGCAGAACGTTCACCCGTGGCTCGCCGATCAGGCCCAGCGAACGTCCTTCGACGTGACTGTCGACCAGCGCGCGGACCTTGGCCTCGGGCAGGCCCCGCACCTTGGCGATGCCCGCCACCTGCAGGCGGGCCGTTTCAGGCGAGACATCCGGATCCAGCCCCGACGCCGACGTCGTGACGGCGTCGACCGGCAGCGGGCCGGTGGCGCCCGCGGCGCGCAAGGCGGCGGTGTCGGTTTTCAGCCGCTCGACCAGCTTGCCGTTGATCGGACCCAGGTTGGATCCGCTCGAGTTGCTGGCATTGTAGGGCGCATCGACGGTCTTGGTGGCATCCTTGGGATCGGGCGCGCTGGTGGCCGACGGGCGCGGATGGAAATAGCGCTCCGACGCGAAGTTCTGGCCGATCAGCGCCGAGCCCACGACCTTGCCGTCGCGCTCGATCAGGCTGCCGTTCGCCTGGTTCGGGAACAGGACCTGGGCGATGTAGGTGACGACCGCCGGGTAGGCAGCGCCCGTCAGCACGGTGAAGACGAGCATGGAGATCACGGCGGGGCGAAGTTGAGCAAGCATGACGAATTCCTTCAGGCGAGACCGATGGCCGCGATCAGCAGGTCGATCAGCTTGATGCCGATGAACGGTGCGATGAGGCCTCCCAGGCCATAAACAAGTAGATTGCGGCGCAGCAATGCGGCGGCGCCGACCGGACGATAGGCAACGCCTTTCAGGGCGAGCGGCACCAGCGCCACGATGATCAGGGCATTGAAGATGATCGCCGACAGGATCGCGCTCTTGGGGCTCGCCAGGCCCATGACGTTGAGCGTGGCCAGCGCCGGCAAGGTGCCGACGAACAGCGCCGGGATGATCGCGAAGTACTTGGCGACATCGTTGGCAATCGAGAAGGTGGTGAGCGCGCCGCGCGTCATCAGCATCTGCTTGCCGATGCCCACGACCTCGATCAGCTTGGTCGGATCGGAATCGAGATCGACCATGTTGCCGGCCTCGCGCGCGGCCTGCGTCCCGGTCTGCATCGCGACCCCGACATCGGCCTGAGCCAGCGCCGGCGCGTCGTTGGTGCCGTCGCCGCACATCGCCACCAGCCGGCCGCGGCCCTGCTCGGCGCGGATATAGTCGAGCTTGGCCTGGGGCGTCGCCTCGGCGATGAAATCATCGACGCCCGCTTCGGAGGCGACGGTGGCGGCGGTGACCGGATTGTCACCGGTCACCATCACGGTGCGGATGCCCATGCGACGCAATTCGGCGAAGCGCTCCTTGATGTCGGGCTTCACCGTGTCCTTGAGATGGATCACGCCAAGCAGGCGCGGACCGTCGGCCAACGCCAGCGGCGTGCCGCCGGAGCGCGCGATGCGATCGACCGCCGCGGTGAAAGCCGCCGGCACGCTGCCGGCCGGCATGCCCGCCTTCACCGCGAACTTTATCACCGCATCGACCGCGCCCTTGCGCAGGTACCGGCCGCCAACCTCGACGCCCGAGAGGCGCGTGGTGGCCGAAAAGGCGATGAACTGCGCGCCGGTCGGGACCGTCATCTCGAGCGCGAAGCGTTCGCGTGCAAAGGCCAGGATCGACCGGCCCTCGGGCGTTTCGTCGGCGAGCGAGGCGAGGACCGCCGCATCGACCGCCTCGCGCTCGTTGACGCCGGGCACCGGCACGATCTCCGATGCGAGCCGGCCGCCGTAGGTGATGGTGCCGGTTTTGTCGAGCAGCAGCGTATCGACATCGCCCGCCGCCTCGACGGCGCGCCCCGACGTCGCCAGCACGTTGAACTTCAGGAGGCGATCCATGCCGGCAATGCCGATGGCGGCCAGCAGTCCACCGATCGTCGTAGGAATGAGCGTCACCAACAGCGCCAC
>Ga0193716_1002384_pt1 | contig 10586 bp, 12 predicted proteins | sample U2c1metaG_FD_145901 | JGI IMG/M metagenome (GOLD analysis project Ga0193716, IMG submission 145901) | Soil microbial communities from a riparian zone of the East river system, Colorado, United States - U2c1 | ecosystem: Environmental > Terrestrial > Soil > Riparian zone | place: USA: East River...
CATTGTCACCGCATCGCGGCAATGACTGCAGCTTATGCCCAGACATCGGAGTCAGCAGTTGCCTCCCAAGATAATCCGACACGCGCTCGCGCTATTTCCTGACAGCGCGAAATTCCCCACCCGATAGACTCACTTTGGCTCGCAGCAGAGCAGCAGGTGAGGCAAGTGATTTCTCCCATGCCCGACTTGACCGAATCCAGCGAAATCGTGAGCGTCGATGAGGATATCGACGGAATCGCGCGCGAAGCTCTCGAGGAGGCTCGGCGCATGGAGGAAGCGGAAAGGTATCGCAAAAATCCGGGTGCGGTTGTTCCGCCACCGGAAGTGATGATTGCCCCCAAAATACGAAAATCCTAGTAGCGGCCTACTTGTATGAGCGATTGAATGGACACAGGACGGGGTTGCGGGAGGATCGATGAACGGTGCGCTTGATGTCGTCGAATCGCCCACTAGCCGTGCCGACTACACTTGCACGCCTGATCGTCGATATTTTGTAGTACGGGGACGCCTTTGGCGGCTCAGTAATCCTGCCCTCGATGAGAAAACGCACCAACGGCTCGTCGAGGAACTCATGGCCGCGAAGCGCGCAGTACAGGATGGTAAGGATTCGGTACAAAGAATCACCGCGCGACTCAAAGTGGATGCGGCCAAGCGTGCGCTCGGGGAACGCGGTCCGGTGTGGTGGACCGACGGCGCCCCGGACTATCACCGATGTTTTGTCATCAATACACCCTACTCTTCGTGGTTTACGCGGCGCGATTGACCCCAAGGTTCTCCACCTTTGAGCCACGAAGGGCGCGCAATCTTAGGATCGCCAGGATCGCCGATAATCTCACCGGGAATTGCCCGAAGCCAACCCCATTTTTCCGCCGGCGATAAAGCCACAATAGCAGCGCCATCACCGACCCACCCGGCAGAACCAGTTCTATCAGCGCATACGGTGCAAGAGCCTTAAGTCGCACAATGACAGCCGCCGCATCGCCGCCCCAACTCTTCAAGATCGACATGGAATTCGCTACGGTCATCACTGTGCATCTCGTTAAACTATAAACTTAAGACGAACGAGGCGACCCCGAATCGACATGCGCCGGTCGAAATCTCTGCATCGCGCTCCACTTGTCTCATCAGGCCAGCATTGCAAGCTGCAAGGCGAGCAGGGAAATGCCTGATGCTGTGACGGCCAAGAGCCCTTGCGCGACCCGTGTAATCAAATTTGTGCTGTTCATGTGTGCATACCCGTTGACTGATCGAACAGACAACAGAATGCGCCGCCCCGCGATTCGCAACAAATGCACTATCTGAGCGTCTGTTAAGAAAATCTTAATTCATCGTCCCACGGCGTTGCACCTGTAGGACCTACGCCATTCCTGGCTAGCCAACCAGGCCGCGCCCCGGCTTGCTGCCACTCGCAATCGGGGGCGAAAGTCATCATCGCATTTCAGGTCGCACCAATCGTCTATCGCTGACTGGCCTCAACCCCTTCCACGATTCGCAAGTCTCGTACGACACCCCCCTTCAACGCCGCCAACGCTTCTTGATAGGCGGGGCTGGCGTGCACCGCGACGGCCTTCTCTACAGAGTCAAATTCGATTAACACGGTTCGTTCCATTTTACCGTCTTCGTACACATGGGCCGGCATTCCTCGTGCCAAAAATCGTCCACCGCCCCTTTCGATAGCGGGTCCCGCCAGCTTTGCATAGGCAGCCAGCTTATTGGGATCCACAATTTCCCGATAAAACGCAATCCAGTAGGCTTTAGCCATGGCTTAAGATCCTCTCGTCAAAAACTTCTCGCTAGCGCCTCTACTGCACGAGAGCGCGGCGGCAGCTGCTCCGCATATAGCCTGCGACAATTCTACCGCTGATCAGCCTCCGGCCTCGAAACCGCGTGCACAAATGCCGCCAATTCGTCGGCATCCAACTGACCGTCATGATTTCTATCTGCAAGAGCAAACTGCATCTCAAGGAATCGAAACACCTGATCCTTCGAGACGATTTCGGTCGCCGCAATCGATCGCACGTAATCTTGGATTGCCATGAAAACCTCCGGCCGCAAATAGGGCCATTAATCGTGGACAAACCACGCCATCGCGGTTTCATGGACGCTCATTATAGCGCCGCGGCGCATAAGGTTGGAGGAAAGACGCACCGAGTCTTCGATGGGGCTGATCGCACCGAATCGACGGCGAGCCGGGCGGTGGCTGGCAGTCTTACAGCTTACTGCGTGCCTGAGATGGGAGGATGGGCGCGGTGCCGCGCGCGACCGAGGCATGCAACTGCGACGTATCGCGGGTTTGTAGCCAGGCGTGCAACGCGACCGCACCCAGCACGATGGGCAAACCCAACAGGACGTTTGCGGAAAATGATTCATTGCCCAGCCACCAGCCGACGGCCAGTGCCACGGGCGGATTGACGTAGGCATAGGTCGCGGCGAGCGAAGCCGATACTCGCTCGACGATGAATCGATACGCCGAAAACGCAATCAATGAGCCGAAAACCACGAGGTATCCCCATGCCCACCAAACATGCGCAACATGCGGAATCGTCCAATGCTCGCCCAATGCTGCGCTGATCACCAATCCCATGAGGCCTGCAGTCAGCATCTCCGCGCCGAATCCGGTCGGGCCATGCGGAATATCCAACCGGCGTGAAAGCACGGTACCCAGCGACCACGATGTCGTGCCAAATAATATGAGCAAGGTGCCGATGAAGTTTCCTTGCAGATCGCGCCCCAACAGCATGACGGCGGCGCCCGCCCCGCCAAGAGCAATGGCGATCCATTCAACGCGTCGCGGCCAGTCGCCGAAGGCGCCGCACCAGAGTGCGGTCGCCAGCGGCATGATACTGATCAACGCCACAGTCGCGCCGGAACTCACCCAGTGCTCCGCGACTGACACCGCGCCGTTTCCGACCACGAGAAGCAGAAATCCCACCAGCGCAGCCCCGCCCCACTGCCTCGCCGTCGGCGCCGGAGCGCCGCGCAGTGCTTGCCAGCCCAGCAGCAGCACTCCCGCAGCGACAAAACGAGTTCCAACCAAGAAGAAAGGCGCGATGCCTTCGATCGCCACCTTGATGGCGAAGTATGTGGTACCCCACACAATGTACACGGCGAGTAGACAGGCGCTCACCAGCCAGGCGGCTGGCTTTACGACAGCGGGATTCTTGAGATCGGACGACATAGAGCGCCAATCCTACCGGTCTTCGGTGTCACTGCGCTTTAGGTTATCTAATCCTTCTCTAAGTTCTACTAACCTTGCTGTCTTAGCTCGCACTCAGGCGCCTTCCGGTCCGTGCGGCTAGCGATGTCGCGGGGCGCATTTACGCCATCAGTGACCAGCTTACGCATGGAGGGATTGCGCAGCCATATCAGAACTTGAGTACCTTCACATACCGCACGTGCGGCAATGCGCGCAGCTTTTGCTGAACTGCTTCCGGCACGACCTGATCAACACCCACAATAGCTATCGCGTCTTGCTCTGCGGCTTGGCGGCCCAAGTGGAAGGTCGCGATATTGATATTTGCTTCTCCCAACATAGTACCCAAGGCGCCCACAAATCCCGGCCTGTCTAGGTTGTTGATCAACAGCATCACCGGATGGAAATCTGCCTCCAGAGACATGCCCTTGACCTCCACGATCTTTGCGCTCCCCGCATTCACTACTCCCGCAAGGGTGCGCCAGCGGCCACCGGTGAGGACTTTGATTCGGATCAACGATCCATAGATCGGCGAGGTGGCGCGTCTGGATTCAGTCAGCGAAGTCCCTTTCAGCCTCAGCACGGCGGGGGCAGACACCATGTTGATGTCAGGCATCAAAGGCCGCATCACGGCAGCCAGCGCGACCGCGGTCAAAGGCTGCGTGTTGAACTGTGCGACATCGCCCTCATACTCAATCTCGACCGCTTCAATGCCCTCGTCAGCAATCTGACCCGCAAAAGAGCCGAGCTTGTCGATCAGTCCGATGAAAGGCTTTAGTCGAGGTGCTTCTTCGGCGCTGATGGAGGCCATGTTTATAGCGTTGGTGACGGCGCCGACGAGCAAGTAGTCCGACATCTGCTCCGCAATCTGTATCGCGACATTCTCTTGTGCTTCGTTTGTGCTTGCGCCGACGTGAGGCGTGGCGACGAAATTAGGCGCGCCGAACAGCACGCTTTCGTTAGCCGGCTCGGTCAAGAATACATCGAATCCCGCGGCGGCGACTTTCCCACTATCAAGCGCCGCGCGCAAAGCCGCCTCATCGACGAGCCCGCCGCGCGCGGCATTCACAATGATGACACCTCTTTTGGTCTTGGCAAGCGCCTCCGCCGACAGGATATTCCTCGTCTTGTCGGTCAACGGCGTGTGTAGGGAAATCAGATCCGCCCGCGACAACAAATCCTCTAGCTCGACTTTCTCCACGCCGAGCTTTACCGCGCGCTCCGGGGAGAGGAAGGGATCATAGGCGATGACCTTCATCTTGAGCGCCAGTGCGCGTTCCGCGACTAAGGCGCCGATGTTGCCGCAGCCGATCAGACCAAATGTCTTGCCGTAGAGCTCAACCCCGATGAAGCGGTTTTTTTCCCATTTCCCCGCTTGCGTGGAGTGGTCCGCCGCCGCAATCTGGCGCGCAGCGGCAAAGAGCAGCGCAATTGCATGCTCGGCAGTCGTGATGGAGTTGCCAAACGGCGTGTTCATGACCACGATACCGCGAGCAGTCGCCGACGCAAGGTCAATGTTGTCGACCCCAATGCCGGCTCGTCCGATAACTTTGAGCCCGTTAGCGGCCGCGATGACCTCCTTATCCGCCTTTGTCGCGGATCGCACGGCCAAACCATCGTAACCGCCGATGATGCTCACTAGCTCAGATTTCTTCAGCCCGATGCGCACATCCACATCTATGCCACGGCTACGAAAAACGTCGAGCGCTTTAGAACTCAATTCATCGGCGATGAGAACCTTGGGCACGGAGCTTCCTTTATCGAGAGCTGCAGCATGTCAATCAATGGATGGCGCAGCGCTGTACCTTCTGATCATAAACCTATGCCGTGGGAGCCTTAGGGCGATTCCCGCTTTTGCAGCCTCAGTTTGAACTCGGCGGAATTCGGCAGTTGTAGCATCGCACGCCGTCCATGCCTAATCACCCGGCGGTGCCGCCAATAGTAAAGATGCCCCTTTCACGCTTAAACTGCAGCCGCGATGTTTGGCATCTGGCTTTTATCGCAAAATGATTCGAAAATAGGTAAATGCAGTTAAACAAGAGGTGTCACATGAAAGCTCTCATTGTCCCATTGACGTTTGCTGCGTGCGTACTTGGTTTCGGAGTTCGCGCCGAAGCCCAAGGCGCGCCCGCAGAGCACAGCATGACTGGGTGTCTGGCGAAGGGAGACAATGCTGGAACCTTCAAGCTCACGGATTTGGAGAAAGGGCCGAAGGAAGTCGTGATTGCGGAGACGACGGTGAACCTCACTCCTCACCTCGGCCATAAGGTCGAAATCACCGGTGTCGCTGTCCCTGGAAAGGATAAAACTCACACGATGAAGGTGACGGCGGTCAAGATGATCTCCTCTAATTGCCCTTAAGGCTTGAGTCTGGCCACGGGCCGAGTGAGAAGGCGCCTTTCTTCTTCTGGCCGGGCTGTTCACGGCGTCGCTGCGCAATCCTGCTTCGCTGCGAGCCCGGCACGGCGAGTCAGGCGCGCGAGCCCGGCTCGCCGCTCAACCTGCAACAGCGCTTAAAATCTACGACCGGCCAGATTGGCGCCTCTGACCGGCCGCTGATTCAGGTGGTATAGTCCCACCCCATCCTTACCATGGTTTTCACGCAGTCGCCTGGTAAGTAAGAATTCCACAGCAAGATGTTCTTCACCGAATTCTTGGCATCAGCTGCGCGAAGTGGCACGTGGCGTCGGATTGACTTGTGAGAAAGCGATCGCTGACCGGTCGACGTCTGAGTCTTCTGCTTCTTTTTTATCATGGTGCACCTTCCCATTTTCAATAAACAGGTCGGGAGACTCTCGCCTTATAAAATAGCTGACTGGTCAGGTCAACTAGGGGTGCTGCACCGCGGCATATACGGTGGAAACTCAACCGCAGCATCCGCCGACGCAAGCATGTTTTACTGTCGACCGCTAATATTTGTCAGGTATTCCGATAAGCCAGCCACTTGATCGTCAGGGATGGGGGCTCCGTAAGCAGTACGCATTTTCACTATCTCTGCGCGCCACTCGTCTTTCTTGAGAGGGGGCTGAGTCAAGACCATTCCTGCCGAGTGGCAGATAAGGCATTGGCTGGTCGCGATGTCCACGCCGACGCCAGGTGGGAAAGACTCATCGCTGGCTGGTAATTCAACTCTGACGATTGCCCACTGCTGCGAGGCCACTTTCTTCTTGCCGGGCGCAGAGTCTGCTCGCGCAGAACTCCACCACACGACTCCGCATGCCAAAGACAACATTGCGACGGTGAATAGAATGGATACCAAACTCATGAATCGCACTCTCTTGAGCATTGTCTTGCCGCCCGCTAAACCGATTGCACTGAAACGGATTCAACGACATTGCGCATAAAACCCGAGCCATTCCAGTTCGCTCGATCGGGCTGAGACGCGCCACCCGTATTGAACGCTTTGACCATGAGTATTTGCGGACCCATCGACGCAGGCCGTAGTTCCACGGTCCATTGGCGAAAGCTATATTTGCCGTGGTCGTGCCCTAGTCGCGCTTCCTGCCAATGGCCTCCAGCATCAGCCGAAAACAATACTTTGGCGAGTCCCGTATCACCGCCGAACGCGATGCCTCGGACCGTCGTTGTTTCGCCAACCTTGAATTTCGCCTGGTCCTTGACGTTTGTAAAGAATGAACGCGGCACCATACGGTTTATGGGGATAAGTTTTACGCCCTGCTGGCCCGGCACGATATCAGCGAGAGGCGTGTCGGGTATTAGATAGGCTCGTGTCATCCAAAAGTTATCATCGGGATTGTCCAGGACCTCGATGTCATCGAGCATCTTGACCCAATAGGTCGCATACCAACCGGGAACCACTAACCGCAGCGGATAGCCATTTAATAGAGGCAGTGGTTTCCCGTTCATCGCATACGCGACCATCACTTCACCGTCAAGCGCATGATCGACATCGAGCGACTTCATGAAGTCAGGTGTTTGAGGAAGTATCCCGGTATCGAGTCCGTTGAAACGGACCTGTTGCGCATCTGCTCTGACACCCGCGCGAGCCAATAATGCCTTCAGGCTCACGCCCCTCCATAGGGCATTGCCCATGGCACCGTTCGCCCATTGCCCGCCCGCCACGCGCGGAACGAAAAATCCGCGTGAATTGCCGGAACATTGGTTCACTGCAGCGATCTCGACCGGTTTGAATTTCCGAACCAAGTCATCGAGCGTGAAGCTTATCGGCTGCTTTACGTGACCGCGGACGTTGAGCCGAAAGGTGCGGGGATCAACGACATTGGGAATATTGGCAACGTGCCAACGTACGTAGAAGCGATCGTTGGGTGTAAAGATACCTTGATCAAATACCTCGAAGGGCGTTTCAAGCAACGGCGGTCGTGAGCGCTGCAGAACCATCGCGCCCTTTTGGGGAAAGCTCTTAACCAGATTACGATCACCGTTGACGAAGGGAAAGACGACAGACTCGTCAGTACCGCTCCACGCAGGCGCACCCAGCAATCCGGTTAAGCCAAGGCCGCCGACGCCTGCGAGAAACTGTCGCCGTGATTGCGACGGAAGAAGAAAGGATCTTTGCATAAGCTCAACTCCGCGCTCGCACGGCGACGCGCACCGCGGTCATTATACGAGCGTCTATAGCTCAGGGCACGCTCCACAGCGTCGATCCATTCTTTGTCGGGAAGGCCCTACTGCCGCACCGCAACTGTTGGCGGACTCGTTGAACTAGCGTATCGTTTCAGTGTCTCGACTCAAGGATCGGCTTTGCCCGAGACGACATTGGAGACAGGGAGTTTGTATGTACGCAAGGATCATCGTCGCTCCGCTGCTGCTAGCCATTTGGGCCTGCGCGCCCCACCCAGTTGCCCAAACACTTCAGTCAACCCCGCCACCGGCTGTGCGAAGCTCCGCGCTCAGCACTGCGGCTCTCGAATCTAGCGATCCAAAGCCGGGGCGCCTGTGCCGCGTCGGAACGAAGGACTGTATGACGCCGAGCGAGATGTCCGTTGGCCTTTGCATGCTCTCGACCGGACGATGTAAAGCGGACGGCCATCTTCAGTACGCTTCTTCCATGGGGCCACTGCAACTTGAACCGCCGGTTACCGGCGGCGCAAACCGCGAGATAACTTTGCCTGTGGAGCGGTGACAGACCTTAGCCCGCACCAGTGCAAAGCCAACAATGAGAGTCTCGTGTTCGGCTACTACCTCGATCTAGCGCTCCGAAGTCTCAAACGCAATCCTGTGCTCACAGGCTTGATGATCACCGCAATTGGTTTCGGGATCGGCACATCAATGACTTCACTGTCTGTTTCTCGGGCAATGTCGGGAGATCCTATTCCCGGAAAATCGCAGCAATTATTTATGGTGCAGATTGATAGCTGGGGACCTGACAAACGTGGCGAACGAAACGAAGACGGGCTTGATGAGAACCTGAGTTACATCGATGCGATGGGGCTCAAGAATCTTCACGCGGCGCAGCGCCAAACGCGCATTTACTCCGCCTATCTGAATGCACGACCCGCGGATCCGACGCTTAAACCGGTAGGAATGATCGTTCCGGCGGTCGATTCCGATTTCTTTCCGATGTTTAACGCCCCGTTTAAATTTGGAGGCCCGTGGTCCCGCTCCGACGATCAAGATGGCAACCCCGTGGTAGTCATTTCGCGAAAGCTAAACGATCAGTTCTTCGCGGGCGCAAGTAGCATCGGTAAAACCTTAACGCTGGACGGTGATAGTTACCGAGTCGTTGGCGTGCTGGACCATTGGCCTTTGGTTCCGCGGTTTTACAACCTACACGTTCGTCCTTACGGGCAGATCGACGAGATCTTCATCCCCTTTACCCGCGCAATTAAGGCGCAAGCCCAGATGACTTCCGGCATGAGTTGCCAGGAGACCACCACTGCTAATTTCGAGGTTCGGCTTCGATCGGAATGCCTCTGGATTCAGCTATGGGTGGAATTGCCGGCGGCGACCGATGTCGTTAAATACCGAACTGTCTTAAACAATTATGCTCTCGATCAGCAGCGAACCGGCCGCTTTCATTGGCCGCCGCACACGCAAATTCGCGACGTTATGCAATGGCTCCAATATCGACATATCGTTCCCAATGAACTGGGCATTCTGGTACTCGCTTCCTTCGGATTTCTCTTCGTTTGCCTGATGAATGCAATGGGGCTAATGCTTGCGAGAATCATCGGCCGGACGCAGGACATTAGCGTTAGGCGAGCCCTTGGTGCCAGCCGAACGGCGATTATCGGCCAATGCCTGGTTGAAACCACGGTCATTGGTGTCCTCGGCGCAATCCTTGGACTTCTGCTAACCATATTGGGCGTACTCGCCATGCGTACCGCGCTCGCAGATGACTTCGCGGCACTGACTTACTTAAATGCGCAGGCCATCGGCATTGAAGTGATACTGGCTATTGCTGCGACGATTGGCGCCGGCTTGTATCCAACCTGGCGTGCCTCCCATGTCGAACCTGCTTTGCAATTGAAGGCCGACTAGCTTTGAAGTCCCGTTCCGCACGTTTCGCCATCTACCGGAAGAAAGCCGGCGCGGTACTCATCGCAGTACAAATTGCTGTTACCTTGGCGATTCTCTCCAATGCCTTAAGTCTCATTGTGGACCGTCTGTCGTGGAGCGCACGGCTCACCGGCATCGACGAAGCCAACATCTTCTTCATCTATGCGACGAGTGTCGATAAACCTCCTGGTTTCACTGCGTTGGTGTCATCCGATCTTGCGTTGCTGCGCTCCATGGCCGGTGTGGCGAACGCGTATGGGACCAATTCCTTTCCTCTCGAAGGAGGCGGTTGGTCGATGAGTGCCGATCTAGAACCGGACCAGAAGACACCCTCTGCCCAAATCTCATTGTATTTTGTTGACGAAAGGGCGCTCGATACCCTCGGTGTAAAGCTCATTGCCGGACGCGATTTCACAGTCTCTGAGATCCTCGATCGAGACGGCAACACCGCCCCGCCCGCTACGGGAATCATTGTTACGCGGGCTCTCGCGCAGCGATTGTTCCCTCGGGGGGACGCCTTGGGTAAAGCGATCTACACTGAAACCAAAGATCCCTCGCCTATTATCGGCATCATCGACCGATTACAAGGACCGTTCGTTGCTGCGACAGGGTTTATGAGCACCTTCACAGAGAACTCCGTGCTGGCGCCCTTCCGTCCTTTGGGTAATTCCTCGACCTATGTAGTCCGCACGAAACCTGGAAACCTCAATGAAGCAATGAAGGCCGCGCAAAGCAAACTCGAAGGCATCAATGGAAGCCGCATCATCAGCGCCAGGTCGATGGGCGATGTGCGCGCAAAAGCGTATCGCAGCAATCGAGGTCTTACCTTGATACTGGGTGCCGTTGCATTCATTTTGGTGGCTGTCACGGCCTTCGGCATGGCGGGTTTGACCAGCTATTGGGTTGCGGAGCG
>Ga0193716_1002386_pt1 | contig 10581 bp, 9 predicted proteins | sample U2c1metaG_FD_145901 | JGI IMG/M metagenome (GOLD analysis project Ga0193716, IMG submission 145901) | Soil microbial communities from a riparian zone of the East river system, Colorado, United States - U2c1 | ecosystem: Environmental > Terrestrial > Soil > Riparian zone | place: USA: East River...
GAGCCGTTGGAAGACTCGCCGGTCGGTTGGCCACGAGAATGGCAGGTCGATGGCTCCAACACCCGGATGAACGGGCGTCCCATCCCCCAGTGGTCGCGCCTCGAGGCAGGACGCTCCGACGACCTCACGGTAGGGCCCTGATCGTCAGAGGACGCTCTGTTGGGCGATCCAGCGTTCACCGGCCTTGGCGGCTCGTACCAGCGCGCAGTACTCCCCGATGTAGTCGGCGACGGCGCCCACCCCGGGCAGCATGCCAACGACTCGATAGAAGCCCTTCGGATGTGGCCGCTTGGCGAGCTCGTCGGTGACCGCGCGCATCAGACCCGCGAGGCGCCACAGACCTTGGGCCACACCGGCCGGCGTCCGGGGAAGCGCGCTCGAATCAGAGGGCAGCGCCTCTGCCGACCCGTCCAAAACGAGGTCGCGTCCCGACAAAACCGCAGCCAGTAGCCGGACCTGTTGCCGGTGATCGAAGATGCCGTGCTCGCGCGCAACGGCGCACAACACGATCGCCTGGTTGGTGTACCCGAAGAGATCCTGAATGGGCAGCCGGTCGGCCACCGCTCCCAAGACTCCGGGGAAGGCGACGATCACCGTGTTCAACGCCCCAACCCGGTGTATCCACCAGTCGATGCGATCGTCCATGGGCATGCCTTGCCACGCCTGCGTTCCTGGAACCTTGGCCGTGTTGAGCGCCCACGCGAATGCGTCCTCGACTCTTCCCAGTGCACTACCGGCGGGACCACCCAAGTGGTGGGTGCGCTCCCTCAGGCCCAGGGGATCGGCCTCCGCCAGCACGTCGAGGAGTGGGTCGATGACCTGCGCTGCGCGCAACAAGACAGCGGCGACGTCGTCGTCGGTGATCGTGGCGGTGGGCAGCGGAATGAGATTCACGGCTTCCATCCTGCGTGACTCAGTGCGGCCGGGAATCTTCGAGGTAGGCGACGATCGCGTTGGTGAGCCCGCGCCGCGCCTTGTCGAGGTCGGCGTAGGTGCCGAGTTGGCGTTCTGAGGTGATGCCGCGCATGGCACCCGGGATGAGCTCGGCGACCTCTGCGACGCGATCGGGGTCCAGTTCCAGGTCTGCGAATGCGTTCTGGCACGTCGCGAGCCAACCTCGCCCCCACGACGAGAGTTCGGCCGCAGTGCGCGGGTAGAGCGCTTCGAGTTCGGCGTGATCGCGGGGCAAGGCCGCACGCAGGTTCTCGATGGCTCGAGAGTCGGTGGACGTGAGTCCCTCGTAGAGCGTGTCGATGATGTCGGCGACGCGCTGGCGCAGCGGTGCGGTGGTGTCGGTGAAGGTGAGCACTTGGGCCCGTCGTTCGGCGGTGGACTGGAGCACCGCGGCCCAGAGTCCGTCGTTGTCGCCGAACTGGTACTTCACCGCACCCCAGGTGGCGCCGATGTCACGGGCGATCTTGTTGGCCGATACCGCTCCGGGATCGCCCGACGCCAACGCCTTGACCGCTGCCTTCAGCATGTTCTCGCGGGTGGCATGGCCGCGCCGGTTGGTGCGGCGTTCGGACACGCCCGCGTCGGTCATGGTTCGGATGGTAGTGGCACTTCTGTATGCGTAGCAGCTGTGATACTTTCACAGTACCTGCTGTGATTCAGCCGTCACGCCAGGATGACCGACCTGCCCACTGCCGTCCAGAAGAGGACACCGAGATGGCGAAACCGCCGCTATCGATGAAGCCGACGGGGTGGTTCCAGGTCGCATGGTCCGCCGAGATCGGCGTCGGCGACGTCCACCGAATGACCTATTTCGGCCAGGAGATGGTGGCGTGGCGGGCACAGTCCGGCCTGCTGACCGTCATGGACGCCTACTGCGAGCACCTTGGTGCCCACCTGGGTTTCGGCGGTCACGTCGAAGGCGACGTCATCGAGTGCGCCTTCCATGGCTGGCAGTGGAATCACGACGGGCGCAATGTCTGCATTCCCTACGAGGACCGGCCCAACCGGGGCCGTCGCATCCGTACCCATCCCGTGGTCGAGCGCAACGAATCGGTCTACATGTGGCACGACGCCGAGGGCCGCGACCCCTACTTCGAGGTGCCCGACGTGTTCGCCGGATTCGGCGACGGCAGCAGCGTGGCCGATTACTACCCGATGGCCACCTTCCACCGGGAGCAACTGGAACTGCATCCGCAGTACGTGCTCGAAAACGGTGTCGACTTCGCCCATTTCAAGTTCGTGCACGACACCCCGATCGTGCCGGTGTTCACCAGACACGACTTCGATCGGCCGGTGTCCTACGTCGACTTCACCATCACCTTCGAAGGCGATGAATACCAATCGATCGCAGACGTCAAGAGTGGGGTCGAAGCGATCAACGGCGGACTCGGCGTGGCCGTGACCAAGAGTTGGGGCATGGTCGACAACCGGACCATCACGGCGGTGACCCCCGTCGACGACAGCACGTCCGATGTTCGCTTCAGCGTCTACATCGGCCGCACTGCCAGCGCCGATCCGGCGAAGGCGGAGAAGAGAGCGCAAGCGTTCGCGGATGAGATCATTCGCCAGTTCACCCAGGACGTTCACATCTGGCAACACCAGCGCTATTCCGACCCACCAGCACTGTCCAGCAGCGAGTTCGCCGGCTTCACCGCCATCCGCAACTGGGCCAAGCAGTTCTACCCCGACGGCCGCGGCGGCAGCGCAGCGGAGTTGCGGGCCACCGCCGTCTCCTGATCGCAAACCAACCGCACCGACCGAAGGGCTGAACGTCCAATGACCGCATCCACCAGAGCACCGATCCGGGTATTCCAGGTAGCCACCGGGAACGTCGGATCCGAGATGATCAAGCGAATCGGCACTCAAACCGATCTCGAACTCATCGGATTGCATTGCTACACACCGGAAAAGGTCGGGCGCGACGCAGGCGAGATCGCCGGTCTGGCGCCCATCGGGGTCACCGCCACCGGGTCGGTGGACGACATCATCGCCGCCAAACCCGACGTATTGACGTTCCACGGTGTCTTTCCGGATGAGGACCTCTACGTGAAGGTCCTCGAAGCCGGTATCGACGTCGTCACGACCGCGGACTGGATCACCGGCTGGCACCGCGACACCAACCACCCGCACCCGTCCGGAAAACCGGTATCGCAACTGCTGGCCGAGGCCTGCGAGAAGGGCGCATCGACCTTCTACGGCACCGGAATGAACCCGGGCCTGAACCAGATCCTCGGCGTGGTGTGCTCCGCCGACGTCGCCGAGATCGAGAACGTCATCACCATCGAGTCCGTCGACGTCTCGTGCCACCACAGCAAGGAAACCTGGATCGAGGTCGGCTACGGCCTGCCGGTGGACGATCCGTCGATCCCGTCGAAGTTGGAGAAGTACACCCGCGTCTTCGCCGACAGCGTGCTGATGATGGCCGACTGCTTCGGCCTGCAACTCGACGAGGTCAAGTTCAGCTACGAGCTAGGCGCGTGCACGAAGGACGTCGACCTGGGCTGGTACCAGATGCCGAAGGGGTCACTCGGCGGCAACTACATCAAGTATCAGGGCATGGTGGACGGCGTTCCCAAGGTCGAGACGCACCTGGAGTGGCAGATGACCCCGCACACCGATCCGCACTGGGACATCAAGGGCTGCTACATCACTCAGATCAAGGGCGACCCGTGCATCTACAACAAGCACATGGTCTTCCCGAAGCCGGGAGTCGATCTGTCCAACCCCGACAACTTCGCCTCGATCGGCATGACGGTGACGGGGCTGCCCGCCCTCAATGCGATCCGTTCCGTGGTCGATGCCCCACCTGGACTGCTGACCAGTGCGGACCTCCCCCTTCGTGGGTTCGCCGGGCGGTTCAAGGCGTAGGCCTTGCCGGAGCAGCCGGAATGCCCGCTATCCCCCTGTCGTGCAACGGGTTTTGTCCCAGACCTGGGACCGTCGGTGGGCCGGTCATCCACCATGATCGTCGTTGCGGCTTCGCGCGCAGGAACCGGAGATAGACTCGGCGGGTCAGCGGTACCGGGCTCAACGAGGAGCGTAAATCCATGACCACCATCGAAGCGGCGCCACAAGCCGGCACACCCTTCGAGCAAGACGTCGCCGCCACCCAGCAATACTTCGACAGCCCGCGCTTCGAGGGGATCATCCGCCTCTACTCGGCCCGTCAGGTCGTCGAGCAGCGCGGCACGATCGCAGCGGACTACATCGTGGCGCGCGAGGCTGCGGCGGCCTTCTTCGACCGCCTCCGCGAGCTCTTCGGCCAGCACAAGAGCATCACCACCTTCGGCCCGTACTCACCGGGCCAGGCCGTGACCATGAAGCGCAACGGCATCGAGGGGATCTACCTGGGTGGTTGGGCGACGTCGGCGAAGGGCTCGATCAGCGAAGATCCTGGCCCCGACCTCGCCAGCTACCCGTTGAGCCAGGTGCCGGATGAAGCGGCCGGTCTGGTGCGTGCCCTTCTGACCGCGGACCGCAATCAGCAATACCTGCGCCTGCGGATGACCGATGCGCAACGCGCAAGCACACCGGAGGTCGACTTCCGGCCGTTCATCGTCGCCGACGCCGATACCGGCCATGGTGGCGATCCGCACGTCCGCAACCTGATTCGTCGCTTCGTCGAATCGGGTGTGCCCGGATACCACATCGAGGACCAACGTCCGGGTACGAAGAAGTGTGGTCACCAGGGTGGCAAGGTGCTCGTGCCGTCGGATGAGCAGATCAAGCGCCTCAACACCGCGCGATTCCAGCTGGACATCATGCGGGTGCCCGGGATCATCGTGGCCCGCACCGATGCCGAGGCGGCCAACCTCATCGACAGCCGTGCCGATGAGCGGGATCAGCCGTTCCTGCTCGGCGTCACCAACCTCAAGATTCCGTCGTACAAGTCGTGCTTCCTGGCGATGGTGCGCAGCTTCTACGAGGCGGGGGTCAAGGACCTCAATGGCCACCTCCTCTACGCGCTTCCCGAGGGTGAGTACGCTGCCGCCACTGCCTGGCTGGAGCGGCAGGGCATTCTGGGCGTGATCGCCGAGGCCGCTGCCGGCTGGAAGCAGGACGGGAACCAGTCGGTCGACGCGGTCTTCGACGACGTCGAGTCCAGGTTCGTCCAAGCGTGGCAGGACGATGCCGGGTTGCAGACCTACGGCGAGGCCGTGGCGGAGCTGCTGGAGTTCCGTGGACGTGAAGGCGAGCCGCACGAGATGAGCGCTGCGGACTGGCGGCAGTTCGCCGGAGGTGCATCGCTGTACGAGGCTAGGGAGAAGGCGAAGCAACTGGGCGTCGACGTCGGATGGGACTGCGAGCGGGTGAAGACCCCGGAGGGTTACTACCAGATCCGCGGCGGCATCCCGTATGCGATCGCGAAGTCCCTTGCCGCGGCGCCGTTCGCCGACATCCTCTGGATGGAGACGAAGACTGCTGACCTTGACGACGCACGCCAGTTCGCCCACGCGATTCATAGCGTGTACCCCACGAAGATGCTGGCCTACAACCTCTCCCCCTCGTTCAACTGGGACACCACTGGTATGAGCGACGACGAGATGCGGGCCTTCCCAGAGGAACTCGCGAAGATGGGTTTCGTCTTCAACTTCATGACCTATGGCGGACACCAGATCGACGGTGTGGCCGCCGAGGAGTTCGCCACGGCACTCAAACAGGACGGCATGCTGTCGCTCGCCCGGCTGCAGCGCAAGATGCGCCTGGTCGAGTCGCCCTACCGCACACCGCAAACCCTCGTCGGTGGACCGCGCAGTGACGCCGCGCTGGCCGCCTCGTCTGGGCGTACGGCGACCACCAAGTCGATGGGTGCGGGTTCCACCCAGCATCAGCACCTCGTTCAGACCGAGGTGCCCAAGAAGCTGCTTGAGGACTGGCTGGCCCTGTGGAGTGACCACTACCAGCTCGGCGAGAAGCTGCGTGTCCAGTTCCGGCCGCTGCGCGCGGGCGGCGAAGTGCTCGAGCTCGGTATCTACGGTGAACGGGACGGTGGTGAGGAGAAGCTCGCCAACGTGCTCGTCGACCCGATCAAGGACCGCAACGGCCGCAGCATCCTGACGGTGCGCGACCAGAACACGTTCGCCGAGAAGCTGCGCCAGAAGCGCCTGATGACCCTGGTCCACCTGTGGCTGGTGCACCGCTTCAAGGCCGAGGCGGTCTACTACGTCACGCCGACGGAGGACAACATCTATCAGACCGAAAAGATGAAGTCCCACGGCATCTTCCGCGACGTGCAGAAGGACGTCGGGGAGATCATCGTCGCCGAGGTGAACCAGCCGCGCATCGACGAGTTGCTGGCGCCCGACGGCGCGGCGCTGCAGCAGTTGATCCGCAAGGAGGACTAAGAGAGCGTCACTGCCGCGCCGTTTCACGATGTGGATCATCTGCGGGCAGCCAGGCGTCGTCGTCCAACCCGAACGGGCCGACGTGGCCGGCGAGTGCCTCGATCACGGCGAGCACAGTCGCACGTTCTTCGCACCGACGCGAGACCAGCGACCACGTCCAACACGGTGCGGGGTGGACCACCGGACGTGCCACCAGGTCCGCGGGCACGGGAGTCGTCTGCCCCTTCGGCGAGTTCAGCACGGGCCGGCGCAACCGGCGGACGTGCTCGAAAAACGTTGGGCCAGTGATACCGCCGTTGTCGATGTGCACCAGGCCGGCGCCGCTGTCACGGACGAACTGCTCGCCGAAGCGGTTCCAGGACGACCAGCTGGCCGTGTCCGCATCGACTAGCACCAACGTGTCCTTCGCCTCGACCGCGGAGGTGTCGGAGCCGGTGCACACGGCGTACAGACGGTCGGCCCCGATGAGCCTCGCGTCGAGGGCGTGCGCGGCCAGGTCGGTGGTCTGAGCCCAGCAGATCGCGATGTCGAGACTGCCCTCGGCGACGCGCGCTGCCTGCGCGTGTGAGGGCATCACCCATGTGTCCATGCGTAGCTGCGCAATTCCCGCCGTCCGTTCCGCCAAGTCGGCAGGCCGCCAATTGACGTAGCCCAACCGGACGGGTTCGGAATCGGACAGGCCGGCCGCAGACCTGCGCAGCGTGTCGGCCTGGTCGAGCAGCGAGCGGGCGCTCGGCAGCAGTGCGGCCCCGGCGACTGTCAAGGCGACGGATCGACGGTCGCGGTCGAACAGGCGCACCTTCAAGTCACGCTCGAGGGCCTTGATCTGTTGGGAGAGCGACGGCCCTGCGATGTGCAGGCGGTCGGCGGCACGGCCGAAGTTCAGCTCCTCGGCGACGACGACGAAATAGCGCAGCTGGCGCAGTTCCACGGGCCAATCGTAGTGCGGTGGAAGCCTGCGCCTACCAGTAGGAAGCAAACCGGTTGTGGCGTACGGGCAGCGGCCGGCCCGACGATGCGTTCAAGTAGGTGCAATGAACACCTAGCTGCACCAACGAAGCGAGGCATCACATGAATTCAGTCCAGAAGGTAGCCGTCATCACCGGGGCGTCCCAAGGAATCGGGGCCGAACTGGTGACCGCGTACCGCAAGCTTGGCTACGCGGTCGTCGCCAATTCGCGCTCGATCGGCGAGTCGGACGACCCGGACGTGCTGACGGTCGCCGGTGACTTGGCCGAGCCGGGCGTCGGCGCCCGCATCGTGGAAGCGGCTCTGGCACGGTTCGGCCGGATCGACACGTTGATCAACAACGCTGGAATCTTCATCGCCAAACCGTTCACGGAGTACACCGACGAGGACTTCGACAGCGTTACCGGAGTGAATCTGCGTGGCTTCTTCGAGGTTTCGCGCGGCGCCATCGCCGCGATGCTCGACGGGGAACGCGGCGGCCACGTGGTGAACATCTCCACCAGCCTCGTCGATCACGCCAATTCTCAAGTGCCGTCGGCGTTGGCGTCCCTGACGAAGGGCGGTCTGAACGCGGTGACCAAGTCGCTGGCGATCGAGTACGCCGGTCGCGGCATCCGGGTCAACACCGTCGCATTGGGCATCATCCGCACGCCGATGCATCCGGAGTCGACTCACGATGCCCTCGCCGCGATGCACCCGCTCGGCCGGATGGGTGACGTCGAGGACGTCGTGGATGCCGTCGTCTACCTGGAGAACGCCCCATTCGTGACCGGCGAGATCCTGCACGTCGACGGTGGCCAGAGCGCTGGGCATTGATCATGCGAGAGCCCGAGAGCATTCTGCGTGGCGTGCTCGACCAGTGGAAGGCCGCCGTCGACGCGCACGAACCGCAGCGAGTGGCGGCCCTGTTCACCGAGGACGCGATCTTCCAAGGCCTACATCCGTACAGTGTGGGGCGCCAAGGCGTCGCCGACTACTACGACGCCCAGCCGATCGGGTTGGCAGCCGAGTATCGGGTTCTTGAAACCAGGCAGCTGGCCGACGATCTGGTGCTCGGCTATCTGGGAGTTGCCTTCTCGTTCGTCGACCGGCCCACGCTGAACGTTCACCTCGGCGTTCTGGTGAAGCGCGTGGACGACGACTGGTTCATCACGCACTACCAGGTGTCATGAGTACATCGACAACTGAACGCACCCGCTGCACGGCGGAGGCCCTTGCAGAGTGGGTGGTGAAGTCCGATCAGGCGGATCTGGGCGATTCCGTGCCAATGTTGATGCGGCGCAACGTCCTCGACAGCGTTGGTTGCGCAATCGCCGCGCTCGACGGCGAGACCGTGCAGGTCGTGCGCGACCACATCGCAGCGGGCGGCGGTGGCGGACGTGCGACGCTCATCGGAGGCGGTCGAGCGAGCATCGATCAGGCCACGCTGTTCAACTCGGTTGCGGTGCGATACGTCGATCTGCTCGACACCTACCTGACCCCTGGCGGCCTGTGTCACCCTGCCGACAACTTCGGCGCGATCCTGGCCGTTGCGGAAAGCGCAGGTGCCACCGGCGACGAGTTCGTTCTGGCGCTGGCGGTGGCCTACGAGGTGCAGTGCCGGTTCTCGGCGGCCGTCCCCGTCATGGCACGTGGCCTCAATCATGCACTCCAGCTGGCGATGTCGGTCGCCGCTGGGGCTGCCAAGCTATTGCACTTGTCGGCGGAGCAAACGGCCAACGCCATCGCCATCGCGGCGGCGGACAACGTGTCATTGGCGGCGATCCACTCCGAGCCGGTGTCGAACTGGAAGGGCATCTCCCCCGGCATCACCGCCCAGCGTGCGGTGTACACCACCGCATTGGCGAAACGCGGAATCACCGGGCCGCTTGGGCTCTTCGAAGGACCCAATGGGCTCGAGCAGCTCTTCGGGCAATGCATCGACCTCCGCCTCGGCGATCCCGCATTGGACGTCGTCAAGCACACCCATTTGAAGAAGTACTGCTCGCTCATCCATGGCCAAGCGCCCATCGAAACCGTCCTGGCCCTTGCGAAGGAGCACGGGATCGATCACGCGGACATCGAGTCGGTCGACGCCGAGGTGTTTCAGACCGCCTACGACATCGCAGGCGGTGGAAGCTTCGGCGACAAGGATTCACCGTCGACCAAGGAGCAGGCGGACTACAACTTGAAGTACCTACTGGCCGCTGCCTTGATCGACGGCCAGGTCGGGCCGGAGCAGCTCCAGATCGAGCGGATCGGACGCGGCGACGTCCAACGGTTACTGCGTCGCGTCGACGTGCAGCCCAACGCCACGTTCACCGCAAGCTATCCGCAGTCGACACCCGTCCGCATCTGCGTGACACTGCGAGGTGGCCAACGCTTCTCGCGCGAGCAGCACGACTTCGAGGGAGCACCCGGCCGGCCGTTGACGTGGGAGCGGACCGTCGAGAAGTTCCATTGGTTGACAGAGCAATACGCCGAAGAAGCGTTGCGCGACGAGATCGTGGATCGCGTCGAACACCGTGGTGCCGAACCGGTTTCGGAGTTGACCCGACTTCTGGGGGACGTCAGTCCGGCACGACGGTTGCCCAAGACGCGTCGTCCCGTCTGAAGGTGATCCACCGCCCGTTCGGGGCAACGGCGATCACATGGCTGAGCCCCGCCTCCTCGAATGCGGCGACGAAGTCCTCGCGGCCTTCACTGAAGTGAGCCCAGCTGTCGACGTGAGCCGGGATGACCGACTTCGCACCGAGTAACACCGCAGCCGCAGCGGCCCCTGACCCGTGAACGTCAGTGGGCGGCCGTGCTCCTTCGTCGGCACACGCGCCGCACCGGCGAAGATCACTGCGATGTCGACTTCACCGACGCGCTCGGCGATGGCCTTGACTGCGCCGATCGATGCGTTGTCGCCACTGAGATAGACGGTCGGAACGTCTGCGCCGGACAGCACGAAACCGGTTACCTCGCAGTTGACATGGCCCATTTCGTTGCGCTGCCCGTCGGCGGGGCCGTGTACCGCCGGAACCGCCTGCACCGTAAGGGATTCTGCGCCGTCACCGCCAGGCAGATCGATGGTCTGCCACGGTTCGAGACCCTTGGCATTTGGTCCCAACCGGTCTGCGGCACGCGGATGTGTGAGGACGAGCGGTGCCGCTAGCGCCACCCGACGGCCGTCCGCGTCGAGATTGTCGGGGTGCTCGTCGTGACTGATCAACACGACATCGATGTCGCCCAGCGCCGCCGACGGGACGGCCGGGTTCGCGGTCTTCGTCAGGTATCCCTTTTGTCCAGGCGGTTCGAAGGTCGGGTCGATGACCACCCGGAGACCGCT
>Ga0193716_1002389_pt1 | contig 10576 bp, 4 predicted proteins | sample U2c1metaG_FD_145901 | JGI IMG/M metagenome (GOLD analysis project Ga0193716, IMG submission 145901) | Soil microbial communities from a riparian zone of the East river system, Colorado, United States - U2c1 | ecosystem: Environmental > Terrestrial > Soil > Riparian zone | place: USA: East River...
CCGTCAGCCCGAAGACCCCGATCCTGGCCAGCTCCGGCCAGCACGCGCCCGCCGGATCACGCTCGTCGTAGGCGGACGAGACGGCCCGGCACGCCGCGCGCAGCTCGCCGACCAGCGGCTCCCCGGTGTCGGGCAGCGGCACCCCGGCCGACGCCACCAGCTCCAGCATCATCTCCGAGGTGCCGGCGGACAGCGTGAGTCCGGGCGCTTCGCGATAGGCCGATTCGAGCAGGTCGTTGTCCCACGACTCGGCGCACCACCAGGCGACCGACCGCGCGGTCTCGGCGCACCACAGCTTGGTCACGGCGGCCGCGACCGCGTCGACCCGGCCGGTGTCGAGCTGGTCGACGCAGCGCAGGGCGAGTGCCTCGGCGGCCGCCGTGTGCGTGCGCAGCCGGCCGTACTCCGCCGCCTGACCCCGCATGCCGGCGGCACCGAGCCACCGCCGCGCCTTCGCCACGTAGTCGATGCCGGTGCGCTCCAACGCCAGCGCCTCGGTGATCAACGGCCAGGCGCCGCCGACCGGGCCGACCACCGCGCTCGCCGGTACCTCGACCTCGTCGAGCCGCACGTCGGCGAAGTCCTCGTCGGCCAACGACGCCAGCCGGTCGATGCGAATGCCGGGGCGGTCCAGCGGCACCAGGAACAGGGTGACGCCCCGGTACGGCGTCGGCTCGACGCTGGTCCGCGCCGCGACCAGACCGAAGTCGGCCAACGCGGTCCCCACGCTGTACACCTTGTGCCCGGTGAGCCGCCAGCCGCCGTTCCCGGTCGGCGCCGCCGTGGTCCGCAGCGCGGACAGGTCGGAGCCGACGCCGGGCTCGGAGTACAGCACCGTCGCGGTCCGCCGGCCGGCGGCGAGCCCCGGCAACACCGCGGCACGCTGCTCGTCGGTCCCCGCGGTCAGCAGGAAGTTGCCGCAGATCTGCACCGACAGTGTGTGCAGCACTTCGGGCACGCCACCCGCGATCAGCTCGCCGACCACCGCGGCGGCACACCGGGCAGGCAGCTCGCGTCCGCCGTAGGCCCTCGGCCAGGACACCGCGAGCAGCCGGTGTTCGCCAAGCAGCCGGTACAGCGGACGCGGATCACCGTCAGTGCCCACCTCGGCGAGCGCGCGTCGCGCCCGCGGACCGGCCAACAGCGCGCGGACCTCTTTGGCGACAACGTCCGCCTCGGTCACGGCGCGGCCTCCGTGTCCAGGTCGAGACCGGCGAGCAGCCCGGCCATCGCGGCGTCGTCGAGACCCGCGTCCGGGAAGTCGGCCGCCGAGTACACCGGTTCGGTCGCGGCGCAGTGCTCGACGAGCCGAACGAGGTGACCGAGAACCCGCTCACCCAGCTCGTCACCGGTGACGATCAGCCGGGCGCCGGCGAGCGTCACCAGCACGCGCGGTCCGGCATCGCCGACGGCGGTCACCGCCACGTTGTCCGGCAAGGAAAGCACCCGCACGCCTGGCGCGACCGAATCGTCGGGCTCCGGCGCGTGCAGGGCCATCTTGACGGCGCCGATCAGCTCGGCCGCCGGGTCGACCCGCACCAGACCGGGCACGGCGTCGCCGCCGGACGGCTCCTCGCGCCGGGTGTCGGCGACCGCGACGGCCGGCGCGCCGGTCGCGGCGAGGGTCGCGGCCACGACGAGGTCGGTGGTCGTGGTGGCGTACGCCTCGTGCGCGGGCCCGGCCAGTGCGGCCATCGTCGCCGCCGGCACGGACAGTCCCGGCACGTCGTCCTCGACAACAGGTGGCATATCCACGACCAGCCGCCGCACGATCCGGCCGAGCGACCAATCGTCCACTTCAGACGGCTCGGCCGTGAGCAGGCGACCGTCGACCGTGACGCCGGGGATCGTCTCGGACACCGGCGCGGGAAGACGGACGACCGTCGGGCCGCTGATCCCCAGCGGCGCCGACCGCCGCAACGGGGTGTCCAGTTCGCCCGCGAGCGCGCGGATCGTGCGCAGGTCGAGGATCTGCCGCACGGTCACCGCCAGCCCCTGCCGGCGGGCCTCCGCGACGGCGTGGATGGCCAGGATCGAGTCGCCGCCGATGTCGAAGAAGTCGTCGGTGACACCGAACTCCGCCTTCGGCAGGAGCCACCGCCAGCCCGCCAGCAGCGCCTCCTCGGCCGGTGTCTCGGGTTCCTCCCGCACCGCTGCCTCGGCCACGTCGGGGATCTCGACGCTCCCGGGACGCTCGCACAACTCCAGCCGCCCGTCCGGCAGCCGGCGCGCCAGGTCGCCGGTCCGGCACCGGCGCGCGCCCGACGGGTCCGGCTCGAACGCGGCGGCCGTCGCACCTGGCGCGTCGAGATAGCCGATGGCAACCTGCGGCCCGCCGACGGACAACTCGCCGCGGCAGCCCGGCGGCACCGGCTGTCCCCACCGGTCCAGCACGACGGCGTGGACCCCGGGCAGCGGCGTGATGACGCGGCGCCGGCCGGTGCCGACGATGCCGGTCTCGGCGTGTCCGTACAACACGATCGCGTCGTCCGGCGGTGTTTCGGTGTCCGCGGTCATCAGCGACACGGCCGTGGTGTGCTGGTCGTCGGTCACCTGCACGGCGCCGCCGCCCGCCAGCACGCCGAGCAGCGGCGTCATCGCGGCAAGCGGTGCCAGCAACCGGTGGCTCGCGCCGGCCGGCAGCACGGTGCGCAGGCCGCGCACGTCCGCCGCCAGGTTGCGGTGCGCGAGCTGAACGACCTTCGGCGCCCCATCCGGGCCGGTGCCGAACATCAGGCATGCCGTGCCGTCCGGCCGCACCGGCACCGCGACGCGGCCGGGGTTCGCGGTCGCGGTAGCGACAGCGAGGGCCTCGATCGCGCCGGGGAGTCCGATCGTGGCGTCCGGCAGGGTCAGCGCCAGCCGGGCGCCGCACCGACCGACGACGGTGGCGATCCGCAGCGGCGACGCGGCCGGATCGACCGGCACGCAGACACCGCCTGCCTTGAGCACACCGAGCACCGCGACCGCCAACTCGGCCGAGCTGGGCAACAGCACCAACACCGGCTCTTCCTGGCCGACGCCCCTGGCACGCAGGTCGTGCGCGACCCGGTTCGCCGCCGCGTCGAGACCGGCGAAGTCCAATGACCCGACCGCGGGCGCGTGCGGGGTGCTGTCGACCTGACTCTCGACCAGCTCGTGTACCAGCACCATGTCGTCGGCGACCACCGGCGGTGCCGGCTCCTGCCACAGCCCCTGGAATGTCCACAGCGGACGGTCCGGCTCGGCGAGCGCGGCCAGCAGCAGCCGAGGGAACACTCCGCACACCAGTTCGGCCGCGGCGTCGTCGACAACGTCGGACCGGTATCGCACGGTGCCGGTGAAGGGCGCCGGCGCGGGCACGAGGTCCAGCAACAGGTCGTGGGTGACCGTGCCGGTGTCGATCTGCGAGGCGACCGTCGCCCTCGGCATCGCGCCGGCCGGCGGGCGCGGCGGTGTCGGCGGCTGCAGGTTGATCGCGGCCTGGGCCAGCGGGGTCATGCCGGCTACCCGCTCTGGCGCCACCGCTGTCACGATCTGGTCGAAGGTGACCGAGCCGTGGTCGTGGGCGTCGGTGACCGCCCGCCGCGCAGCCCCGACCAGCTCACGGAACGTTGGCCCGCCGGACAGGTCGAGTCGCAGCACGACCTGGTCGACGAACATGCCGATGACGTCGCGCAGCTCCGGCAGCGGCCGTCCGGCGACGGGGCTGGCCACGGTGACGTCCACGTCGCCGAACACCCTGCCGAGCGTGGCGGCGTAGATCGCGAGCAGCCCCATGAAGGCGGTGGCCCGTTCGGCACGGACGAACTCGTCAAGCGCCGAAACGACCTCGGCCTCGATCGTGAAGTCCAGCCTGCGGCCACGTTGCGTCAGCTCGGCGGACCGGGGCCTGCCGTGCGTGAGGTCCAGTGTGGACAGGTCGGCGAGTTGTGCGCGCCAGTGGTCCAGATCCTGCCGCACGACCGGGTCGGTCGCCCGTTCTTCCTGCCAGGCGGTGAAGTCGGCGTACTGCACCGGCAGCTCCGGCCAGTCCGGCGCACGGCCCGCGAGCCGATGTTCGTACGCGGCGGTCAGGTCCCGGATGAGGATCTCGATGGACATGGCGTCCGCGATCGCGTGGTGCAACACCACGACCAACGCGTCGGTGTGCGGACCGAGCCGGGCATGCACCATCCGCAGCAGGGGCGCACGGCCGAGGTCGAACACCGCCGTGCCGACCCGCGCGCACAGGTCGCGGTACGCCGTCTCCGGGTCGGCCGCGCCGCTCAGGTCGGCGAACTCCACCGGCGGCTGGTCCGGCGGCTCGTGCACGACCTGCGTCAATGTCTTGTCCCGCAACACCAACCGGGTGCGCAGTGACTCGTGTCTACTGATCAGGTCGGCCGCCGCGGCACGCAGTGTCGCCGGGTCGAGCGGCCCGGCGTAGCGGCGCTCGAAACTGAGGTTGTGCACCGGCTCGTCGGGCACGAGCTGCTCGACGAACCAGATCTGCTGCTGGGCATGCGATGCCCGGTGGGTGAGGACCTCCTTCACCGCGAACCGGCCGCCATGGCGAGCCGCAGACTCTTGGGGCGCATGTCGGTCCACTGTTCCGCCTCCCCGGAATTCAATGTGCTGGTCGCGTCGGGGGACGGAGGGTTCTGTTTGGTCACGTGCTTGTGGCTGGCTTGCGTCACGTTCCCCTGAGGTGCGGTTGGGAAGGCTGGGGCCTGGTTCGACCGTGAGGTTGAAGCAAGGCGTGTCATGTCAGTTCCCTCCGCTGACAACAGAGTCCGCTGAGTCGTCACCCGCGGTCATGCGAGCGCGGCGGCGGCCGGCGGCCTGGCGCCGGTCCCGGCCGCGACGGGCGGCGCCGCGTTCGAGCGCGCCGGCGAGCCCGTCGTGGTCGGTCCCGTCGAGGAACGCGGCCTGTGTGCGCACCGTCGGGTAGCGGAACAGTTCCACCACCCTCGGGTTGCCGGGCAGCAGCTCCGCGAGGGACACCAGGTCCAGCGACGTGCCGCCGAGGTCGAAGAAGTTCTGGGTGACACCGACCGAGCCGCGGCGCAGGACCCTGCGCCACGCGGCGGCGACGGCCTGCTCGGTCGGCACGGTCGGCAGCGCCTCGGGAGTGGCCGGCTCGACGCGAGCCATCGGCTCCCCCACCAGCCCAGCCCGCAACACCTCGAGGCCCGGGACGTCGAGCGTGCCGACCGGGCGGTGCGGCCCCGTCACCGCGGCGTCGAGCAGGTGCACCAGCGCGGCCAACAACGTCTCGATCCGTTGCGCCGCGAAGAGATCCGGGTTGTAGACCAGCTCGAAGCTCATCGTCCCGGCACGCTCGATCAGGTAGGTGGTCAGGTCGAACGGCGAGCCGGGCACCCCCGGCGGTAGCTGCTCGACCCGGATGCCCGGCAGCTCCAGCGGGGCCTGGGCGAAGTTGTAGACGTTGAACACCACCTGGACCAGCGCACCCCGGGAAGGGTCGCGGGGCAGAGCGAGCGCGTCCACGATCCGTTCCAGCGGCGCGTCCGGATGGGCCAGCGCGTCGAACAGTTCGTCCCGGCAGCCGGTGACCAGCTCCGCGAACGTGCTCTCGCCCGCGCGGCGAAGTCGCAGCGGGACGATGTCGACGAAGAAGCCGATCAGGTCGGCGAACGCGGCGTGCCGGCGGTCCGCCACCGGCGAGCCGATCACCACGTCGTCTCCTCCGGTCACCCGGCGGACCAGCTCGGCGAACGCGGCGAGCACCACGGTGGACGGCGTCGCGCCCAGCTCGACGGCCAGCGACCGGATCGCCGCGTCGGTGGCCGGCGGCAGTGCGGTGGCGGCGAACGCGCCCGCGTAGCTCTGCTCGGCCGGCCGAGGGTGGTCCCGCGGCAGGTCGAACACGGTCGGCACGCCGGACAGGTGCCCGGTCCACCACGCGAGATCCTCCTCGCCGCGCCGGCCGGCCCGCTCCTCGCGCCAGGCAACGTAGTCGGCGAACCCCGCGGGCAGCGGCGACCGGGTCCGGCCGGCGTAGGCGGCACCCAGTTCCTCGTACAGGATCCGCTCGGACCAGCCGTCGAAGACCGCGTGGTGTGCGGTGATCGCCAGGACGTGCTCGTCCGCGCCGAGCCGCAGCAGTCTGGCGCGCAGCAACCGGCCGTCGGCCAGCTCGAAGCGAGTGGCCGCCTCGGTGTGCAGGCGGTCCCGCACAGCGCTTTCCCGGTCCGAAGTGGACAGTGCGCCCAGGTCCTCGACCGGCAGCGGCACGTCGGCCACCGGGTCCAGGACCGCGTACGGGTGGCCGCCGTCGTGCGGCACCCGCCAGCGCAGGACGTCGTGCCGCCGCACCACCTCGACCAGCGCGCCGCGCAACGCTTCGGGGTCCAGCGGGCCGTGTAGTCGTTGCGCCAGTGCGATGTTGTACGCGGCGGCGTCCGGCGCGAGCTGGTCGAGGAACCACAGCCGGCGCTGGGCGGCGGACAGCGCCGGCGGGTTGCCGGTCGACAGGTCCGCGTCGTCCGCATCGGACAGTTCGGCGGCGGCCGCGACCCGCTTCGCGAGCCCGCCGAGAGTGCGCGCGGCGAACACGTCCTCGACGGCGACGTCGCGGCGCAGCTCCAGCCGCAGCGCGGCGACCAGCCGCATGGCCGCGAGGGAATGCCCGCCGGCGGCGAAGAAGTCGTCCTCGGCCGACCGGGCCGGCACGCCGAGCACGTCGGACCAGACCGCGACCAGCTCACTCGGCACGCCCGGCACGCCGGTGACCTCGACGGTCACTTCGTCCGTCAGGCCGGACACCAGCGCGGTCACGTCGACCTTGTCCGACGCGGTCAGCGGCAACGCGGCCAGCCTGCGGAACCGGGTGGGCACCATCACCGCCGGCAGCCGGGCGGCGAGGTGGGCGCGCAGCTCGGCGTCGGCCGGCGCGTCGGCCGGGGTGACGAACGCGGCGAGGCTCGTCTCCCGCCCGGACACCGGGGCCACCACCGCGTGCGCGACACCGGGGTGAGCACGCAGCGCGGCCTCGACCTCGGCCAGCTCCACCCGCTGGCCGCGGACCTTGACCTGCCGGTCGGTCCGGCCGTGGAAGCGCAGCAGGCCGTCGGCGCCCCAGCTAACCAGGTCGCCGGTGCGGTAGAGCCGCGCACCGGGCTCGTCGCCGAACGGGTCGGGCACGAACCGCGCCGCGGTCGGGCCGGGCGCGTCGAGGTAACCGCGTGTCACGCCGGGCCCGCCGACCAGCAGCTCCCCCGGCACCTCTGGCGGCACCAGCCGGAAGTGCTCGTCCACGACGTACAGGCGGTGGTTGAGCATCGGGCCACCGATCGGGATCGGCGTGTGCCACTCGCCGGACGCGACGAACCCGGCCACCGCGACCGTGGTCTCGGTCGGGCCGTAGCCGTTCATCAGCCGCCGGCCGTCCGCGGTCCAGCGCGCCACCTGCTCGGGGCCGGGCGCCTCGGCCCCGGTCACGACCGAGCGCACCAGTGGCAGGTCGGCCGGGTCGAGCAGTGGCAGCAGCGCCGGGGCCACCTCGGCCCAGGTCACCTCGTGGGCGACCATGAAGCGGCGCAACCGGTCCGGGTCCGCCCGGTCGGACTCCGCGGCGAGCTGCACCGACGCGCCGACCATCAGCGCCACCAACAACTCCAGCACCGAGACGTCGAACGAGATCGAGGTGATCGCCAACGCGCGGCAGCCGCGTGCCATCCGGCCGCGCTCGCGGATGCTGGTCATGAAGGCGGCCACGTTGGCGTGGGTGACCACGACACCCTTGGGCTGCCCGGTCGAACCGGACGTGTAGATCACGTACGCCGCGTTCGCCGGCAGCGCGGGACAGGGCACCACCGCCGGGGCGGGTCCGGCCGCCGGTAGGTCCACAAGGGACAGTCCGGCGCCGGCGAACACGGCCCGGCCGTCGGCGTCGGCGACCACGCACGCCACGCCTGCGGCCCGCGCGGTCTCGACGAGGCGCAGCGCCGGCAGATCGGGGTCGAGCGGGACGTAGGCGCCGCCGGAGAGCAACACCCCGACCAACACCGCGAGCAGCCCGGGGTGCCGGCCGACACAGACGCCGACCCGCGTCTCGGGGCCGACGCCGAGGTCGCGCAGTGTCTCGGCAACGCGCCGGGCAGCGGAAAGCAGCTCGGCATAGGTCAGCTCGGTGTCCCATTGCCGCACCGCGATCGCGTCCGGCCGGCTCGTGGCACGCGCGGCGATCAGCTCGCCGACGGTGCCGGCGGGACAGCCGGGACTGGCGGCGATCATCCAGTCCGCCGGTACGGCGGGGCTCCCCGGGTCACGGACCTGCTCGCGCTGCGACGCGTCCGGCGGATCCGCTAATGACAGCGTCATCATCCCCTTGAGTGCTCAAAAGCGCGCACGAACAACGGTCGACGCACCATGGCGACATGGTCAAGTTATGCCGCGTTAACGTCCAACCTCGCCGGACTCTAACCGTTTCCAACGCCGAGAGACAAGCGTGACTCTTCGCGGTCGCGACGGTCACCAATAGCCGATATTCCTGCCATTCGACCGAGCCGTGTGCGCACACTTCTTGCACCTGGACGCACAAGCCGCCGTTCCCATTTGACAACTGGCAACGCTTGACTTTTGCCGAACATGAGCGTCTAAGCGGTCCGACACCAGCGAATACGACGAACATCGATGTCCACAACGACCGTTCCGTCGGAATAAGTCCGCTTTATCCGGGACCGCCTGGCGTAAATTACTCAGCCAACCGACCTAGCATTACTTCCAATCAAGGAGCCGAGCGTGTAACAATCCCCCACCGCGAAGGTATGGACCACACCACCGTGTCGTCCCCTGCGCGCAGGCCCGGTCGGGAGGTGCCGAAAGTTGTCTTTGCGGTGTTGGGAGATCGAGGGCACCAGACGATGAGTGGCGGGTCCCTCGTCGTCTTCGGCACCGGGTCACTGGCTCACGCGACGTGCGACGCTCTCGCCACCGTCTCCGCTGAACCGATCAACGTCGTGGTGGTCGGTCGCGGCCGGGAAAAGGCGGCCGCCGTCTGCTATCTGGCCGGCACCAGGGCGGCGCTGTCCGGCACCGGCGTGACGTTCCGGCCTGCCGTCGCCGACTCCGCGGCGCGGCTCGCGGACGTCCTGGCCGACGCGCGCCCCTCGGGTGTCTTCGCCTGCGCCTCGCATCAGTCGCCGTGGGAGCGGGTCACCGCGCCGTCCGCGTGGACGGACCTGCTCGCACGTGCCGGGTTCGGCCTCGCGTTGCCGCTGCACGCGGACCTCGTGGCCATGGCCGGTCGGCTGATCGCGACGCACGCGCCCGGCGCGTGGCTGGTCAACGCGTGCTTCCCGGACGCCGTCAACCCCGTGCTCGCCGCGCTGGACGTCCCCGTGCTGTGCGGCATCGGCAACGTGGGGATCCTCGCCGCCTCGCTACAGGCCGCGCTCGGTCTGCCCGACCAGAGCAGGCTGCGGCTGCTCGCCCACCACGCCCACCTGCACGAACCCCACGACCCGGCGGACGAGGCACGCGCCTGGCTCGACGGCACCCCGCTGCCCGACGTCACGTCGCTGGTCGCGACCCAGCGCGCCACCGACCGCGTCCTGCTCAACCGGGTCACCGGCATCACGGCCGCCCTCATCCTGTCCGCCCTGCTCACCGGCGCCACCACCGACACCCACGCGCCGGGACCGAACGGGTTGCCCGGCGGCTACCCGGTCCGGCTCGCCGCCGGCCGCGTGTCCCTGCGGTTGCCGGCGGGCATCGGCGAGACCGAGGCCGTCGAGTTCAACAAGCGGGCCGCGCGCCGGGACGGCGTGCGAGTCGACGACGACAAAGTCCACTTCGAGCCGACCGTCGGGTCCGCGCTGCCACGAGCGGTGTCCGGACTCGACGGCTTCGGCGCGGCCGAGCTGCCCGGCGTGTGCCGGGAGCTGCTGGCACTGCGCGCCGAGCTACGCAAGCAACCGCACGACCCAGCGCACCCGAAGGGACTCTGATGACCTCAGACCCGGCGACCACCGGCGGCACCGCGACGATCGAGGCGACCACGCCCGTGACCGGCAACCTGTTGATCGACTACCTGGGGCTGATGCCCCGGTCGATCGGCGCGTGCGTCGCGGAGCCCGCCCCCGTGACCGGCGACCCGGCCACGTTCTCGCCTGGGTTCGCGCTGCCGGAACCGACCGAGGACGTGCGGCGCTTCTACGCCGCGGCGACCGTCGGCTGGCGCTCGCTCGGCGAGTACGCGGGGCACCGGCTCTCCCTGCTCGACCTGGCCGGCAACCCCGGCACGCACACCACGAAGACGTTCCCCTCGCTGCTCATCGTGGCAAGAGCGGTGGAGTACATCCGGCGCACCGGGGAGCCGGTGACGATCGTGTCCCCGACGTCGGCGAACAAGGGCACCGCGCTGCGCGACGCCGTCCTGCGGGCCATCGACGAGAACCTCGTGACGCCGGAGCAGCTGCGGGTGGTGATCATCGCGCCGTGGTCCTGCCGGGACAAGCTGCGTGCCAGCCGCCTGTCGACCGACGCGCACCTGCGCGAGCTGAACCCGTTGCTGCTCTTCACCGGCGCGGAGCCCGACGGCGTCAAGCTGCTCGGCCGCCAGTTCGTCGACCGGCACGCCGCGGATCTT
>Ga0193716_1002390_pt1 | contig 10574 bp, 12 predicted proteins | sample U2c1metaG_FD_145901 | JGI IMG/M metagenome (GOLD analysis project Ga0193716, IMG submission 145901) | Soil microbial communities from a riparian zone of the East river system, Colorado, United States - U2c1 | ecosystem: Environmental > Terrestrial > Soil > Riparian zone | place: USA: East River...
CTGATCGCGAACTCGCGCGGCGTGCCATACATCTCGGTGCGCGGCCGAATCGGCGGCAGCGCGATCGCTGCGGCGGCCATTAACGCGCTCGCGCGGGCGGGTTTATGAATTCGTCAGGACGCCTCATCGGCGTAGGGGTCGGACCTGGCGATCCCGGGTTGTTGACCGTGAAGGCAATACGCGCATTGAACAGTGCGGATGTCGTCGCGCATTTTGCAAAGGCAGGCAACTTAAGCAATGCGCGCGCCATCGTTGAGCAGTATTTGCGTGCGGAACTGCAGGAATTACCGCTGCTGTATCCGATTACCACCGAACACGCGACGGATGATCTGGCGTATCGCAACGCGATTCAAAAATTCTTCGATGAAGCGGCATCCGATATCGCAACTCACTTGGAATCCGGGCGAACTGTGGCCGTCTTATCAGAGGGAGATCCGCTTTTCTTCGGCTCCTACATGCATCTTCATATCCGCTTGATGAAACATTATCGGACGGAAGTGATCCCGGGTGTCACAGGAATGTCCGGCTGCTGGTCTGCCGCCGGTCTTCCGTTGGCGCAGGGCGATGATGTGTTGACAGTACTGCCGGCGACGTTGAAAGAAGACGAGCTTATCCGTCGTTTCAGACAAAACGACGCATCTGTCGTGATGAAAGTCGGGCGACATTTAGCCAAGGTGCGCCGTGCTCTTCACAGTACGCAACGGCTTGCCGGCGCCATTTATGTGGAGCGAGGAACCATGGATGACCAGCGGCTGATGCCGCTGATCGAAAAAGAGGACGACGCGGCACCCTACTTCGCCATCGTGTTGGTTCCGGGCCGCGCGTGGGCCGCATGAGCGGAAAATTAACGGTCATCGGGTTGGGTCCCGGGCACGAAAGCCAACTCACCGCACAAGCTTCCGAGGCGCTCGCGAGCGCACAGATTCTCTACGGCTACGGACCGTATCTCGATCGCGTTCCCGAGCGTGCACATCAACGACGGGTGGCCTCCGACAATCGACAAGAGACCGAGCGGGCCTCGGACGCCTTGATGCAAGCCGCGCATGGCGCCAGCGTCGCGATCGTTTCCGGCGGCGACCCGGGAGTCTTTGCTATGGCCGCCGCCGTGTGCCAAGCCATGGAACAGGGGCCCTCCTCGTGGCGCGAGCTGGAGCTTGCCATCGTGCCGGGCGTGACCGGCATGCTCGCAGTAGCTGCACGCGTGGGCGCGCCGCTCGGGCACGATTTCTGTGCGCTGTCGCTTTCGGACAATCTCAAACCATGGTCGATCGTGGAAAAGCGCTTGCAAGCTGCGGCGGCCGCCGGGTTCGTTATCGCCTTGTACAATCCCATCTCGCGCGCAAGGCCGTGGCAGCTTGATCGCGCGTTTGAGTTGCTGCGCGAACTGCTCCCGGCCCACACGCCGGTCGTGTTTGGACGCGCTGTTAACCGTGTCGATGAGTGTGTCCACATCACGCCCTTGTCCTCCGCCCTGGGCGCGCAAGCGGATATGGCGACCTGCGTCATCGTAGGCTCCAGCGAGACTCGTCTGGTGCAACGGCCGAACCAAGCCCCGCTGGTCTACACCCCCCGCAGCTTGGCTGCCTCCAGCACATGACTCAGCCACGAGAGAACTGCATCGACGGTCTCCACGGCATGGATTGCGGCCGTTGGCGGTCGCCGCAGCATCAGCACAGAAATGCCCAGGCTGCGCGCAGCAGCAATCTTGGCATAGGTCGCTTCGCCGCCACTGTTCTTGGCGACGATCACATTGATGGCGTGCGACAGCAGCAACTCACGTTCCGCCTCTTCCGCGAAGGGACCTCGGTCAAGCAGATAATCGGCAAAGGGGACCGGCAAGCGTGGCTCGATCGCGTCAACGCTTCTGATGAGATAGCGATGTTGGGGTGCCGCACCGAAGGGGGCGATTTCCTGGCGACCGATGGTGAGGAACACACGTTGGGAAATCGCTCCCAATACTCGCACGCCCTCCTCGGCGTCGGAGATTTCGATCCATTGGTCTCCTGGGACGGCTCGCCACTCTGGGCGACGCAACGCGATCATCGGTGTGAGGGTCAGCGACGCGGCCTCCTGTGCATTGACGGATATTCTCGATGCATACGGATGAGTGGCGTCGATCAAGGCTCGAACTGCATGAGTTCGCAAGTACTGCGCGAGGCCAGGAACACCGCCGAAGCCGCCGGTGCGGACCGGTACCGGCTGAACTGCAGGCGCGGCGGTGCGGCCCGCCAGAGAGATCGTCACGCTCAGATCGCTGCGAGTCGCCAGGCGCGTCGCCAGGGCCCGCGCCTCACCCGTACCGCCGAGAATCAATATGGATGGCTTCATGTCGTCCGCTAACCCGATTAATTCGCACTGTGCCTCGCCGCGGCGCTGGTTGTCCATCATTGGCATCGGTGAGGACGGCATCGACGGATTGACTGCGACGGCGCGCCGACTGATCGAGTCGGCGACCGAAGTGTTCGGTGGCGCGCGCCATCTGGCCCTGGCGGGGCCTTTGATTCGCGGCACTCCTCGAGCGTGGCCGCGACCGTTTGGGCTCGATGAAGTGCTCGCGCACCGCGGTCGCGCCGTGTGCGTCCTCGCCTCGGGAGATCCGTTTTGCCACGGCGTGGGAAGCTTGTTGGCGCAGCACGTGTCAAGTGAGGAAATGCAAGTGATGCCTGCCTTGTCGGCGTTTAGCTTGGCGGCCTCACGCCTGCTCTGGGCACTTCCGGAGACTATTTTGATTTCGCTTTGCGGCCGGTCGCTGGATTTCGTACGTCCGCACCTCCAGCCAGGGGTCCGCATTTTGGCGCTCGCCGCCGATCAAGACACCCCTTTGCAGTTGGCGAAACTGTTAAGCGACTTAGGTTTCGGTGCCTCGCGCCTCACGGTGCTCGAGTCGTTGGGCGGCCCGCGCGAACGTGTTCGATCGACCCGAGCAGATGCCTTCGACATGAAGAGCATCGGGGCACTCAACACAATCGCCGTGGAAGTGGTTGCCGGAGCCGGTGCACGCATTGTGCCGAAAACGCATGGCTTGGACGACGAGTTATTTGAACATGACGGGCAAATCACCAAACGAGAAATGCGTGCGCTGGCTCTGTCCGCTCTCGCACCGCAACGCGGCCAGCGGCTGTGGGACGTGGGCGCAGGTTCAGGTTCCGTGGCGGTCGAATGGCTGCTGTCGGATGAGTTCATGAGTGCAACGGCAATCGAACGGCGAAGCGATCGAGCGGCGCGTGCAAAGCGTAATGCGCAGACCTTTGGTGTGCCGCACTTGGAGGTTCTGGAGGGGATAGCGCCGCTCGCGCTGGTTGGGTTAGCGCCTCCGGATGCCGTGTTCATCGGCGGAGGCGCCACGGCGCCGGGCTTGATAGAGGCGGTCCGCGCGGCCTTGCTTCCGGCGGGCCGCTTGGTGGTCCACGCAGTTACCTTGCGCACAGAAAGCGCTCTAATAAATTATCAGTCCCTGTATGGAGGGTCATTGACACGAGTCGCCATCTCGCGCGCCGCTCCCATCGGCAAGAATCCAAGCATGATGGGCTGGCGCCCGGCCATGCCCGTTACACAGTGGACTTGGGTGAAGGGATGATCGTCGCGGGTTTGGGCTATCGCGGCGCCATTACCACCGCCGAGGTGGAGCGCGCGCTCGCGAGGACTTTGAATGAGTATCTCGTCGGCCCGGAGCAACTGCAGCAAATCGCGGTGCCCGCGATGAAAGGACGCGAAGCCGGCATTCTCGCAGCTGCGGCGGCCCGCGGCGTTCAACTGGTTTTGATCGACCAGCACGAGATGGAGGCCGCGAGTCCGCGCGCCTTGACGCATTCCGCGCGTTCAATGGCAGCGCGCAATGTGCCTTCGGTAGCGGAGACAGTTGCACTGGCTGCCGCCGGGTGTGGCGCTCGATTGCTGGGCGCCAGAATTGCCGTCGGTCCAGTGACCTGCGCGCTCGCCGAAGGAGTCTCCTCATGACGGTCCACTTTATTGGCGCGGGGCCCGGCGCAGCGGATCTGATTACGGTGCGCGGTCGCGACATTCTCGCCCGCTGTCCCGTGTGCCTTTATGCCGGCTCGTTGGTCCCGCAGGAGCTATTGGCACACTGCCCTCCACAGGCGCGCAAAATCGACAGTGCCGCCATGACGCTCGATCAGATCGAAGCTCTGTATCGCGAAGTGCACGGCGCCGGAGCCGATATTGCGAGGTTGCATTCCGGAGATCTCTCAATTTACAGCGCGCTCGCCGAAGAACTACGGCGCTTGAACCGCGCCGGCATCCCATACTCCCTCACGCCCGGCGTGCCCGCATTTGCTGCAGCCGCCGCGGTGCTGGGCCGTGAGCTGACGGTGCCTGGACTCGCCCAGAGCGTCGTCTTGACTCGCATGCCAGGACGCGCATCGCGCATGCCGGAGGGCGAGCGGCTGGCGACCTTTGCCGCAAGCGGCGCGACACTCGCCATTCACCTCGCCATCCAGAAGATGGATGCCATCGTCGAAGAGTTGACGCCACTCTACGGCTCCGATTGCCCCGTCGCCATTGTCATGCGGGCGAGCTGGCCCGATCAGCGCGTGCTTCGCGGGACTCTGGCAGACATTCGCGGACAACTTTTATTGGAGCCGATGGAAAGGTCCGCATTGGTGTTCGTCGGACGCGCACTCGAGGCATCCCAATTTTCCGAGAGCGCGCTTTATTCTCCTGGTTATGAGCGCCAATTTCGAGATTCCCGTGCACCCTGACAAGACTCCAAAGAGCGGCAAGGACTCCGCTGTGCAGGCACTCACGGCATTGCGTGGGCCCTGTCCCCTGTTTGCACCGGGTGAGGTTTGGCTGGTCGGTGCTGGACCCGGCGACCCTGGATTGCTGACGCTCGATGCGCTAGCCGCGCTGTTGCAAGCCGATGTCGTTGTTCACGATGCCTTGGTCGATGCCCGCGTATTGGCGCTGGCACGACCCGGCGCGCAAATGCATTTCGCCGGGAAACGCGCCGGATCCCCCTCGATCGCGCAAAATGAGATCAGCGCTCAGTTGATCGATTTTGCGCATCGCGGACTTCGAGTCCTGAGGCTCAAAGGCGGCGATCCCTTTATTTTTGGGCGGGGTGGCGAAGAAATGCTGACCTTGGCGGCCGCCGGCGTGCCATTTCGAGTGATGCCGGGGATCACTGCCGGTCTTGCCGGATTGTCGAGCGTGCATATTCCGGCCACCATGCGTGGAGTCAATCAGGCCATCATCCTCGCGACGGGTCATGATCCCGACGAACAGAGCAGCCTCGATTGGTCCGCCCTCGCGCGTGCCGGCCAGCCCATCGTGCTTTACATGGGCTTGCGCAACTTGGAACGGATCGCGTGTACCTTGATGCGCGGTGGGTTGCCGGCCGACACTCCCGCGGCCGTGATCGCCTCCGCAACCATGGCCGGCGAACAGGTGCTGGTGTCGCGACTCGACCGCGTCGCCGGCGAAGCGCTCGCCGCGAATTTCGCCGCCCCCGCACTCGTCGTGATCGGCCATATCGTGCCTATTCGCCAACAGTTGCTCGCTGCGCGGGAACTCGCAGTGGCGTCCGGCGCTGCGGATGCCTCGACCGAGAGATTTGCATGCGAAGATTGAAACTCATTGGGATCGGCGCAGGAAATCCTGACTACATTACGATTCAAGCGATCAAGGCGCTCGAACAGGTGGACGTCATCTTTATTACGGACAAAGGCCCCGGTACGGCAGACCTGGTACGTGCGCGAAAAGACCTTTGTGAACGCTACATGCGGGGAAAACCATACCGCACCATCGAGATTCCGGATGCGGAACGGGACCGCACCCCAATTTGCTATGAAACCGCCGTCACGCGGTGGCACGAGGAGCGCGCGCTACTCTACGAGAAAATCGTTCATGAACAATTGCCCGATGGCGATTGCGGAGCATTTCTCATTTGGGGAGACCCTTCGCTCTATGACAGCGCGCTTCGCGTCATCAACCGAGTCATCGAGCGCGGAACCTTCGAGATCGAGTTGGAAGTCATCCCCGGGATCACCAGCATTCAAGCGCTGACGGCCCGCCACAAAATTCCCCTAAACGAAATTTCTGCGCCCGTTCATATCACCACAGGGCGGCGGCTCAAGAATGAGCAGTCCGCCGGTGGAACAACAACTGTGGTGCTGCTGGACGGCCACTGTGCATTTAAGTCGTTGACATCCGAGGGCTCGGACATTTATTGGGGCGCGTATCTTGGCACCCCGGACGAGATCCTGCTCGCAGGACCCTTGAACGAATTGAGCGAACAGATTGAACAAGTCCGGGCGAGTGCGCGGGCAAAGAAAGGCTGGATCATGGACACCTATATCCTTCGCAACCGCGAATCCTCGTCGCAGCAGCAACCTGCTGAAATCCCGCGCTTAAGTGTGATCCCACCAATCAACGAAGCCATTCGGGCACATGCCTTTAGGCGCTTGGACGTTTTAACGAAGCCTAAGGGAGCGTTGGGTCATCTGGAGACTTTGGCGGCCCAACTGTGCGCCGTTCAAGGAACGCTCGATATCGAAATCGTTCGCCCGCTGGGACTGGTCTTTGCCGCGGATCATGGCGTTGCGGACCGCGGTGTGAGCGCGTACCCGCGAGAAGTTACTGCACAAATGGTCGCGAATTTCCTGCAAGGCGGGGCTGCAATTAGCGTACTGGCCAAACTTCACGGAGTTGAGCTGTGGATCGTCGACGCCGGCGTCGATGGGGAGTGTCTGGCCCATCCGCAGCTCATTGACGCGAAAATTCGGCGCGGCACCCGCGATTTTATAGAGCAACCGGCGATGACATCGGCGGAGTGCGCGAAGGCGTTGGAGTCAGGACAAGAGGTGCTCCGGCGTGCGCAGGCACCGGGCAGCAATACCGTGATTTTAGGCGAAATGGGAATCGGCAATACGGCAGCGGCTTCCCTGCTCATGCATGGGTTGACCCAGAAGGCATTGATCGACTGCGTGGGCCGGGGCACAGGACTTGATGATAGCGGCCTTGAACGAAAACGCAGCCTCTTGACTCTGGCGCTGAACCGTCGCGCAGCCCCAACGGATCCGTTGGAATTATTGGCCGAATTCGGAGGTTACGAGATTGCCATGCTCGCGGGTGCGGCCCTAGCTGCCGCCGCCCGCAGGATGCTGATCCTCGTTGACGGCTTCACCGTGACTGTCGCGGTGGCCATAGCGGCAAGAATGGACCCGAGGGTGCTCGACTACTGCGTATTCGCACATCGCTCGGCGGAGTACGCGCATTCCGCCTTGCTCGAGCATCTGCATGTGCGCCCCATGCTGGATCTTGGAATGAGATTGGGCGAAGGCAGTGGAGCGGCGATCGCCCTGCCTCTCGTACGCGCTGCGGTCGCGTTGTTCACGCAAATGGCGACGTTCGAGGGCGCCGGCGTCAGCGATAAGGACGCCTGAGGCACTCGATCTCATGAAACGCGAGGCCATGCTGTTTCTAGTGGCGGTCCAGTTTCTGACAAGACTGCCGGTCCCGGCGCTCGCCGGCTACGAGTCAAGCTGGCTTTCCCAATCGGCTCGCTACATTCCCCTGGTCGGCACGTTGGTCGGCCTTTTAAACGTGGCGGCATGGTGGCTGGGTTCGCTGATTTTCCCGCCTGCGATCGCCATCGGCCTGATGATGTGTGCATCGTTACTGGTGACGGGTGCGTTTCACGAAGACGGTTTTGCGGATGCCTGCGATGGTTTTGGCGGCGGGAAGGCCCCGACGGCAGTGCTTGCGATCATGAAAGACTCACGGGTGGGCGCGTACGGCGCCATCGGCATCACGATGATGCTGGGTCTGAAATGGACCGTCCTGGCGCACCTATCCCCAGCGATATTTGCGGTAGTGGTCATTGCAGCACATACGAGCAGCCGCTGGTGCGCCACAGCGTTGATCTGGCAACTCGCATATGTGCGCGCCGATGAAGATGCAAAATCCAAACCGTTAGCCGGCAACTTGAACGGCAAGGACTGGGCATTGAGCGGCGCACTTGGAGCCGCGGCCATCCTGTGCCTCATGCTGGCGATCAGCCCGGAATCGATCACGCGGGCATCTACCCTGCTCGTGGCTGCGCTCGGCGTCAGCTTGGTGAGTACCTTTCTGGCTGGCGCTTACTTTAGGGGGCGAATCGGTGGGTACACGGGCGACTGTCTAGGCGCCACACAGCAGCTCGCGGAACTCTGCTTCCTGTTGACCGCCCTCGGCGTGTCTGCCCCGTCGATCCCGAAAGGTTGATCGCGCCGTGGAAATCTACCTCATTCGCCATCCGCCGCCGACGAACATCGACGGGTTGTGTTATGGCCGGCTCGATGTGAGCGTAGATCAGACGACCATCGCAGCGGCGGCCGATTCGATTGCCACTCAGATTCCAAACGATACACTCAAAACCGCGCCCATCTTCTGCAGTCCCCTGTCGCGCTGCCTTGCTCTTGCACGGCGACTGGCAGCTCCCAATGAGCCGTTAATTGCCGATGACCTGATTGAAATGAACTTCGGGCAGTGGCAAGGCCTTCGCTGGGACGCGATCCCGCGTGATCAGATCGATGCGTGGGCAACCGAGGTGTGGGATTACCGTCCGGGCGGCGGAGAGTCGGCGCAAATGGTGGCAATGCGTTGGCAACGCTGGTTGGATGCGGTGCGTCCGCGAGGCGAAAAAGCCGTGATTGCCGTGACTCATGCGGGCGTGATTCGCACCGCCCTCGCCCGCTCAGGCTACGAAATGGGTGCTCCGGCCGTCGAATCACACATTCCGTTTGGTTCGGTCTATCGGCTGGACATTGAGTAAGGTCGAAGCATGCAATTCATGAGAGCGCCCTCGTGAGCGACTTCACCGCAGCAGAGATTGAAGCCATTTATCGCGTGATGGCCTTGCGGCGCGACATGCGCCATTTTCTCCCCGACCCGATCGACGATGAACTGTTGGAACGGCTCTTGGCAGCGGCGCATCTCGCGCCAAGCGTAGGGTTGATGCAACCGTGGCGATTCATTCGAATTCGCGATCCAGGCTTGCGCCGGCGAATTCACGCCTTAGTTGAAATGGAGCGTGTCAAAACCGCTCAGGCACTGGGCGAACGCGAACAGGAATTCATGCGCCTCAAAGTTGAGGGCATACTCGAATGCGGGGAACTGATCGTCGCGGCCTTGAGCGATGGGCGAGAGGCGCATGTTTTCGGGCGTCGAACCATGCCCGAGATGGATCTGGCTTCCGTAGCCTGTGCCATCCAAAATTTATGGCTGGCGGCCCGCGCCGAGAACGTCGGGATGGGCTGGGTGTCCCTCTTCGATCCAGACATGCTGCGTAAATTGATAAGAATGCCTGAAGGCAGCCGCCCGGTGGCCATTCTGTGTTTGGGATATGTGCCCGCTTTTTACCCGCGGCCAATGCTCGAGGAACTCGAGTGGGCGCATCGATTCGATATCAAGACCATGGTCCACACCGACTATTGGCCGGAACTGTCAGACGGTCAGATTCCACCATCGCCATAATACTTATGTATTTCACTCTGATACCGCATTATTGCAATGTCATTTATTGAAATTTATCAGACAGCTGTTTAGGACTGGAAGAACGAACCACTCTCTGGCATCGTTCCGACCTGCACTTATGCGCAAGCACCTCCTAAATCGTGGGCGACGCGACCTGTCAACCAGCTTCATGCTGGCGATGCTTCTGTTTCGAGCCTACGTCCCCGTTGGCTTCATGCCGGCGAACGGTTCTCCCTTTCTCGTTGAACTGTGTCCCGCTGCGATCGCCTTACCGATGTCGATGCAGGCGCATCATCATCATTCGGACACGCACTCTCATTTTGAGCACTGTCCGTTTGGCAGCGCAACGGCCGCCGGTCCTGCCCCGGTTTTCGGTGGAGTCGGTCCCCTAGCCAACCTTGATTTAAATAGCGTCGTCACGATCGAGCCTGTCGCCGTCGGCGTTGCCCACATCCATCTTCCGCAACCTCGCGGACCTCCCTTCCTCGTCTAATCCTTGAATCGTTGTTGCCGCGCATAGCGCAAGCCCTTCGAGCTTGTGCGTGCGTTGCTCAATTTTTCGAACTTTTGATGGGACGAGGATCATGATTCTATTTATTCGAGAGCGCGGTCAAACCGCGCATGTCGTCGAGACATGGTTACTGTTTTGTGCGCTCGCCCTACTTCCTGTCATGGCCCGGGCCGCAGAGGTTGCTGAGAGCGACAGCCTCGATCAGATCGTCGTCAATGCAACCAGGTCGGACACGCAGCTACAAGATATGCCGCTGCATACCACGATCATCACGCACGAAGAGATAGAAAACTCGCCGGCCACCTCGGTCGATCAACTGCTGCGCCAGGTACCGGGACTTCTCATACCGGGATCACCCTTTTACACAACCGATCCCACGGGAAACAACATTACGTTTCGCGGATTGAGCAAAAAGGTATTGGTGCTGGTAGACGGCGTCCCTCTCATGGACCCCTTCTACACCACGATTCAATGGTTTCGCGTGCCGCTCAGCAACATCGAGCGCGTGGAAATTGTCCGCGGCGGCGGCGCAGGGTTGTGGGGCAATCTTGCAGTCGGGGGCGTCGTCAACATCGTCACCAAGCGGCCC
>Ga0193716_1002391_pt1 | contig 10574 bp, 10 predicted proteins | sample U2c1metaG_FD_145901 | JGI IMG/M metagenome (GOLD analysis project Ga0193716, IMG submission 145901) | Soil microbial communities from a riparian zone of the East river system, Colorado, United States - U2c1 | ecosystem: Environmental > Terrestrial > Soil > Riparian zone | place: USA: East River...
TGCTTCTCGGCGACGGAGCGCGCCATGTACTTGAAGAAGGCGTGGCGGTCGGCGGTCTTCAGCGCCGTGTCGTACTGCCAGTTCATCTCGAACTGGCCGTTCGCGTCCTCGTGGTCGTTCTGGTAGGGCTGCCAGCCGAGCGCCTGCATGGCATCGCAGATTTCCACAATCACATCATAGCGGCGCATCAGGGCCTGCTGATCGTAGCAGGGTTTGATCTGGCGGTCGGCGGCGTCGGCGATTTCCGACCCGTCCGGCGAGAGCAGGAAGAACTCGCATTCGACGCCGGTTCTCATGTCGTAGCCGGCCTGCGCCGCTTCGCCGACCAGGCGCTTCAGGGCATTGCGCGGGGCATGGTCGACCGGCCGGCCACCCATCCAGGGATCGGCGGCCAGCCAACCGACCTCGGGTTTCCAGGGCAGCTGGATCAGGCTGTCGGGATCGGGAATGGCGAAGACGTCCGGATCGGCCGGCGTCATGTCGAGCCAGGTGGCGAAACCGGCAAAGCCGGCGCCGTTCCGGGCCATGCCGCCGATCGCCGAAGCCGGCACGAGCTTGGCCCGCTGGACACCGCCGAGATCGGTGAAGGAGATCAGGAAATACTTGATGCCGCGCTCCTTGGCGGCGGCCTCGAGATCGATCGTCATGGCGTCCCCCCTGCTCGTCCCCTCTGGACAGCAAGAGAAGGGCCAAATCAGGAAGGCGCGGACGATACCGGCCCGTACAACGCCGCCAGGGCCGCATGGTCGCAGAGCCAGACGCTCGGCGACCGGCGGGCCAATGCAATCGCATTCCTGAACTCGATCAATCCATAGGGCCGCCCGAAGACATGGGCATGGATCGTGATGTCCAGGCAGCCGGGATGATTGCCGATGCCTGCCCAATTCGAGACGATTTTCTCAAGCACGCGCGTGAATGCCTCGGGTTCGTTTCCATAGCGGATGTAGAGCGGCATGTCGTTCACCTCCATGGTGAAAGGCATCGCCGTGATCGGTCCGGCAGCGGTCTTGAGCACATACGGCATATCGGAGTCGAATATATCGGCGTGCCAGCCATAGCCCGCCTCCGCGAGCAGTCCGGACGTGCGGGAACTGGGCGTGCAGCGCGGGCTGAGCCAGCCACGCGGCGGCTGCTTTGCAGTGGCAGAGAGCACGTCGGTGCAACGGCGCAAATCGCCGATCTCCTGCTCGTCCGATTGATAGGCCGGAATGATGTCCTGGGACCAGCCATGGGCGGCGATGCAATGGCCCCGATCGGCAATCGCCTTGATCAGCGCCGGATAGCGTTCGGCAACGATGCCGCTGACATACCAAACGGCGCGAACCTCGGCGGCCGCGAGAAGGTCCAATATCCGCCACGCGCCGGTTTTGGGACCATACTCGGCCCACGAACGCGCCTGCAGATCGAGAACGCCCGCCTTGAGCGGATTGCCCATGGGCCCGATCCCGGGCGCCGCATCGTCGGTCCAACCCTCGAGCATTATGTTCACGGAAATGGCCAGAGGTCGTCCTTCAGGCCAACCGTCGACCAGCCGGGATGCATCGGACATTTTTCACCCTTCGCTGCTGCGTATTGCTTCAAGTGATATCATAGGCGCGCGTGGCGCAAGAGTTGGAGCTATCGCATATGGGTTTGACGTCGCGCAAAGATCCTTCGCTTCGCTCAGGATGACAGCGTTTCCTTGTTTGGCGCACTGCGCAAATCCCAACGATATTGTCATCCTGAGCGTAGCGAAGGATCTTTCCCTTTCTTCTCAGGGCTGTTGATCGAGTCCACATACGATAGCCCTGGCGCATGGGCACGATTGGACGGCGCTGCCTCAGCGGCTGTCATAGGCGCGGTAAACGATGGTTTCCAGCGCCAGGAAGAAGACGAAGAGCACGATGCCGACGCCGCACAACAGCAGGATGCCGGCCAGCAGCAAGGCGGTCTCGAAATTATTGGCGGCGAACAGGATGATGTAGCCGAGCCCGGTCTGCGCGGTGATGAATTCACCCAGCACGACGCCGATCACCGCGAAGGTGACGCCAATGCGCAGGCCGCTGAAGATATGCGGCAGTGCGAAGGGAAACTTCACCGTCAGGAACATCCGCAGCCGCGACATCATCAGCGAGCGACAAAGCCTTTCGTAGTTGGCCGGCGCCGCCTGAAGCCCGGTGATGGTCGCCACCACGACCGGAAAGAAGGCGATGAAGACCGAGAAGATCACGTTGGCGGCGAAGCCCGTTCCAAACCACAGCAGGAAGACCGGCGCCAGCGCCACTTTGGGGATCAGCTGAAAGACGACGATGGTGGGATAGACCGCCTCCATCAGCGTGCGCGAATAGGAGACGGCAAGGCCGAGGGCAATGCCGAGTGCCGCGGCACACAGGATGCCCGCGAGCGCCCCCCAGAAAGTCGGCTGCGCCTGTTCCATCAGCACGCCGAGCGAGCGCACCAGCGTATCGAAGATCTTGCTCGGCGCCGGCAGCAGACGCGCGCTCAGGAAGCCGCCGCGGCTCAACAATTCCCAACCGCCGAGCAGGACGGTCGCGGCCACCGCCGGCGGGGCGACAAGGCCCACGCCACGACGCCCGAGATCGCCGAGATCGAGCCAGAAGTCCCGCCGCAGCGGGGTCTCTATCGCCGGCAAGGCACCGATATCGCTCATTCGCCGTGCCATTTGCGAACGGCGATCTCGCCCGCATGCACGGCGCCATAGAACGCAAGGCCGAGAACGCAGAGCACGGTGATGGCGGCGAAGATGACGTCCGTCTGCAGTAGCGCCGCGCTTCTCAGGATCAGAAATCCGAGCCCCTCCGAGGCGGAAATGAATTCGGCCACGATGACGCCGATCACGGCGAGCGTGATGGCGATTTTCAGGCCGGCGAAGAGGTAGGGCATCGAGGCCGGCAGGCGAACCAGCCAAAAGGTCCGCCAGCGCGTCGTCGTCAGGCCCTGGCAGAGGCGGACCAGCGATCTGTCGGTGGCTTCGAGGCCCGCCATCATGGCGATGAAGATCGGGAAGAAGGCGATGAAGGTGGCGATGGTGAGACGCGACTGCCAGCCGATGCCGACCCAGACGATGAAGAGCGGCGTCCAGGCGATCTTGGGCACCAGCTGGATGACGACGATCAACGGATAGATCGCAGCGCGCAACAATTTGTTGAAGCTGAACAGCGAGGCCATCGCGATGCCGAACACGGCGGCCAGGGCGAAACCCGCCAGAGCATCCCGCATCGTCGGGATCGTCTGCTGACAGATCATCGCGAAATTGCCCGTCAGCGCCGCGAAGATGTCCGACGGCGCCGGCAGGATCACCTTCGGATAATGGAAGATGACCGTAAGCGCCTGCCACAGCAGCAGGAGGCCGACGCCGAAGCCGACCGGCAGCACCAGCAGCCGCACCCGGTCGAACACGGCGGCAGCCGGCGTCGCGATCGGGGGCGCGGCTTCCGTGGTCGAGACCATCAGTGCGGCACGTGCTCGATCTTGCTGCGGAGATGGCCGCAGATCTCGTTGAATTCGACCGTCTCGCCGATCTCCAGGCCACGCGGCCGTGCAAAGGGAATACGGACGTCCTCGATGATGCGGCCAGGCCGGCGGCTCATGACCAGCACGCGGTCGGAGAGATAGACCGCCTCCCGGATGCTGTGGGTGACGAAGAGCGCGGTCCGGCGATGCTCCTGCCACATCTTCATCAGCACGAGGTTCATCTCGTCGCGGGTGATGGCGTCAAGGGCGCTGAACGGTTCGTCCATCAGCAGGAGATCGGGCTCGTAGACCAGCGCCCTGCAGATGGCGACGCGCTGGCGCATGCCGCCGGAGAGCTGGCGCGGCTTGTGGTGGTGGAAGCCATGCAGCCCGACCTGGTCGAGCAGCGCGCCGGCCCTGTCAAAAGCCAGTGCCACCGGCCGGTTCATCGCCCGGAAGGGGAAGACCACGTTCTCGATCGCGGTCTTCCAGGGCAGCAAGGTCGGGTCCTGGAACATGATGCCGGTTTCGGCGCGCGGCGACGTCATGGCGCGGCCTGCCACGCTGACCGTGCCCTGGCTCGGCGCGTCGAGGCCCGCGACCATCATCAAAAGCGTGCTCTTGCCGCAGCCGGACGGCCCGAGCAGCGAGACGAACTCGCCCGCCTTGACGGTGAAGGACGTCGGCGCCACCGCCTCGACAGGCTGGCGGCTCCCGGCATTGTATATTTTGCGCACGCCCTCGACCACGACATAGCCGGCCGCCTGGGGAGCAATGCTGGCGGAGGCCGGCGACGCCGCAAGCGTCTCTGCCGACACCGTGATCATCCGAGCACGTACTTTGCGGAGCCCGCCTTCACCTTCGCCCATTCGGCGTCGGTCAGCTTCACCTTGCCGACATGGTCGTTGGTGAAGAGCGTGGCGGGGTCGGGTTTCTTGTCGCCGGCGGTGCCCGAGGTCTCGAAGATCAGGTCGGTCATCTTGGCGTAGACGGCCGGATCGGAATAACCGACGCCCTTTTCCATCGCCTCCTTGGTGACGAAGTTGGCGGTCCATACGCCCATGCCGATCTCGAGCTGCTCTTTCGCGGTCGTGGCGAGCTTCATTTCCGGCAGCTCCTTGAACAGAATCTCGATCGTCTCTTCCGGCTTCAGCAGCGCGAATTTGACACCTTCGCTCAAGCCCATCGTCACGGTCTCGCACAGCGCCTTCTCCTTGGCGTAATAGGCGGGCGTCGTGGTGAGCGAGTGGGCATAGAAGGGCAGGCCGTACTTGCTGTAGAGGAAGACCCGGGGATTGACGTTGGCGGCCATGATCTTGGGCAGGGCGCTCGCCACGAAGCAGGAGATGGCGTCGCACTGCTTCTCGATCAGCGCGACCTCGCGCACCTTGTTGTCGAGCGAGATCGACTGGATGTCGTTCATGGTGAGGCCGACATTCTTGAGGAAGGTCGGCAGGAACGGGTACTCGCCCGAAGTCAGGGTCGAGCCGAGCTTCTTGCCCTTGAGGTCGGCCGGCGCCTTGATCGGCGACTCGGGCAACGTCACCACGCCCATCGTGGTGTCGTAGTTGAAGCAGCCGAGCGAGAGCAGCGGCAGGCCCTTGACTGCCTGCTGGATCGAATTGGGCGCCGCGGGAATGCCGAACTCGTATTTGCCCTGCGCGATCGCCTGGGTCGCGGCGGCCGAGCCCGTGCCCTTCTCGATGACGACCTCGATGCCTTCCTTGGCCCAGAATTGCTTGGCTGCGTAGGACCAGATGTTGGCGCCTTCGGGCAGCCAGCCCAGCGTGTACTTCACCGTCACCTTCTTCTGCGCGAAGACCTTCTTCGGCACGAAGCTGGTCCCCGCGGCCACCGCCCCGGCGCTGGCGGCAGCGATCAAAGCGCGGCGGGACATTCCGCCCTGAATGTCGGCCCTCTTCTTCTTCCCGTCCTTGCGCATGTGCCCTCCGGCGCGCGATCGCGCGATATCCTGAGGTCAGAAACGCAACATGCGTGCCAAGAAAGCAGCCTACAGGCCGGCGCGGGAAAGACCTCGGCATCGAGTGCCGGCACCAGGCTGCGCGTCAGGGTCTGGTAGAAATGGTGGTGGGTGTTGACGAAGCCGGGCAGGACGACATGCGCACTGGCATCGAAGACTTCGCAGGCAACGGAAGGCTCCCGGCCCGCTGCAACGCACTCCAGCCATCGATCACCACGCCACGCACGGCATCCGCGGCCGGGATGGCCAACTTCATGTAATCCGGATGCCGCGACTTTCGTGACTCAGCCCTGGGAGGCCGGGCCCTGGGAAGCAGGGCCCTGAGGAGCCGGCGCGCTGATTGGCGGCGTTGTCGGTTTCTTGGCGTGGGCCTTGCGGTGCTTGTGCTGCTTGGCCGGCGCGCCGTTGGCAGGTGCGGGAGCCATGTCGTTGCTGTTCTGGGCGAAGACAGGCTGCGCGGCGAATGCGAAAGCAAGCAGGGAAACGCAGGCAAGGGTCTTCGTGATGGCCATGTGGTTACCTCGGAGATGTTTGATCGCCAGCCGCGTGAAATTCGGCCGCAGTCGAGATACGGCCGGCTCCGGCTACTCATCCCCGACGTGCCAGGAAGCGGCGCCTCTGGCCCCAAACTTGCTTTCGATCCCTCACGGAGGTTTCCGCAGCGAAGATGGAGGCAGAATTGTTTCGCGAAGGTTCAGTTTTCGAGAAATATGGACTATATAATAAAGACGTCATGCCAACTTCGATTGCCACCGGCGCCGGTCACCCGGCGTCCGGGTTCACACCGAATGATCTCGCCGCCCTCAACGACCTCAGCGCCGCTGCGCTCGGGCAGCAGTGGAGCAGGTGCCGGGTCGTCCATGAGCCGTTTGCCGACTATCTGGCCGTCTGGGCCATGGGCTCCGGCAATTCGGAACCGCCGAATCTGACGATTGCGCGCTTCAAGCGGACCGGCACCTATGCCCTCACCGTCGGCCAGGTCGTTATCTCGACCGCGGCCAGTCTCAACAAGATACTGCCCACGACCCGGCAGCTTCTCGCCGGCGGCGAGCGCGAAGCAGCTATCGCCTAGACCGGACTGCGATCAGAGGTGATCCGCGCGCTGGTCATTCCAGTCCAGGCGCGGCACTGATCCCCGCCTGTAACCTCGGCTGAGACCTCTGATCCATATCAATCGGGCACGAGCCGAATGATCATCGTGACTGCTGGCGACGAGGACCCCCCTCTTCAGGCAGCAGTTACCGTGCACTCATTCGGAGAAGTCCCATGCAGCAAGACTTATTGGCGAACGGAAACTACGCCCAGTACCTCGCTCACGCACTGACGCCTCCCATTCTCGGGGCGTCCGGTCCCATGAGCGGCTATGCAGGCAGCCAGGGGATCGGCCCGCAATTCGGCAATCCCCAATTCGGTAACTCCCAGTTCGGCGATTCAGGCGTCGGCCAATTCGGACAGGGCCAGTTCGGGCAGGGTCAGCCGAATCAGGGTCAGGGCTATAACGGCATGATGCCTGGCATCGCCGGTCAGCAGGCCTTCGGCTATCAGGGCCAGCAGCACCAACATCAGCAGCAGCTCGCCGCGCAGCAGCAACAGATCGCCGCCACGCTCCACCAGCTTGCCCATCAGGCTGCGGCGCAGGCCATGCTCGGCCAGCAGATCGCTGCGGTGCTCGGCCAGCTCGCGCATCAGTGCGCCTGGCAGGCCCAGACGACCTTGCAGAACCGCCATGGCGGTCTCGGCACGCAGGCCATCGGCGGACTCTATGGCCAGCCTTTCGGCCAGGCCCAGCCTTTCGGCCAGGCATGGGGCTTCAACCGGCCCCAGTGGTAACGCGCACACGATTAGGATCGGCGCACGCGGCGTAATTGCGTGCGCCGATCCGGCGTGGCGTTAGGCAATGACCATCGTGTCGATCGGGCTGATGCAGAGGAGACAGACATGGCGCAAGAGAAGGACGAGCGCGCGACCGCAACAGGCTCGCCGCGAAAGACCGCCGAGGCCGAGGACAAGAAGGTGGCCGACCGCGCCGCCCCACGGGCAGCGGGCAATGGCGGAACTGGCAATAGCGCGACCGGAGAGGGCATCTCTGCCCCGCGGCGGCGGCAATATCTGATGGCTCCGCGGCTGCTCGGCCCGGCGACCGCAGGTATTCAGCCGCAGTCGATGGACGCGGTCGCCGATTATCTCGGCCGGCAGGAGGGCGTCGAGATCATCGCACGGGTGAAGCCGGCCAATGGCCAGCCCTTCGCCTCCGGCGGCGCGCCGGCGCAGGAGATCCTGGTGGCGCGCATGGCCGAGGGCCAGGCCGAAAGCCTGCAGGCCGCCGCCCAGGCGCAGATCGTCGTCGAACGCGACGGGCCGCTCGGCCTCGCCGATGCCTTCCCGCTCTCGATGCGCGCCTCCGGTTGGGCGAGCACCGTCCTTCCGCTGTCGTCGGTCGCCGGCGAACTCTCGCTGCGCATCGCGGGCGAGCACGATCAGCCGCTGGCCCGGGCGGCGGTGGTCGTCTACGGGCCGGGATTTCCCGTCCAGGCCGTCACCGACGAGTCCGGCATCGCACGCCTCACTTTGTTCGGCGGCGGGGCTGATTCGGTGCGGGCGATCTATGTGAAGCCGAAAGCGAACTACTGGGAGCGATTCATCCCAGCGCCCGAGCTGAACGAGAGCGGCGCGACAACGATCAGGTTGCGGCCGCTGGCGGAGACCTTGCCGAATCCAGCCGCTCCGAAACCCACCAGCCAGCGCGTGGCCCGCTGGAACCAGCGCCTCATGCGGATGGACCAACCCGGCAACCTGACCGGCGCCGGAATTCGCGTCGGCATCATCGATTCGGGCTGCGACAATAGCCATCCGGCGTTGCGCCACGTCGTCCACGGCAAGGATTTCACGAGCCGCCAAAGCGAGGGCCGGCACAGCGACACCGGCTGGACCGATGACGTGCTGGGCTACGGCACGCACGGCGCCGGACTGATCGCCGCGATCTCGGACGCGGGCCAAGGCGGCATCGTGGGCTGCGCGCCCGAAGCGGAAATGCACGCCTTCAAGGTCTTCCCCGGCGGCCGATTGAGCGATCTGCTCGCGGCCCTCGACGAGTGCATCGCGCGCGAGATCGACGTGGTGAGCCTCGGCGTCGGCTGCGACGAGGGGTCGGAATTGCTCGACCAGAAGCTGCGCGAGTTGCGGCACAAGGGCATCGCCTGCATCGTCGCGGCAGGGACCTCCGGCGGGCCTTTGCCGTTTCCCGCAGTGCTGCCGGCCGTTCTCGCCGTAGGAGCGGTCGGCAAGCTGCGCGAATTCCCGGCCGATACCTGCCATGCGCAGGCCGTCATGCCGGAGCTGATCGGCAATGACGGCGTCTTTCCCGCCGCATTCACCGGTATCGGCCCGCACGTCGCGGTCAGCGCGCCGGGAGTGGCCGTCGTCTCGAGCGTTCCCGGTGGCTATGCGGCGCTCGACGGCACGGGCATCGCTGCGGCGCAGGTGACGGGGATGGCGGCGCTGATCCTCGCCCACCATCCGCTCTTCCAGGGCGCGCTCAAGGCGCGCTCGGAACAACGGGTTACCGCCCTCTTCAGCCTGATCAGGGCGTGTGCGGTCCCGCACTTCGCCGACCCCTTGCGCGGCGGAGCGGGCGTCCCGGATCTGCAGCGCGTGCCAAGCCTGCATCACCACGCGGCGGCGCCGGGCATGTATGCGGACTTGTTCGGCGGCGGCCTGTTCGGTGCGGCGATGAGCGGCACCGCAGGAATCGAGCCGTTCCCCTACCCTTATGCCTACGCCCAGGAATGGCAGGCCAAGATGCTGAGGGCGGCGGGATTGATCTGACGGGAGCCAGGAGCCGCGCGGGTCTTCCGAACCGCGCGGCTCACCCTTCCTTATGCGCTCATGATCGCTCGGGCTGCGCCAAGAGAGGCGGTTGTGCCCGAAAGGCGGTCCGTAAACAGGCGGCAGCTTCGCCGCGGCGATGGACCTTCAGCTTGTCGAGGATGTTGTGCACGTGGTTTTTCACCGTGGTCGCCTGGATTCCCAACTGCCGCGCAATCTGCTTGTTGGACAGGCCGCGGTCGATGAGATCGCCGATCTGCAGTTCGCGCTTCGAAAGCGCGGTGGTTTGAGATTCCGCCGGTGATCCGCCGTGACCGTCTCGCGACAGGACCGCCACATGGTGGCAGAGCGTCGCCGCAGCGCGGGGCGAGCACAGCAGCTCATCGCGCATCGCGCTCTTGAGGACAGAGACCACGTCTTCCGCTGCGGCATCGTCGCGCACGTATCCCGCGATGCCGGCCGCCGCCAAGGCGACGATTTCGGTGTCGATCTCGGCAACGCCGAACGCCACGACTTTCGAAGCCGGTACCTGGTCCACGAGAATCTTTGCGTAGCCGAGATCGCCAGGTCGCGTCGCATCGAACAACACGATATCGGGGCGCAGTTCAGTGGTTTGCGCCAGCGCTTGCGGCGGGCTTGCAATGCCGATGACGCTGACGCCGGCCTGTCGTCCGAGCAGCGCGGCGAACGCGTCCTGGAACAGCCTCACGCCGCTGACCACGAGAACGCGCAACAGGCCTCCAGTCTGCGGCCAGGGTGGCGTCGCCTGCGCGACGGGCGGCTCGTTCCGTGATTCCATGCCGAACACCTGACGGGTTCTTCTTGCGGATGCCATCTTCGAGCTCCGTGTTTGGATAGTGGAAAACTCGGCTCTCGGTCGAATCGCGCCGTGTCTCCGGGGCGTCGATCCGCTCTTCGACGACGCCGACCTTATCACCATTGTTCGGGCTGTGAACGTGACATGTCCATGTCGGCCCCGCAGGCGGTCACGGACTTTCGTCGATCGCCAGTTTCTGCAAGAAACGAAGCTTCGTTGCGTCAATGCATTGCGGTCGAAACACAAGGGGCGGTACTGGAACCGCCCCTAGGTTTTTTCACGCGGCCTGCCGATTAGGTCTTCATCGCGGCCTTGACCTCTTCGGCGGTGATCGGCAGCGAGCGCACGCGCGCACCGACCGCGTTGAAGATGGCGTTGGCGATCGCCGGCGCCACCACGGTGACGCCGGGCTCGCCGCAGCCCGAGGCGGGCTCGTTGTTGGAGATGATGCTGATGTCGAGATCCGGCATCTGGCTCATACGCATCGGCGTGTAGTCG
>Ga0193716_1002392_pt1 | contig 10574 bp, 8 predicted proteins | sample U2c1metaG_FD_145901 | JGI IMG/M metagenome (GOLD analysis project Ga0193716, IMG submission 145901) | Soil microbial communities from a riparian zone of the East river system, Colorado, United States - U2c1 | ecosystem: Environmental > Terrestrial > Soil > Riparian zone | place: USA: East River...
CCCCAGAATGATCAAGCGTCGACGAAGTCCCCTGTACCTGCCACTGCGGGACCTGACCTTGGGAGGCACAACAATTCGCGACTTGAGATTGTTGGCTATAATCAAGTAAGCTCTTTACGTCCCTCGAGGGCTTCAAAACCTAACGACACGCCATATTACAGCAGCGAGTCAACAAGCCAACATCGACGAATCCTAACGTCCGTCACTCGTTCAATGGAACCGAGGTCAATCTCGACGACTTCAGCGCACCGGCTCCCGCTGTTACTAGCCAGTCGTCCTCCTTGCGAATGTCGTCTCCCGACCGCAACTCAACCGCATCCACTGCATCACGAGCTAATGGCCACTCACGCTCCGGCAGCGCAGGTAATTGGGGCAGCTTCTCTCGAAGCAGTCACCTCGCTGCTCCCTATCCACAATCATCTGGTGCGGGTGGTGAAATGAAAGGCAACTCTCCGTGGTCGACATCCGAGCTGGCAGTGGGCTCTTCGCGACTCAACGAGAAAGCATGGGCCTGAACTCCTGCAAAAAATTTTGGCCAATAATGATATGACTACCGCATGGTCGGACGCTCTTGTTACATCTCAGCCACTTGTTTTAGTACGTTTGACTCGGGCAGGATCTGTCGCTTCTTCCATTTGCTTTGTGTTCATCTAATCAAAAACCTACATGAATCTCGTTACCCTCCACTGTTGACCGTCGTCTCCTCATCGAAATTTGTTTCTTTGACTTATTCTTTACATAGTCAATATCTGGTGCACTCTACGTTACTAGTTCGCATTGCATCTGTCGCCATCTCCACATGTTTTTATTCCGTTCCGATTCAAGATTATTTCCTCGTCCGCAAAAGTTTCAACTTGCCAATAGACATTATGGAGAATTCTGTTTGCTTCGCTCTTATAACAAACCGGAAAGCCGCCTGAACTCTACTATAACCCGAGCGCTTTAGTTTCCCGGCGAAAACCCTCCATACGACACCTGGCATATTCAATGTAATCAAATTCAAGTTCACCCTCCTTTCCCTCCAAATCTTCCTTCGCCTGAACTATGCCCCAAACTGCCCACATAGCCTGTGACGCAGGACTCCAAGCCTTCACTTGGCGATCCATCTTCTCGAGGATGGCTTCATCGATTGTCTCTGGTGGTACGGAAGATGAGACAACAGATTGCGTCATGTACGCGAGATAGAAATTGCGGCGTTCCTTGGCTGTAGGGTAACGAGAAGGATCCAGCATGTGCGGTGTTGATGAATGGTAGTTTGCCGTCCATTCATGGAAGTGATTGGCAATATCAAAAGCAGCAGGGTTGGGTGATGCATATTCGAAATCTACAACGATGACCTTGGGAGCGAAATTTGGAAAAATGCTATTCATGAAAATGCCAGTTTTGCATACCTGGTGGTGTTCAGGTAACCCCTCTTTTATTCTCGCCAACTTAAGAAGATTGCCGTATTGTGCGTCGTTGTGTGCAAAAACCCTCCTGCTAGCGCCTTCTGTTTTCTCGAATTCTTTCAACCATCGCATGTACTTCTCCCACCGTTTCATAAAAACATCCAAATCCAAATCTCGCCGACTGGCCTCGGTTACGGCAGGCAAAGCTAAAACCTCTCTGGCTGGAGCTAGCCATGCTTTGACATTCTTCTTGGCCCCAATTTCCCAGCCCTTGCCCTCACCTCTAGTGACAGGTGAGGTCTCTTCAATGGCCTCGATATCGACACAGTGCAATTCTGCCATTCGCGCCCCTATCCAACGACTGACATTCTCGTCCCGCAGGTCAGAAGCTGTCAGAGTTACGGATTCGAAGTACTCTTCAACACGACCGTTCCCAAAGGTGCCATATACACGCGGTCCGATACGGTATTGTGAAGAAAGGATATGGAGCGTATGAAGTTCTCGGGGACGCGATATGAGGGCACCGGACGAAGGACCGTAGATACGAAGTAGAAGGGTTGGGATGAGAGGTTCTGATGGACAAGAAACGAAGAATACAGCGTTCGTCAATGATCCGGACACTTTGGAGATCTTGATCAAGTCCGGTGTAAGCTCAGATCCTTGCCACAGGGGCACACGCAAGGTACGCAGTATGGTCAGCAGCTGTGGTTTGAAGGCTGAGGACTTGTATTTTCTGTGAAGTAAGGCGTAAGCATGTTTCGATAATGATATGGCAGATATCATCGGACCATGGTCAAGGCGGTCTGTGCTCGTCCCAGAGTCAGTTGCTGGAAAGAACAGCAAAAAAAAAGATATGCTGATCGAAAGGGACTGATGTCTCACCTCGCTTCTAGTTTCATATCAGCATGTCGCAGGCCCTCTTCTGTCACAAAGTCCATATCTTCATCTTGAAAAGGTATCGATCCAGAGGAAGAAGCAAAAGAAGTAACCGAAGACAGTGTCCGGATAGAACTCGTTGAATGTCGTTTGACCATTGCTGGGCTCTGTGAATTCGGCAGGGAACTGATTGGGCTTGAAACCTGGGTCATAGAAGACGGATTTGAGTGGTCGTGGTTGAAGAGCGATAAGGTCGTGTGACTGCAAGTTTGACGAATAACCAATGTTTATCACAATGGAACCTCCCGAATGAACTTACCGGTGGATGATAAGGACTTGTTAGTTTTGAGTTGCTTTCGATTACAAACCTTTGTTCAAGACAAGAACACGACTCGGGCCTATAGTCATCTAACTCCCAGTCGGTCGATGTTAACGTTCAAGTACCGTAATTATGTATACTACTTAGCATCCATTTCTTCTCGCGTCATGAGTTTCTCTACAGAGTCTACAGGAGTCTTGTCATTGCATCCTACAGACGGCCTCTGGTATTTCTTCTGCGAAGTTCATTATGGACCTTTTCCAAACCTTTTCGCAAACAGGCACCACATTTACTTCCAACGGTACTTGGCAGGATGTTCCCAACGGGAAGTAGGCTTGCATTGATTGCGAGGATTGATTGCGAGGGTAACTATCCTGCCAACTGGGTACCTTACCGTCCACGCAAACTGCAGGTGACAACGGGGCCGATTAACAGGTTCGGTGTTTATCAAGTGTTTATTATTCACTGTTACCATCGGGTTGAGAAAATCGTTTACATCGAATGTCCCGCTCTGTAAAAGTGGAAAGTCAAGTGCCGGGATTTTAGTCAAGTGTCTTGACTTTCAGTAAACTACTTTCGGAGGTTGTTTGTGGGAAATTATCTCTATGACTTGACTCAAGGTCGACTGAATTCCATTTTTCGAACATTTAACTGACTTCACTCGACTACACTTGACTAAAAAAAGACCAGAGCCTGACAATCCACTTATACAGAGTGTCCCGAGGGGGGATCTAATTTACAATATTTTAGACCTGGTCGGGATCTCCTATGCCTTACCATTGAGTTTACTTTATAATGTAGCCGAAATTGAAACAGTTTTGTGACAAAAGGTAGACGTATCCAAATAATATTAGGCTCATATAATCCATTGCATTGGCTGGATGACTTCGTCTCCACACACTTCGCAATGGACAACCGACCTTCGCTCCTATGCCTTTTACGCCTCAGCTTCCCTTCCGGACCGTTCGTGTCTACCTTCGTCACATTATTCCCACGGAGAAATACGTAGGATGATCCGCCAGATCTGTTGGTTATTCTCTAAACTTAATCTAAACCGTATATCTGCTTGTACCTTCAGGCTCGGTTGCATTTTTCGGTTGCTCTACTGTCATGGATTTCTACGGAGCTGAAACTCTGCGGATCCATATTGAAAGGACATCGCTGGACGGCACGACCCTTACAGCCGACCCCTGCACAAAAGCACCAGACCAAATTCAACTGGGTGAGGGACGATGATCCTCCGAAATATAGGGCCCAGTTCTGTCATCTCCCATCAATGTTCTATTCATATGGATACAGAGATGGTGCAAGCGGACCCTCGCAGAAACACAAAGACGCCGTCCACGTTCTTGGATTTGAAATCAAATTTTACATGGGGATACATCCGGCTTCAAAACGCCAAGTCCGAACACTAGACATCGAGAGAGGTTGCGTGCCACTCACGGGGGGCTTTATTTATGAGTCAAGATTACATTGACGAAGATTTATAAAACCAGCTTGGATGCTATTTGAGGGTACTGGTTATCTAGCAAACAGGCAGTGACCCAGCAATCGGAGTTTGGTTTTTGTTGTTGCGGGAAGTCCACGAGGGCCGTCTGCACGGACTTAGGCCAGTAAAATAAGTAAGTTCTGGCTACTTGCAAATTGTGCGTTGTACGTCACACCCGGCGTTCATCTACCACCATCGATCTCCCGATCTCAACCCTAACGTCCTCTCGTAATGATCTTCAAGTGAGACTCGACTATCCCAGGTGGCACTATTGCTACAAGTGGCATTGATGCCGTTACAAAGCCACTCAAGCCAGCTCGAGCTTGGGTGTCATGTACACGTTTCGGTATGAAACTCAATCCACACTTTGGCCCGAGACGTGATCACATTACCTACTTCGTCGTAGATCTAGCTCAGTAGTAGCCCTAGGCCTCACCCTCCAATGTATACTTGTCAGGAATAGTAATTTGCATACTAAGAATACATCTGGATGACGGTTAAGACATTTAGCTGCTAACAATCGTCACCGACATGTTTCACGGCGTCGTCTGCATACGTCCAAGTCTTAAAATTGAAACATGTATCACTTGTTGAACGCATCGTCGTGCAGCGTCGCGGAGTTAGGACTGTTAAAATTTAACTTTGAGCGTTTGATCAACGAATCCTCTTCCGCCGAAATTATACGTGAATCTTCTGCTCACTATAGGTCCTAGTTTTCTGATGACGGGTAATCAATAGTGATCTCGATCAAACCCTGTGCAACTGTGCTCCGTTGTCTCTTTGGGTCTACAATGTCAGTGCCGTTTCATTCGAACTAACTAAACTACTCATGAATAGCACTAACTGTACCTGTCGAGGGGAATGTGGGTTGAAGACAAGTAGACCAATTGGAGCAACAAACAACGGACCGTAATTGGCGGATTGTCGATCCGATTTGTGACATTCGGGTTCGGCAGAAGAGCTACAAAGCTCCGTTAGACATTGAGGCCAACGCTGCTAAGAAAATACCATCAGCCATATGTCCGTCAGGGACGACGGCCAGAATAGTGGAGATCATAGTAGACGAAATCGTAAGTTTTAAAGCTGGTGTATGATCAATTCTGATAAGCGGACAGATCGGACTTTGAAATTGTTATGCTCTATGCAAGCTCGATGACCTAGGGTAATTCGCTGTCCTATTTTAGCCGTATTCGTGTGGTATGCCCAGAAGAGTAATCTAAACGAGCAGAGAAGCACCAATGAGCAACCCTGGAGCTCTGAAGCGCCCAGTTCTTGGCCCAAGATTATGTAAAAATCCAGGTTCATTACGCCCGAAACTGGTGCGGAAATTTTGAACCTGGTACCTCTTCGGACCACTCGGATAGAAATCCGCACACGCAAAAAAAAAATAGCTTCGAAAACGACCGATATCGTCTCCTATAAACTCGGCTTCGTATATTAGCGGGTCAGAAATCTATGTGTAGAAATCTAATGTGAACAACGTGTATGGGCAATAAATTAAGGGGAATTAATTGTAGCGAGGTGAACGTATCCAGTGTTGGTTTACGTCAAAGGCTCTGGAAAAGGAGGTTGAGCGTTAGACAACTTTTCTTGACTGAGGGTCCGGTCAACCGCGTCGTCAATAGGCAGGCGTCGCAAGAACAAGGTGATCTGTGAAGCAATAGTCAATGGTGGTCCGACGCAAGAAAAGGACTCTGCGAACAAACAAAGCGAGACCCAAGCATGGTGCGCAGACCATCCAGATGGTCTGGCGAATCAGTACAGTTAGCAGCAAAACAACTACCGGTTTGACTGAAATTTACCTGAATCGACGCGGAGACAGCGTGTAACACCTCCCATTTCAATTGTGTCGGTTGGATTGAACTGAGCGACTTCCAGTTAATCGACGACTGCGAGCCAAGCGTTTGATATTCTGTGGGCAAATTGTGTGACAGACGACCATAAAAAACAGCTCCCGCAACAGCCTGAAAATATTTATGAAGTTGCTAAACTGTGCTTGTTCAAGTACAACGACCTACTAGTCCAATCGTCGCGCCAGTGAATCTTACGAGGAAAAAGGCACTCGTTCCAGTCGCAAGTTCATGAGGTTCCAGAGCCCTGGTGAAGACCTGATAGGGTGCATGAAACAACATGCCCAGCCCAAGGCCTGAGATGAGAGGAAACACAATTCGGAGGATACTCGGCGACCGTTCGTGAAGCAGATTGAGAAGGCCTTGAATAACAGTGAGCCAAAAACGCTAAAGGAACTGAATATATATAAGAGCACAAACCGAAACCCAGTGTCGAAATCACTAGGCCAATGCAAATGACCCACTTTTGACCACTCATGTCGTGCCTTTTCCTTTGCCAGAATCCGATAAACCAAGCAGCCGGAAGGGATGCCAAAGAAGATCCAAGAGAATAAGGTAGCAAGTTTATGCCAGCCTCCAGTGGTGTGGAACCATTAACAGCCTTTCCTTGGCTTCAACGAGGTAGGACGAACGATGAAATGAAACAACGCACTTGATAATATAAAGCCAAGTAAAATGTGCCCGCATTGAAAGCAAAGTTGTGTAAAAAGGTAACCACAAGGATAATGACTGAGAGCCAAGCAGTTAGCGTCTTTGTTTTAAATGATTTCCGGACAGCTCACTGGCAGTAGGGTCTTTAAATGCTGTTACTGGGAACAGGGCATCGCGTTTTGTGCGAACCTCATAGATGCCGCCGCAAAACAAGACAACCAGTCCCACAATAATCAGCGATAGAGTGGAAGGAGCGGTCCCTGGAGCTAGCTTAATTAAACAATCTACGTTCGACGCTAAGATGGAACTCACAGCCCTGCTCTGTGGCAAAGCTGAAGCCAACGACAATACTACTAGAACCTCCCATAAAGAGGACACTGAATACCTATAATATCAAAATGCGAAGAACTCGACTGATCTGACAAACTTACAGGCCTGCGAAGTCAAACTTCAGAACAAACGTCCTCCATGATGCGTCCTTGGAACGATCGAGATTAACATGGCGAAGAGACACCAGCAGGACCACATATCCGGCAAGACAAACAGGAAGGTTGAGATAAACTAAGAAAATGCCAGCAAAGAATATCAGCAAAGAATATTTAACGGCGATCTGGACTTACAAGCCCATCTCCAGCTCAACGTGGTAGAATTTCCGGCTAAAGTCACACGAGTCAGCAGATTTTGGAATGGGGTGAACCAACTTACTGCTGAAGACACCGCCAAGAAGAGGACCTGCTATAGCGGAACAAGACCAAGTGATGCTGAGGGCTTGGCTCCATTTCGCACGATTTCGGACCTCAACGATTTCCGACGTTATGACCCAAACAGAGCTAACAATGCCGCCTCCACCTACACCGGCAACGCCACGAGCGATGATCAGCCACGTGATGTTCTGTTAGAACTCGTGAGACACCATTAGGTCGTATAAATTGTGTGCGGACCTTGGCTGCTCCACAGAGCAGCGAACCAGTTGCGAAGATCATCATACTTGTGTATAAAAGATTCTAAATATGATTATAAAAATCACCGCAATGTAATATGAATGAGAACGAACCTTTCTCCCCACCAAATCCGATATTCTTCCATGAAGAGGTTGACAAGCAGTTTGGGTAAGCAAGTACGCCACCCCTACCCAAGTATACTGACTCTGAGTCGCCCCGAGTTCGCTGGCAATAGTTGGTAAGCTGGTTGAGACAATTGTCTTTTAGGGATAATATGTCCGAGTCAAAACACAACTAAGTAGTTATAATTGGGAGAACACACGGCATCGGTTGTAGCCAGGAATAACGTCAAGGCGGCGCTACGGTAACACAACCGATCTTCAGCCACCATAACCTATAGCTAGTACGATACTTACCCAATATGCGCAAACCAGAGCCGCAGCGTCGACAAGGGCTGGATGCTTGAGTCCTTGACTAAGTCAGACGAACCTCGCGGATAAGGAGCATTTTCTAGATCCACCACTGAGCTAGACGTTGAGTCAGGTATATGTTTTGAAGCCAAATTGACTTCGCCTGTCGAAGATATCGACGGTTTCGCATGACGGCATAGCGAGATGACTTTGGCCACTCTGGCAGGAAGCATGACTTGGAGAGAATTATAGGACTGGCGCAGGAGAGACTTTGGGAAAAGCAGGAGCTTGTCGAACCCATCTTCCGGTAGGGCCTTTATAGTAGTCGAGGCACTCTGTCTGGCATTCCCCCAAAGCGGTCCGTTACTGAGACAGACCTCACGAGATAAATCTCAATAGAAGTCTTCTACACCCTTTGCTACCCGCGGGGCCGCTAGCAAACAGTGCTCATGCCGACATTAAGTGACCAGATTGTGAGATGTCCGAGTCTGTCGATTTCGTGTCATCCTTTTGATCGGAGTCCAGCTCAGAAAGAAGCAACGGTTGACGCAAAAAAGAGTTGCAATGCTTCCGGAAACTGAGATTGGGCCAATAGAACATTCGAAGCACTTTGGGAAAAGGCGAGAAAATAAGCGTTGTTACCTGCTACCGGGTGTTTGGCGGTATGTTATCGGCGACGACCCTTTTCACCAGATCGCCGAGCTTCTAAGAAGGTGCGAGATATGTCAGATCCAAAGCAGTCCGATCGTCATGCGTAAAGAGAAGTGTGGCGCTCACAACTAGTGAAGTGACAGGCGGCGAAGTAAAGATACAAATATTATTCCAATTAGGTGCGTCAAGTAGTCATAATGAGTGGGGGTCTGTCTAGTTTCTATTAGGCCGTCGCCCGCTTCTTTTGGCTACCCTCCGTGGCTGCTTGGTCATCCTGTGCAGCCTGATTCGTCCTGTCGGTGGCTTGTTCCTCTGCTATGACGTAAATAGTAGAGCGCAAGCAGAAATCAAAACCCAATGAGCCCTCGTATTCTGGTTAAAGCACGAGACATCCAACCACCCACGGGCGATGGTGACGGATGAGGAAAAGAAGTCGTACCGTTATCATAGGGAGTAGTATCTTGTTGACTGGGTTCGCTGTTTGACAGCGACTCGTCTGACGTCGGCTTGTGGGAAGTTGAGGCGGGAGATGGCTGTGATTGCGTCGTTGTTCGGCCTTCAAGGTCGTCAACGTATAGCTGGAAAATTTCACGTTGTCGTTTTGTCAAAGACCTAACATGTAACATAAACATCAATGACCGATCTTCATTGTGCAAGAGCCTCACCTTGGCAGTTGAATCGAGAAAACAACAAATAGGTCCCCTTTGTCGCCGCCAAACACCGGTGGCACTCCACGGCCTTTCAATACCATCTCCTCGCCCTGTTGAGTTCCTCCAGGCACACGTACATCCACATCTCCATCGAGCGTCGGTACGCGTACTCGACCTCCAAGAACTGCAATGTGCCAAGGTATTTTCGCGTCGTGATGAAGGTTGGCACCTTGTCTGCGAAACACTTTGGAAGAAGAAACGTTGACTCGAACAAGAAGGTCGCCGGTGCCACCATTCTCCGATATCGATGCATCTCCAGCATTAGGTACACGAATGGTCATCCCATCTTCCACGCCTAAACAAGTAATATTTAGCACGTACCGAGGCAAATATAGATAGTGCTAGCTAGTCTCTTACCTGGAGGTATATCGACTTTGACGGTCTTCCTAACTCTCACCTTCCCCATACCCGCGCATTCTCCACACTGGCTTCCGCGAGGAATAGTGGTTCCAGTTCCAGAGCAAGCGGAACAGGTGCTAGCCATCTGGAATCCACTGTCTATGACGAAAGTTCGAGTGCCAGTGCCACCACAAGTGGTACACGACGATCGCTTGGCTCCTTTCTTCAAACCACTCCCAGCACAAGTCCCACAATTCACCACTGGCGTGATATTGATGTTCCGAACCGCGCCTTTGCAAGCCTCTAAAAAACTCACCCCAACACTTGCTTCAATGTCGTCGCCTCGTATGCTCTCTCCAAAACCAGAAGCCCGACTTCGGCCTCGACCTCCAAATGCACCGCCGAAGAGCTGTTCAAATAGGTCAGCTTGGCCACGACCGCCTCCAGCTCCAAAACCAGCCCCAGCAAATCCTTGAAACCCACTGAATCCCCCAGCACCAGCGCCGAACGGTCCCTGTGCATCTGAATCAAAGCCTGGCTGCTGTGATGCAGCACCATATTTGTCATACGAAGCTCTCTTCTTGTCATCCTTCAAAACCTGTAGGTGCGAGATTATGTATCACTTAAACAAGAAGACTGCCAAAGCGTGCGCCTACATCGTAAGCTTCTTGAATCTCAACAAATTTGTCTCGGGCGCCTTTGTCCGGATTTGTGTCTGGGTGATATTTCCGTGCAAGCTAAGAAATATAGATTAGTCAAGAACTTTAGGCGTCGAAAATAGCACTTACAGAGAAGTAAACTTTTTTTATCTCAGCGGACGACGCGTCTTTTTTCAATCCAAGGACTTGGTATGGGTCCTTTGAAGCCGCCAGACTGGGGGCGGATGCATGTAATGTCCGCTGCGTGACAACGGATTAGTGCTGATGAAACACGTTAGAGACTTTGTAAAC
>Ga0193716_1002393_pt1 | contig 10573 bp, 9 predicted proteins | sample U2c1metaG_FD_145901 | JGI IMG/M metagenome (GOLD analysis project Ga0193716, IMG submission 145901) | Soil microbial communities from a riparian zone of the East river system, Colorado, United States - U2c1 | ecosystem: Environmental > Terrestrial > Soil > Riparian zone | place: USA: East River...
CATGGCCTTCGCCGGCGTGTTGCCGCTGGACGGCGTGCTGGCCACCACCGACGACGCCGGCGTCACGGTCGAACAGGCGCTCGACGCCATCGGCTATGCCGGACCCGCGCCGCTGGGGCAGCGCCAGTTCGATTCCTACCTCGAGCTGCACATCGAGCAGGCGCCGGTGCTGGACCGCGAAGGCTGCGACGTCGGCATCGTGGTCGGCGGCTACAAGACCCAGGCGCTGAAGCTCACCATCAGCGGCGACACCGGTCATGCCGGCGGCACGCCGATGGCGATGCGGCGCAACGCCCTGGTCGGCGCCGGCTACGTCATCGCCGCGGTCAACGACATCGGCCTCGCCTATGCGGCCGACGAGGGGCGCACCACCACGACCCGCATCGAAAGCTTCCCCAACCTGCCCGGCACCTATGCCGAGCAGGCGAAGCTCACCATCGATTTCCGCCACATCGACCCGGCCCGCTTCCTGGCCATGCGCGAGGAGGTCGACGCCGCGATCGTGGCCGCCGCGCAGAAGGCCAACGTCGATATCGAGGTCGCCGAAGGCTGGAGCTGGGGCACCGAGCTGTTCGCGCCCGACTGCATCGCGCTCCTGAAGTCGACGGCCGAGGAACTGGGCTTGCCCTATCGCGAGATGCGCAGCCAGGCCGGCCACGACGCCTATGCCGTGGCCACCATGGCGCCGACGGCGATGATCTTCACGCCCTGCTTCGAGGGCATCAGCCACAATGTGAACGAGGCGATCGAGCTTGTACGGTCGGTACCGGGGGCGAACCTGCTACTGAATGCGGCCGTGGCGAGAGCAAACCGCTAGGAAAGCTTATTCCGCGATCATTTCGTAAAAGCCGCCGGTCACGACCCAGATCTCGCCCAGTGTACCGGGACGTAAGTATCGCAAGCCAAGTTCGGCGCGCCCCAGTCGGACGTTGGCGAAACGATTCTGGCCTATCGTGCCCGTGGCGAGAACCTTGGCTTGCATCCTGGTTTCGCCTTGGAGCAGGAAAGTGGGGACCGCGGCCTTTGTTAGCGTCTCACCGGCAACTTCCACTTCGCTGCCGGAGCCGAACATCGTGTCTTTAACGATCACTGGCATGAATATCCTCCGCTAAAGAAGAGTATTAGAGCCTCGCAAGACGCCGAAATCTTATGTGCTTCCTTTAGTCCTTGGTGCGTGAATCTACCCATTTGAAACGCAGAGCATAAGGCGCGCCACAGCAACCTTATCATGAAAGACCATGGCCGCGGGCGTTCCTGCTTGCCGGAACAGCGTCAGGGCATGGTACAACCTTTCGGCATTTAAGCAGGTTTGCACGTAAATTTTCCCACGGCGTCATCACTTGCCCTCAAAGAATGAGGTTCGGGGAAGTGTCTTGAACGGTTGGGCGAAGGACAGAACGGCTGAGTGAACGATAAGGAAGTCCATGATTGATCGCGATAAACTTCTCTCGACCGTGCTCGCCTTCGTCCCTCCTGAACTACCTACGGACCCCGCCACACCTGCTGCGGTCGAAGCGGCCGACCGGATGTCCCGCTACTGGACCAGTGCGCAGACCGGCACCCTGCCGCCGGGCTCCGAAGCTCACAAGCGTGAAGTCTGCAGGATGTTCCGCGAGACGTTCAATCCGTACCAGCCCTCCGTCATCGCTTGGCCGAAACTCAGTCCGGAAGAGCTGCAACGCCTGACGTCGTTGCCGATCTGGGACATCGCCGTGCAGACAGAAGGCCGGGCACGTCTGCGCTTTGCCGCCTATGCCAGTTCTGTCGCGGACCCGGATATGCAGGCTGCGATCATGTTGAATGCCTGGGAAGAAAACCGGCACAAAGAGGTCCTGTCGAAATTGGTGGAGGCCTACGGAATCACGTTGGCGAGCGAGCCGCCATATCGAGATCCACGCGATCCGGAATGGGCGTACCTCGTTACCGGATACTCTGAATGCATCGACAGCTTCTTCGCCTTTGGTCTATTCGACCTCGCCCGCCAATCCGGCTTTTTCCCAAAGGAGCTGGTGCAAACCTTTGAGCCGGTCATACAGGAGGAATGTCGTCATATTCTGCTCTTCGCCAACTGGCTGGCATGGCATCGCGCGAATTTGCCGTGGTGGCGGCGCCTCTACTTCGAGATTCGCGTCGCCGCGGCCTGGATCTTGATCGCGTGGGAGCGGGCCAGATTGGCTCGCTCCATCGGGCCGGAAGGCAACGAGACGCGCCTGGATGAAAATTTTACCGCAAGTAATGCCAAGTCGGTCAGTCCGGTCGAGATTGGCGTTCTCGATTTCATGATGCTCTGCCTCCGGGAGAATGATCGCCGTTTCGAGGGATACGATCCCCGGCTACTTCGCCCGATGACCGTGCCCCGGCTCGTCAGGTTGGCGCTCCGCATAATGAAGCCATTGGCCAGAGAAAAGCGTCGCCATACCCAATCCGACTCTCCAGCCAGCGAGACTCCTTCCGGCATTGCACGGGACGTGCGGTGATCTCCATTCCGCCATCGCCCCGCGAATTGGCGAAGCCGGCAAAATCCACCATAGTGCCGGTGGTGAGTGTCCAATGAATGTAGTGTCGGGCGATCCGGTCCTTGTGACGGGCGGCTCGGGCTTCCTTGGATCTGCCGTCGTCCGGTCCTTGATCGCCCGCGGCGCGCGTGTGCGTGTGCTTGTCCGGGCCGCGAGTCCGGGCGGCAATCTCAGTGGGCTGGATTGCGAGACCATTGTCGGCGATCTCGGCGATCGGCAATCGTTGAAGACATCACTGCGAGGCATCCGCTATCTCTTCCATGTGGCGGCGGACTATCGGTTGTGGGCACGCGATCCTTCGGTGATGTTGCGCGTGAATGTGGAAGGCACGCGCAGCCTCATGGGAGAAGCGCTGTCGGCGCGCGTGGAGCGGATCGTCTACACCAGCAGCGTCGCCACGCTCAGGGTCGCGGGGGTCACGGGGTCGGTAGATGAGACTTCCATGCTCGGATCGGACGAAGCGATCGGAGCTTACAAGCGCAGCAAGGTTCTGGCGGAGCGCGCGATAGAGGAAATGATCCTTCGCGAGAAACTGCCTGCCGTCATCGTCAACCCCACGACGCCGATCGGTCCGCGCGACATTCGGCCGACGCCGACAGGGCGCATCCTGTTGGATGCCGCGCGCGGCAGGATCCCGGCATTCGTCGCCACCGGCCTGAACTTCGCCCATGTCGACGACATCGCGGAGGGCCATCTTCTTGCCTTCGAACGCGGTCGGATTGGCGAGAGATATATCCTGGGCGGCCAGAACCTGTCGCTGCAGGAACTGCTTGCTGCGGTCGCAGGCCTTACCGGCCGGCGTGCCCCCCGCATCAAGCTGCCGCGCGGTCCTCTCTTCCCCCTGGCTTTCGGCGCGGAAGCGGTCGCTCGGCTCACGGGAAAGGAGCCCCTGCTGACCGTCGACGGCTTGCGCATGTCGCGCTACCAGATGTTCTTTACCTCGGCCAAGGCCGAGCGGGAGCTCGGCTATCGAAGCCGTCCTTATCAGGAGGGCGTGGTCGACGCGCTGGCCTGGTTCCGGCAGGCCGGTTACCTGACATGACTCCAGGTGCGCTCCTTGGTCTGCTGGCGTTGTCGATCTGGCTCTATCTGCTGTCGGCGCGTGGTGGGTTCTGGCTCGCGCGCGAGCGCGATAATGCGGCCGGCGGTGTTCCTCGACTTTCCCACTGGCCCAGCGTTGTGGTCGTCATCCCCGCCCGCAACGAGGCTGATGTGATTGCGCAATCGGTCGGGACCTTGCTGAAGCAGGACTATCCGGGGTCTCTTCGCATCGTGCTGGTCGACGATGGCAGCGAGGATGGCACGGCAGCTGCAGCCCGGCAGGTCGCTGTCGAGAATGGCGAGGTGCGCCTCGACATCCTGCGCGGCACGGCGTTGCCGGCGAGGTGGACTGGCAAGCTGTGGGCTTTGCAGCAGGGAATCCAGTACGCCGGAAAGGATCCCGACTATCTCCTGCTGACCGATGCGGATATCGGTCATGCGCCCGACAATGTCCGGACGCTCGTCGCACGCGCAGAGCAAGACGGCCGCGTGCTGGTTTCCTTGATGGCCCAACTCTCCTGCGCGACCTGGGCGGAACGCTTCCTCATCCCGGCTTTCGTCTTCTTCTTTCAGATGCTTTATCCTTTCGCGTGGGTCGCGCAAGGGAAGCGTCGGCTCGCGGCGGCGGCCGGCGGCTGCCTGCTCGTGCGGCGTGAAGCGCTCGAACGCGCAGGCGGCATCGCTTCCATCCGGTCCGAGATCATCGACGACTGCGCGCTTGCACGCCGTCTAAAGACACAGGGTCCGATTTGGCTCGGCTTGACCCGGCGAGCGAGGAGCCTTCGGCCGTATGGCAGTATCGGCGAGATCGGTCGCATGATATCGCGCTCGGCCTATGCGCAGCTCGGTTACTCGCCGGTGCTGCTGGCAGGCACCCTTGCCGGTATGGTTTTGACCTACCTGGTGCCGCCGGCGCTGGTGTTCGTGGGCGGCACCGACATTGCGCAGGGGCTGGGGCTGTGCGCTTGGGTGTTGATGGCGCTGTCGTTCCAGCCCATTCTTCGCTTCTATCGCCGCTCGCCATTTTGGGGGGTGGCCCTGCCGGCTATCGGCGCAACATATACTCTGTTCACCCTGTACTCCGCTTTCCAGTTCTGGCGTGGCCGGGGTGGCATGTGGAAGGGACGCGCTCAGGCCCGAGCGCGCAGTACATGACGAGTTCGGACGGTTTCGCCTCCGGCAAAGGTCACCGGAACGAGAACTTCCCCGTTGCCTCGCGCTTGGTGCGAGCGGAACTCCGTGCGCCCATCCTTGCCTTCTACCGCTTCGCGCGCGCCGCGGACGATGTGGCGGATCACGTCAAAGCAAATGCCGAGGACAAGCTGGCACAACTTGCGCGAATGGAGGCGGGGCTGCGTGGCAAGGCCGGCGTCAATACGGAAGGTGAAGCGTTGCATGCGGTCCTGCAGGCGCGTGGCGTGACGGACCAGCATGCCCTCGATCTGCTGGAAGCGTTCCGTCGCGATGTCGTGAAGCGGCGCTACGCGAGTTGGGCAGAGCTGATGGATTACTGCCGCTATTCCGCCGTGCCGGTCGGGCGTTTCGTGCTCGATTTGCATGGTGAGGCACGGGCGCTCTGGCCGGCCAACGACGCGCTGTGCGCGGGCTTGCAGGTGATCAATCACCTTCAGGACTGTGCGAAAGATTACCGGGCACTCGACCGGGTCTATATCCCGCTGGACGCTCTTGCCGCTCACAGGACAAACGTCGAGTCGCTGGACGAATGCCAAGCGTCGCCGGCCCTGAGAGAGGTGATCACGGAACTGGCCCACCGTACGAAGGCACTGCTCGATCAGTCACGACCTTTCGCCGGCCAGATCGCAGATCGTCGGTTGGCACTGGAAGTCGGCATCATCCAGACACTGGCCGAGAGCCTTACGGTCCGGCTTATGCGCGCCGATCCACTTTCCCAGCGGGTACACCATCATCCTGTCGAAGCGATTGCTCTCGCGCTCCGCGGCGGTCTTGGAGTCGCCGCCAGGCGGCTCGGGCGGATGTGCGGTCTGAGCCAGCCCGGTCTCCATGGCAGCCGGCGGTGAGTGACCCATCTCAAATCCATACGACGCCGGTAGCGCTTCAGACGCGGGCCTCCGGTAGCTCCTTCTATACCGCCATGCTTCTCATGCCGGCAGCGGAGCGGGCCGCCATGTTCGCGGTTTACACGTACTGCAGGCTGGTGGACGACATTGCAGATGATGGAACGCGGCCGCGCGCGGCGCGAGCCATAGAACTCGAGGCGTGGCGCGCTGACTTCGGCGCCCTTTATGCAGGCAAGCCCGCGGGTCGCGCGGCTTTCCTTGAAACCGCGATCCGGGATTTCAAGCTACGGCAGAAGGACTTCCTGGCCGTGATCGACGGTATGGACATGGACGTCGCAGCCGACATCCGCGCGCCCTCTCTCGAAACACTGAACCTCTACTGCGACCGCGTAGCCGGCGCGGTCGGGCGTCTCTCGACTCGCATCTTCGGGATGGAGGAGGGGCCCGGCCTGGAACTCGCGCATCGTCTGGGGCATGCGTTGCAGCTGACCAACATTCTGCGCGACCTTGATGAAGACGCCGCGATCGGCCGCCTCTATTTGCCGAGCGAATTGCTGCTGAAGGCAGGAATCACCACCACCGATCCGATCGCGGCGATCGCCGATCCGCGCATAGACGGCGTCTGCCGCGGGCTGGCTGCGCAGGCGAGCGATCATTTCGCGGCGGCCGACCGGCTGCTGCGCTCCCGGCCGCGGGGCCGCCTTCTGGCGCCGCGCCTGATGGCGGCAGTCTACTGGACCATGCTGCGGGGCATGCTGGCGCAGGGCTGGGTGCCGCCGCGCCGGCGAATCCGCATCGGCAAGCCGCGATTGCTGTGGCTCGTCGCCCGGTGCAGCGTGTTTGGATGACGCCGTCCGCGAATGCGCCGCGCGTTCATGTCGTGGGGGCGGGGTTGGCCGGATTGTCGGCGGCGGTGACGTTGGCGCACCGCGGTATCCCCGTCGTGCTTTCGGATGCGGCCAGGCAGGCCGGCGGTCGATGCCGCTCCTACCACGACAGCGTGCTCGACATGGTGATCGACAACGGCAATCACCTCGTGCTGTCGGGCAACCCCGCCGTCAGCCGTTATTTGCGGGCGATCGGCGCGGAAGACCGGCTGACCGGACCGTCGCGGCCTGAGTTTCCTTTCCTCGACCTCGGCAGCGGCAAGCGCTGGACGCTGCGCCCCAATGACGGGCCTGTTCCCTGGTGGCTCTTGTCTTCCAGCCGCCGCGTGCCGGGCACGCGCCCGAGTGACTATCTGGCCTTGGCCAGCCTGGTGCGACGCCATCCCGGCCGGCAGATCGACGAAGTCATGGAATGCAAGGGTCCAATCTGGGACAAGTTCCTGAGGCCCATGCTCGTCTCCTTTCTCAATACGGCGCCGGAGGAGGGGTCGGCCGATCTCGCCGGCGCGGTGATGCGGGAGACCTTCGCGAAGGGCGGACATGGGATTCGTCCCCGGATCGCCACGCCCAGCCTGGCCGCTGCCTTCGTGGATCCCGCGCTACGCCTGTTGCGCGAGGCGGGAATGGATATCCGGTTCGGTCGGCGCCTGCTCGCGGCGACGCTGGACGGGGACCGGGTGAAGGGATTGACCTTCGCCGATGGCCCGGAAGCATTGGGTCCGCAGGAGTGGGTGATCTTCGCGGTTCCGCCATGGACCGTGCAGGAGTTGCTGCCGGAGGTCACTGTTCCCGGCGCGTTTCGCGCCATCGTCAATGCGCACTTTCGCATCGCCCCACCAACGGACGCACCGGCGATGCTGGGGCTGATCGGCGGAACGGCAGAATGGGTTTTCGCGTTCCCCGACCGCCTGTCCGTCACTGTCAGTGCGGCCGACCGCCTGTTGGAGATGGATACCGACACGCTGACAGCGTGCCTGTGGCGCGACGTTGCCAAATCCTACAATCTGACCGGCCCACCTCCGCCTTGCCGCATCGTCAAGGAGAAACGCGCGACCTTCGCGTCCACACCCGAGGAGAATTCCAAGCGCCCGCCCGCTCGCACGCGCTGGACGAACCTGTTCCTTGCCGGCGACTGGGTCGATACCGGATTGCCCGCGACGATCGAGGGTGCCCTACGCTCAGGGGAAGCGGCGGCGGCGCTCGCTCTTGCTGGAAGTACCCGCTCGTGACTGACGCCTTCGCCGATGTCCGCGGCCTGAACGGCATCGACGACGATGTTCGTCGCGCTGCCGGCGCGCTGTTGCGGCTCCAGAAGGATGATGGGCACTGGATCTTCGAATTGGAAGCCGATGCGACGATCCCGGCCGAATACATCCTCTTGCGTCACTATCTGGGCGAACCGGACGATCTGGAACTGGAGCGCAAGATCGGCGTCTACCTTCGCCGCATCCAGGGCGCGCATGGCGGCTGGCCGCTGTTTCATGACGGTCCGTTCGATATCAGCGCTTCGGTCAAAGCCTATTTCTGCCTCAAGATGATCGGCGACAGCCCGGATGCGCCGCACATGGAACGGGCGCGGACTGCGATCCTGGCGCATGGCGGGGCGGGGCGCGCCAATGTGTTCACGCGCATCCTGTTGGCGCAGTTCGGCGAACTCTCATGGGCGCAGGTGCCGACGATCCCCGTGGAGCTGATACTTCTGCCGCGCTGGTTCCCGATCCACCTGTCGCGGATGTCGTACTGGGCGCGTACCGTGATGGTGCCCCTGCTGGTCATCTCGGCGCTGCGCGTGCGGGCGCGCAACCCGCGCGCCGTCCGCATCCAGGAGCTCTTCGCGACGACTCGTGAAAAGAGACGGAAGGGACCGACGCATCAAAAGCGCGCCTGGGCGCTGTTTTTCAACGGTTTGGATCGCGTGCTGAAGGTGGTGGAGCCGTTGTGGCCGAAGCGACTGCGCCGCCGGGCCATCGAACGCTGCCTGCGCTTCACGATCGAACGAGCGAACGGCGAGGACGGGCTGGGTGCGATCTATCCTGCCATGGCCAATGCGGTGGTGATGTTTGATGCCCTGGGTTATCCGCCCGAGCAGCCCGATCGTGCCACGGCGCGCCGCGCGATCGACAGGCTGCTCGTGATCCGCGACGACGAGGCCTACTGCCAGCCCTGTGTCTCGCCGATCTGGGACACCGCCTTGGCCGTCCACGCGGTGATGGAAGCGGGTGGCGAGGAGGCTGCCGCAGCCGCTGTGCGTGGCCTGGATTGGATGCGGTCGCTGCAGGAGCTGGAAGTGAGAGGAGACTGGGCGGAGCGGCGCCCGGATGTTCGTCCCGGCGGCTGGGCCTTCCAGTATCGCAACGCGCACTATCCCGATCTCGACGACACGGCGGTTGTGGTCATGGCCATGGATCGGGCGCGGCGCCATCAGCGAACGGGCGACTATGACGAGGCGATCGCGCGTGGCGTCGAATGGACGGCGGGGCTGCAGAGCCACAATGGCGGTTGGGGCGCCTTCGATGCCGACAATGTCGACGACTATCTCAACAATATTCCCTTTGCCGATCATGGCGCGCTGCTCGATCCGCCCACGGCGGACGTGAGCGCACGCTGCATCAGCATGCTGGCACAGCTCGGGACGGGAGCGAACGGCTCGACGATGCGGGCCGCGCTCGAGTATCTCGAACGCGGGCAGGAAGCCGACGGAAGCTGGTTCGGTCGATGGGGGGTGAACTACATCTACGGCACCTGGTCGGCGCTCTGCGCGCTCAACGCCGCGGGCCGGGATGCGGCGTCGCCCAGCATTCGCAAAGCGGTGGACTGGCTTGTCTCCATTCAGAATCCCGATGGCGGATGGGGAGAAGACTGCACAAGCTACAATCTCGACTATCGCGGCTATGAACCGGCGCCGTCCAACGCCTCGCAGACCGCCTGGGCGCTGCTCGGGCTGATGGCGGCGGGAGAGGTGGAACATCCCGCCGTGGCGCGTGGTATCGCGTATCTCAGGCAGACCCAGGATGCGACGGGTCTGTGGTCGCAGGACGCCTATACCGGCGGCGGTTTTCCCCGCGTCTTCTACCTGCGCTATCATGGTTACCCGAAATTTTTCCCCCTGTGGGCCCTCGCGCGCTACCGCAACCTGCGGCGCGGCAACGCCCGGCACGTGGTCTACGGCATGTGACGATCCTCGCGGCCACCGGACTGCAGCGCGAACGGCGCCTCATCGAAGGCCCAGGCATCGAGGTCATCGCGGGCGGCGGCGATGTCGTGCGGCTGGAAGCGGAACTCGACCGGCTCGCCGGCAAGGCACGCGGCATCATCAGCATCGGCATCGCCGGGGCATTGGCGTCCGGACTGACGCCGGGCCGTTGGATCGTGGCCCGTGCCGTATTCGATAACGGCGAGTCGATATCCACCGATCCGGCCTGGACCAGCCGGCTCATCGCCCGACTTCCCGACGCGGCCACGGGATTGCTGATCGGCACGAATGCGGTGGTGGCGGAGGCAGCGCAAAAAGCCGCGCTGCATCAGGCAACCGGTGCCGATGCCGTCGATATGGAATCACATATCGTGGCGAGAGTCGCGGGACGGCATCGTCTTCCCTTCGTTGCCGCGCGGGTCATCTCCGACGCCGCAGGCCGGACGCTGCCGCCGGCAGCCAGGGTCGGAATGCGACCGGACGGTGCGATGGATCTGCCGGCGGTATGGCGCTCCCTGCTGAGAGAGCCGCTCCAGCTTCCCGCTCTGATCCGGACGGGCCTGGAAGCGGAATGGAGCTTCCGGGCTCTATTCCGCGGCTGCCACCGCCTTGGCCCCGGGCTTGGCGGCCCGTAGCTCGTCGAGCTTGTGGTCGACATGTCTCGAAAACACGAAGTCCGCAGGCCGCTGGCCGTCGAGGCTGATGTCCTTGGCCATTGCGCCCTTCGAGCGGACGCCACGCGCCGAGATCCATAACGCCTTCAGTGGCCGCCGCATCATATCCTTCACGGCGGAGGCCTCGAAGCCGGAATGGACCATGCAGTCGGCGCATTTTTCGTAGTTGCCGACGCCGTACTTCTCCCATTCCGTGTCGTCCATGAGTTCACGGAATGTCTTC
>Ga0193716_1002394_pt1 | contig 10572 bp, 9 predicted proteins | sample U2c1metaG_FD_145901 | JGI IMG/M metagenome (GOLD analysis project Ga0193716, IMG submission 145901) | Soil microbial communities from a riparian zone of the East river system, Colorado, United States - U2c1 | ecosystem: Environmental > Terrestrial > Soil > Riparian zone | place: USA: East River...
AGAGCGAAGTTCATTGGCCGCCAGCCTTAACTCATAGCTGTCCGGGCCGTCAATTCGATCCAGTACTATGTCAAGCTGCGATAGGACTGCATTGATCGCTTCTAGTGGATCTGCGCCCTGGTTGAAATTGTTCTTAGTAACTCGCCGTTGATTCCCAAAGACCCCGGATGCTGGACCATGGAATTTGAACTCTTGCTGGTCTGCCATGCTGGTCCCTTAACAGTCGTTTGCGGTAGATTGCGGATCGGTGAGGTGCCCTGCATGCCCAGTACCGGCTACGCCTCTTGATCCTGCCGTGACTGGTGCTAGTTGCGCCAGTGCGCAGAGCCCTCATGCGCAGACTCATCGCAGCCGGGGAACGTGGCCAACTCGCTGCGCATGATCGGCTTGGGCATGGTGTGATTCACCGTCCTTGTGGATAACTGCCGCGCCGCCGAGCGGTTCTGGGGCAAGCTACCTTGCTGTCGCCAGCCGCGACCCACGCCACTGCCGGCGGAGCGCATGCTCGCAAAACGTCGAGGCATGAATTCACGACAGAAGGCAGGTCCCGGCTGGCGGCCCGATGCCTGGAGCGAGCGGCATCTGTCCGCGTGGCAGGCTGCGGCTACCGGTCGGTCCAGACCCAGATTCCGAACCTCGCCGCTCAGAGCGGTAGCCGAGTGCCCAGCCGCGCACGGCGGTTGGCGCCCAGCGCATCTGCTCCGCGGCACGGCGGCGTTCTTCCCAGTCGTCCACGTAGAACACCTGGCCGTTCCACGGTCCTCCAGACAGCCGGATCGTCTGCTGATTCCTTGCCATCAGCCTCGCCGCCAATCGCTGTCGCGATGCTTCGGTGATCACCGGGGCCGCCGACAGAAACCACCCAGCCGCGGACATGTTCATCGGTCAGCCACTGGGTGTTTTGTGGATGCGGAGTTCGGCGCTGCGGAGCCAGCTGATCGTGCCGTCGACGTGCCGTACGCGGCCGATCCATTCGCGGTCGCGCTTGTTGAATATCCATGCGTCGAGCAGGCCGCCGGGCTCCCAGGTGGCCCGGTCGACCGGCTGTGGTGCGTCCAGTCGTCGCACGGTTTCCGTGGCGCGCGGGCCGTGGGCGTCGTATTGCAGCTCCAGATCGGCTGCGAGCTGGTGTGCGGCGGCTTCAGCGAGGTACTGGCGCAGAGTACTTATTCCTGAGATGTCGTATGCGTCGGCCGGTTGAAGGTGGGCCACCAGCCGGTGTGCAGGTAGTCGGTGACGACGCCGTCGGGGGCGCGGTCGAGGAGGTTGGCCAGTGCGCCGGCCACCCCGGCCCAGCGGCCGACCCGCGGCGTGGCCCGCCAGGCATAGACCAACAGGCCGATCGTCACCACGGCGGTGAAGCCGATCACAACCGCGGACGGCAGGGCGTTGCCGAGGCTGAAGGCGACGCCGTTGTTGTGCGCCAGCGCCTTGGCGGTCAGGTCGACCGCCGCCAGGGCTGCGGCCAGGACGAACACGCTCCGGCGGCGCCGCGCCGCCGGCGAGGCTGCGCCTGACCGGTCGGGACGGCTCGTGCCGCTCATCGGGTCAGCTCCGCGGCGGCGGTGGTCGCGGGTTGATCGACCGGCCGGTGGGCCGCCACGGCGGGCAAAGGCCTGGTGCGGCCGGCGCGGACACCGTTGCCGATGACGACGATCTCGGCGAGCTCGTGCACCAGCACCACCGCCGCCAGCCCCAGCACCCCGAACGCCGCCAACGGAATCAGCACCGCGATCAGGCCGAGTGACAGGCCGACGTTTTGCAGCATGATCGCCCGGGACCGGCGCGCGTGGGCCATGGTCTGCGGCAGGTGTCGCAGGTCTTCGCCCATCAGTGCGACGTCGGCCGTTTCGATCGCGACATCGGTGCCCATGGCCCCCATTGCGATACCGACGTCGGCGGTGGCCAGGGCGGGGGCGTCGTTGACGCCGTCGCCGACCATCGCGGTCGGCGAGGTTTCCCGCATCTGGGCGATGATCGTCGACTTGTCTTCGGGGCGCAGGTCGGCGTGCACGTCACCGATGCCGGCCTGGGTGGCCAGCGCGGCCGCGGTGCGGTGGTTGTCGCCGGTGAGCATCGCGACCTGGTAGCCGTCGGCGCGGAGCCGGGCCACCACTTCGACCGCTTCGGGGCGCAGGTCGTCGCGGACCGCGATCGCGCCGATCAGCTGGTCGTCGTGCTCGACCAGGACGGCGGTCGCTCCGGCCTCCTGCATCTCAGTGACCCGGTCGGCGAGTACTCCGGCGGTGATCCAGCCCGGCCGGCCGAGCCGCGCCGCGCGCCCGTCGACGATGCCGGTCAACCCGGCGCCGGTGACGGCCTCGACGCCGGTCGCCGGGCTGTGCTCGGGGGCCGCTGCGAGGATGGCCCGGGCGAGGGGGTGCTCGCTTTGCGCTTCCAGTGCGGCCGCGACATCGAGGACCTGGTCGCGGGTGTGGCCGCCGGTGGTGGCGACGTCGACCACGGCGGGCTGGTTGCGGGTCAGGGTGCCGGTCTTGTCCAGCGCGACCGCGCGGATCCTGCCGAGGGCCTCCAGCGCGGCGCCGCCCTTGACCAGGGCGCCGATGCGGCTGGCCGCGCCGATCGCTGCGACGACGGTGACCGGCACGGAGATGGCCAGCGCGCAGGGTGATGCGGCGACCAGGACGACCAGGGCGCGTTCGATCCAGGTGCGCGGGTCGTCGAGCAGGCTCCCGGCCACCGCGATGGCGGTGGCGAGGATCATGATGCCGGGCACCAGGGGTTTCGCGATCCGGTCGGCGAGGCGTTGCGCGTCGCCCTTGCGGGACTGTTCGGCTTCGACGATCTTGACGATCCGGGCCAGTGAGTTGTCCTCCGCGGTGGTGGTCACCTCGACCTCGAGGACGCCGGTGCCGTTGATCGACCCGGCGTAGGCGGTGTCGCCGACGCCGCTTTCGACCGGCAGCGATTCACCGGTCAGTGCGGACACGTCGAGCGCGGACCGGCCGGCGCGGATCACGCCGTCGGTCGCGATCCGCTCCCCGGGGCGGACCAGCAGCAGGTCATCAACGGCCAGTTGGGCCGGTTCCACGGTGACCTGTTGGCCGTCGCGCAGCACGGTCGCCTCGGTTGGTACGAGTGACAGCAGCGCGCGCAGGCCGCGGCGGGTGCGGGCGACGGCGTACTCTTCCAGCCCTTCACTGATCGAGTACAAGAACGCGAGCATCGCCGCTTCGGCAACCTCGCCGAGGATCACCGCGCCGACCGCGGCGATCGTCATCAGCGTTCCGACACCGATCTTGCCCTTGGCCAACCGGCGCAGTGTTCCCGGCACGAACGTCCACGCACCGATCAGCAGCGCAACCGCGTTCAGACCGGTCACCACTGATGCGGGTGCGTCTTGCAGGTCGGCGATGAACCCGGCCAGCAGGGACACCCCGGCAGCGGCGGCGAAGCGCAGCTCGCTGACCTCCCAGAACCGTTCGGGCTCTTTTTCCTCCAGCTCTTCGTCGCGGGGCTCGTCGTCGCTGCAGCCGCAGGCGTCAGTCACTTCGCGCTGCCCTTCTTCTGCGACGGCGCCGACTCGGTGCCGGCGTCAGTGCGACAGCCGTAGTTGGGGCACAGCTCGACCGCGTCCCCGGTGAGCGCGAGCAGTTGCTCGGCCGCGGCGAGCAGATCCATCAGCTCCGGGTGGGCGAGCGAGTAGAACATCTGCCGCCCCTCGGGTCGGCCGACCACCAGGCCGCAGTCCCGCAGGCACGCCAGATGCCCCGACACGGTGCCCTGCGCCAGCCCCAGCGCACCGGTCAGGTCGACCACCCGCCGCTCGCCGTTTACCAGCTGGGCCACGATCGAAAGCCGGGTCCGGTCCGCCAACCCGTGGAACAGGGCCGCGCCCCGCAGAAGGCTGGCCGCCGCCGGAGTGTTCGCCGTTGTCATCGCCATGGGCCGATGATAGCGTCAGGATCATTGATCGTCGAATGCCGCTGACAACGGTGAATGTAGTTGCTAAGGAAGGTATCTGGTGGCGAGCACACCAACGCCTCGGACTCACCGACTAACCCCACTTGGAGATTCGCCATGACGCAGCCACAGCAGGACCAGGACCCGCGGCGCTGGTGGGCGCTGGCCGCCCTTGGCCTGGGCGTCCTCACGCTCGGGTTCGACATCACCATCATGAACGTCGCGCTGCCCACCATCGCGACCGAGCTGTCCGTCGGGACCGACGGGCTGCAATGGATGGTCAACGCCTACGTGCTCGTGCTGGCCGGGCTGATGCTGACCTGCGGCGCGCTCGGTGACCGGTACGGCCGCAAACGGCTCATCCTGGCCGGCCTCGTCCTGTTCGGGGTCGCGTCGGCGGCCGCCGCCTGGGCCGACACCGCCGGGCTGGTGATCGCTGCCCGCGCCGTGATGGGCATCGGCGCCGCGATCATCATGCCGGTCGCCTTCGCGGTACTGGCCGTCTTGTTCGGCCCGGCCGAACGGGGCAAGGCTGTGTCGCTGCTGGTGATGGGCCTCGGGGTCGGGATCCCACTCGGCCCGATCATCGGCGGCTACCTGCTGGAACACTTCTGGTGGGGCTCCATCTTCTTGATCAACGTGCCGATCGCGCTGATCGGCATCGCCGCGATCGCGGTCTTGCTGCCCGAGTCACGCGATCCCGCGCCACGGCGCCCCGACCTCCTCGGTGCCTTGCTGTCCACCACCGGGTTGGTCGCCCTCGTCTATGGGGTCATCGAGGCCCCCGGTCGTGGCTGGTCCGACCCCGTCGTCCTGGCCGGTGTAGTTCTGGGCGCGCTGCTGCTCGGCGTGTTCGCCTGGTGGGAGCTGCGCACGCCGCAGCCGATGATCGACCTGCATCTCTTCACCCGGCCCCAGTTCCTGTGGGGCAGCATCGCCGGTGTCCTGGTCACCTTCGGCCTGCTCGGGCTGCTGTTCGTCGTACCGCAGTACCTGCAACTCGTCGCCGGCCACGACGCCCTCGGCACCGGGGTCCGGCTCCTGCCGCTGATCGGTGGCCTCGTGGTCGGCGCCCCGGCCGGGGAACGGCTCGCCGCCCGCACCCGCTACCGGATCCCCGTCGCCCTTGGCCTGCTGGTCCTCGCCGCCGGGCTCAGCGCCGGCGCCTTCACCCAGACCAGCTCGCCGTATGGATTCGTCGCGAGCTGGCTCGCCGTCGCCGGCCTCGGCATCGGGCTGGCGCTGGCACCCGCCATGGACGCCGTCCTCGGGGCGCTGCCGCCGGAGCAGTCCGGCGCCGGCACCGCCATCACCATGACGCTGCGACAGACCGGCGGCGCCCTCGGCGTCGCGCTCTTGGGCAGTCTCCTGGCCCAGGGCTATACCGACCGGCTTCCCACCACCGGACTGAACCCCGAGCAGATCCCGGCTGCGACCGACTCCATCGCCGGCGCGCTCGCCCTCGCCGCCCGGCTCGGCGATCCGACCCTGGCCGCCAGCGCCCGCGACGCCTACGTGCACGGCATGACGCTGGTCCTTGTCGCCGCGGGCGCGATCGCGCTGCTCAGCGCCGCGCTCACCGCCGTGGCCATGCCCGGCCGACCACAACAAGCCACCGGCCCAGAGCCCGAGCGCGAACAGAGTCCAGCACCACCAAGCCGCCAGCCGTAGAGCGCCTCGGCGGCGGCTGGCAGTGCTCCTGTCTGGGCCCGGCTACGGAGGTGTCGAGTGTTCAGGTGCACCAGCCCGGCCTCGTTCGGCGATGTAGCTTGTCCAGTCGGTCTTGGCTTGGCGGACCCAGTGCACAGCGGTGTCGATGCTCATGTCCACAAGGTCGGCCATCACTGCAGCGGGCAGGTCTGCTGCCAGCGCTCTGCGGGCGGTGTTGCGTGCAGCTGACGCTGCGATGCCGTAGTGGCTGAGCTTGCCGGCGAACGAGATGGGGTTGATTGGTCTGCCGGCGATCATGCCGGGGAACAGGAACCGGGTCGGTCCGGTCGCGCAACTGACAGCGGACGGGTCGCGTTGCTGGGCCAGCAGTTGCCGGACCAGCTCGGCCAGTCTGGGTGGCAGCTGGACGGGCTTGTCGCCGAGCCTCAGGTAGAGATCGCCACCGCGTTCGTCGATGTCGTCGATGGTGAGACCGGCGATCGCTGGCAAGGAGACGCCGAACAGCAGTACCAGTGCACCGGCGACCCGGACATCCAGCGGTAGCGCGGTGTCGCGAATGCACCGCTGGAGCTGGTCGGTGTGCTGGTCGTCGTCGAGGAACCGTCCGGGGCCCTTGACGCGTCGCCAAGGGACGCTGATCGAGGCGGCTAGGTGGTGCCGGGCGGCCCAGTTGAGGAACGAGGCGACGGCATACCGGCGCGGTGGCCCGGTGGTGAGCCACCGGTCGATGTCGTCTTGGCCGACGCCATCCAGCGTGGTGCCTTGTTCCTGGACCCAGTCGAGGAACTCCAGCGCAGCAAGGATCTGGGCCCGGGGGGTCTGCGCCGAGTAGGAGGTGGAGCGTCGCCGTCGTGCCCGTCTGCGTGCCCGCGGCAGCAGGTACCAATGCGTGAAAGGCCGGATGAGACGCGCGTGGTCTGGCTGCTCGGTCAAGAGCCGGTCGACCCAGGGCCCGATTCGTTCGAGGTGCTCCTCGCGTTCGGCCAGGATCCCTGTGCGCACCAGAAGTCCGCGCAGGTAATGGGCGGCCTGGACGTGCGGAGTCTGGTCGAGGAACTCGTGGCTGATGAGGTCGGGCTGGGCGGCGAGCTCGATGAGTAGCTGCGCGGCGGGGCATCGACTCAGCCAGGTGAGTGTGGAGCGCGGAGCAGGGACCGCCTCGAGCGCGCGGCGCAACGGTTCCAGGCGCAGGTCCACGTTGCCATCGGGGCCGGCGAGCAGATCGGCGAGCCGTTCCTTCAGGACGCAGCGGTGACACATGCCTTCGACGTAGAGGTCTCCGGGCTGCCCACAGGTACGGCACATGTAGTCGGTGTCCACCCCTGCGCACGGCCCGCAGATCGGGTCGCCCGCCCGGTTCTTGCCGATCAGGACATGGCGCGTCGCGCAGTCCGCGCACGACGCGGGCAGGGAGCGAATGGTCTGGTAACAGCGTCTGCAGACCGGACCGGCCGGCCAGACGGCGCGCGTTTGGCCGAGCTGGCCGCAGAACCCGCACAGCCGCAGGTGGAGCGGCCGGCAGCTGCGGCAGACGAGTTCGCCGGTGCTGCGGCGGCGGCGGCACGGCCGGGTCCGGCCGCACACCGTGCACGCCGCGTCGACGCCGGCATAACAGCCACCGCACAGGTCCGGGCTGCCCGTGGTGGCGCGGTGGTGGATCCGGGCGACCCGGCCGCAGCCGCCGCAGGGGCGTTCGGGCCTGCGGTAGCAGGTTTCGCAGACAGGTCCCTGGCTCGTGATGGCGTGGGCTGGGCTAGTGACACCACAGGTCGAGCACGCGTATGCCGGTCTGGGCATGCAGGCTTGGCACAGTGCTGAGCCGTCGGGAAGCCGGCGAGCAGGCCGGCGGCTGCGGTCACACGACGCGCATGTTTCGTACCGCGCGGGGTCGGCCTGGTAGCAGCGGCTGCAGATTCCACCCTCCGCGCGGCGGGCGCAGATCCGGTCCAGCCTGCCGCACCATGCGCAAGGCTGAGGGCTGACGCGGGCGTGGGCACACTGCTCACAGAGCCGGCGGCCCGCCCCGTCCACCGACGGCAACCTCGGCTTGGGAACGCGGCACCCTGCACACGGCGGCAACACGACGTAGAGCAGTCCCTGGTCATGGAGCGCGTGCGCGAGCCGGACCAGCGCGACGGGAACGTGCGACGACGAGATGAGCAGCGCCTGCGGGTGCTCGACCAGATGCTGGTCCAGCGCTTTCAACGGCCGCAGCGTGACACAGCGCGCGGTGTCCAGCGCGTCGGAGACCTGCCGATCGGTGAGCGCCGGGAAATTGTCCTTGAGCCGGTCGATCACCCGCGCCTTTGCCGCCTGTAGATCGAATGGCCGACCGGTCACGACAGATCGGGCCGGCGGATCGTGGTTCGGCGGACCGCCGGCGCCGGTCCCGATTCGCCGACGGTTTTCCGGACCTCGGCGTTGACGACGTCGATTTCGATCAGGTCGTTCGGGGAACAGTCGAAGACATCACACAATGCCGCGAGGGTGTCCATGGACAGGCGTTGCGGAGGCTGCGTTACCAGCCGGAACACTTGCTCCCGGGACAGGTGGATGCCGCGCTCTGCCAGCAGCGGCACCAGACCGGTGGTCTGGAACAGATCGCGTGCCGCCATCAGTTGGCGCAACTTCCAGTGGATCCCCATCTTCTTGATCACGACCCCGCCTCCCACAGATCCGCATGACGAGACTTCAATGCTCTTTGGATCAGCCGGTTGCGGTAGTCGTCGGACACGCCTGAGTAGATGGCGGTGGTCGAGGCGTACTGGTGACCGGCCTGGTCTTGGACGAACCGCTCCGGGTAGTCGAACTCGATCAGGTGCGTGACGTAGGAATGCCGCAGGCAATGCAGGTCGAGCTCAGCGGGCAGCCCGGCGCTGGCACGCACAGTCTCGAAAGCCTCATCGAGTCGGCGCCGCGAAATCCGGCCGCGCTTCTCCGTCACCCACAACGCCGGATGCTGACCCGGCGAGAACAACGGACGAACCTCGGCCACGTACCGATCCAGCACCTCAACCACCCAATCGAATTCCGGCACCGTCAGCACGGTCCGCCGCTTCGGTGCACCACCCTTCGACGCCTTGCCATAGCGGACGAACAAGGCACCGAACCGCCCGAAATCAGGAGCCCTCGGAGCATGCCGCAGATCAGCCAGATCGAGCATCGTGGCTTCCTGACGGCGCAGCCCGTAGGCATACACGGTCTTGAGGATCGCCGCGTCCCGCATGGCAGCCAGTGCTCCTTTCCGGCGCCGTGACCGGATCTCCTCCACCCGGCCGTCCGCCGCATCGAACAGAGCCTGGACCTCGTCATAGGTCAGGGGCCGCCGACCCGGGCTGCCTTCGTACTCGCTGCTGTGGGTGACGGTGTTCCACTCGTGCAGGATCTGCGTCGGGATCTCGCCGAAATGCTCCAGGCATTTCACCGGCCAGCCGTAGCGGGCATCGGTGACGTAGTCGCAGAACAGCCGCAACCCGTTTTGGTAGTTCCGTCCCGTCGACACCGCAAACTGTGGTCGGCGCCTGCGCAGCCAGTCGATGAAAGCCTCGACATCCTCCGGGCGCCACTGCCACGGATAGTCGTTGGTGAACTCAGCGAACCGCCGCACCAGCGCCAAACGCGGCTTGATCGTTCCCTCCACGTTCAGAAACCGGGTCCGCTGCTGCCGCGCCCAGCCCTCCAGCATCGCCTCGAACACCGCCGTGGCGGGATCAAGATGCACGACCCCATCTGCCAGCACCAGATGCGCCGCTCCTGGTAGATCCACCGCCTGACCCATGATGCATTCAACGCAACATCGTTGAATCGGTTACGGACCGCCAGGTCTGGAGGTCGAATCGCAGTGGACCTGACATCACCGAAGTGGCCGCGACCTGCGGATTCGCCAGTGATGCGCATGTGCCGTAAGCCGGATCAGATGCAATACCGCTCAGAACCTCGGCCCCTCCAGCCGTTGCTGGCTCCGTCCCACACGCCGAACTGGCCGGCTTCGGTGTCTGGGCGCACCTTGAATCGTCCGAACATGAACCCAGGATGCCATCAATCGAAAGTATGTTCTACTGGAGTCTGGGTGACCGGACAAGGGCCATCCGCGCGGGGAACGGGAGGTGGTGACGGTGGGCTACAACTTGGGTATAGCCGGTCATTGACCGGATCATGTCCGCCCTGATGATGCAGCAAGGTTGGCAGGTCAAGGTCACGCCCGCGGAGATTGTTTCGCCGGCCGGTGTAGTGCCTGGTTGGGCTGTCGGCTGGGAGGACTGGCTGCGTACTGCGGGGGTTGCTCCCGATACGCCGTTTCTGTTGTCGCCGTCGTTCGAGTACGACACGCGCCTGAACGGGTTCTTCCAGAGCGGCCGGTCGCGTTCGCTGGCGCCGCGCACGCAGCTGGGTTACGCACGGGATCTTGCGGCGTTCCTGACCTTCTTGTGGTCTGCGCGCGGTGCGACGGGGTGGATCGACGCTACGGAGCCTGACCATGTCGCTTACTTGTTTTGGCGTCGGCACGATCCGGCCGGCCCTTGTGTTGCAGGAGCGACGTGGAACCGCGAGGTTGCGGCGGTGAATCAGTTCTACCGGTGGGCATTGTGGGCTGGTCATCTGCAGACGCATCCGATCCCGCAGATGACAAGGCGGTCAGGAGTGCGTCGAGAGGGTTGGGCGAACGCGGCATCGTTGGATGAGCAGCGGCCGGCGACTTTCGCGCGGAACGTCGGCTCGGGCCCGGTGCGCTGGCTGCCGGCTGCGTCGTATCGGCGGTGGCGTGATGTCGGTGTCCGCGGTTTCACGGCTGCCGGTGAGCCGGACCCGCGGTTTCGTGGCCGGTGGGCGGCACGTAACGCCGTGTTTTGTGACTTGATGGTGCGTACTGGTCTTCGTCTCGGGGAGCAGGCCGCGTTGGTGATGTCGGAGTTGCCGCTGGACTCGCGTGCGCGAGGGGGCTATGAACGGTTCTGGCTTCCGGAGGCGATCGCGAAA
>Ga0193716_1002395_pt1 | contig 10571 bp, 9 predicted proteins | sample U2c1metaG_FD_145901 | JGI IMG/M metagenome (GOLD analysis project Ga0193716, IMG submission 145901) | Soil microbial communities from a riparian zone of the East river system, Colorado, United States - U2c1 | ecosystem: Environmental > Terrestrial > Soil > Riparian zone | place: USA: East River...
GTTCCGCATCGCAGATCTCCGACGGCGCGGCCGCGGTCGTCGTGATGAGCAAGGCCAAGGCCGAGTCGCTCGGCCTGGAGTGGCTCGCCGAGATCGGTGCGCACGGCGTGGTCGCGGGCCCGGACGCGAGCCTGCACGAGCAGCCGTCCAACGCCATCAAGGCCGCGCTCGCCAAGGCGAACCTCTCCGCCGCCGACCTGGACCTCGTGGAGATCAACGAGGCCTTCGCCGCGGTCGGCGTCGTCTCGACGCGGCAGCTCGGCATCAGCGAGGACATCGTCAACGTCGACGGCGGGGCCATCGCGCTCGGCCACCCGATCGGCGCGTCCGGCGCACGGCTCGCCGTACACCTGGCCTACGAGCTGCGCAGGCGCGGCGGCGGCCTCGGCGCGGCGGCACTGTGCGGTGGCGGCGGCCAGGGTGACGCGCTGCTGCTGCGGGTCTAACTTTCTCCGCGTGGACATCGCGGAGCTGGTCGAGCACGCACGGCAGGGACAGGCCCGTGCGGTCGCCAGGCTGATCTCACTCGTCGAGGACGCCAGCCCGCACCTGCGGGAGGTGGCGGCCGCGCTCTCGCCGTTGACCGGCAACGCGCGGGTGCTCGGGCTCACCGGCCCGCCCGGCGTCGGCAAGTCGACGTCCACGTCGATGCTCGTCTCCGCGTTCCGCGCGGCCGGACAGCGGGTCGGCGTGCTGGCGATCGACCCGTCGTCGCCGTTCTCCGGCGGCGCGCTGCTCGGTGACCGGATCCGGATGCACAGCCACACCACCGACTCCGGCGTGTTCATCCGGTCGATGGCGACGCGCGGGCGGCTCGGCGGGCTCGCGACCGCGACCCCGCAGGCGCTGCGGGTGCTCGACGCGGCCGGTTTCGACGTGGTGCTGATCGAGACCGTCGGCGTCGGACAGTCCGAAGTGGACATCGTGTCGCTCGCGGACACCACGGTGGTGCTGCTCGCGCCCGGCATGGGCGACGGCATCCAGGCGGCGAAGGCCGGCATCCTGGAGGTGGCCGACGTTTTCGTGGTGAACAAGGCGGACCGGGACGGCGCGGACCAGACGGTGAGCGACCTCAAGCACATGATCGCGTTGGGGCGCAGGGAGATGGGTCCGTCCTGGCGACAGCCGATCGTGCGCACGGTCGCTTCCGACGGCGAAGGCGCCGACGACCTCGTCGCCGCGCTCGACGCACACCGGGACTGGCTCGAGTCGCACGGCGAGCTGGAGACACGGCGGGTCCGGCGTGCCGAGCGGGAGATCGAGGAGATCGCGGTCGCCGCGCTCCGGACGCGACTAGGCGGCGTGCGGGGCACCGCACTCGCGGGACTGGCGAAGCAGGTAGCGGCGGGGGAAACGGACCCATACACAGCGGCCGACCAGCTCGCCGAAGGCCTCTAGTTCCGCTCAACGCCCTGAAGGTGGCCTTCAAGGCATCGGCGGCCGTGGCCTGTGGACAACTCCGGTCGCGGGGCCTGGGACTGTCGGTGGTCTCCGGTAGCGTGGTTCGAGGGGGCCAGCGGCCACGCCGGGCGCGTAATTCGCCACGAACTCGCTGCGTTCTGTCGGACCTCGCGGTTACCATCGCCCGCGTGACGATGCCGCCAGGGGGACCACACTTCCAGCCGCCGTACGGCCCACCGCCGCCCGGCTATCCGGCGCCGGGACCGTACGGCCCCAGCCCGCGGCAGGGGTACGGGCCGCCACCCGGCTACCCGCCGCCACCGCGGTTCCCGCCCCAGCAACAGTTCCAGCCGCCCATGCCGCAGCCCTACCCGCAACAGGGTTACGGCCCGCCGGTAGTCATCGACGTCGGCAAGGCCAACGGGCGCAAGGCGATCATCGGTTCCGTCGTGGCCGGCGTGATCGGGTTGATCGCGCTCGTCTCCGGGCTCGCGGGCGCGGTCGACGGCGGCGCGGGCATCGGGATCGTGGTGATCATCATCGGGATCCTGTTCCTGCTGCCCGCGATCTTCACGATCGCCAGGCGCAACACGGTGTTCCGCCAGCAGTTGCTCGTGTTCGAGGCCAACGGCGTGCGCTGGGACGACCCGAGGGGCGCGCCGTGGGCGGTGCCGTGGACCGAGCTGGCGGCGGTGTCGATCTCCAAGCACAGCCCGAAGCAGATCGGCCCAGAGAGCCTGTCCGACAAGCTGGCCGGCGCCGCGTCCGACAAGATCGCCGGCGAGCGCGCGCACGTGCGGCTCGACCTGTTCCCCGCCGACCCCGGGTTCGCCGGCCGACACCCCGAGCTGGCGCACCTGTGGGAGCGGCAGGGGGTGCGCAACGGCTACCGGCTGCCGCTCGGCGGCAACGTCAAGTTCATCCCGCTCATCGCGGGCGCCATGGGCCGTTTCGCGCCGAGCATCTATCGGGGCGTCAACGCGACAGAGGGCATGATGGGGCTGAGCTGACGGTCCGAGGGTGTCCCGGACCTCGCCGGGACACCCTCGGCTCGCTCAGCACTCGCTCTTGTAGAAGAACTTCTCGTTCTCGGTCATGTTGTCCTTGGTGATCGCGACGAGTGGCGCCTCGATGTCCCGCTGCACCTTCTCGCCCTTGAGCGACGCGATGGCCTGCCGCACGCCCTCCTTGCCGATCGTGGCCGGGTCCTGGGCGATCAGAGCCTGGAAGTCGCCGGCCCGCAGACCGTCCACTTCGGACGGACTGGCGTCGAAGCCGACGAGGCTCACCGCGCCGGACTTGTTGGCGTTGCGCAGACCGGTGGCCGCGCCCTCGCCGGAGTTGAGGTTCGTCGCGAAGATGCCGACCAGGTCGGGCGTCGACGCGAGCGCCGCGGTCACCTTCGACGCGGCCTGGTCCGGCTCGTTCTGCGTGAACTCGGCCGGGCCGGTGGCCTTCAGGTTCGGGTGGTTCTTCAGCTCGTCAAGGAAGCCCTTGGCCCGCGCGTTGGTGGTCGAGGTGCCGGCGATCGTGTCGAGCACCAGCACCGAGCCCTTCTTGTCACCGGCGAGCTCGGCGAGGGTCTTCGCCGCGAGCTTGCCGCCCTCCTCGTTGTTCGACGTGATCGTCGAGACCGCGAGTGACCGGTCCTGCAGCGCGGTGTCCACCTCGACGATGGTCACGCCGAGGTCCTTCACCTGCCGGATCGGCTCGGTCATGGCCACGTCGTCGGTCGGCGCGATCAGCAGCGCGGCCGGCTTGTCCGCGCCGAGACCGGTGACGATCGGCTCCTGCAGCGTCGCCTCGAACTTCTGCGGCGCGTTGGTGTCCACCGTGTAGCCCTGTGCCTTGGCCTCCGCCTCGGCGCCGCACTGCATGGAGATGTAGAACGGCTCGTTCTGCACGCCGGGAACCAGCGCCAGCCGCTTGTTGCTGGCGTCCGGCTTGCCGGCATCCGCCCCGTCCTCACCGACCTGGCCGGACCCGCAGCCGCTCAACACGAGCGCCGCGGCCGCGAACCACACTGTCCGTTTCACGAATACACCTTTCGTTGTCTCACAAACGATTGCGTGCTCGCCTGCGTTGCTGGTCGAACCACACGGCGGCGACCAGCACGGCGCCGACCGCGATCATCTGCCAGTAGTCCTGGACGTGGGTGATGTTGAAGCCCTTCTTGAGCACGGCCGGGATGAACACCCCGATGACCGTGCCGAGCATGGTGCCGACGCCACCGAACAGGCTGGTGCCGCCCATGACGACCGCGGCGATCGCGTTCAGGTTGTCGGTGGCGTGCGCCGCGATGCCCGTGGTGCTGTAGTACGCGAGCGACATGAACCCCGCGGCGCCGGCGAGGAGCCCGGTCAGCAGGTACACCTTCATCAGGTGTCCGGTGACGCCGATGCCCGCGCGCCGCGCCGCCTCCGGGTTGGAGCCGACGGCGAACGTGTAACGGCCGAACCTCGTGGTGTGCAACAACCACGCGGCGATCGCCGTGATCACCGCCGCGGTGATCACCAGGTTCGGGATGCCGCCGAACGACGTGCCGGAGCCGAGCGCACGCTTCAGTGTCGTCGGCACCGTCCGGATGTCCGAGCCGTTGTTGAGCAGGCTGGCCGCACCGAGTGCCGCGCCGAACGAGCCGAGCGTGACGATCAGCGGCGGCACCTTCGCGTGCGCGATCAGGAAACCGTTGACGAAGCCCCACACCGCGCCGCCGAGCACGGCCGCCACCAGCCCGGCGATGATCACGCCCCAGCCCGCGTTGATCGCGCTGCCACCGTCGGACAGCGCGTTCATGGTCTTGGCGGACACCATGCCCGCGAAGATCAGGACCGACCCGACGGACAGGTCGATGCCGCCGGTGATGATCACGAACGTCATGCCGACCGCGAGCACCAGCAGCACGGCGGTCTCGATGGCGAGGCGCTGGAAGTTGAACACGGTCGGGAACGCGTTGGGCGCCAGCACACTGAACACGGTGACCAACGCCAGCAGCACCAACGCGATCCAGAACGTGTTGGCCGTGAGCAGCCGCGACCGCACGCCGCGCCGGGGGACCGCGCCGCCGTCCGCCACCGTGGATTCGGTCACTTGTCCTCCTCCTGGCTGAGCGCGCCGGTCATCGCGCCGACGAGGTCCTCGAGCGTGGCGTCGGCGGCGGTGAACCGGGCCACCCGCCTGCCGAGGCGGAGCACCTCGACCCGGTCCGACACCGACAGCACCTCGGGCATGTTGTGGCTGATCAGCACGACGGCGACGCCCTCGTCGCGGACCCGGCGGATCACGTCGAGCACGCGTTCCCGTTGCACCACACCGAGTGCGGCGGTCGGCTCGTCCATGAACACGACCTTGCTCGCCCACACGACCGACCGCGCGACCGCGACGCTCTGCCGCTGTCCGCCGGACAGCGACCCGATCGGCACGTCGACGCTCTGCAGCCGCACCCCCAGCCGGTCGAACTCGGCGGCGGCCCTGGTGCGCATGGCTTTCTTGTCGAGCATGCCGAGCGCGCCGAAGATCCCCGGCCGCCGGATCTCCCTGCCGAGGAACAGGTTCGCGGCGGGATCCAGCTCCGGCGCGACGGCCAGGTCCTGGTAGACGGTCTCGATGCCGAGCCTGCGCGCGTCGGTCGGGGTGCCGAACGCGACGTCGCGGCCCTCGAACCGGATGGTGCCGCTGGTCGGCTGCTCCGCGCCGGCCATGCACTTGACGAGCGTGGACTTGCCGGCGCCGTTGTCCCCGATGAGCGCGACGACCTCGCCCGCGTCGACCGAGAAGGACGCGCCACGCAACGCCTCGACGGACCCGTAGCTCTTGGTGAGATCGACAGCTTCGAACAAAGCGCTCATCGGGCACCGCCAGGGACCGGCGGCAGGCAACGGATCGCCGCCACGTCACCGTCTACTGTGGACTCACCGGCCGCGTATGGGAGCACGACCGTCTCACCCTTGTGCAGCGGCACCTCGCCCGCCTTCTCCGTCCGCAGCGCGCCCTCGCCGTCCAGGACCACGAGCACGCCGAACGACGGGTCCAGCACCGCGCCACCGCGGATGCGTTCGGCGCGGAAGAAGTCCGGCTGGCCGAACAGGTCCCCGGTCGCCTCGTCGTGGCGCACCAGCTCGTCGAGGCGGTCGGCCCAGCCGCGCCGGTCGACGCAGCCGAGCGCGGTCTCGAAGCCGATGCCGAGGTGGCCGCCCGCCTCGTCGTCGAGGAAGTCGCGCCACTCCAACGTCACCGAAAGGTCCGTCGGCTGCTGCAGCTCGACGATGAACACGCCGGCGCCGATCGCGTGCGGCACCCCGGCCGGCACGAACACCGTGTCACCGGCCCGGATCGTCACCGGGTTGAGCGCGGCCAGCATCGCCGCCGAGTCCTGCCGGGCCACCCAGTCGGCGACCGTGTCCTCGTCCTGGTCGGCCGCGAATCCGATGTGGACGGTCGACTCCGCCGCCGCGCCGACCACGATCCACGCCTCGGTCTTGCCGTAGCGGGAGCCGTAGTGCGCGGCGGCGAACTCGTTGGAGGGATGGCAGTGCACTGGCAGCCGCTGGCCGGCGTCGAGCAGCTTCACCAGCAACGCCGATTCGGCGCCGAAGCTCGCCACGTGCGCGTCGCCGAGCCAGTTGGCCGGGTGCGACGCGACCGCGTCCCGCAGCAGGGTGCCGCCGGGCAACGTGGTGAGCCCGATGGCCGTGTCGCCGTGCAGCGTCGTGCACGACGCGACCCAGTCCTCGGGTCCGAACTCCATCGGCGGCTCGTCGCCCCGCAACGCCGCGATGGCCGCGCCGCCCCGGTAGAACCGCCGGGGCTGGTTGGCCGGCAACCGAACCGGGGCGAGACCTTCTGTGTTGATCACGGACCTACCTCTCCTGAGCCACGCGGAATGAGCCGGACCGGCAGCACGATCCGGCGGGGCGGCGAGTCGTCGCCCTCGAGGCGCGCGAACAGCAGCTCCGCCGCGGCCTTGCCGAGCACGCCGGGGTCCAGCGCGACCACGCTCACCGGCGGGTCGAGCAGGTCGGCCAGCTCGAAGTCGTCGAAACCGACCAGGGCCGGCCTGCGGGCGGTGCCGTGCTTGCCGGCGAGCGCGCGCAGCGCCAGCACGGTGATCCGGTTGTTGCCGGTGATCAGCGCGGTCGCCGGCTCGTCGCCGCCGAGCATCGCGCGCAGTGTCGAGGCCACGCCGGCCGCGGTGTGCGGACCCATGGCCACGAGCCGTTCGTCGTAGCGCAGGCTCGCCGTGGCGCAGCCCTCGCGGAACCCGCGCAGCCGCTCGGCCGCCGTGAAGATCGTCGGCGCGTCGCCGAGGAACGCGATCCGCCGGTGTCCGTGCGCGGCGAGGTGGGCGACCGCGGTCGCCGTGCCGGCCATGTTGTCGACCAGCACGGTGTCGACGACCACGTCGCCGGGCGGCCGGTCCACGAACACCACCGGCATGCCGGACGCGATCTCGGGCATCAGGTACCCGTGCTGCTGGCCGGCCGGCACGACGATCAACCCGTCGACGCGGCGCGCGCAGAACTCCAGCGACACCTCGCGTTCGCGGACGGGGTCCTCGTCCGACGAGCCGGTCAGCACCTGCCGGCCGAACCGGCGCGCGACCTCCTCGGCGGCGCGGGTGAGGCCGGAGTAGAACGGGTTGGCCACGTCCTCGAGCACCAGCCCGATGGTCCCGGTGGACGACCCGCGGCGCAGGTTCAGCGCCCCGATGTTGCGCCGGAAACCCAACCGCTCGATCGCCGCGAGCACCCGTTCTGCCGTGTCGGCATGCACCCCCGGCTCCGCGTTGACCACCCGCGACACCGTCTTGATGCTCACGCCGGCCAGCCGCGCCACGTCGCTCATGGTCGCTCTTCGCGGCAGCCGCCCGCGCTGGTTGGACAACGTTGTCATGGTGTTGGCGATTCGACTACGGCTGACTGGCAACTGTCAACCCCTTGACCGGGTGGGAATCCATCCCCATGGTGTGAAAGGCGGCATTTTCGTTCCGACAAGGTTGTCAGGAGCGGCCCGATGAGCATGAACGTCCCACGGAGAAGCTTCCTCGGACTGCTCGGCGTCATTGCCGGGCTCGGCGCGGCCGGCGGGTGGGGTGCGCCGGCCGCGGCCGCTGAGCCACCGCCGTCCTCGCCGCCCTCGGCCCCTCCTGCCGCACCGGGGGCGGCGGCTCCCGCGGTGCCCGCCCCGCCCACCTCGTGGCGCGCCCTCGCGGAGGACGTCCGCCGCGAGACCAGCTTGGCGTGGCGGCGCGCGGCCGCATATTTCCAGCACATGAAGCGCACATCCAAGGTCCGCTACGGCTACACGATCCGCACCGACGTGACCACCGGCGCCAAGGGCGACTTCTGTCCGGGCTACTGGTGGTCCGAGCAGCTCAAGTACTACTGGCTGATGTTCGGCGACGTGCGCCGGTTCAACTACCGCGACCACTACCTGTCGACCGAGGGCAACCTGTTGCGCGGCGCCCGGCGCTGACGCACAAGCAGCCTGTGCCAGGCCGTTTCCGCTGATCCACTGTGGTCGGTGCGGACATGGCACGATGTTTCATGCGTCCGAACGGGGTATGGAATACCGTTTCAAACCGGGCTACTGTGCCGCCATCGCCGATCGAGGAGATCCGATGAGCCGGAACAGTCGTTGGAAGCTGGCCAGACGTGTGAGTACCGGGGTGCTGACCTCGGTGACCATGCTGGCCGTCGGAATCATGGTCGGCTCGGGCCTCTCGGCGCCCGTCGCGCCGACGCGGGTCGCTGGCGCCGCGGGGCCGCCCGCGACCGTCAACGGTGCGGCGGCGAACCAACCGTCGCTCTCGGCCGGCGCGCAGTGGTACCCGTGGGCGCCGGGACCCGGCGAGCTCGGCGCCAACCCGATGGCCTTCTCGATAGACCAGGTGGTGGGCGGCAAGACCGTCAAGAAGGTCGTGGCGTCCTGGGGCCAGACCGAGGACAGCCCGGCCGCGCCGCCGCGCAACGGCCGTGCGGTCGCGGAGAACAACGGTCAGGTCTTCGTGCCGTACACGGCGCTGCCGCCGGAGTTCACCATGGTCGCGACCACCCGCCTGCGCGACGGGTCGGTGCTGTCCGCGAGCTTCGTGCCGACCACCGCGCCGGCGCCCAACCGCATCGGCCTCCCGATGGCACGGTCGAACGACGTCGCCAAGACGTGGACCACCTACACCGCGCCGCTCGTCGAGAACCTGTGGAAACTCGACTGGTACCGCGTCCACCGCGACCTGATCGAGCTGGCCGACGGCACGATCCTCATGGGCGCCTACGGCAAGGGCACGATCGGCGGTGTGTTCAAGGAGTACAGCCTCGTGTTCGAGTCGACCGACGGCGGCCTGTCGTTCCGGCAGCGCGCCGCGATCAACGCGAACTCCACCTTCGCCACCAACGAGCTCGGCATGGCGCGCACCGGCGACGGCAAGCTGATCGCCGTGATGCGTGGCGCGGAGACCGTCGCGCGGCCGCCGTCGATGCCGCTGTCCGTGTCGTTCTCCAGCGACAACGGGGTGACCTGGGAGACGCCGACGGCGTACGTGCCACCGGCCGGCATGCCGAACAACGGCATCATGCCCAAGCTGCTGCTGCAGGGGAACGGGCAGCTGCTGCTCACCTACGGCCGTCCGGACAACAACGTCGTGGTGTCACACGACGGCACCGGCCGCACCTGGGACAGTGGGCAGGTCGTCTACGAGCGCCACCCCGGCGAGGACCCGTTGCGGCGGTGGATGGGCAGCAGCGGCAACATGGACCTGGTCGCGCTGAACAACGGCTCGTCGCTCGCGTTCGGGGACAACTGCCACAACATCTGGTGGTGCCGGGAGTACGGGCACGACAACAAGGTCTGGACGAGGAAGGTCGACGCGCTGTCCCAGGGCGTCGGCAAGCTCGACCTCGCGACGAAGGTCGCGGCGGGCACCGTCACACTCGACGGCAAGGTGGTCCCGGCCGACCCGAGGTTCGCGGAGCAGCGGATCCAGGGTGTGGTCGACGGCAGCACCGAGTACCTGTCGGCGGCGCGGTTCGGGGACCGGCAGAGCCTGACGATCAAGCTCGACCACACGTACACACTGGACCGGATCGGTCTGATGATGGGCAGAGGTGAGGCGAACAGCGCCAAGATCGAGGTGTCGACGGATGGTCGTGCGTGGGGCCGGCCGGTCGCCCGCACCGGCGTGCGGACCGACTATGCCTTGCGCTACAACGACATCAAGCCGGTGCGGGCGAGCTACGTGCGGATCTCGGCGGCCACCGAAGCGCCGCTGACCGCGGTCACCGAGCTGGAGCTGTACGCCAAGGAGCTGCTGACGTTCGAGAACGACGCGGTCACGTCGCCGCCGAGGTCCGTCGAGGACACCCGCTATGCGTTGGTGGCCAACACGATCCTGCCCGGCGCGGACAACTCGGGGGCGCACCTGGTGCTCATCGACGCGGACACCGACGGCAAGTCGACGGCGCGGTTCCGTGCGACCACGCCGGCCAAGACGCAGCGGATCAACATGGCGTTCGAGGGTTACGGTTACGGTTCCGGCGCGATCTGGGACATCCTCGGCACCGACGGCGCCGGCCGCGAGGTGGTCGCGTACAAGCTGCACTTCACCGCGGACTGGACGAACAACCGCATGCTGGTCCGGGTGTGGAACGGTGCCGCGTGGGTGGATGTCGGCGGGGTCGGCCCGGTGCCGCCGAACAAGCAGTGGATGACCGTCACCATCGACAGCACCGCCGACACGACGACCGTGAGCGTCAACGGCACGATCGCCGGCACGACCGACGTGAAACTGGCGAAGGCACGCCGCTTCGACGGGTTCCGCGCGGAGACGGGTCTCCTGCCCGCCGACGTGGGCAACATGGAACACGGCTACGACGACATCGCGATCACACCGATTCCCTGACCGACGCGGCCCGCCTCCCGCGGCGGCCGCACCAGTTGTCCACAACTCCCCGAGTTGTCCACAGGGAAGATCCACTTCCCCAGTGTTGTCGGTAGGTGCCGGTAAACTGGGCACTGGGCCGCCCCCGGGATCGGGCAGGGCCCCGGCAAAGTCATGTGATGGCTGGTGAAGCTCGTCCGCCGGGGTTACGTGGTGATGGGCGTTTGGGGGACGGTGGTAATGCCTTCGGGGCGTGCCGGATGCCCCGAACCCGGCGACCCGCGCCCGCGCTCTT
>Ga0193716_1002396_pt1 | contig 10570 bp, 9 predicted proteins | sample U2c1metaG_FD_145901 | JGI IMG/M metagenome (GOLD analysis project Ga0193716, IMG submission 145901) | Soil microbial communities from a riparian zone of the East river system, Colorado, United States - U2c1 | ecosystem: Environmental > Terrestrial > Soil > Riparian zone | place: USA: East River...
CTGCAGTTGCAGGAACGCCGGACTAACTGCTGATTACGAGGTTAAAGTTTCATCCCGAGCCAGATTACCGATTCAGTAGCTGCAGCGACAACAGGCTTTAAGATTCGATACCAGACGTTGCTTTCGAGGATGTGAGAAGCCGCCTGATCATGGTGCAATCGCTCCTCCATGACGACGGATGAAATCGCGACAACGGCCGCCTCATCCACAGCGCGCAGGTCAGCCAGCTGCCTCTCCAGGTGCTGGAGCACGACACTCTCGACGGCGACTGTAGTCGCCGAAATGGCCGAACGTCCCAACAAGCCGGTCAAGATACCGAGCGACAAGCCGCCAATGCCGCATAGCCAGTAGCTCCTGCACCGGCGCTGCCCTCTACGCTTGAGCTCAGCACCAAAGATTTCCCTATGACCACGCTCATGCGAACGGAATTCGGAGAGCTCTGAAACCAGATCTTTGGCGAAAAACCTGGCCACCATGATCTGGCCGGTATAGATGCATATGGCGCCAAATTCGCCAGCATGGTCGACCTTTAGGATTCGACTACCTAGATCAGTCCCTGCCATTGCTCCCCCAGACGAACTTCCAACTTCCTTATAGTAGAGTCCGCTCTGGGTTGGGAGAAGGCAACCGCAGCGGCCACGAGAATGACCATTGGCTCCAGGGATCGGCACGGCGGAGCTGGGCATCCTCTTTGGCGAGGGCGACCGCTGAGCCAGCTATCTTGAGCTTGAGATGGGTAAAGGGGGTTTTATCGGTGATTGGCCACGACGACTTCGCGAAGTTACGACTGTCGGATTTTATCGACCCGGCGTTGATCGACGAGTTCGATAACTGGAAATTTCTCGGCCGGTCCTGGTTTGGCGAGGTCTACGGGTTCACCCAGTGGTTACGCCCACACTCGGCGCCAAATGAACTTGGCGCCTTGAGCTTAGACCTGGCGACTCTTCCGGAGGCTGTTTCGTTAGCGTGCTTGGGAGAGCTTGTGATACCGCTTGCGCCAGGGATGAAGCTAGCTAACGTTAAAGCAGCTATTGGAACGCCAATTGAGCAGAAAAAGTATCGTGACGACTGCACGTCCTATCAGTTCCGGACCAGGGGGAGGCAGCGCTACGACATCGTTTGCACCATTCTCGATGGAGGTCCTATGACTTTCATCGAAATCGCGAGGACCGGCTTAGGCCTGGTCACCGTGCGAAAGAGCCTGTTTTGACGGGGGAGTGGTTATGCGTCCAGTAGCGATAGTCCTTGCAGTTGCCATATGTGTCGCCGGTTGTGCGTCCCAATCGTCGCCGAAGGCGACCGACGACCATGTCGACATTGTTACGAGCCCGGCATCAGAAGGAAGCGACTTCTATGCGCTTGACGACGACGGCCAGAAGATCGTCCACGCCATGCAGATGGTCCAGGGCGGGAAGATCCAGGCGGCCATAGACGGTCCGATCAACGAAGTTATCGCCAAGCTCGAGAAAAAGTACGCCGGCAAGCAGGTGTATTCCGCGCGAGGCGCCGCAGAAGGCCTCATGTATGGAATGTTGGGAGCCGCCGATGCGACAAAATCAGATCCCAAGACCGGTGTGCATATCCTTGTGATCGGCCCCTCGTGGGCCATGGCGTACTGGGCACGCTCCTATGCATTGACGGAGATGAACCGCACGACGGAGGCTGAAGCAGACCTTCGCAGGGCGCTGGCGCTCTCCCCGATGGACAGTCAGTACAAGAACGAGTTGGCTTATCTGCTCATGCGCCGCGGCGAGAAATCGGAGTCCCTGGCGCTGTATCAAGAGGCCGAGACCGATGCCGACCTAACATCGCCGGCCCCAGTGCCGATCAAGTGCGTAGCATTACGCGGCCAGGGCTACATCCTGGTCGAACAGCATCGCCTCGATGACGCGGAGGCCGCGTATCGAAAATGCATGGCCCTGGTGCCGGACGAGCCCAAGTCCAAAGCTGAGCTTGGCTACATTGCCGAGCAGCGCAAGAAGGCCGTGGGTAAATAGACCTGTGATTTAAACGTTCTGCGAAGTTTCGGCATCCAACGATCTTGACCGGTGTTGGATTGGGCCAAGACACGTCGAACGGGGTGATCTCATGCAAATGAAAGGTCAGGCGGGCAGCGGCAGGAGCGTTTTTTCTTGCGTGAAAGGGATCATCTTCTTCGTGCTGTTCCTTTCAGTCAGCACAGCCATCTATGCGCAAAAGGACAACCGGATCGTCATAGGAACCACGGAAGTCTTTCATTCTTCCGTTCTGGGTGAGGACCGGACCATCCTGGTTCATGTCCCTCAGGGTGAGCCCGGGCAACGCTATCCAGTACTGTATGTGTTGGATGGCGAGGATCACTTTGGCTCGGCAGTGGCATTTACCGAGCAGTTGAGCGGGGTATTTCCACAACTGATTGTTGTTGGCATAAAAAATACCGATCGGCAACGAGACTTGACGCCCGACAAGGGGCATATCGGCAAGATCCTGAGCGCAAACGAGTCTGCAAGGTCCGGTGGCGGCGGGAACTTCATGTCCTTTGTCGAAAAGGATCTGATCCCCTATATCGATCAACACTATCCAACCGCACCCTATCGCATTATTAGCGGTCATTCGTTGGGTGGGTTGGCTGTACTCAATGCTTTCTACTATCACACGGCCTTGTTCAATGCCTATATCGCCATCGATCCAAGCATTTGGTGGGATGACCAGGACTGGATCAGGACGGCTGAAAAGTCATTCCTGAAAAAAGACTTCGCGAACAGAAGGCTATTCGTTGCGGCGGCCAACAACATTCCAGCCGGGTATGACATCAAATCCATTCTGAAAGATACGACTGGCCTGTCGCCCGTGACTCAGGCAGTACTTCCGTTTATAAGCTTCCTGCGTGAAAGCAAGCTACGGAACCTGGACTGGTCAAGCAAGTTTTACCAGAATGAACGCCATGGAACGGTTGAACTGAATGCCGAATATGATGCACTTAGGTACATATTTCGTGACTATGAATTCAACGTCCGACAGTTCAATGAGCATCCCGATTGGGATCGCTACGTGCTGCTTAAAGCGCACTACCAAGAGGTTTCCCAGCGAATGGGCTACACGGTGCTACCTTCCGAAAGCATGGTGAACCAGTTGGGCTATGCGTGCATGGAACAGCACCAGATGAAGCAAGCGGCCGCTCTATTTGAAAGAAACACCAATGAGCATCCGAAGAGCGCGAACGCCTTCGATAGCCTGGGTGATTACTACGTGGCTGCAGGTGACAAGCCAAAGGCGATTGAAGCCTTCTCCAAGTCGCTAACCCTCGGCAACATGACAGATACCCGTCAAAAGCTGGATGCCCTCAGAGGGAAATGACGCTAGTACTTTAAATGTTCTCGCGGCCCGTTGAGCCATCCAAGTGCACGGCGGACCCAGGCGCCTGCCAGGTCGGAGTTCCATATGAAGGTGGCCACGCTCCTGGGTGGCATCGTGTACTGGAAGCGGACCGGACCTTGCGCCACCGTCACCGGGGTCGGCTCGGTGTGGCTGTTCACCACCACCAGTACCATCGATTCGTCGGAAACGTTCTGGAAGGCCACGTTTTCCAGGCCTTTCTCGGTGGCGGTGGATCCCACCCGCACGGCGCCCGGCAAGACGAATCGGCTGAAGTGCGCGATCGCGTAGTACTCGTCATTACGGGTGATCTCGCCAGTTTGCGAGTCGATCGTGATGATGCCCTTGCACAGGGCGCATCCGCCGAAGTGGGGGCCGTGGTTCTCGTCCAGCGCCAGGTTCCAGTACACCACGCCACGTGCCCAATTACGCATGCTGGCGACCAGCAGGTTATTCGAGAACCAGATCAGTTCACCGTTGGCCGCCGACGCCCAGTCGCCGCCGGAGCATTCGGTTAGATAGACATCCTTCTTCGGAAACGCCCGGTGGACATCACTCTGTGCATGGGGCGCGCCGGCGTAGCAATGCCAGGCCACGCCATCGACATAGCGTGCGGCATCGGCGTCGCCCAGTACCGCCAGGGGTTCCTCCGGATGGTTCCAGTTGTGGTCCCAATCCAGGATGCGGGTGGTGGCTTTGCGGCTGGCCAGTTTCGGGCCAAGGTACTTGCCGATGACGCGCGCGCGCGTGGCTGCCGGCATCAACATGCCCGGGTAGGTGAGGGGCGAGAAGGACGGCTCGTTCTGCAAGGTCAGGGCAAAGATGGGAATGCCATAGCCGCGGTAGGCGTCAATGTATTTGACGAGGTAGTCCGCGTATGCGCTTTCGTACTGCTCGAGAAGCTCGCCACCCACCAGCACCTGACTGGACTTCATCCAGCCTGGCGCCGTCCACGACGAGGCGATGATGCGCATGTCCGGGTTGATCGCCAGCACTTCCTGCACGGTGGGGATCACATCGCGTGTATTGGGGGTGACATTGAAGTGCGTCAGGTCAGGATCGGTCTGGCCCGGCGGCAGGTCATCGAGCGTGTAGAGGTCCAGCGAGAAATCCGAGGCACCGATGGTCAGGCGCATCATGTTCAGGCCGAGATTGGGCGGCCGCCCATACAACTCGTGCAACAGGGCGGTCCGCTGGGCCGCGTTGATCTTGTTCTGGAGCAACCAGGCCGACGAATCGGTCATGGCGGCTCCGAACCCGACCATGGTCTGGTACGACTTGTCGACGTTGACAATCACTTCGGCGGGCGCCTCGCCGGGAACGCTCGTTTCGATCGAAGGCTGCTGCACGAGTTGGAGGCGGCGGTCTTCCGTGCTCAGCCACACCTCGACCGCTGGCATGGACGGCGGGAGGGGCGGGGCGACGACGACCTGTGCCACCGGATGCGCGAAGCGCGGGGCATACAGGCCGGCCAGGGTGAGCAGGGTAAACAGGGCGATGAAGAAGGCGGCCGCCAGGCGGGAGCCGGAAGGGCGGTCAACCACGGTGGGCATTCATCCTGTCGCTCACATTGGGGTTCACTCGGGCCACGGCGCTCCTGGGCTTGCGATTCAACAAAGGCACGTCAAGCGTGAGCCTTGTTAAGCTATCAGGCAAGCCCAGGGGGAGAAACGCATCGTGTCGCTTCCGCAAATGCCCTCCAGCAGGAATTATCGCCTGGCCGCCGCACGCACCCTGGCGCTCGCTGGCCTTCTTGCCCTGGCCGCCTTTGGAGCGGGCACGGCCTGGGCCGATGGAGTCCAACAAGCGCTCCCGCCATGGACGGATGGCTACCTCTACATCCATCACATCAGCACCGGGCGCGGAAATGCCGCCTATATCGTGATGCCGGATGGCACCACGATGCTTATCGACGCGGGGGAGTCGGACCCGGAGTTCGTCAAGTCCGTGGCTCCGCTGAAGGCGTTTCCGCCCTTGCCCGATGGCACTCACTCCTCCGGGTATTGGATCGCCAACTACATCCGCCAGTTTGCGCCGGCGGGCAGGCCGGTTGCGCTGGACTATGCGCTGATAACGCACTTTCACACCGACCATATCGGCACGATTCGGCCCACCAGCCCGATGTCGGCCACGGGCGCCTATCGGTTGGCGGGCATCACCGAAGTGGGCGACCTTGTCCCGATCAAGACGCTGGTTGACCGGGCGGCACCGAATTACACGGTTCCCGTGGATATTCGGGCCTGCGCGAAAAGTAACGGTGACGACGGGCGATCGCTTGCCAATTACCTGGACATGGTGGCGTTCCGCAAGGGGCACGGCGAACCGGTGGTCGGGCTTCAACCAGGGCAGCTGGATCAAATCCGCTTGCAGCAGGCGCAAAAGTTTCCTGACTTCCATATCAGGAATATCGCGTCGAGCGGCGTGATCTGGACCGGGCGCGGCACCGATACGCAGCAGTACATCCCGCCCGATGCCATCAAGGACTGTCACTTCGACGAGAACCCGCTCAGCAACGTCATCAGGATCAGCTACGGGAAGTTTTCCTATTATTCGGGTGGCGATATTCCCGGCGTTCCCGATTACACGCAGCCCTTTTGGCGCGATATAGAGACACCGGTCGCTGCGGTCGTCGGGCCGGTCGACGCCATGACCCTGGACCACCACGGTAATCGTGATTCCACCAACGGTGCCATCCTGCGGGCGCTGAGGCCACGGGTCATCATCCAGCAGAACTGGCTTTCGGCGCAGCCTGGGGAAGAGGTCGTGGTGAGAATGGCGTCCCAGGAATTTTATCCCGGACCGCGCGATGTGTTTGCGACCGGCATGAGTCCGGAAACACGGATCGCCATAGGCCCCATCATGGACAAAATATACCGAAGCTACGGCGGACACGTCGTTCTTCGCGTAGCTCCGGGCGGATCCACCTATGAAGTCTTCATCCTTAACGATGCTGACCAGACGCGGGAGGTGATCAAGCGCTTTGGGCCTTATCAGGCCCATTGAGGGGGCCTCAGCACGTTGTCGCTTCCCCGTTGGTGCTCGATTAATTTCGCGAGCAGCGGACTCAACGAATCGTTACAAACGGAACAATTTTCCGGACAGGCGGCACGCGATATCTCGTGGCTGCCTTGACGTGGTTCTCAATATTGAGTGAATAGCTCTGCAACACTTCGCGAGCCCGCACGAGCCGTTGTGTTCATCCCCACACCTGAAAACGGCGCCATGCGTCCACGTGTCCATGCCGGATCACCACCCACGGTCCGGCGGACCGGTAGGGGAGACGTAGCCTCCATTCCCTTCGTGGGTGTCCAAGAGGAGCGCTTGTGATCATGCGAGTACGGACATTGCTGGCCGTGGCCAGCTTGACGGTTCTGGCCGTCATCTTCCCTTCAATGGCAGCGCCACCTGCCCACCCATCCAGTCCGCACGCCGACGGCCCCACGGCAGTCGCCCGTGCCCGGGTGGCGGCGGACGTGTTGATGAGTTCTTACGATCCCGACAAGGCCTGGTTTCCGTCCAGCTGGTGGAACTCGGCAGTCGCCCTGCAGACCATCGGCGACTACATGCAACGCACCGGCGACCGCCGCTATGTCGGCCAGCTGGACAACACCTTCGAGAAAGACAAAGGCGTGTTTCCCGGCGGCGTGCTGTCGGGGGATCCTCTACTGGGTAATTTCACCAGCCGGGCGATCGACGATACCGAATGGTGGGGCCTGACCTGGGTGCAGGCCTACGACCTCACTGGCAACCGCAAGTACCTGGACATGGCGGTCACCATCGCCAATTACGTCAACGGCTATTGGGACACCAGCACCTGCGGTGGTGGCGTCTGGTGGAATGCCGAACGCACCTACAAGAACGCCGTCACCAACGGATTGTGGATCCGCCTAACGGCCGAACTGCACAACCGGATCCATGGCGACAAAGTGTGGCTGGCCCGATCCCGCACGGCCTGGACGTGGTTCAGCGGCAGCGGCATGATCAATGCCAACGGCCTGGTCAACGACGGCCTCACCGATGCCTGCACCAACAACGGCCAGACGGTATGGAGCTACAACCAGGGCATGGCGATCGGTGCCGGCCTGGAATTGTGGCGCGCAACCAAGGACCCAACCATCCTGGCGACCGTGCGCCGGCTGGCAGACGCCGCTATCGGTCCGAATGCATTGGTGACCAACGGCATCCTGACCGAAAGCTGTGATGCACTGGACCAGACTTGCGATGACAACGGCAAGCAGTTCAAGGGCATCTTCACGCGCTACTGGACGGACCTTGTCGACACCACCCACGATCGCCAATACGCGACATTCCTCGAGGCCCAGGCCGAAAGTATCTGGAGCGACGATCGCGACGCTGCCGACCGACTCGGCACCCGCTGGTCCGGCGCCACCAGCGACGACCACCCCAACGTGTTCGACTGGCGCACCCAGGCTAGCGCGCTCAGCGCGTTGATCGGGGAGGTACCGACCTTCACGCCGCTGGAGTCACTGGCCGCGACCACGTCCCCCGCGCAATCGGTGATCATGCCCGCCGCGTCGAGCGCCTCGTCCATCGCCGTCGATCTCGGCGTATCGGCGACGGGTTTCTTCCCGCTGCAAGCACTCGCCGTGGCCAATGCTCCCAATGGTTGGGGCGTCTCGCCACGAGTCACCACGCTGCGCCTGCAGCCGCACGGCAATGCGAATCCCGTTAGCGGCAGCATTCCGCTGAAGGTCACCGTGCCGAGCCTGGCGACGGATGGGCACCACTTGGTCACCGCCAATGTGACGGCGGCCGGACTGCACTTCAGTACCCAGGCCGACGTGCTGGTCGCGCACAAGATCGACTTCGATACCGGCACCGTCGATGAGAACCCGTGGCTGTTCGATCCCGACGGCTCGCAGAGCAACGGCGTGCAGAACCGCTTCGCCGACGGCAACGCCCACTTCACCTACCGGTTCCCATTCCCGGCCGATACCACCTCGGCGCACGTCACCCTGACCATCGACGCCGAATTCCTGGTGCAGGTAAGTACCGACAACGAGAACTGGACGACCGTGCTGCAAGAAACTCAGCCGATCACCGACGGCTCGAACAAGGCCGACCGCAGTATCGACCTGACACCGTACCTCGGCACCGCCACCGATGGTTCCAAGCCGGTTTACCTCAAGGTGTCCGATGCCTTCCCCAATGATGGATGGGGTGGGCGCGTGTATCACGTCACGGCGGATATCGTCGAATAGAGTGGTTGGCCCTCCGTCCCCGGTTGCGCGGGGACGGAGGGCCCCGGCATTAGAGAATGCTGCGGTACCATCACGACCATGCCGAATGAGGTCGGAGTCGTAGATGCGGAAGAGAAGTCCATTGCGTAGCGAACGTCCGCGCCAGACGAGGATCTGCCTGTTTATCGCGCTTCTCAGCATCGCTGCTTCGTGCTACGCGGGCTCTTCTCCCTCGGACTTTCCGTCCTTCATGAACACGGCCAAGACCGTCTTCACGGGTAAGGGTGACGACTTCACAATGTATGCAGTACTGCATGCCGAGTACCAGACGTTGCCGCCGGCGGACCGGAAACAAGCTGGTCAGTTTCTGTCGATGATTGATGCGATGTTCGGTCGCTACGACGATGCAGGTCGACACTACGCCGATTCGTTTCCGGCGAAGGCGCCGATCGAATGCCCGTCCCCACCGTTTCAGAAGACGCCCATCGAGGATTCGATCGCGGCTATAGCAGGCAATTCGCGTGTCCTCTTGGTCAACGAGTCGCATTCGAACGTGGAAACCCGTGCGTCCATCATCCGCGCGTTGCCTGCCTTGCGTCGGGCGGGGTATACACATGTCGCCATGGAGGCCCTCAACCCGGCAAGCCCGGATGCGATAACCCAGGGATCGGGCGCGACGGGTGGCGATTACCTCCACGATAACGTCAAAGCCGGTTTCTACCTGCGCGAGCCGGTGTACGCACAGATGGTGGAAGAGGCGCACCGTCTTGGTTACGGGCTGGTGGCATATGAAAGTGAAAGGACCTGGGATGATCAACGCGAGGCACAGCAAGCGGCGAACCTGAAGCGGTGGTTGGATGCGAACCCCGGCGCACGTGTGGTTGTCGTCGCGGGTTATTCGCATATCTGGAAGTCGGATGGATGGATGGCCGAGCGTTTGGCTGCATCCGGTGTCAAGTCGACTGTCGCGGTGGATCAGATCGACGGACTCAGGGGTTGCCGTGGTCCTGAGAATCAACGTACCCCGGTTCTCTGGATGACAAGGCAGCAGCATGCGTGGTCGTCACAGCCTGCACGGGTCGATGCGACGGTGACGTGGCGCCCAGGGCGCGACCGGGGTGGCGTATCCAGCTGGCTCACGCTGGGTGGGCGAAGGATGGCTGTTTCGATTCCCCAGCCTTGCCAGGGCAAAAGGCCATGCCTGCTGGAGGCAAGACACGTCGGCGCTGACGGACGTGTTCCGGAGGATCGATTGGTCCTGTTCCGGGTAGTCGAGAACGCGGTCCTTTATCTGTCTCCCGGCAAGTACGTCGTTTTGGCGCGCACGAGTGACGAGACGAAACGCACGACACTTGAGGTCGTCCAGCACGGGGCGGCGCATTGAACAGGTCGAGTAAGTCCCACGGCCGAAATGCCGGCCTTCTCGTCCTCCTGGCCCTCCAGGCTTGCAGATCAGTGGCGCCACCCGCCGCGGAGGCCCCGCCGCCAGCCCACAAGGGCGAGGTCAGCTACGCGCTGCTTCCCGCATCGGATGCGAATCAGTACAAGCTGAAGCGCAACGAGCACGCATTTGGCGCACAGCCTCTGGTGCACGATCCGCCCGTTTATCCGCCTTCCCTGGTCGGGGCCGGGCTCCCTCCGACAACCGTACAGGTGAAGGCGATCATCAATGAAGCGGGAACCGTTATTGACGTCAGGGACCTGGATGCCTCCTCCATGCCGGAGCACAGGCTTTTCCTGGCCGCCTGCCGGGACGTGGTGATGCGCTGGAAGTACACGCCTATGACCGTGGTTCAGGAATACGACGACGGTGCGGGCAACATCAGCCAGGTCGAAAAGACGGCGCCCTTCAGTCTCGACTATGCCTTCCGGTTCGAGCTAGTCGACGGGCGGCCGACGGTCACCGCGGGGCGGACACCGCCAGGATCCTGAAGCTTCCATCCACGGGGGTCGGCCGCTTGCCTTCTGGAGCGGGCGATAGCTCCGCGGCGGAACGGAAGACCCTGCCGTCCTTG
>Ga0193716_1002397_pt1 | contig 10565 bp, 5 predicted proteins | sample U2c1metaG_FD_145901 | JGI IMG/M metagenome (GOLD analysis project Ga0193716, IMG submission 145901) | Soil microbial communities from a riparian zone of the East river system, Colorado, United States - U2c1 | ecosystem: Environmental > Terrestrial > Soil > Riparian zone | place: USA: East River...
TGCAGCGGCGTCTGAAGGCGGTGCCCGGCGTGATCGACGTGACCGGCTGGGGCGGCAAGACCAAGACCTACGACATCAATGTCGATCTCGATCGTCTACTGGCCTACGGGCTCACCCTGAAGCAGGTGCTCGACGGGCTGAACAACAGCAACATCAATGTCGGCGCCAATACCGTCAATGTCGGCCCGCAATCGGCCATCGTGCGCAGCGTCGGCCAGATCCGGTCGATGGACGATGTCCGCAACACGCTGCTGACGACGCGCGACGGCGCCCCGATATTGGTGTCGGATGTAGCGACGGTGACGGTAGGCCATCAGCCGCGGCTCGGCATCGCGGGCCAGAACGACGATGACGACATCGTCCAGGGCATCGTCCTGATGCGGCGTGGCGCGGAGACGCTGCCCACCCTGACCGGCGTCCTGGCCGAAGTGGACAAAATCAACAGTTCTGGCGTGCTGCCACCCGGCGTCCGGATCGAGCGGATCTACGACCGCAGCGCCTTGGTCAACATTACGACCCACACCGTCCTGCACAACATGATCATGGGCGTTCTGCTGATCTTCTTCGTGCAGTGGCTGTTCCTGGGCGATCTGCGCAGCGCGCTGATCGTCGCGGCGACCATTCCCTTCGCCCTGCTGTTTGCCGTGCTTATTCTCGTCGTGCGCGGCGAATCGGCCAACCTGTTGTCGATGGGCGCGATCGACTTCGGCATCATCGTCGATTCCACGGTGATCATGGTCGAGAATATTTTCCGTCATCTGGCCGAGTCCAGCGGCGGCAACGTGTCGTCGTACCGGCCGAGGCTGCGCACGCCGGCCGGCCTGACCGGCAAGCTGGAGACGATCTTCCAGGCTTCGACGGAGGTCACGCACGCGATCTTCTTCGCCGCGACCATCATCATCGCGGGCTTCCTGCCGCTGTTCACCCTTTCGGGCGTCGAGGGCCACATCTTCGGCCCGATGGCCAAGACCTATGCCTATGCGCTGTCGGGCGGGCTGCTCGCGACCTTCACCGTGTCGCCGGCGCTGGCGGCCGTGCTGCTGCCGGACAAAGTCGCGCATACCGAGACGCGGGCGGTGCGCGCGTTGCGCCGCTTCTACACCCGCGTGCGCGACATCGCGCTCGGCTATCGCGGCGCGACCCTCGGCATCGCCGGGGCCCTGATCGTCGTGGCAATTGTCGCCGGCAGCTCGATCGGCCTCGAATTCCTGCCCAAGCTGGAAGAAGGCAATATGTGGATCCGCGCCGGCATGCCGGCGTCGATCTCGCTCGAGACCGGCAATGAGTACGCCAACCGCATGCGCAAGCTGATCAAGAGCTTCCCGGAGGCCGAGACCGTCATCTCCCAGCATGGCAGGCCGGACGACGGCACCGATTCGACGGGCTTCTTCAATGCCGAGTTCTTCGTGCCGCTCAAGCCGTTCGACCAATGGCGCAAGGGCTACGACAAGGACAAGCTCGTCGCCGAGATGAACGACGCGCTGGAAAAAGCCTTTCCGGGAGCCGAGTTCACCTTCTCCCAGTATATCCAGGACAACGTCCAGGAGGCCGCCTCGGGCGTCAAAGGTGAAAACTCGGTCAAGGTCTCGGGCAACGATCTCGAGGTGCTGCGCAAGATCGGCGAGGACATCAAGAAGGCCATCGAGCCCGTGCCCGGCATCGCCGATCTCGCGGTATCGGCATCGCTTGGCCAGCCGACGATCCGCATCGACATCGACCGCGCCCGTGCCGCCCGTTATGGCCTTGCGCCGGGCGACATCAATGCCACCGTGCAAGCGGCGATCGGCGGACAGGCGGCCGGCGACCTCTACGAGGACGGCAGCGATCGTCACTTCCCGATGGTCGTGCGGTTGGCGCCGCGCTATCGCGAGAACCTCGAGGCCATCAGCCGTATCGCCATCGGTGCGCAGGGCGCCAACGGCGTCGTTCAAATCCCCCTGAGCGAAGTGGCGACGGTCCGGTTGGTGTCGGGCGCCTACTACATCTATCGCGAACAGCAGGAGCGCTACGTTCCGGTCAAGTTCAGCGTGCGCGGCCGCGATCTCGGCAGCACGGTGCTCGAGGCACAGCAGCGCGTCGCCGAGCAGGTCAAGATTCCCGGCGGCTACCGCATCGAGTGGGTCGGCGAGTTCGGCAACCTGAAGAACGCGCTGCAGCGGCTGGCGATGGCCGTACCGATCGCCATCGGCCTGATCGGCCTTCTGCTCTACATGAGCTTCGGGACTTTGCGCGACACCTTGCTGGCCGGCAGCGCCATGCCGATGGCGCTGATGGGCGGCGTATTCGCACTGTTCCTGGTCGGCATGCCCTTCAGCATCTCCGCCGCCATCGGATTTGTGGCCTTGTTCGGAATCGCGGCGATGAACGGCATCATGGTGCTGAGCTGCTACAACAGGTTGATCGACGGCGGCATGGAACGGCACGAGGCACTGCGTGAAACCTGCACGCTGCAGATGCGGCCCGTTCTGATGACCTGCGTGGCGGCCTGCGTCGGTCTCTTGCCGGCGGCTTTCTCGACCGCCATCGGCTCGCAGGTCCAGCGGCCGCTCGCGACCGTCATCGTCGGCGGCACGCTGCTGGCACCCTGTCTGTTCCTGACGGTTCTGCCGGTGCTGATCGGCATGTTCTCGCGACGTCATTTGAAGGCCACGGCCGTTCCGGCCACTGCGCCAACCGAGGCGGAGGCGCACTGATCGCGCGCTTGATTGCATAGGCACTGCTATCGCAATGGTAGTGAAATCGCGCAACTTGTGTATTAGCTCGCACCCGTAGGGAGAGGCGCCGGGGACAACCGGACGCCCAACGGGTGGCAATGCAAGCAATCGTCGGCGCTGCACTGAGGCAGCGCATCCTCGTGGTCATCCTCAGCATTGCCCTGATGGTCGGCGGCTTCTTTGCCTACAAGCGCCTCAACATCGAAGCCTATCCCGATCCCGTTCCGCCGCTGGTCGACATCGTGACTCAAAATCCCGGCCAGTCGTCGGAGGAGATCGAGCGTTACATCACCATCCCGATCGAAGTGCAGATGGCGGGGCTGCCCTATATTCAGGCCATCCGCACGATCTCGCTGGTCGGCCTGTCCGACGTCAAGGTGCAGTTCACCTACGACATCAGCTATCGCGAAGCGGCGCAGTTGGTGACCAATCGGCTTTCCCAGCTCGGCCCCCTGCCCAACGGAGCTCAGCCGATCATTTCGCCGACCAGCCCGATCGGCGAGATCTTCCGCTACCGCGTCGTCGGGCCGCCCGGCTACAGCGTCACCGACCTCAAGACCATTCAGGACTGGATTCTGCTGCGCCGCCTCAAGGCGGTGCCGGGAGTCATCGACGTCACGACATGGGGCGGCAAGAGCAAGACCTACGATATCACGGTCGATCTGGACCGGCTGCTGGCCTACGGACTGACGCTCAAGCAGGTCCTGGACGGGCTGAACAACGCCAACATCAACGTCGGCGCCAACACCGTGAATATCGGGCCGCAATCGGCCGTGGTGCGCAGCGTCGGACAGATCCGCTCGACGGCGGACATCGGCCACACCATGCTGACGGTGCGCGACGGCGCGCCGATCCTGGTGTCGGACGTGGCCGCGGTCACCGTCGGATTCGAGCCGCGCCTCGGTGTCGCCGGCCACGACGATGACAACGACGTCGTGCAGGGCATCGTGCTGATGCGGCGCGGCGCGGAGACACTGCCGACCTTGAAAGGTGTGCTGGCCGAGGTCGAGCGCATCAACCGGTCCAACCTGCTGCCGCCCGGCGTGCGCATCCAACGCATCTACGACCGCAGCGTCCTGGTCGACGTGACCACCCGGACGGTGCTGCACAACATGGTGATGGGCGTCAGCCTCATCTTCATCATCCAATGGATTTTTCTCGGCGACTTGCGCAGCGCCATCATCGTGGCCGCGACCATTCCCTTCGCCTTGATGTTCGCCGTCGTCATTCTCGTGCTGAGCGGGCAGTCGGCCAATCTGCTGTCGATGGGAGCGATCGATTTCGGGATCATCGTCGATGCCACCGTCATCATGGTCGAGAATATCTTCCGCCACCTTGCCGAAACCAGCCACGAGCCCGGTGCGCGGCGCAGCGCCCTTCCCGGCATGCCGTCGGGCTTCAGCAACAAGATCGCCACGATCTATCTGGCGTCGAGCGAGGTCACGCAGGCGATTTTCTTTTCGGCCACGATCATCATCGCAGGCTTCCTGCCGCTGTTTACGCTGAGCGGCGTCGAGGGCCACATCTTTGGTCCGATGGCGCAGACCTATGCCTACGCGCTGGCGGGTGGCCTGCTGGCGACCTTCACCGTCTCGCCGGCGCTTTCGGCGCTGCTGCTGCCCGAGAAGGTCTCCGAAACCGAGACGATCCTGGTGCGCGGGCTGCGGCGCGTCTATCGGCGCCTCATCGATCTCACCTTCGCCAGCCGGTCCCTGACGCTGGGCGTGGGAGGCGCTTTGCTCGTGGTCGCGGGGTTTGCCGCTGCCTCCGTCGGCCTCGAATTCCTGCCCAAGCTCGAGGAAGGCAATGTCTGGATGCGCGCGGCCTTGCCACCCTCGGTGTCGCTCGACGAGGGCAACGACTACGTCAACCGGATGCGCAAGCTCATGAAGAGCTTCCCCGAAGTCGAGACCGTGATCTCGCAGCATGGCCGGCCCGGCGACGGCACCGATCCCGACGGCTTCTCGAACGGCGAGTTCTTCGTCCCCTTGAAGCGCGCCGACAAGTGGCGACCCGGCCTCGACAAGCCCGCCTTGATCGCCGAGATGGCCGATGCCCTGCGCAAGGCCTTCCCCGGCGTGACCTTCGCCTTCTCGCAGTACATCCAGGACAATGTCCAGGAGGCAGCCTCCGGCATCGATGCGGAGAACGCCGTCAAGGTCAGCGGGCCGGATCTCGCGACCCTGCAGAAGATCGCCATCGATGTCCGCCGCACGATCGAGGGCGTGAGAGGGATCACCGATATTCAGGTGCCGCCCCTGCTCGGCCAGCCGACAATCCGCATCGACATCGACCGCGAGCGCGCCGCCCGCTATGGGCTGTCGCCCGGCGATATCAACGCCACGATTCAGGCGGCGGTCGGCGGCCAGGAGGCGGGCGATCTGTACGAGGACGGCAGCGATCGTCACTTCCCCATGCTGGTCCGGCTGGCGCCGCAATACCGCCACAGCATGGAGGCGATTCGCCAGATCGCCATCGGCGTCCAAGGCGGCAACGGCGTCACTCAGGTGCCGTTGAGCGAGCTGGCGAAGATCCAGCTCGCCTCCGGCGCCTTCTACATCTACCGCGAACAGCAGGAGCGCTATATTCCGGTCAAGTTCAGCGTGCGCGAGCGCGACCTCGGCGGCGCCGTGCTGGAAGCCCAGCAGAAGGTCGCCGACACGGTCGTGCTGCCGAGCGGCTACCGCCTCGAATGGGCCGGCGATTTTGCCAATTTCCAGAGCGCGGTCGAGCGCCTGTCGATCGCGGCACCGATCGCCATCGCCCTGATCCTGCTGCTGCTCTATCTGAGCTTCGGCTCGCTCACCGACACGCTGCTCGCCGCCGGCGCCATTCCGCTGGCTTTGGTCGGCGGCATAATGGGGCTGTGGCTCTGCAACATGTCGTTCAGCATCTCGGCCGCCATCGGCTTCGTGGCGCTGTTCGGCATCGCCGCCATGAACGGCATCATGCTGGTCAGCTGCTTCAACCGGCTGATCGAGGGCGGCATGGAGCGCGCCACCGCCCTGCGCCAGACCTGTGAACTGCAGATGCGGCCGGTGCTGATGACCTGCGTTGCGGCCTGCGCCGGCCTGCTGCCGGCCGCTTTCTCGACCGCGATCGGATCGCAGGTGCAGCGGCCGCTGGCCATCGTGGTGGTAGGCGGCATGCTGCTGGCACCGTTGCTGTTTCTCACCGTGCTGCCCGCCGCCATCGGCGTCTTCTCGCGGCGCCGCCCGCCTGATACATCGGCGGGGTGACGACGGATTCTTTCATCGACCTTGGCGACCGCCGCCTGAGGGTGCGCGCCATCACGCCGGCGCGGCCCGACGGCCTCGAGCGCACCACGCTGGTATTCCTGCATGAGGGGCTGGGCTGCATCGAGATGTGGCGGGACTTTCCGCAAAAGCTTTGCGACGCCACCCGGTGCCCGGGGCTGGTCTATGACCGCACCGGCTATGGCCGCTCCAGTCGGTGGCCCTGCGACCCCGGCGTTCGTTACATGGAAATCGAGGCCGACGAGGTGCTGCCGAGGCTGCTGGCCGCCTGCGGCATCGAGGATTGCGTCGCCGTCGGCCATAGCGACGGCGGCACGATCGCCCTCAATTTCGCCGCCGCCGATCCACCTGCGCTGCGCGCCGTCGTGACCCTGGCGGCGCATGCGATCAACGAACCGGTCTGCGTCGAGAGCATCGCCCGGGCGCGCAAGGCTTTCGCTTCGGGCGAGCTGCGCCATCGCCTGCTGAAATACCATGGCGACAATGTCGATGGCTGTTTCCGCCTGTGGTCGGAGGCCTGGCTTGCGCCCGGGTTCCAGCCGATGGATGCCGATGGCCGGTTGCCCGGCGTGCAGGTGCCGGTCCAGGCGGTCCAGGGCGAGGACGACGAGTACGGCAGCGAGCTTCAGCTCGGCGTGATCGCCGGCAAGGTCGGCGGTTATTGCGAGACGCGCCTGGTGCCGGACTGCGGCCACAGCCCGCACCTGCAGCAGCCGGCCTATGTGTTGTCGGAAATCGCCCGCTTCATCGCACCGCTGGCGCTGATCGACTGAAGCCTCAAAGGCGCTTCAACTGGCTGGCGGCGGCCCAGTTCACGTTGACGACGGTGCTGCAGCGCGCCTGGGTGAGCTGGAACTGCTCGCGCGCCCGCTGTTTGTCGCCGCGCCGCAGGGCATCGATGCCGACGAAGAAGGCCGCCGGACACTTGCCGTTGGCCCGCTTGGCGGCGGCGTCCGACTCGGCCACCACTTCGAGCTCTCCGGCCGAGATCTGGCCGAGCAGGAACCGGGCGATCGGGCCCGGCCATTCGGAAAGGTCCTGGTTGCCGACGGCCTTGGCGAGGGGGCCGCGGGCATCGCGGCGCGCCATCGCCTGGGCAGCATAGCGCCACATCATCGGCATCAGACGCGCCCGCAGGGTGGTGCGCCCGGCAAGAGCGCCGTCGAAATCGTCGATCGCCTGGGTGAAATTGCCCAGGTTGAAGTTGGCATGGCCGCGCAGATAGAGCGCGGACTCCCACTCGTTCTTGCCGGACGCGCCGGCCACAGCGCTGTCCAGCAGGCCGAGGGCCCGGGCATGGTCGGCAAGCTGCATGTTCACCTCGGCCTGCCCGAGCAGCAGCCAGGTGTCGCCCGGCTTGCGGGCCAATCCGCTGTCGAGCATGCGCAGCGAGGCCGCCCGGTCACCGCCGCCCGCCAGACCGGAGGCAGCCGTCGCCAGCATGGCCGTCCAGGTCGCGGGCGCGATCCGGGCCATCTCGGCCACGTCCTTCTGGCTCTCGGCCTCGCGGCCCAGCCGGGTGAGCTGGAAAGCGCGGATGCTGAGATAGACCGAGCGGTCGACCGGCGAGAGCTGCGACGATGACAGAATTTTGTCGAGCGACTCGACGGAGGCGCTCGGCACTGCGGCCGGCGCGCCGCCGCCGGGCGCCAGATAAGTGCCGCCCGCACTCGGCTTGCGCTCGAATTCACGCGGCGAGGGGTCGGCGGGACTCTGATTGGCCTGCGCCAGGACGTCGGCATTGGCCATCGCAGCGGCCAAAAAACCCAGCATCGCCAGCATTCTACGGTGTCGCATAGCAGCGAATCTGGCATATCGGCGTTGCATGCGCATCCATCGATTGCCTGCGTCGCGTCATGACCCTATTTTGCGCCCGAATTCGCCGAATTTAGGGAACCCAGGGAGTTTTTGCCGATGGCCGCGCATCCAAATAGTTTCAAGGCTCGCAAGACTCTGAAGGTCGGCAGCAAGAACTACATCTATTTCAGCCTGGCGGCCGTCGAGAAGGAAGTCGGTGACCTCTCGCGCCTGCCGTTTACACTGCGTGTGCTGCTCGAGAACCTGGTGCGCCACGAAGACGGCAAAACGGTGAAAAAAGAAGATATCGCCGCCTTCGCCACGTGGTTGAAGAACAAGGGCAAATCGACCGACGAGATCAATTTCCGCCCGGCCCGCGTGCTGATGCAGGATTTCACCGGCGTGCCCGCCGTGGTCGATCTGGCCGCCATGCGCGACGCCATGCAGAAACTGGGCGGCGACGCCACGAAGATCAATCCGCTGGTTCCCGTCGATCTGGTGATCGACCATTCGGTGATCGTCGACAATTTCGGCAACAATTCGGCCTTCGGCGCCAATGTGAAGCTCGAATATGAGCGCAACATCGAGCGCTACCGTTTCCTGCGCTGGGGCGCCGAGGCCTTCGACAATTTCCGCGTCGTTCCGCCCGGCACCGGCATCTGCCACCAGGTCAATCTCGAGTACCTGTCCCAGGTCGTGTGGACCAGGAAGGAAGGCAAGGAGACGATCGCCTATCCCGACACGCTGGTCGGCACCGATAGCCATACCACGATGGTCAATGGCCTGGCCGTGCTGGGCTGGGGCGTGGGCGGCATCGAGGCCGAGGCCGCGATGCTCGGCCAGGCGCAACCCATGGTCATTCCCGAAGTCATCGGCTTCAAGCTCACCGGCAAATTGCGCGAAGGCACCACCGCCACCGACCTGGTGCTGACGGTGACGCAGATGCTGCGCCGCAAGGGCGTGGTCAACAAGTTCGTCGAATTCTACGGCGAGGGCCTCGACGACATGCCGCTCGCCAACCGCGCCACCATCGGCAACATGGCGCCGGAATACGGCGCCACCTGCGGCTTCTTCCCGATCGACAAGGAGACCATCAACTATCTCATCACGACCAACCGCGGCACTGCCGCCAAGCTGGTCGAGGCCTATGCCAAGAAGCAGGGCCTGTGGCGCTCCAAGAAGTCGCCGGAGCCGATCTTCACCGACACGCTGGAACTCGACATGGGTACGGTCGAGCCGAGCCTCGCCGGCCCCAAGCGCCCGCAGGACCGCGTGGCGCTGTCGGAGGCGGCATCCTCGTTCGTGACCAACATGCAGAAGGAATTCGACCGCACGGATTCAGGGACCCGCGTCACGTGCGAGGGCGCGGACTACGACCTTGGCCATGGCGACGTGGTGATCGCCGCCATCACCTCCTGCACCAACACGTCGAACCCCTATGTCATGCTGGGCGCCGGCTTGGTGGCGCGCAACGCCGCCAAGCTCGGCCTCAAGGCCAAGCCCTGGGTGAAGACCTCGCGAGTATCTCGAGGCGGCCGGCCTGCAAAAGGAGCTGAACAAGATCGGCTTCAACCTGGTGGGCTACGGTTGCACCTCGTGCATCGGCAATTCCGGCCCGTTGCCCGACGCCGTCACCAAGGCGATTGGCGACGGCGACCTGGTCGTGGCCTCGGTGCTGTCGGGCAACCGCAACTTCGAAGGCCGCGTCAATCCGCTGACCCGCGCCAACTACCTCGCCTCGCCGATGCTGGTGGTGGCCTACGCGCTGGCCGGCTCGATGAAGATCGACATCACCAAGGATCCGCTCGGCACCGGCAAGAACGGCCAGCCGGTCTATCTGCGCGACATCTGGCCCGACATGAAGGAGGTGCAGAGCTTCGTCGACAAGTACGTGACGGCCAAGGCGTTCAAGAAGCGCTACGCCGACGTCTTCGCCGGCGACCGTTTCTGGCGCAGCATCAAGATCAAGTCGAGCCTGACCTATCCGTGGGACGACAAATCGACCTATGTGCGCAACCCGCCCTATTTCGAGGGCATGCCCGCCAAGCCCGGCAGCATCTCCAACATCGCCGGCGCCCGTCCGCTCGGCGAGTTCGGCGATTCGATCACCACCGACCACATCTCGCCCGCCGGCTCGATCCGCAAGGACAGCCCGGCCGGCGCCTATCTGATGGAAGAAGGCGTGGCGCCCAAGGACTTCAACCAGTACGGCACGCGCCGCGGCAATCACGAGGTGATGATGCGCGGCACCTTCGCCAATATCCGTCTCAAGAACGAGATGGTGCCGGGCGTCGAGGGCGGCTTCACCCACCACTACCAGTCGGACCAGGCTGAGCCGATCTATGACGTGGCGATGCGCTACAAGAAGGAGAACACGCCGCAGATCCTCATCGCCGGCAAGGAATACGGCACCGGCAGCTCACGCGACTGGGCGGCCAAGGGCGTCAACCTGCTCGGCGTGAAGGCCGTGGTCTGCGAGACCTTCGAGCGCATCCACCGCTCCAACCTGGTCGGCATGGGCGTGCTGCCGCTGCAGTTCCAGAACGGCATGACGCGCAAGACGCTGAACCTGGTCGGCACCGAGAGCTTCGACGTCGACGGCATCGATGGCGGCCTGAAGCCCGGCATGGACGTGCCGCTCACCATCCATCGCCGCGACGGCACCAGCGAGAAGATCGTGCTGACCTGCCGAATCGACACGGCCGAGGAGGTCGAATACTTCAAGAATGGCGGCGTGCTGCACTATGTGCTGCGCAACCTCGCCCAAAAAGCGGCGTAGGGCGGCGGCGATCATGGC
>Ga0193716_1002398_pt1 | contig 10565 bp, 13 predicted proteins | sample U2c1metaG_FD_145901 | JGI IMG/M metagenome (GOLD analysis project Ga0193716, IMG submission 145901) | Soil microbial communities from a riparian zone of the East river system, Colorado, United States - U2c1 | ecosystem: Environmental > Terrestrial > Soil > Riparian zone | place: USA: East River...
TCACGCCGCCACCCACCATATTTCCCATGGTCACTGGAATCGAGTTAGAGACTAGGCCCGCCCAATTCAATGCATGGACGGATCGTCATCGTTGTCGATGATGGTATTGCCACCGGCTCGACCATGGTAGCTGCGCTCCGCGCGGTCCGTGCAAAGAATCCAAAGAAGCTTGTTGGCGCAGTCGCCGTGGCGTCGACGCAGGCTGCGCGGGCAATGCTTGACGAGTGTGATGCCATGGTGTGTTTAAATGTGCCCGCGGACTTTTCCGCCGTGGGTCAGTTCTTCGACGATTTTGATCAAGTGTCGGACGACGAAGTGATTGAATCGCTGCGCGAAAGCGCTGCGAGAATTTCGGCGGTAGGATAAGAACGGGGAAAGGGCGTTATGCGGCTTGGCGGGCTGACCGAGCGCGGTGCCTGCGTCGCCGTGACGATTTCTGTTCGTTCTTGGTTTTGCGGGTGCGCTGGAGCATTTGTCGCATCCATACTTCCGTTTCCGGTTTCCCGTAACCCATGCGCTTGAAGAACTTGATTGCCCCGGTGTTAGATCGTGCGGTGTCGACAAAGGCCATACGCATGCCTTCTCCGTGCATGCGCCGCTATTTCGCGATAAGCTGACTCCCTAAGGACTGTGTTGTTGACTCCCGCTTACTCCCAACCACAAAGTGTAATCGTATTTTCCAGCTGCCGGACTCGTCTCCATACGTAGTATCCAATATGCAAAGCCGACAATGGTAATTTTACGGGACTCCGCCACCAACGTGAAAGAGTGACAAGGGGTCACGCGCAAAGAAGGCTCGAATAACTTGAGCACATTCTCAAGTTTGCATAACAACGCTCTTCTTCTTCTTCTCATCTACTGGAAAAAGACTTTTGTGGTCCCTATTTCCAGCGGATAGATTGGCACCACTTATGCTTATGCTTTCCATTAGAGGATAATAATGCAAGCGCGAAAATTAACACTTCTTGCCTACTATCCGCCGAAAGGAGATAGACATGTACAAGCACATTTTGATTTCTACGGACGGCTCTGAGCTCTCGCAGAAGGCCATCAAGCAAGGGCTCGCGTTGGCGAAGTCGATCGGGGCAAAGGTCACCGCGATTACTGTCTCCGAGACGTTTCATACGTTCTCAGTTGACCCGGTGATAGTCACTGACACACCCAAGCAGTACCAGACACACTGCGATGCAAGAGCGGAAGAATACCTCAGCGTAGCGAAGAATGCTGCCAAGGATGCCAACATTGCGTACGAAGGCATGCACGTCATTCACGATCATCCCTATGAGGCAATTGTCGACGCTGCGAAGGACAAAGGCTGCGACCTCATCTGCATGGCCTCGCACGGTCGCAAGGGCATGTCTGCGCTCGTCCTCGGCAGCGAAACTGTTAAGGTCCTAACGCACAGCAAGATTCCGACTCTAGTTTGCCGCTGATACCATTGACCGGCAGAGTTCTCCCATCGTGTTGGAACTGATGCGGCAAATAGAAAACCAAGTGTGCGACCGTCGGTTCAGCCACCTCTGGTCGCAGCGGTTTTAAAAGCACGACGTTAGTCCAGCCGACTCGCTGTGGTTTGCAGCTGGCGACGGGCCAGGCCGCGGAAATCGCACCGGGAACGGTCATCACGGAGGGAAAGACTGCTCAAGGTTTTCCCTATCTTTTCGGCGGTGTGAGCAGCAACGAACGCGAAGTGATCGAAGCGCGCGCGAAAGACTTCAATCTCATGCTCGTCTTTGCCGAGAAAAATGGTCCTTATCTCTCGAATGTCCAGGTCATGCTGGCGAGCGCGAAGAACGGCGAAATCCTGGCGATCGCCGTCAACGGTCCCTGATTTTATATCCAATTGCCGCCCGGCGTCTACGAAGTCAAAGCGACGTTCAAGGGACAGACAAAGCTGATGAAAAATCTCCATGTGATGAAAGACAATCTCACGAAGCAAACCTTTATTTGGGATCTCGGCGAAAAACCCGAACCGTGAGGCGAGTCTCGGTTGATTGTGCGACCCCCCTAATTCCCTCGCTCTTACGGCTATCCAGGTAATTCTGCCAGCGGCGCAGTCTCCGCGGGGGTTGCGTCGAGGCCCCGAGCACGAAATCCTTTGGTCGAGCCGCACGGCACATCGTTATCTATGTCCTGAGCCACTTGTCACGTTTGTATCAAGAGTTCCGGTTTCGCATGCTTAAGAGTTCTCGCGCCAAAGATTTGCATGCTTGAGAATTTGGCAGGTTAATTGGGCTAAAGGATACCCGGTCGAATCTCTTCGAACACGCGGCCTTCTAGAAATCACGTTCATAGTTCATCGGCTCCCAACGTCGACTTCAAGCATGGAACGTGTTTTGCGCATTCACATGTTACGTCGATTGTTAAAGCATGGTACGGGAACTATTTTCTGGTGGAATCCACGAATAAAGGAGACATGTTCCATGAAGTCAAAACAGAACAGCCGAAATGAGATGAGTTATTGGCAACTCATCTTTAGCCAAAGCAAAGTCAATGGCGCGTCTTACAACGATGACGAGCTGCCGGTTCATAACTGGGACTGGCCAACGGATACCTATTTGAGGCGCCGACGATACCTTAAGGAGTCATTGACGGCATTCGGCTCGAGCGGTTCTTCTCTAGGTAGGCGCGACCAAGGATGACTGCTTTAGAGCATTCTGGTGTTCGTGGTTATTGTGAGTCGGCCAAGATTCCAAGTAAAAATCCGCACTGCCACGTATTTACTCTGCGGCACTAATCGGAGTCGGCGCTGGCGCAACCGACGGGAGCAAGAAATGTATAACAGAATCATGGTGCCTCTGGACGGGTCGAACTTATCGGCCGGAGTTCTTCCTTATGTTCGCTGTCTTGCATATGCGCTCAAGACCCCGGTGGAAATTCTATATATGGATGACACGACTCATCGGACGTCAGGCGCGATGCAAAAGCAGGCCGCAGAATATTTGGAGAGCATTGCTGCTTCTTTTTCCGGCATTACGTCAGTGACGTGCAAAATCGAGCCGGGAAACCCCGCAGGGGTGATCATCAACAGGGCGAGCGCTGAGTCGGGAATCTTGACCGCCATGGCGACCCATGGTTACTCCGGAGCCGCGCGATGGCTTATCGGCAGTGTTGCGGAGAAAGTTTTACGTGCGCTTACCAGCGATTTGTTATTGGTCCGCCACCAGGAGGCGAATGGGAGCGGCGAGGTCGAGCTAGAAACAGTTTTGGTCCCGTTGGACTGTTCCCAGCCGGCTGAAAAGGTATTGCCAACTGTATCGGAACTGGCCAAGCTCCTGCATCTTAGAATTGAGTTGGTGCATGTCACAAAACACATCTATAGCGGGCCGCCGGACGCGTTTCTGCCGGTTTTTGGCGCGATTCCAAATTGGAAGGAACTGTGGGAACGGGACAAGGCGTTTGCAAACGAATATTTGACTGAGAAAGTGGCGCAGCTGCGTGCGCAGGGTCTGGAGAATGTATCATCCCTAGTGGTCGAAGGCGGCGCCGATGGGGCAGCGGCAGAAATCATCGACCTCGCCCAAAATATATGGGGAGGTCTGATCGTGATGACGAGCCATGGGCAGACCGGCATCGGACGATGGCTCATAGGAAGTGCTACTGAAAGGGTGGCGCGCTACTCAAAAAAGCCGGTGTTGATTGTGCGGCCACAAAAGTAGTCTAGTCAGCTTAGGAACATACGTGGAAAATCCGGCGCCGGTGTCAGAGGCATCTGAGCAAGACTATCAACGCGTCATCAACGCGTGGGCGATGTATGATTGGGCGAACTCAGCGTTTGCCGTAGTCATCCTTACTGCAGTGTTCCCAGTTTACTATCGCGCGCTGGCGACCAATGCCGGCCGTGCACCCGAAGAAGCGACGGCTTATTGGGCCTATACGACTTCTGCGTCGGTACTGATCGTCGCGTTGATTGGGCCCGTCCTCGGCGCGATGGCCGACATCGTGGGCGGCAAGAAAAGGTTTCTCGGCATCGCGGTGAGTCTTGGTGTATTAGGTTCGACGAGCCTGGCCCTTCTCGGCCGAGAAAGCTTTCTACTCGCTTCGCTCCTGTTTGCGATTGCGAACCTCGGCTTTACCGGCGGCAACATATTTTATGAAGCGCTGCTGCCGCATATCGCGCGGCCGAGTGATCTTGACCGTGTTTCAGTGCGCGGGTACGCATTCGGCTATCTCGGCGGCGGGCTGCTTCTGATAATCAACGTGCTGTGGCTTCTGCGCCCCGATTGGTTCTGGATGGCTGACAGAGAGTTTGCTTTGCGCGCGTGCTTCGTCAGCGTGGCGCTGTGGTGGGTTGTTTTCGCTCTACCATTATTTCGCAAAGTTATGGAGCCCGGGAGCCGTCAACCGCACTCTTCCGCTGCGCACGTGGTGAAAAACGGCTTGCTTCGCTTAGTCGGCACGCTTCGGCAGGTTCGCCGCTACCGGCAGCTGGCGCTCTTTCTCGTCGCATTCTGGATCTACAACGATGGCATCAGCACCATTATCAAGCTCGCTGCCGCATACGGCGATGAAATCGGCATTTATCACAACGATATGCTTATCGCGCTGATCCTAACCCAGTTGATCGGTTTCCCGAGTTCCATCGGTTTTGGCCGGATCGCATATTACATCGGGGCTAAGCGGTCGATTCTTGTCGGGCTCGCTGTCTATGCTTTCATTTCGATCGCCGGATTCTTCATCCGAAGCGCATGGCACTTTTACGCGCTGGCGATCATGGTGGGATTGGTGCAAGGGGGCACACAGGCTTTGAGCCGCTCATTGTTTGCCGCGATGGTGCCGAAAACAAGGAGCAGCGAGTTCTTTGGGTTTTTCAGCACTGGTGAAAAAGTAGCCGGCGTCATCGGGCCAACAATATTTGGCACGATTGGACAGCTGACTGGCAGCAGCCGATGGGGATTATTTCTGGTGGTCGTCTTATTTGTTGCCGGTGCACTGATTCTCTACCGAGTCGATGAAGATCAGGGCCGGCGTGTCGCCGAAATGGTTGAAATATTGGATTAAGCGCGTTTGCGCCCGTTGACTCCGATCGCCATCACTTTCGGGACCACCAGTTTTCTTTGACGCATTCTTCAGCGCAGCCTTTTTTGCGCGGCCACAGGCTGCACCACTTCACTCGGACTGGGTGCTTTCCCAGGACGGACATAACACCGGCCTGTATGGCCTTGATATCTACCTCGGCAATCTGATCTGTCTCGGGGCAGATGAGCGTTTTGCGCCTACGGTAGCGACGATAGGTGTTAACAACCACGGGTGCAATGACGAAATAAAGGCCGAGGATAACGACTCCAGCGATGAGAAAGAATAGACAATCCATGTTTTACCTCCGTTCTGCTTTAGCGCACGCCAATCTCCCAGTTTCTAAACTGCCTCGCCGCGGGCACGCAAAGTTGTCCAATCATTGTGAATCATGTGTGCTTGATCATGCGTAAGTACCCGCTTTTCTACACTCGGCTTCCAGCCGGGCAAATTCCTTGAGCAACTCGCGTTGACGGGGGGTCAAGTCAGTCGGCGTCCGAACTTCGACGACAACATAGAGATTGCCTTTACCTTTCGCGTGCAGGCGAGGCATGCCTTTGCCACGCTGTCTCAATCCAGTGCCGCTCTGGGTGCCGGGTGGAACAGTGACTTTGACCGTTTCTCCGCCTAGACAAGGAACCTCGACCTTGATTCCTAGAGCAGCATTGGCGAAGTCGATTGCGGTAGAAGTATAGAGATCATCTCCATCGCGCTTCAATACTGCATGCGGCTGGATGAGAACCCGCACCAACTGATCCCCCGCTGCACGATCCTGAGGCCCAGTCTCGCCTTGGCCTGCCAGCCGAAGCATCATGCCGTGGTCAATGCCGGAGGGAATCTGTACTTTGATTTGATGCGGCACAAATTCGAAGCCGCTGCCATGACAGGCGGAACAGGGTAATTCGATCAACGTTCCCCGGCCCAAACAGCGTGTGCATGAGGTTATGGTTAGCAGTTGCACGCATTTTTCGCTCTTGACCTGCTGCTTCTGCCCGCTGCCTGACATTCGGCGCAGGCCACCGGCTGTGTGCCCGGTTTGGCGCCGCTGCCGCCGCAGTTTTTGCAGCGGTCGGAGCGGGTGAGGCAAATCACTCGCTCGCAGCCTCTGGCCGCCTCCTCGAGCGTCAGCTTGAGATCGTAACGCAGATCCGCGCCGCGCGGTTTCACCGGGGCTCGGCGCGAGCGTACGCCTAACAGATCGCCGGAAACACCGGCAAGGTCACTGAAACGGCCGCCGAAAAGGTCACCGAACCCAAAATCCCGAAAGAGATCCTCCGTGGACCAGCGCTCGCTCACACCGGTATGGCCGGTACTATCATACTGGTCTCGTTTCGTCGGATCGCAGAGCACCGCATTAACTTCAGCGATCTCTTTGAACCGATCGGTGGCGTCGGGCGTAGGATTGCGGTCCGGATGATTTTGCAACGCCAGCTGGCGGTAGGCCTGTTTGATTTGTTCCGGAGTGGCGTTGCGATCGACACCGAGCACCTCATAATAGTCACGTTTTTGCTGGGCGTTTGTAGTCATGGAAGGTTTCGTGTTCGAGCGCGTACTAAATTTTCGTCAGCTCGTCCTGTTCGTAGAGCGGCAGGTCGCGGAGCCCATCGGCGGTGAGTATCTTTATACCGTGACACCGGGCGGTGACTTCGCCGATGACGGTGGCCGCAATCGCTTCTGAGCCAAGCCGCGCAACAATCTTTTCCGCGTCGGCTTCTGGCGTGACGATGAGCAACGCCCCGGATGCGATCAGACCCAAGGGATCAAGATGGTAATGATTGCACAGTGCCTGGGTCTCGGGAAAAACCGGGATGGCTTCGGCCTGGATGCGCAGACCGACGCGCGCCGCGCGCGCCAGTTCGTGCAGCGCGGTAGCCACGCCGCCTTCCGTTGGGTCGTGCATGGCATGCACCGTCCCGCACGCGATCGCGGTGAACGCCTCTTTGAGCACGCTGATGCCGGGGCGATAGATCAAATTGCGGCAGGCCTTGAGCGTTTTACAATCCAATATGCCGAGCAGGTCGGCTTCGTGTTCCCTGACGAGCACTGCAGTGCCTTCGATGGCGACACCCTTGGTGAGAATGATAACGTCGCCGGGCACGGCGCCGTTCGCTCGCACTAGTTGGTTTTTGTAGGTTTCGCCCAACATTTGTCCGACGACGATCGGCCGGGTCAGTCCGGCTGTAACCTCGGTGTGGCCGCCGATGAGCGAAACACCGAGGCTGGCGCAAGCTTCGACGATGTCCTTGAAAATGTCTTCGGCCAGCTTCTCTGTGGTGGCGTCTTCGGGCAGCAGTATAGTAGCCAGGAACCACAACGGACGCGCGCCCTTGGTGGCGATGTCGTTGGCATTGATGTGGACCGCGTACCAACCGATGTGGTCGACGGCGAAGGTGATCGGGTCCGTCTTGGCGATCAAGCAGCGCGATCCACCGAGATCGATCACCGCGGCGTCCTCGCCTATTCCGGGACCGACGATGACACGGCGGTCGGTGATGCGGTTCAGCCGCAGTAATCGATCGAGAGTGTCGAGCGGCAACTTGCCGATCGCAAATCGTGACGCATTCCTAGCAGTCATTGAATGACCACCTGTCAGGTTCTCCGCAGAGATTCCGAAATTGCAGAGGCTTCTAATTAACTCCGGCGCGTTCTTCCCGCGCTCCGCGAACTCTGTTGTGTCACATCTCCCTTTTCGTGTGGCCAGAGCTCGTGCAGTGGCTTCGGAAGGATCTGTTTGACGTCGTCGATCTCGCCTTCGCTGGTATGGCGTGCGAGCACTTTGAAAACCGCCCGCGCTATGCTTTCGGGGCGAACCGTCACGTCGCCCTTGAAGGCATCTTTGATGTGGTCGAGAAAGTCTTCTTTATGCCGTTCTTTGCGCGGCTTGCGTTTGAGAGTCCAGCCTTCGTAATAGAAACCGCGCACCAGCATAGGAAGTTGCGCCGCCAACTGGACCGCTTCTTCCAGCGTCAGCCGATCACGCAGTGCATGGAGCACTGCGCGGAGCGCAAGGTAAGCTTTATGCGGATGTCCCTGCCAATCCAGCTCGCGCATAACGTCGTTCAGCCAGATCTGGGTTTTCTGTAGAGTGCCGTCGAAGAGGTCATGGGCAGTATCGTATCTCGGGGCGGTACGCGCCATCGAGTAACGTCGAACGGGTCCGGTTCTCATAGAAATATCCTCCTTGGAGAGAAGTTTTTTGTAAATTAAATGGAGCAATTCCAGGGCCGCCGGAACCCCGCAATCTTAACCGCGCAATCCAATTGAGCTATGGCTCGTCGCTAAATCATCATTTTCAATTGTGGAAAAATTTGACTTGTCCGTTCGCAGGATTGGAAAAACTTATGTCTCGCGCCCAGCTAAAGCGGCGATTTGTCAGTCTGCATTGCTGGCTTAGTTCTTGCGCAGCGCACAATGCAAGCGGGCATTATTACGCCGATGAGTAAGTGTGCGAAAACCTCCCATAACGATTGCGGATTAAAGTGCAGGGGAACAACCCCAATGAAAACTAATGGGAGGAAATGGTTATGGCGGACAAACAAAAGAGAAGTAGACTAAGGCGTTGAGCCCAGAAAAATGATTTTCTTATCGGCCTTAGTATCGACGGCCCGGGTCACCTGCACGATACCTATCGCTACGACAAAGGCGGCGCCGGCACCTGCGATAAAGTTGTGCGGGCCGCGCGCTTGCTCCAGCCGGCATAAAGTCGAATTCAACGTGCTCTGCACGGTTAATGCTGCCAGCAGCCGACACGCGCTTGAAATCTACCGTTTCTTCCGCGACGAGCTGGGCGCGCTATCTCCAGTTCATCCCCATCGTCGAGCGCGAAAACGAACACCGGCCATCAAAACGGCACCCGCATCACCGAGCTCGGTGCGCCCGCAGCAGTGGGGCAAGTTCTTGATCGAGATCTTCGACGAATCGGTGTGCGCCGAGATGTCGGCGTGTGATGTTTGTGCAGTTCGCCGACGCGGTGCTGGCGTTTTACGCGCGTGGTCACTCGACCAGTTGCGTTTTACATCCGACCTGCGGCCAGAGTGTGGCCCTGGAGCACACCGGCGATCTCTATTCCTGCGATCACTACGTCGAGCCCAAGCACTGGCTGGGAACATGAAGGACAATCCGATCGAAACGCTGGTTTCGGCGGAGCAGCAGCGCAATTTCGGCCAGGCGAAATCCGCCACACTGTTGGAGCACTGCCGCAAGTGCGCGTTCCTTTTCATTTGCCACGGCGAATGTCCGGAGAACCGCGTGCTGCTGAAGGGCGGGCGCTATGCGAATGAGATCATGCCGATGCTTGCCAAAGAAGCAGCCACGGCGTTCGCATACACCGGCCGCAACGATCCCTGCCCCTGCAGCAGCGGCAAGAAATTTAAACGGTGTCATCACGGCACGAGAGAGGATGGTTTGAAGAATCAAAAAATACAAAAGTACAAAGGTTGAAAAGAAAAAGTCACAGCCGTCGGTCTCCGATTCTGTGACTCTTCGAACTTCGTAACTTTTTGACTGGCAAATTAACAAGAAAAAAAAGGAGCCAAAACAATGGCGCAGCAAGAACCGAAGAAACCCAATATCCTCATACTCTGGGGCGACGACATCGGGCAGTTCAATGTCAGCGCCTACAACAGAGGCGCGATGGGCTACAGAACGCCCAACATCGATCGCATCGCCAACGAAGGCGCGCTTTTCACCGACTGGTACGGTCAGCAGAGCTGCACCGCCGGCCGCGCGGCATTCATCACCGGGCAGTCGCCGATCCGCTCGGGCCTTACCAAGGTGGGCCTGCCGGGCGCTCCCGAGGGCATGAAGATCGAAGATCCGACCATCGCCGGCCTGCTCAAGAACCACGGCTACATGACCGGCCAATTCGGCAAGAACCACCTCGGCGACCGCGATGAGATGCTGCCGACCAACCACGGCTTCGACGAATTCTTCGGCAACCTCTATCACCTGAATGCCGAGGAAGAGCCGGAGCATCCCGACTACCCCAAGGCCTCCGAATTCCCGGATTTCAAAAAGAACTTCGGTCCGCGCGGCGTCATCCACAGCTTTGCCGGCGGCAAGATCACGGACACGGGACCGCTGACCAAGAAACGCATGGAGACCATCGACGAAGAGGTCAATGTCAAGGCTTTCGATTTCATGGAGCGTGCTAAGAAGGCAGACAAGCCGTTCTTCCTATGGTGGAACTCCACCAAGATGCACGTCTTCACGCACCTGAAAGAAGGCGTGGCGGGCAAGACGGGCTTGGGCATCTACGCCGACGGCATGGTCGAGCACGATCGCCAGGTCGGTGAGATGCTCGACAAGCTGAAAGAGCTGGGCCTCGAGGACAACACGATCGTCATGTACTCCACCGACAACGGCGCGGAGGCATTCACCTGGCCCGATGGCGGCACGACGATGTTCCGCGGCGAGAAGAACACGCCATTCGAGGGCGGCTACCGCGTGCCGTGCGTGATGCGCTGGCCCGGCGTCATCAAGCCCGGCACGGTCATTAACGAAATCGGGGCGCACGAGGACATGTGCGCGACGCTGCTGGCCGCGGCGGG
>Ga0193716_1002399_pt1 | contig 10563 bp, 11 predicted proteins | sample U2c1metaG_FD_145901 | JGI IMG/M metagenome (GOLD analysis project Ga0193716, IMG submission 145901) | Soil microbial communities from a riparian zone of the East river system, Colorado, United States - U2c1 | ecosystem: Environmental > Terrestrial > Soil > Riparian zone | place: USA: East River...
TTCCGTCTGCAGGCGCTGGTAGCGCTCCGCCTTGGCCTTGGTCGAGGCCAGGGTCGCAAGCGTGTTCTCATAGACGGCGCGATAGGGCGCGGGGTCAATCTGATAGAGCGCCTGGCCCTTATGGACGGTCGAGCCTTCCACGAACAACCGCTTCTGCACGATGCCCGAAATCTGCGGGCGGATCTCCGACACGGCGAAGGGGCTGGTGCGGCCCGGCAGTTCGGCGATCAGCGACACCGACTGCTCGGCAACGACGACAAAGCCCACCGCGGGCGGGGGCATCTGATGCTGTGCAGGACGGCCGCAAGCCGTCAGGGCAAGACCGATGACAAAGACCGGCAAAAGGCGACGCGACATCATACCCCCAAAAAATCACTGGTCAGGATGACGATCGGCGATATCAGCCGCAGACATCCGAAAGCAAATAAAGCCCCCAAGGCGGAAAACCCGCCGGCGCCCCTTATGTATGTGCAGGTGCGAGAATTGGAAGGGTGGAATTAGACGAAAGTACGGCCCAAAGCTCCGTCAGGCCCGATTCTACGCCCTTGGCGTTGTCTATTTGACACAAGCGGGCCTTGGCGGCGCGCCTCAGGGCCGGATCGGCAGGACATAAAGCCTGCTCGACGTACCAGCCCAAATGTTTGCGGAATATTTTCAGCCCCAACGTGTCGCCATAGAAGCGCAGCGTGTCTGTGAAATGTTCAAGCGCGATGCCCAAACGGGAGGCAATATTGGGCTCCGTCACTTCGGCATCGGTATACAGGACGCGATCAAGTTCGGCGGCGATCCAGGGCCGACCGTAGGCACCACGCCCGATCATCACCGCATCGGCGCCGGACTGTTCCAGCGCCGCCCGGGCCGATGCCGCATCCGTAATGTCGCCATTGACAATCACCGGCACGCCGACGGCCTTCTTCACCGCGGCGACGGCGCGCCAGTCGGCCGTCCCGCCATAGAATTGCTGGCGGGTGCGGCCATGCACGGTGATGGCTTTCACGCCCAGGCCTTCGGCCATGACCGCGATCTCGGGCGCGTTGCGGTTCTGATCGTCCCAGCCCAGGCGCATCTTCAGGGTGACGGGGCGGGAGGTGCCATTCACCGCCGCCTCGATCAGCCGGGCTGCGAGTTCGGGCTCGCGCATCAGGGCCGAGCCCGACAGCGCGCCGGTGACCTCTTTCGCCGGACAGCCCATGTTGAAATCAATGATGTCGGCGCCGGCCTCTTCCGCCAGTTTCGCGCCCTTGGCGATCCATTCGGGCGTGCGGCCGACAAGCTGGATGACCATCAGCGGCAAGCCGTCACCGATGGCGGCGCGGCGCACCACGTCGGGACGGCCGCGGGCAAAGCTGTCACAGGCCACCATTTCCGTGGCCACATAGGCAGCGCCGCAGCGGCTGGCGATACGGCGGAACGGCAGGTCGGAAACGCCCGTCATCGGCGCGGTCAGCACGCGCCCGGGAATCGTGACGTCGCCAATCTGGAGCGTGGACCGCATGGGCCGGGGACATAGACCCGCAGGTGCGATTTGTCGAGGTCAGCCGCCGGCGGCGGGACGCTTGAATGCGCTCAGTTCCTGAAACCGGTTGGCCGGCCCTTGTCCACCACCAACGGGCGCACGTGCCGGACAAGGGCGGCTTCAAAGGCGCCGGCATTCGTCAGCATCGCAAAATGTCCGCCCGGGATGGACAGGAACGCCTTGTGCGGCGCGCGGACGCATTCGTAATAGGCCTTCGCCATAGCCGTATAGGTGAAGCGATCGTCATCGCCTTCGATCACAAAAAAAGGAACGGGGAAATCGCACCCGAGCGTCCGCAGATCGGTGCGCGCAAGCGGCGGATAGATATCAAATGTGCCCCCGGCGAGAAGCATTCCTCGCACGGACGCAACAGCTTCGCCCAGCGACAAGTCCGGCGAGGTCATGGTGTAGCTGAGGCCGCTTGAAGCCCCCAGTCCCATGAAATGGCCGTCGGATGGATTGAAATAATGATTTCGGGTCATCAACAGGGTACCCAGATCATGCTGCGACGAATAGGGCGGCCGGCCGATCGTTTCGAGCGTCTTGATGTCCTTGTCATTATGCGCGGTGCGCGCCCGCGCGAGTGTATTTTCGTATGCCATCGCGAGTTCGCTGGCGATGTCCCTGATCTGGCCTGTACCGACATAGGCTGAAAACAGGTCGGGACGCGCCTTCACCATATGCACGCCCAGCACGGACCCCCAGGAATGTCCGACAAGAATCAGGCGGTCGCCGCCGAGCCTGTGCCTGACATATTCCGCGACCGCGATCCCGTCGCCGACCATGCGTTCCATGGGAACATCCGGCGTCAGCCGGGCGCCCGCCGCGAAGGTGAGACCAGCGCCGCGCTGGTCCCATTGCACGACGGTGAAATCGCGCTCCCATTTGCGAAAGATTGCGGCCTCTCCGGACAGGCTGGCGCCCGGTCCGCCATGCACAAGCAGGATGACCGGGTTGGCCCGGTTTTCGCCGCGGATGCTGATCCACTGCGGGATCCCGCCAATAGTAACGTAGCGCTGGTCGCGGATGATGTCCGGACCCTTCAGCACCAAAAGGGATTCGACTTGGTTCTGCCGATGGTATCGCCAAGCCAGCGCGCCGCCTATCGCCATTGCCGCAAACAGCAAAAGCACCGCGAAAAGGCCGGCGAGAATCCTGAGCACGCGTTTCATGGATGATCCCCGGTCTATTCACGGCAATACGCCGCCGATACATCAGCTGCCGGGGCCGACCTTGTGGATGCGTCCGGGGCCGGCAATCTTGGTATCGAGATGGGCGGGATTGCTGTGCAAGGTGACCTCGCTGGGTCCGGCGATCTCGATGTCCGCATCGTCGCTGGGCGCGATGTCGGCCTTGTTGACGCCGGCCATTTTCACCGCCGCCTTGCGGCCCGTTACGTGGCCGAAGTCGGCGCTGCTGACACCGGCCATGTCGATGGACAGATCATCTATCTTGCCATTGGCCCTGATGGTGCCGACACCGGCCATCTCAATTTTCAGCTTGTCCTGGTTGAGCCGGTCCAGGTTCATCTTGCCGATGCCGGTAAGAATGAATTTCTCGAAAGTCCTGCCGGGCAGGGTGATGATCACATCCGCCTGGCGTTTGCGCCAGCCACGGCAATCCAGCTCGATCATGCCGTCCTTCACCCGCAAATGCGCCAAGATCTGGGGATCACCGGTGGCATGCACCCTGTTGCCGCTGCCGGGGGCATAATTGACGACGGCATTCATCGCGAGGCCCGCATGGCTGCTGCCGTCCCAATTCATGTCGCGGCTGGTGGCGGTCGCACCGGGCACAGCCTGGCAGCGTGGGCCGTCGCCGAACAGCTCGATGTCCAGTACGTCGCCAAGGCCGCGGCCACCGATGGCGACCGCGGCTCCCATGCAGACCGCTGACGTGGTCAGGCCCAGGATGGCGATGACGGCGAACTTGGAAACCATGGCGTCTCTCCTTCAGCCGCCGGGGCTGACATTGTGGATACGCCCTGAACCGGCAATGTCGGTTTCCAGTTTCTTGGGATTGGAATGCAGATTCACGTCACCCGAACCGGCGATCTGGATGTCTGCCGCGTCGGTGGGCGCGATGTCGCTATTTCCGCTGCCCTGGATATCCACCCGGGCGCTGCGCGAGGTGACCTGGCCCATATCCGCTTGGCCAGAACCGGCGATCTCGACCTGAAGATCGTCCACATGGCCATTGGCCTTGACCGATCCGGATCCGGCCACGCTGATCTTCAGGCTGGATTGATCGAGCTTGTCCAATTGCAGGTTACCGCTGCCGGCAATTTCGAATTCGCGGAATGTGCGGCCCGGAAGAGTGATCACCAGTTCGCGCGCACGGTCGCGCCAGCCGCGGCAATCCATCTCGATCGTGCCGTCTTGAACATGGATATGCGCCGCGACCTGCGGATCGCCGCTTACGTGCAGTCTGTTATCACTGCCGGGCTGGTAGCGGACATGGCTGGACACCGACAGGCTGACACTGTCGCTGTCGTCCCAGTCCAGGGTGCGGTCGCCGGCCGTGAGGTCGGGCCGGACTTCGCAGCGCGGCGTAAGGTCGAAAAAGGTGAAACCGTCGGCATCGAATCCCGCGGTGCCTTTGCCGCCGATGGCGGCAGCTGCGCCCATGCAGGCGGCGGATGCGGTGAGGCCGAGTATGGCGATGACGACGAGCTTGTGCACTTTGACCTCCTTCAACCGCCGCTGGCGACGTTGTGGATGCGGCCCGAGCCGGCGATATGGGTTTCCAGCTTTTTGGGATTGGAATGCATATTGACGTCGCCGCTGCCGGCGATGTGGATTTCGGCTTCCTCGGTGGGGGCGATGTCGGTATTGCCGCTGCCGGCGATATGGACTTCGCTGACTTGCGATACGACCTTGCCCAGGTCTGCGTCGCCCGATCCGGCGATGTGGATCTCGGTGGTTTCCACCTTGCCGTCGGCCTTGATCGAGCCGGAGCCGGCAATGCTGACCTTCAGCCTGGTCTGGTTGAGGTTCTGCAGCAGCAGGCTGCCGCTGCCGGCGATCGAGAATTTGCGGAATTCCCGGCCGGGCAGGACGATCTCCAGCACGGCGTCGCGATACTTGTCGCGCTGGCGGCGGGTGCTGGCGCAGTCGATTTCGATATTGCCGTCGTGCACGCGCAAATGCGCCAGCAATTGCGGGGCTCCGGTGACATGCAGCTTGTTGTCACTGCCCGGAGCATAGACGGCATGCGCCGGCACGGCCAGGCCGACATGATCGCTGCCGTCCCAGTCCAGGTCGCGGCTGGTGGCGGTGGCGCCTTGCACGGCTTCACAGCGCGGCAAGTCGCTGAACATGGAGAAATCCATGCCGTCGGCGAAGTCCTTGCCGAACTGCTGGCCGCCGATGGCGGCAGCGGCGCCCATGCAGACGGCCGAGCCGGTCAGGCCGATGATGGCGACGATGGCGAGCTTGTGCACCATGAGATTTCTCCTCAGATGGATTTGTTGGCGGTATCGAACAGGCGGAAGTGCAGCCGGGCGTAACGGATCAAAAGCTTGGCGATGATGTCCATCAACAGCAGCAGCAGCGCGCCGCCGCCGATGGCGCCGCTGATCAGGCCAAGACCGAACAGCAGCTGCATTCCGGCATTGCCCATCGCGCTGTGCCAGCCGAACGGCAGCAGGTTGAAGAGCAGGAAGGTGCCGCCCACGATGCAGCCCAGGCACGCCACCGACAGGCCGAAGAACAGCGCCGCCAGGCCGCAGAGCAGTGGCAGCAGAATGATGAAGTCGATGGTCGCCAGGCCCAGCAGCGCCAGCACCACGCCCATGAAATTGCCCGCGCTGCGGTTTTCCTCCCAGCGGCGAAAGCCGACCTCGGCGCGCAACTCGCGGGCCACCCGCGCCGGATCGCCCAAGGCGGCGGCGACTTCTTCCTGGGTGCGGCCGTCGGCGGCACCGTCGGCGAAATGACTTTCATAATCGGCCAGGATGTCGCTGATGTCGGAATGGTGCAGACCCGAAAGTCCATCGCGAAGCTGCGCCATGAAATGTGCGCGGTTCATGCTGCGTCTCCCACGATTTTGCGCACCGCTGCCTCGAAGATGAGCCAGTCGGAGATTTGCGCTTTCAGCGCCTGGGCGCCGCTTTTGGTCAGCTTGTAATATTTGCGCGGCGGGCCGCTGCCCGATTCCTGCAGGTAGGTTGAGACCAGCCCGTCATTCTGCATGCGCCGCATCAGGGGATAGATGGTGCCTTCGCCCATGCCCACCGCCTCGGCCATGCGCGAGGCGATGTCGTAGGCGTAGTTGTCGCCGTGGGAGAGCAGCGCCAACACGCACATCTCCAACACGCCTTTCTTGAGCTGAATTTGCAGGGATTCGACCATGCGCTAGTATCTATCACACGGTACCTTGTCTTGCAAGGTACTTCTTTCGCATTACCCCGGCTTTAAGGCTTTCCGGGCTAAAAGCGGGCATGAGCCTGGCAAATCACCTGAAAACCAAGCTGACCAGCCTAATGGCCCGCAAGCTGGCGGTCCGGCCTGCCCGCCTGGCTGGGCACCGGCCGGTGGCCAGCATCAGTTTTGACGATTTTCCCAAGAACGCCTGGACCCTGGGCGGCCCGGTGATGGCCGGCCACGGGGTGCGGGGCACTTATTATACGGCCGGCGGGTTCTGCGGCCGCACGGTCGAGGGCACCGAGTTCTACGATGCGGGCGACCTGACGGCGCTGGCCGAGGCGGGGCACGAGATCGCCTGCCACGGTTTCGCGCATCAGCCGACGCCGACCCTGACCGACGAAGAACTGACCGCCGACGCGGAGCGCAACCGCGAATTCCTCCGGCCCTTCCTGAAGGGCGAATCGCCGGTCAGCTATGCCTTTCCCTATGGCCAGGTCAGCCCGCGCACCAAGCGTTTCTATGCACCGCGCTTTGCCAGCGTGCGCGGCGTGCATCCGGGTATCAATGCGGGGCGCGTGGACCTGGCGCAGCTCAATACCATTTCACTGGAAACGCGCTGCTGGGACGAAGGCGCGATCGAAGCCGCCATCCAGCGCACTTTGCACGATCACGGCTGGCTGATCCTCTATACCCATGACGTGTCGGACTCGCCGTCGCCTTACGGCTCCACGCCGGCGATGCTGGACTGGGCGCTGGACCGCGTTGTCGCGGCGCGCATCGAGGTGCTGCCGGTGCGCGAGGCGTTGCCGCTGGCTCTAGGAATTTAAGGCTTTCGCGCGGATCGCCGACAGAGTCGTGGTGGGCGTGATGCCCTCGGCGTCGAACTTCACATGAATGATCGATGGCAGGCCTGAGGCCTCGGCCGCCAAAAAGGCCGGCGCGAACTCGTGCGTCTTGTTCACGCTGGCGCCGAAGCCGCCGAAGCTTTTCGCCATGGCGGCGAAATCGGGATTGACCAGCGTCGTGCCGGACACGCGTCCGGGATATTCGCGCTCCTGGTGCATGCGGATGGTGCCGAAAGTGCTGTTGTCGAATACCAGCACGATGATCGGCAGCTTGTACTGTACGGCGGTGGCAAATTCCTGGCCGTTCATCAGGAAATCGCCGTCGCCGTTGATCGCCAGCACCGCGCGCTGCGGGAACAGCGTCTTCATCGCCACTGCGGCCGGCACGCCGTAACCCATGAAGCCACACACGGTTCCGATCTGGGTGTTGAAGCGGCGGAAGCGGTAGAAGCGGTGGATCCAGCCGGCATAATTGCCCGCGCCGTTGCAGATGATGCTGTCGGCGGCCAGGTGCCCGCGCAGCCAGACCATGATTTCGCTCAGGTTGACGTCGCCGGGCTGCGGCAAGGTTTTTTCCGACCAATCCAGATAATCCTGATGCGCTGCCGTGACGTCTCCCGCCGCGCGGCGCGGCTTGAGATTGCTCAGCGCAGCCGCGAACGCCAGGGGCGCGGCATGGATGCCCAGATGCGGCTGATAGACCCGGCCGATTTCCTCGGCGCCGGGATAGGCATGCACCAGCTTCATCTTGGGCGCGGGGATGTCGAACAGGGTGTAGCCCTGAGAGGTGAGCTCGTTCAGCCGCGCGCCGGCGGCGATTACCAGGTCGCTGGCTTTCACCCGCGCCACCAGCTTGGGGTTCGCGCCCAGGCCCAGGTCGCCGGCATAATTGGGGTGCAGCGGATCGAAATGATGGGCGCGGCGGAAACTGGTAGCAACCGGAACGCCGAAACGTTCTGCAAAACCTGCGATCTGCGCCAGTGCGGATTCATTCCAGCGCCCGCCGCCCAGGATCAGCATGGGCCGTTCACTGTTCGCCAGCAGGTCTTCCAGCACCGCTATCTGCTCCGCGCCGGGCGCGGTTTCCAGTGCTTCGACAAAGGGCGCGTCCGGCGACTGCGATGCCAGGGGCAGCACATCGTGGGGCAGCGACAACACCACCGGGCCGCAGCGCCCCGCCATGGCGGTGGCGAAAGCGCGGCCGACAATTTCGCCCATGCGGTCAGGCTCGTTCACTTCGGCGACCCATTTGGCCATGCCGCCAAAAAAGGCGCGATAGTCCATTTCCTGGAAGGCATCGCGGCCGCGATTTTCGCGTTCCACCTGACCCACGAACAGGATCATAGGGGTGGAATCCTGTTGGGCGATATGAATGCCGCCCGACGCATTGGTGGCGCCGGGCCCCCGGGTGACAAAGCAAATGCCCGGACGTCCGGTCTGCTTGCCATAGGCTTCCGCCATCATCGAGGCGCCGCCTTCGTTGCGGCAGATGGTGATGGCGATGCCGCTGTCATGAAGCGCGTCCAGTACCGGCAGGTAGGATTCGCCCGGCACGCAGAAGACATGGGTGACGCCCTGGATGCGCAGCTGGTCGACCAGCACCTGGGCAGCGGTGCGGGTGGCAATATCGGCGTGCACGGTCATCCGAATATGACTTTCTCGGTATAGGCGAGATCGCCGAGCACGGGGCGATACGGGCCCTTGAAATAGCGCGGCTCCTTGCCTTCGGCATAATGCGACAGCAGCCCGCCCATGTCACCGTCAATCAGGAAACCGGCGACGCCCCGGCGAATGAAATGCCGCGACAATGCGGGCAGGCAGCGGCGGAAATCCTTAGGCGAGCGGCAAAACATCACGTCCATCACCGGTGCCGGCGGCTTGTCCAGGCGTCGCGGTTTGAACACGAAGGGCGAAACCATGCCATCTTTCTCGACCGTCAGGCTCACCCAACCCATGTCCCGGTGATCGCGCAGCAGCTGGGCTTCGGGCAAGTCATCAGGGATATCATCGCTGACCGTGCCGCGGCCTGGCAGGGCGAAGACGGCGCTGCGGCCGAAATTGTAAGGCGAAAAGCCCTGGGCCTGCAGCGTGCGCCAGGTATGCGGCGCCGGCGAGGCGTTGAGATAGGTCACATGCTTGAGCTTGGTCGCCAGCGAAATCAGCAAGGTGGAGTGCGTGCGCCATTGCGGCTCGACATACCAGCTCGACAGGTTGGTGATGATCTGCTCGCCGCGTTTGGAGGAAATCAGCAGGATCACACCCACCGGCCCGAAGCCGCCATCCAGCACATAGCCATAGCGTGGCACGCCTTCGATCACGGGCAGGTTTTTCCAGCGGGCGAAGCCGTTCGTCCAATATTCGCGGCGCGAGCGCGGGAAGCCGCGCGTCAGCAGGTCCGCCAGCGCGTCCAGGTCGGAATCCACAATAGGGCGGCAGCGGAGGCGGCTGGCCTGCTGGGGCTCGAGGCTCATCGGCGAAATTGCCCTTCTTCTCAAGCCTTTATGCGCCATTTGCCATTAGCGGATCGTTAAAGCTCGCCAGGTTAGATTTGCGCCTTAATCCGTGAGGCCAGCCATGAGTGTGGAAACCACTGTCCGTGCCGAATTCGAACAAGTGGCGCGCGAGCAGGAAAAAACCCTGGCGGGCCTCTCCGACGACACCGTGCTGCTGGAGTCCGGGCTGGATTCGCTGTGCTTCGCCATCATCGTGGCGCGGCTGGAAGACCAGCTGGGGGTGGACCCCTTCACAGCGTCCGAAGATGTCTATTTCCCTGTGACCCTGGGTGACTTCATCAAATTCTATCAAGATGCCGCCGCGGCCTGAAGCCCTACGCGCCGCCATTGCCGGCAGCGCCGCCAGCCTGCTGGGGCAGCATGCGCGTGTGAACTTGTGCGACATGGGCCGCGTGATCGCTGCCGACCTGACCGGCGCAAATGTCCTGCTGCGCACATCGGATCAGCTTTATGCTGCGCTGGCGCTGATCGAACTGGATGGCGTCGCGGCCCGCATCGTCATCGCCCCGCCGGACGTGAAGCCCGAACATATCGCCTCGGTGATCGAACGCGCCGCGATTACTGTCGTGGTGAGTGATGATCCGGTCCTGGCCGTGGGCGGCGTGGATTTTGTGCGCGTGAACCTGCCCGTGCCGGGCGAGGCGATCGCCGCGACGCAAAAGACCGAATGGGTGCTGTTCACCTCCGGTACCACCGGGGTGCCCAAGATGGTCGCGCATACGCTGGAAGGGCTGACCGGCGCGATTCAGCCTGCGACCGACGCCCACGTCGTCTGGGGTACTTTCTACGACATCCGCCGCTATGGCGGCCTGCAGATTCTGCTGCGGGCCCTCTTGGGACATGCTTCGCTGATTCTGTCGGACGCATCCGAAGAGGTAGCTGATTTTCTGGTTCGGCTGGGTGAGGGCGGCGTCACCCATCTCACTGGCACGCCGTCGCACTGGCGCCGCGTTCTGATGAGCCCTGCCAATGGCGCGATTGCGCCGCGCTATGTCCGCCTGTCGGGTGAGATCGCCGACCAGGCGGTCCTCGACAGCCTCAAGGCGCGGTTCCCGAACGCCGCGATCGGCCATGCCTATGCTTCGACGGAAGCGGGAGTCGGCTTTGAAGTCACCGATGGGCTGGAAGGTTTTCCGGCGTCATTCATCGGCCGCCCCGGTCCGGTGGAGATGAAAGTGGCGGACGGCACCCTGCATATCCGGTCAGCCCGTACCGCCAGCGAGTATGTCGGCGGCGGTGACACGTTGATAAAGGACGGCTGGGTGGATACCGGCGACATGGTCACGCTTCGCGGCGACCGTTATTATTTTTCCGGCCGCGTG
>Ga0193716_1002401_pt1 | contig 10558 bp, 10 predicted proteins | sample U2c1metaG_FD_145901 | JGI IMG/M metagenome (GOLD analysis project Ga0193716, IMG submission 145901) | Soil microbial communities from a riparian zone of the East river system, Colorado, United States - U2c1 | ecosystem: Environmental > Terrestrial > Soil > Riparian zone | place: USA: East River...
CCGCCGGCCGGCCCCGCGACGCCCGGCGCTTTCGATTTCCAGCGCGTCGCCTGGTATCAGCAACTGGGCGCGGTCGGCTATGCGCTGGCGCCGGCGGTGGTCATCGAGCATGGCCACCCCGACGGTCTGGTGCGGACCATCGACGGGCTGCGCGCCGACATCACCGCGCGCATCATGAAGGCATTGCCGGGTCCGGAAGGCGGCGTGGCAGCGGCCCTGCTGACGGGCGAGCAGACTGCGGTCGACAAGGACATCACCCAGGCGATGCGCGATTCGGGCCTCGCCCATATCCTGTCGATCTCCGGCCTGCACATCGTCTTCGTCATCGGCCTCGTGATGGGCTTCGTGCGTTACGGCATCGCGCTCATCCCGCCATTGGCGCTGCGCATCGACGCCAAGAAGATCGCTGCCGTCGTTGCCCTGGTGGTGGCGCTGTTCTACACCGCGCTCGCCGGCGCACCGGTGCCGGCACAGCGTTCCTGTGCCATGGCGGGGCTGGCGCTGCTCGCCATCCTGCTGGATCGTGCGGCGCTGTCGCTGCGGCTGGTTGCCTGGGCAGCGTTGCTGGTATTGCTGGCGGCGCCCGAGTCGCTGACGGGTGCCTCGTTCCAGATGTCGTTTGCGGCCGTCATCGGGTTGATCGCCGGCTGGGAAGCCGCGCGCGATTGGCGCACCCGGCTGCAGGCCAGGGCCGAGAATTCAAGCCGGCGCTGGGTGTGGCGGCTGAGCGCGTCGATCGGCGCCAGCCTCGCCACTACCCTGATCGCCTCGGTCGCGACAGGCGCCTTTGCCGCCTACCATTTCAACCGCGTCTCATTGCTGGGCGTGGTGGCCAATCTGCTGGGCGTGCCGCTCACCGGCTTCTGGATCATGCCGTTCGGCCTGCTGGCGATGCTGCTGATGCCGCTGGGCCTCGAGCACTTCGCGCTGGTGCCGATGGGCTGGGGCGTCGCCGGCCTCAACGCCATCGCCCGCCATGTCGCCGAATGGCCGCAGGCGGCTACCCTCGTGCCGTCGATGCCGGGTGTCAGCCTGTGGCTGCTCACTCTGGGCGGCCTCTGGCTTTGCCTGTGGCGCCAACGCTGGCGACTGGCGGGGCTCCCGGTCGCCGTCGTGGGCCTGCTGCTCGGACCGGGCCCGCCGCCCGACCTGCTGATGAGCGAGGACGGCCGCGTACTCGGCCTGCGCGATGGACATGGCATGGTCCAGGTCGCCTCGGCGCGGGTCGACAAGTTCGTCACCGAGCAATGGGCGCGGCGCAGCGGCCAGGACGGTGCGCGCCGCTGGCTGGCCAGCGCCGACGAGGAGGCGGCCGGCATGGGCTGCCAGTCGGGTCTTTGCCGCTGGCGCAAAGGACCGTGGCGGGTCGCGATGGTGAGCGACGAGCGGCGCCTGGCCGAAGCGTGCGCCAACGCAGACATCGTGCTGTCGACTGTCGACGCGCAACGCACGTGTCACGGCCCGCGCCTGGTGATCGACCGTCGCGACGCCTGGCGCGAGGGCGCGCAGGCCTTGTGGCTCGATGACACTGGCGTGCGCCGAGAAACCGCCAATGCCCGGCGCGGCGATCGTCCGTGGGTGCCCAACAGCTCGAGCAGACAGGCGGCGCCAGTGAAGGCACCTGGTGCGTGAGACCGTGTCCGTAGTGTATTTTCGTTCGGACTCTCAGTGATAGCGGCGGTAGAGGCCGGCGAGCCGGCCCTGGATCTTGACCCGGTCGGGACCGAAGATGCGGGTCTCGTAGGCGGTATTGGCGGGCTCCAGCGCCACCGAGGCGCCACGCTTGCGCAGACGCTTCAGCGTGGCTTCGGCATCGTCGATCAGGGCGACGACGATTTCGCCGTTCTCGGCCGTGTCGGCACTGCGGATGATGGCGATGTCGCCGTCCTGAATGCCGGCGTCGAGCATCGAATCGCCTTGCACCTCAAGACAGTAATGGGCGCCTGGTCCGAGCAGGGACACCGGCACGTCGACCGTGGTGCTGTTGTCGCGCAATGCCTCGATCGGCGTGCCTGCCGCGATCCGGCCATAGAGCGGCAACGACAGGGCCTCGGCTTCATTGGCGGCCAGGATGGCGCCGGCCAGCGGCACGCGCTCGCCGCGTACGACCTGGGGCACGAAGCCTTCGCGCGACTCGGCGAATCCACGGCGCGCATCGGCAAGAAGAGGGGTGACGTTGGGCGCCGGCAGGGCGGCCGTCTCGGGCAGCTTCAGGACCTGCAATGCGCGTGCGCGATGTGGCAGCCGGCGCAGAAATCCGCGCTCCTCGAGGCCGGTGATCAGGCGATGGATGCCGGATTTCGACTTGAGCCGCAGCGCCTCTTTCATTTCGTCGAACGAGGGCGACACGCCGCCATCGTTCAGGCGTTTGTTGATAAACAGCAGCAGTTCATTTTGTTTGCGGGTCAGCACCGTCGTCTCCCCCGTACACACACTAGATTTGGAACAAAACCGGAAACCCGCCCCATGTTCTAGTTTAGTTCCGGGAAAACGTCAAGTTGTCCCCAATTAGAACCCGCCGCTGACCAGTGTGAGATCGACAATTTGAACAATATCGCCGGCCTTGTGCGCAGGATCGTGCGCGGGGCGGACCAGCAGGGCGTCGGAGCCGGCGAGGACGGAGAGCATGGAACTGTCCTGTACAGGATTGGGCTCGACCGTGAGGGTGCCGTCAGGCGCGCGATGGAGCCTGCTGCGGACATAGTCCTGGCGCGTGTCGTTCGCCTTCACATCAGTGGCAAGCCGCGCCGGCCGGGTGGCGATCAGGTCGCCCGGCTGGCCGAGCATGCGTTCGAGCGCCGGCTTCAGGAACAGCAGCGAGCAGACCATGGTCGAGACCGGATTGCCGGGCAGGCCGAGCACACGCGCGCGGTCGCGGGCGGCGAACATCAGTGGCTTGCCCGGGCGCATCGCGATCCGCCAGAAATCGAGGGCGAAGCCCTGGGCTTTCAGCGCACCCTGCACCAGGTCGTGGTCGCCGACCGAGGCGCCGCCCAGCGTGACCAGAAGATCGTGCTGGGCGCCGGCGGCGATATTGGCCTCGATCAGGCCCGCATCGTCGCGCGCGATGTCGAACAGGATCGGCTCGCCGCCCCAGCCGCGCACGAGGGCGGCCACGGCGATACCGGAGGAGGAGACGATCTGATTCGGTCCGACGGGCTCGCCCGGCAGCACCAGCTCATCGCCCGTCGAAAGAATGGCAACGCGCGGCCGGCGATGCACCGAAAGCCAGGGCACGTTCATCGCCGCCGCCAGCGCGACGTCGCGCGACGTGAGCACCCGGCCCTTGGTCAGCGGTGTCGCGCCGTGATGGAAGTCCAGGCCGGCCCTGCGCACATGGCGGCCGGGCCGCGGCGCCTCGAGGATGGTGATACGGTTGCCCTCGGCCTTGGTATCCTCCTGGATGACGATGCTGTCGGCACCCATCGGCAGCGGGCCGCCGGTGAAAATGCGTACTGCCTCGCCCGGCTGCAATGCCTTGTCGTAAGAGCCACCGGCCGGTGCGGAACCAACCAGCGTGAGTGTCGTGGGTGCGGCGGGCACATCCTCGGCGCGCACGGCATAGCCGTCCATCGCCGAGAGATCGGCGGGCGGCTGGCTGAGGCGGGCTTGCGGCGCCGCGGCGAGCACGCGGCCCGCGGCGTCCGCGACCGACACCGTCTCGGCGGGCAGCGCCTCGAAGGCGGCGGCGATGCGGGCATGGGCTTCGGCGACGGTGAGCATCAGGAACCCTCGCCGACCTTGGCGTCGAAGGTGCCGGACTTGCCACCGGACTTGTGAATCAAGCGGATCTCGGAGATCACCATGCTGCGATCGACCGCCTTGCACATGTCGTAGACGGTGAGGGCGGCGACGGACGCGGCGGTCATCGCCTCCATCTCGACGCCGGTGCGGCCCTTCAATTTACAGGTCGCCTCGATGTCGACGGCGTTGCGTTTCTCATCGCAGGAGAGCCGCACATCGACCGAGCTCAGGGCCAGAGGATGGCAAAGCGGGATCAGATCGGGGGTGCGCTTGGCCGCCATGATGCCGGCGAGCTGGGCCACCGCCAGCACGTCGCCCTTGGCCGCCTTCTTGTCGACGATCAGGCGCAAGGTGGCGGGCGCCATGGTCACGGTGGCGCGGGCCATCGCCCGCCGCTCGGTCTCGTCCTTGGCGCCGACGTCGACCATGCGGGCGTTGCCGGCCTTGTCGAAATGGCTGAGCGCGCTCATGCCGCCTCCCGTGTAAGCAGGGCGCGGACGGCCGCCTCGACATCCGGCTGGCGCATGAAGCTCTCGCCGATCAGGAAGGCGCGGGCGCCGGCCTTTTCCATGCGGGCGAGGTCAGCCGGTGAGCCGAGGCCGCTCTCGGCCACCAGCAGCCGGTCGTCGGGCACGCGTCGTGCCAGCTGCTCGGTGGTGGCGAGATCGACCGCCAGCGTTTTCAGATTGCGGTTATTGACCCCGATCAGGTCGCTCTCGATCAGGAGCGCGCGATCGAGCTCGGGCGCATCATGGACCTCGACCAGCACGTCCATGCCCCAGCGATGCGCCAGCTCGGCGAGTTGCGCGGCCAGTTTGTCGGTGAGGCAGGCCATGATCAGCAGGATGCAGTCGGCGCCCAGCGCCCGGGCTTCGGCCACCTGGTAGGGATCGATCATGAAATCCTTGCGCAGCGCCGGTAACGCGGCCGCGGCGCGCGCCTGCACCAGGAATTCGTCACGGCCCTGGAAATAGGGTTCGTCGGTCAGCACCGAAAGACAGGTGGCACCGCCGCGTTCATAGGCGCGGGCGAGGGACGGCGGGTCGAAGTCGGCCCGTATCAGGCCCTTGCTGGGCGAGGCCTTCTTGATCTCGGCGATCAGCCCGTAGCGGTTGTCGGCGATGGCCGCACGCAAGGCGGCCGCGAAGCCGCGCGGCGGACCGGCGCTGCGGGCATCCGCCTCGACGTCGGCCAACGGACGGAGCTGCTTGCGGCCGGCAACATGCTTGCGTTTGTCGGCGACAATACGGTCAAGGGCATCGCTCATGCGGCGCACAGCCTCCTTAAACTGGCCAAGGCGGCGGCAGCCTTGCCGTCGTCGATCGAGGCGGCGGCGAGAGCGGCGCCTTCCTCGATGTCCCTGGCGACACCTGCCACCATCAGCGCCGCGGCACTGTTCAGCACGACGATGTCGCGGAAGGCGCTGGGAGCGCCGCCGAGCAGGCTTTCGATCGCCAGGGCATTGTGCGCGGCATCGCCGCCCTTGAGATCGGCAAGCGTCGCACGCTTGAGACCAATCTGCTCCGGCGCGATTTCGATCTCGCTCACCTTGCCGTTCTCCAGGGAGGCGGCCCATGTTGCGGTCGTGGTGGTGATCTCGTCCATGCCGTCCTGTCCGTTTACGACCAACGCGCGGTCCAGTCCGAGTTGTCCCAGCGCCTCGGCCACCGGCCGCAACCAGCGGCGGTCGAATACGCCAACCAGCTGGCGCTTGACCAGCGCCGGGTTGGACATCGGTCCCAGCAGATTGAAGATGGTGCGCGACGGCGCGAGCTCAACCCGCGGACCGGCCACGTTGCGCATGGCGCTGTGGTGGCGCGGCGCCATCAGGAAGCACACTTTGGCTTCGATCAGCGCCTGTTCCAGCGTCTCGATCGGCAGCTCCAGGCCGATGCCCAACGCCGACAACACGTCGGCCGCGCCCGATTTGGAGGTGAAGGCGCGGTTGCCGTGCTTGGCGACGGGTACGCCGGCGCCGGCCACGACGAAGGCCGAGCAGGACGAGACGTTATAGGTCCCGTGGTGGTCGCCGCCGGTGCCGACGATATCGATCGTGCCCTCGGGCGCCCGGACACGTAGGACCTTGGCGCGCAGGGCCAGGGCACCGCCGGCCAGCTCGCTGGCGGTCTCGCCGCGCACCTTCAGTCCCATCAGGAAAGCGCCCATCTGGGCCGGTGTGGCGTTGCCGCTGGTCATGATATCGAAGGCACGCTCGGCTTCGTCGATGGTCAGCGCCTGTCCATTGCCGACCTTGGCCAAAAGCACGCGGAAATCGTCGATGTCGCCGCTCACTGAACCCCCGTGTTGTTTTGCCTCTTGCCCGGCGGGGCGGAGGGCGCGAAGCTATATCACATGACACAGGAACTCATCCTCAAGGTCACCGGCATGGATTGCCAGGGCTGCGTGAAGGCCGTCACGCGGGCCGCGACGGGCGCCGGCACGGCGCCGCTTTCGGTCGATTTGCAGAGCGGCGAGATGCGCCTGCCGGCTGGTGCCGATATGGCCGCCATCCGTCGCGCCATCGAGCGGGCGGGGTTCGGCGTCGCAGCTTGATGTTCAAGTTGATTATTAAGTCACTTGGCTAATTACCTTCACTAAAAGAATATTATGCTTTTTCTTTCTCTCACAGACACTTGTTGCATTAATCATAAGCTAACTTATATTAAGCTACGATAGGAGTAGCTGAAATGGAATTGCCCGAGCGCAACATTGGCTTTTTGCTTCACGACGTAGCGCGTCTGTTGCGCAAGCGCTTCGAGCAGAATGCGCGTGGTCTTGGCCTGACCCTGACCCGTTCGCAATGGCAGGTCGTGGCATTTCTATCGCGCAACGAAGGTATCCAGCAGGGCACGCTGGCCGAACTCCTGGATGTCGAGCCGATCACGCTGACACGCATTCTCGACCGGTTGGAGGAGGCGGATCTGGTTGAGCGCCGATCGCATCCGACCGACCGGCGCATCCGGCTGCTTCACCTCAAACCCAAGGCTCATCCGTTGCTCGAGCAGATTTTTGCCATTGGAGCCACCACCCGTACCGAAGCGTTCGAAGGAGTGGTGGAGGAAGACCGCGACCGACTTTTCAATATCCTGTCGGCTTTGAAGACGAATCTTCTCGTGAAGGCGAGTAGCGCCCTCAACGAGAAGAGCGAACGGAGAGTGAGTAATGGCTAATAGTGCGTCTTCCCGACGTCCCGACCTGTCTGACGACGAACCCAAAGCGGAGACTTGGGCGAAGCTTTCGGCGCGCGAAGTCGCGAACGAGACGGACAAGCAAGTGACGGCCCCGACGTCCGACTCTTCCAAGCCCGACAATCGTCAGCACGAAGTGCGTCAGCCGGAGGCTCCCAAGGTTGTTCCCGTCGAACCCGATGCCGACGAGAAGGCGGCGGAAAAGTTGCTGGAAAAATTCACCGCCGCCAAGAAGATCAAGAGAAACAGGCGGCCGAAGTATCTGCGGCGCATCCTGCTGATGCTGGGGCCGATCGTGGTGCTCGCGGGGGGCCTCTATGCCTACCTGGCCGGCGGCCGCTACGTGACGACCGACGATGCCTACGTGCATGCCGGCAAGTTGACGATCGCCACCGACGTGTCGGGCATCGTCTCGCAAATCGATGTGCGCGAAAGCCAGGCCGTCGCGAAGGGACAGGTTCTGTTCACCTTCGACGAGGAGCCCTTCCGCATCGCCCTTGCGGGTGCGGAGGCAAACCTCGGCGCGGTGCGAAACCAGATCATTACGCAGCAGGCGAACTACCGTCAGAAGCTCACAATGGTCGAACAGGCGAAAACCGACATCGAGTTGGCCGAGACCACCTACCAACGTCAGAAGGACCTCCTTCAGCGCGGCGTGTCATCTCAGGCGGGTTTCGACCAGGCCAAGCGCGATCTCGAGGCAGCGCGCGTGCGCGTTTCCGTGGCGCAGCGCGATGCCGAAGCGGCTTTGGCACAGCTTGGCGGCTCGGCGGACGCCAAGGTGGAGGAAAATCCCATGTTTCAGGCGGCGCAGGCCCAGGTCGACAAGGCCAAGCGCGATCTCAAGCGCACGACCGTCGTGGCGCCGATCGCCGGTATTGTCACCAATGTGGATAGCTTGCAGGTCGGCTCCTATCTGATGGCCTCGCAAGGCGCTTTCAGCCTGGTTTCATCTTCGGACGTCTGGGTCGAGGCCAACCCGAAGGAGTCGGATCTCACCTATCTCAAGCCCGGCAACAAGGCCACGATCACCATCGACTCCTATCCCGGGCGCGAATGGACCGCCACGGTCTCGAGCCTCAGTCCGGCGACGGGCGCCGAATTCTCGGTCCTGCCGGCGCAGAATTCCTCGCGCAACTGGGTGAAGGTGGTTCAGCGCGTGCCGATCCGGCTCAAGGTCGACGTGCCGCCTGGCGCGCCGCCGCTGCGTACCGGGATGAGCGCCGATGTCGAGGTCGATACCGGCCACACGCGCACGCTCGTCGATCTGGTGGCGACGGCGACGCACGCCATCGGACTCTAGGGCGTGTTCCGATGAACTATATTCGCGTCGGAACTCGTCAAAAAATCGATGTCATCCTGAGCGAAGCGAAGGATCTCACGCTCGCTGCACACTCGATATCCGCCGTCCGTGTCTGGTTGTTCGGTGAGGTCCTTCGGCTTCGCCTCAGGACGACTTGGACTTTTCTGACACTTCCCGGCGGGAGGCTCTGAATCATGGCGACGGGCGCGCCCAAGGTCGAGAACCTCGCCCTGCTGACGGTGTGCGTCATGCTCGCCACCATCATGCAGGCGCTGGACACGACCATCGCCAACGTGGCGCTGCCCTATATGCAGGGGTCGCTGTCGGCGACCCTTGATCAGATCAACTGGGTGCTGACGTCGTACATCGTCGCGGCCGCGATCATGACTCCGGTGACCGGCTTCCTGGCGATGCGCTTCGGGCGCAAGCGTCTGTTTCTCGTGGCCGTGGCGGGTTTCACCGTGGCCTCGATCCTGTGCGGCATCGCCACGACATTGCCCGAGATGGTGCTGTTCCGGCTGATCCAGGGCATTTTCGGCGCGCCGCTGGTGCCGCTGTCGCAATCGGTGCTGCTCGACAGCTATCCGCAGGAAAAGCACGGCTCGGCCATGGCGATGTGGGGCATTGGCGTGATGGTGGGCCCGATCCTGGGCCCGACGCTGGGCGGTTGGCTGACTGAATATTACAACTGGCGCTGGGTGTTCTACATCAACCTGCCGATCGGCATCCTGACCTTCCTCGGCCTCTCGGCCTATTTGTCGGAATCCAAGACGGCGAAATCGACCTTCGACTGGTTCGGCTTTGCCATGCTGAGCCTTGCCATCGGATCGTTCCAGATGATGCTCGATCGCGGCGAGCAGATCGACTGGTTTTCCTCGAGCGAAATCATCATCGAGGCGGTGCTGGCCGCGCTCGCCTTCTATCTCTTCGTCGTCCAGACCTTTACAGCCGAAAGTCCGTTCATCGATCCGCACATCTTCACGGACCGAAATTTCAACCTCGGCCTTTTCTTCATCTTCATCGTCGGCATCATCCTGCTGGCATCGTTGGCCCTGATCACACCCTATCTCCAGAATTTGATGAACTATCCGGTGGTCACGGCCGGACTGGTGCTGGCGCCGCGCGGCATAGGCACCATGGTGGCGATGATGATGGTCGGACGCTTCATCAATAAAATCGACTCGCGGCTGATCCTCGCTTTGGGGCTTGCCCTCACGGCAGCAGTCCTGTGGGAAATGACCGGCTTCACGCCCGACGTGTCTCAGGCGACGTTGATCCGGACCGGCGTGCTGCAGGGGATGGGACTGGGCTTCATGTTCGTGCCGCTGTCGACCATCACCTTCGCCACCCTGCCGCCGCAATACCGCACCCAGGGCACGGCGCTCTACAGCCTGATGCGCAACATCGGTTCGAGCATCGGCATTTCGATGGTGATCTTCCTGCTTACGCGCAACACGCAGATCCTGCATGCCGAGATCGCGGGCAACGTGACACCGTTCAACGACGCGCTGCACAAGTTCAACGTGGCACAGATCTGGAATCTCGCCACCGTCACCGGACGCAGCGCGCTCAATGCCGAGGTGACGCGGCAGGCCAACATCATCGCCTATGCCAACGACTTCAAGCTCATGATGCTGGTATCGCTCGCGGCCATGCCGTTCGTCCTGTTGCTGCATCCCGCCAAGTCGCGCGCCGGCGCCGAAGCGGCGGTCATGGAATAGGTCGTGCATGGGGCGCTGGGCCGCCTTGTCGGGCAAGACGGTTAACGCTATGGGCAGGGCCATGCTGGAACATCTGAAAGCGAACAATCGTGCCTGGGCGGAGCGGAAGGTTGCCGGAGACGCGGGCTTCTTCAAGCGTCTCGAAGGCCAGCAGGCGCCGGAGTATCTGTGGATCGGCTGTTCGGATAGCCGGGTGCCGGCCAACGAGATCGTCGATCTCGATCCGGGCGAACTTTTCGTGCATCGCAATGTCGCCAACCTCGCACCGCCTCAGGACGCCAACTATCTCTCGGTCCTGCAATTCGCCGTCGACGTGCTGAAGGTGAAGCACATTTTGGTCGTCGGACATTATGGCTGCGGCGGCGTGAGAGCGGCGGTGGACGGCAAGCGGCGCGGGCTGGTCGATCACTGGCTGCATCCGATCCGCGAGGTCTGTCACGAGCACCGCCACGAGCTGAACGCCATCCCCGAGGAGCGGGCGCGGCTGGACCGGCTGTGCGAGCTCAACGTCGTCCGCCAGGTGAAGAACGTCGCCTCCGACGTCTTCGTGCAGGACGCCTGGGAACGCGGCCAGGAGCTCAGTGTCCACGGCTGGGTCTATT
>Ga0193716_1002403_pt1 | contig 10551 bp, 10 predicted proteins | sample U2c1metaG_FD_145901 | JGI IMG/M metagenome (GOLD analysis project Ga0193716, IMG submission 145901) | Soil microbial communities from a riparian zone of the East river system, Colorado, United States - U2c1 | ecosystem: Environmental > Terrestrial > Soil > Riparian zone | place: USA: East River...
AGAACTGCTGCACTTTTTGGCAGACGTCCCAGGTGCCTTCGCGGGAGATGGCCGAGATGAGGAACCAGGGGTCCTTCCACTCCAGGCGTTCGACGATCTCTTTGGCGCGTGTCTGGCGCTTGTCCTCGTCGAGGACGTCGGCCTTGTTCATGACCAGCCAGCGCGGGCGCTCGAGGAGTTCGGGATTGAACTTGGCCAGTTCCTGCTCGATGGCCCTGACCTGCTCCACGGCGTCGCCGCCGTCGATCGGGGCGATGTCCACCACGTGCAGCAACAGGCTGGTGCGCGAGACGTGGCGCAGGAACTGAATGCCCAGGCCCGCGCCGTCGGCGGCGCCTTCGATCAGGCCCGGGATGTCTGCCACCACAAAGCTTTGGTCGGTGCCGATACGCACGACGCCCAGGTTCGGGTGCAATGTCGTGAAGGGATAGTCCGCCACGCGCGGCGTCGCCGCCGACACGGCGCGGATGAAGGTGGACTTGCCGGCATTGGGGAAGCCCAGCAGGCCCACGTCCGCCAGCAGCTTCAGTTCCAGCTTCAGCTCGCGCATGTCGCCGGGGGTGCCCGGGGTGGACTTGCGCGGCGCACGGTTCACCGAACTCTTGAAGTGGATGTTGCCCAGGCCGCCGCGGCCACCCTCGGCCACCAGCAGGCGCTGGCCTTTGACGGTGAGGTCGCCAATGATCTCGTCGGTGTCGACGTTGGTCACCACGGTACCCACCGGCACGCGGATGTCGGTATCTTCGCCGCCCTTGCCGTACATCTGGCTGCCCATGCCGTTCTGCCCGCGCTGGGCGCGGAAGGCGCGCTGGTGGCGAAAATCGACCAGGGTATTGAGCCCCTCGTCGGCCACCAGCCAGACCGAGCCGCCACCGCCGCCGTCACCACCGTCGGGGCCGCCGAAAGGAATGAACTTTTCGCGGCGGAAGCTGATGCAGCCGTTGCCGCCGTCCCCGGCAATGACCTTGATGATGGCTTCGTCGACGAATTTCATGATGGAAAGCAACCTAAAAGTGGAAAGGCCAGAAACGAAAAGCCCCGCCGGTGGGCGGGGCCATCGCTTCGAAGCCGGCGGCGATTTACGCCGTGACGACGTCGACGAACTTGCGACCCTTTTCACCACGCGTCTTGAACGCGACGGTGCCATCGACCAGGGCGAACAGGGTGTGGTCGCGGCCGAGGCCGACACCGACACCTGCGTGGAACTTGGTACCGCGCTGGCGGACGATGATGTTGCCGGCTTCGACAGCCTGGCCACCGTAGATCTTCACGCCCAGGTACTTCGGGTTCGAGTCGCGACCGTTGCGGCTGGAACCTACGCCTTTCTTATGTGCCATGACTTAATTCCTCCGGCCGATCAGGCAGTGATGCCAGTGATCTCGATTTCGGTGTAATGCTGACGATGTCCCTGCTGCTTCTTGTGGTGCTTGCGGCGGCGGAACTTGATGATGCGGATCTTGTCGTGGCGGCCGTGGGCGCGCACCTTGGCGGTGACGACGGCACCGGCGACGACCGGGGCACCAACGGTGATGGAATCGCCTTCGCCCACCAGGAGGACCTGGTCGAAGTTGATCGTACCGTCGACTTCGGCGTCGAGCAGCTCCACGCGCAGGATCTCGCCCTGCATCACGCGGTATTGCTTGCCGCCAGTCTTGATGACTGCGTAACTCATGGAAAAAGCCCTTGTGTAGTTCTTATTTGGGTGCTGCGAACCGGCGACTATACAGGACCGCGTCCGGGAGGGTCAACAACCCGACTGTTTTTAGGGGCTTAGGTGCCGCTGGCAGGGGTGGAAGATCCGGACGAATCGGTCTTTTTCGCCGGTTTTTTCGCCGGGGCCTTGGCCGGCGCCTTGGTCGAGGCCGGGCTTGTCGGCTTGGCAGTCGACTTGGCCGGTGCCTTGGAGGCCGGTTTCTTGGTTGATTTCTTGTGGCTGGAAGCCTTGCGGGCAGGCTCCGGCCCCGAGGCAACCTCCGGCGGCACCATCCCGGGCTTTTCCTTGGTGCCCGGGCACTGGCCGCTGGTGTCGAGCTGGCCCTTGGCCTTCAGTTCTCCTACAAGCTGGTCGCGGCGTTTTTCGCCCCATTCGCGGGTGACCTTCACGTTCTCGGCGAATACCTCGGGCATCTGGGCGATCACCTTCTGGCCCAGGGGGGAGCGATAGAACTTCAGCAGCCCGTCGATTTCTTCCCCGGTGAAATGCTTCTGGTAGGCCGGGATCATGGCGTCGAGCAATTCCTGCCGGTTGCCGTCGTTGATGAAGCCCGACCACACGTCGTCGCCGATGCAGGGGCGGTGGGCCTTCATTGCCGTGGCCATCTGCTGGTTCATGTCGTTGAGGCTTTGCGGCACGCCCATCAGCACGATCAGGTCGTGTACCTGGGTGGCGGTCGCCGGGACCCCGGACGATACCGGGGCAGGCGCGGCAACGGGGGCGCCGGTGGCGACCCAGGAGAACATGGCCAGGGCAAGGCCCGGGATCAAACGCAACGCCGCACGCATGGGGCCTTTCCTCCGGCACGAAGTCAGCAAATACAAGGCGCCGGAGTGTAGACCACCCGCCCAGGGCGGACATTAAATTCTCCTTCGACGGAACGTGCACCGCTGCTTGCTATCATGGGGTTTTCTCCCCATCTAAGGCGTCATGGATACCATCCGCATACGCGGCGCCCGCACGCACAACCTCAAGAACATCGACCTGGACCTCCCGCGCGACAAGTTGATCGTGATCACGGGATTGTCCGGCTCGGGTAAATCCTCGCTGGCCTTCGACACCATCTATGCCGAAGGCCAGCGTCGTTACGTGGAGTCGCTTTCCGCGTATGCCCGGCAATTCCTGTCGATGATGGAAAAACCCGACGTCGATCATATCGAGGGCCTTTCGCCGGCCATTTCGATCGAACAGAAATCGACCTCGCACAACCCGCGTTCCACTGTGGGCACCATCACCGAGGTCTACGACTACCTGCGCCTGCTTTATGCGCGCGTGGGCACGCCGCGCTGCCCCGACCACGGCATCGCGCTGGAAGCGCAGACGGTGAGCCAGATGGTGGACAACACCCTGGCCCTGGACGCCGACACCCGCTGGATGCTGCTGGCCCCGGTGATCCGCGACCGCAAGGGCGAACACGTGCAGGTGTTCGAGCAGATGCGCGCCCAGGGTTTCGTCCGTGCACGCGTGGACGGCGTGGTGTACGACCTCGACGCCGTTCCGCCGCTCACCCTGCGCCAGAAGCACACCATCGAAGCGGTGATCGATCGCTTCAAGCCGCGCGCGGACATCAAGCAGCGCCTGGCTGAGTCGTTCGAAACCGCGCTTCGCCTGGGCGACGGCATCGCCATCGTGGTCAACATGGACAACGCCAAGGCGCCCGAGCAGTTGTATTCCTCGCGGTTTTCCTGCCCGCTGTGCGACTACTCGCTTCCGGAGCTCGAGCCACGGCTGTTCTCGTTCAACTCACCCACCGGTGCCTGCCCCAGCTGCGACGGCCTGGGCGTCACCCAGGTATTTGACGCATCGCGCGTGGTGGGCCACCCGGAGCTGAGCCTTGCCGGTGGCGCCATCCGCGGCTGGGACCGTCGCAACGCGCACTATTTCCAGCTGATCATGTCGCTGGCCAAGCACTATGGCTTCGATCCGGACGAACCGTGGCAGGGCCTTCCAGCCAAGGCCAAACAGGCCGTGCTGCATGGCTCGGGCAAGGATGTGATCGCCTTCCGCTACCTCACCGAGCGTGGCGGTAAGGTTACCCGCGAACATCGTTTCGAAGGGATCCTGCCCAACCTTGAGCGCCGCTACAAGGAAACCGAATCAGCCGCGGTGCGCGAGGAACTGGCCAAGTACATCAGCGACCATCCCTGCCCCGATTGCGGCGGCGCGCCTGAACCGTTCGGCGCGCAATGTGTTCGTAGCCGACCAGCCGTTGCCGGCGATCACCGCGCTGCCGATCGACGACTCGCTCAAATTCTTCGGCACGCTAAAACTCACCGGCTGGCGCAACGAGATCGCGGTGAAGATCGTCAAGGAGATCGCCGAGCGTCTGACGTTCTTGAATGACGTGGGCCTGAATTACCTCACGCTCGATCGCCAGGCCGACTCGCTCTCCGGCGGCGAGGCGCAGCGCATCCGCCTGGCCAGCCAGATCGGCGCGGGCCTGGTGGGCGTGATGTACGTGCTGGACGAACCCTCCATCGGCCTGCACCAGCGCGACAACGAGCGCCTGCTGGGCACGCTCACGCGCCTTCGCGACCTCGGTAACACGGTGATCGTGGTCGAACACGATGAAGATGCCATCCGCGCCGCCGACCACGTGCTGGACATTGGTCCGGGCGCGGGTGTGCACGGCGGAGAGATTGTCGCCCAGGGCACCCTTGACGACCTGCTGAACTCGCCGCGCTCGGTCACCGGCCAATACCTTTCGGGCAAGCGCGGCATCGCGGTTCCCGAAAAGCGGCGCCAGGCCAAGGACGACTACTGGCTGGCGCTGCGTGGCGCTACCGGCAACAACCTCAAGGGCGTGGACCTTGAAATTCCCACCGGCGCGTTCACCTGCATTACAGGCGTATCGGGCTCGGGCAAGTCAACGCTGGTGAACGACACACTGTTCGCCCTGGCCGCCGCCGAGCTCAATGGCTCGTCGATACAGCCCGCGCCGTACGAATCGATCGAGGGCCTGGAACTGTTCGACAAGGTCGTGGACATCGACCAGTCGCCGATCGGCCGCACGCCGCGTTCGAACCCGGCCACCTATTCGGGCCTGTTCACCCCGTTGCGGGAATTGTTCGCCCAGGTGCCTGAATCACGCGCCCGCGGCTACCAGCCCGGCCGCTTCAGCTTCAACGTGCGCGGCGGACGTTGCGAGGCCTGCGAAGGCGACGGCATGATCAAGGTGGAGATGCACTTCCTGCCCGATGTGTACGTGCCATGCGACGTGTGCCACGGCAAGCGCTACAACCGCGAAACGCTGGAGATCCACTACAAGGGCCACACCATCGCCGACGTGCTGGCGATGACGGTGGAGGACGCATTGAAGCTGTTCGAGCCGGTGCCGGTGATCGCGCGCAAGCTCGAGACACTGCGCGCGGTGGGCCTTGACTACATCAAGCTCGGACAGAGCGCGACCACCCTCTCCGGCGGTGAGGCGCAGCGCGTGAAGCTGTCCAAGGAACTGTCCAAGCGGGATACCGGCAGCACGCTGTACATCCTGGACGAGCCCACCACGGGCCTGCACTTCCACGACATCGAACAATTGCTGGACGTGCTGCACCAGCTGGTGGAACAGGGCAACACCGTGGTGGTGATCGAGCACAACCTGGATGTGATCAAGACAGCCGACTGGGTGGTCGACCTTGGCCCTGAGGGTGGCGCCGGCGGTGGCCGCATCCTGGTCAACGGTACGCCCGAGACCGTGGCGGCCACACCGTCGTCGCATACAGGTCGATTCCTGAAATCGCACCTGACGACGCGGGCCACGCCGGCAGCGGCCAGGAAAACTGGCAAGGCCGCCGTCAGCAAGGGCGCCGCCACGGGCAAGGCCGCCACAACAAAGCAAACGGCTGAGAAGAAAAGGAAGACCGCGTGACCGACGTTGCCGCGGACGACACTCCGGGCCTTCTCCACCGCGCGGTGATCGGGGTGCGCTGGCGGGACCTCGACGCCTTCAACCACGTCAACAATTCCAGCTACCTCACCTACCTTGAAGAAGCCCGCCTGCAATGGCTGCGCCATGTGCCGGGCTGGTACGACGACAACGTCGTGCCGGTGCTGGGGGCAAGTTCGCTCAACTACCGCGCACCGATCCAGTGGCCCGCGGAACTGGCGGTAGAGCTTTACTGCGAACGGCTCGGCAACAGCTCGCTCACCATCGCCCACCGCATCGTCGACGCCGCCGACCGCCATCTCCTGTACAGCGACGGCAATGTGGTACTGGTATGGATGAACCCGCACGACGGCAAACCGGTGCCGTTGCCGGCAGCCATTCGGAAGGCGGGCGAGCGCACGCTGGTCGACTGACCGTTCCTTTTGTTCATGGTCGGTCGTTATGATCGGCGGACCCGCCACGAATGGAGTTCGTCCGTGATCAAGCGATCGCTTGCCTGCCTGCTCGGCTTTCTCGCAGCCTCCCCGGCGGCGTTCGCCGCCGACGGCGTGAACCTCACGATCTATCGCGCCGACGGCGCAGAACTGTTCGGTGTCCAGGCCAACGGACCGGTGCAGGACGGCTACGCCGTGGTACACGAAAAGCGGGACATCGCGCTCACCGGCGGCACCCAGGACATCGTGCTGGGCGGCTTCCCCTATTTCCTCGACACCGAAGCATTGTCCCTGCGCTTTTCCGGCAAGGCACGCGTCGCCTCGCAGCGCCTGACCTCGGCCGCCGGTGGCAACGCTACCCTGGCCGCCATGGTGGGCAAGCAGGTGACCGTGCTCGGTACCACCGGCCAGCCCATCGCGGCCGGGACCCTGTTACGCGCAGGCGACGGCTTGCAGTTGCGTGACGGAACAGGCAACACCATCGTGGTCCGGGATTTTTCCGCCGTGGCATCGCAAGGTAATTTCCCCGACACCGGCGCCACCCTCACCGTGCGCGTGGCCGACGGCAGCGCCGGCAACGATGCCGCCGCGCTCGATTACCCCACCCAGGGCCTGGGCTGGCGCGCCTCCTACATCGGCACGCTCGCGGCCGGCGGCTCTTGCCGCATGAGTTTCCAGGCACGCGCCAGCGTCGCCAACCGCAGCGGCCGCGACTGGACCGATGCCCAGGTGAAGCTGGTGGCCGGCTCGCCGAACATGGAGAAGCCCGTCGCCTACGCCAATGCGGCGCCAGCCCCGATGATGCGCAAGGACAGATTGATGATGATGGACTCGTCTAGTACCGACGTGCGCCAGCAGACCCTCGGCGACTACCGCACCTACACTTTGCCCGGCGCTGTATCGCTGCCCGACGGCAGCATCAGCCAGGTGCCGCTTTACGCCACGCGCGACGTGGCCTGCGAGCGCGAGAGCGTCTACGAGTTGCCCGGCACGGGCTTCCAGCCGGGCCAGCCGATGGTCAACCGTGCCTTCAGCCTGGGCGATAGCCAGGAAGTGGCGAGCAAACTTCGCTTCGACGCCTTCGACACGCTGCCTGCCGGTTACCTGCGCGTGCTCACCGTCGACCGCGACGGCAATGCCGAACTCTTGGGCGAGACGCGCATGGCCGACACCCCCAAGGGCGAGAAGGCCAATGTTTTGCTGGGCAATGCGATCGACCTGCGTGGCAAGAACGAGTTGACGACTTTCAATGTCGACCAGGCCGCACACCACATGGATGAAGGCCGTCGGATCACCCTGAGCAATGGCGGCGACGAGGTGAAGGCGGTCACGGTGATCGCCCATCCCTATCGCTGGACCCACTGGAAGCTCGCTTCGTCATCGGCAAAGCCCACCAAGCAGACGCCGGACACGCTGGAGTTCCGCGTGGACGTGCCTGCCAATGGCAAGGCCACCCTGGACTACGCAGTGACCTATGCCTGGACGGCCGCCGACGCCCCGGCGCGTTAACCGGTATCCACCCTCAGCCATCAACGACCGACCGTACGCAAAGGACCCGCCCCATGCTCGACATCCTTCCCCAAGACGACGGCATCATCGAAATCCGCCTGGCGCGGCCGCCGGTCAACGCGCTGAACGTCGAACTGGTGCGGCTGCTGCGCCAGACGATCGAACAATGCCCGGCGCAGGGAACCCAGGGCATCGTGCTGTCGGGCACGCAGGGCATGTTCTCCGCCGGCGTGGACGTACCTTCGCTGCTCGGCGCCGACCGTGCCACGGTGCGCGAGTACTGGCGGGAATTCTTCCTGCTTTGCGGGGCCCTGGCGAACTCGCCGCTGCCGCTGGTGGCGGCCGTCACCGGACACAGCCCCGCTGGCGGCGCGGTGCTGGCATTGTTCTGCGACTACCGCGTGATGGCGCACGGGCCCTATCGCATCGGCCTCAACGAGGTACAGGTTGGCTTGTCGGTACCTGACGCGATCCAGGTTGCGCTGCGTCGCGTGGTGGGCCCCTATCGCGCCGAACGCCTTCTGGTGGCCGGAGCCATGCTCGATGCCGAGCAGGCGCTGGCCGTGGGCTTCGTTGACGAACTCTCCGGCCTGGAACAGGTCAATACCCGCGCCCACGTCTGGCTGCGGGAACTCCTCGCCCTCCCCCGCCAGGCCATGCTCCGCACACGCGCACTGGCGCGTGCGGATCTTGCCGCTACCTTCGCCGATGTCGACGCCCTGCCACTGGATGGGTTCCTTGATGATTTCTTCAGCGAGGAAACACAGGCCACGCTTGCAGCGCTGGTCGCACGCCTGAAGGGGCCGCGCTAACCGCGCGCGACGGGCCGGTCCGGGTCGCTCGACCAGCCGCTCCACGACGGCGCGAACAGGCGTGAGCCTTCCAGGCCCGCCTGGGCCATCGCCAGCACGTTGTGGCAGGCCGTGACACCCGATCCGCACATGTGCACCACGTCACCCGGGTGGCGGTTTCCCAACAACGTTTCGAACGACTGGCGCAGTTCCGCGGAAGTGCGCCAGCGCCCATCGATGAGGTTCTGGTCGAAGGGGCGGTTCAGCGCGCCTGGCACGTGGCCGGCGACCGCATCGATGGGTTCAACCTCGCCCAGGTAACGCGGGCGGGCGCGGGCATCCACCAGCACGGCGTGGTTCTCCGCCATCAGGTGGGTAAGTTCGTCGGCATCCACCAGCAGGTCCGTGTCGAAGGCGATATCCAAGTGGGTGTCCGCAGGCTTCGGGATATCGGTGGACAAGGGTTGCCCCGCCGCCGTCCAGGCCTGGATCCCGCCATCAAGCACGGAGGCCGGTACTCGGGCCATCACCAGCAGCCACCACAGGCGCGCCGCTGCCAACGCGCCGCCTGCCCCGTCGTAAGCCACCACGTGCCGGCCCGGCAGCCAGCCCCACGCCGACAGGCGCGCGGCAAACTGGGCGGCCGCCGGCAGCGGATGCCGGCCTGCATGCGCGGCATCCGAGCCATGGTCGGAAAGGTCGCGATCAAGGTGGGCATAGACCGCGCCGGGCAGGTGGCCGGCCCGGTAGGCGGCCTCGCCCGCCGCGGGATCGGCCAGCTCGAAGCGGCAGTCAACGAAGAGTGGGCTGTGCAGGCCGGCCGCGGTGCCGGCATCGATCACGGGTGCAATGCTCATGCGTGGCCCATCCGTCGTAGCAGGTTCAGCACAATGGCCGCCGTCGCACCCCAGATGCGATGGCCGGCATGGACGAATTCAACCATGTCCCGCCGGTGGCCACGATAGTCCATGGTATAGCGGCGCAGGTTCGTTGGATCCACCAGGAAGTCCAGGGGCACCTCGAAGATCTCCGCCACCTCGCCCGGCGCTGGATGCAACCGCGCGGCGGCGTCGATCCGCGCCACCACCGGCGTGATCACGAAGCCACTGATGGTTTCGTACCGATCGAGGAAACCCAATGGCCGAACGGCCGTTCGGTGCAGGCCGATTTCCTCTTCGGCTTCGCGCAGGGCGGCGTCCACCACGTTGGCATCGCCCTCATCGACGCGTCCACCGGGAAGCGCCACTTGTCCGGCGTGATCGCTCAAGGTGTGCGTACGCACGGTGAGCACCAGGCGCTGCTGGCGATCGTCGCGGAAGCCCAGCATCACCGCCGCCGGCGCGCGCGGCGACTCGCCCAGGAGGTCGGCCATATCGGCGTGGTTCCATCCTGGACCTGCCGGCGGCGCATCCAGCGGAAGCAGCGCGCGCGCCAGTGAATCGCGGTCGCCGTCCATCAGTGCGTTTCCCGCGAGGGCAATATGTTGTCCATCAGATGGCGGCGCTCGCCATCGCTCATGCTGCGCCAGCGCGCTATCTCGTCGCCCGTGCGCAGGCAGCCTTCGCAAAGGCCACGCGCATCGAGCCGGCAAATGCCGGTGCAGGGTGAAAGAATGGCTGGCGCGAGGGAGTCGGTCATCGACCGTGAATAATATCGCGTTTCGCCTAAAGACGCGCTTACTGCTTGATTTGCAGCAATTCGATCTCGAAAACGAGGGCTTCGTTCGGGCCGATGCGCGGCAACTCACCCCGCTCGCCATAGGCCAGCGATGCGGGGATCACCACGCGCCAGGTGTCGCCCACCTGCATGCGGGGAATGACATCCTGCCAGCCGCGGATCACCTGGTTGACGGTGAAAGTCACCGGGTTGCCATGCGCCCATGAACTGTCGAATTCCGTACCGTCGACCAGCGCGCCGCGGTAATTCACCGTGACGGTACTGTCCACGCGGGGATGCACGCCACCGGCGCCGTTCTTGATCACCGCATACTGGATACCCGAAGGCAGGGTGACCACGCCCGGCTGCGCCTTGTTGCGCGCCAGGTACTGCGCGCTTTTGCGGGCGTTGTCCTGGCCGATGCGCTGGAACTCGGCCAATGCATCGTTGTGCTGGCGGGTGTCGTAGGCGATCAGCTGGTCGTGCATCTGCTGCATCGGCACGGTGGGATTGCGCTTGGCGTAGCCATCCTGCAACGCGCGCACCAGCGTGGCGATGTCG